>Ga0181595_10002722_pt1 | contig 17425 bp, 11 predicted proteins | sample 041ome_7_FD_145604 | JGI IMG/M metagenome (GOLD analysis project Ga0181595, IMG submission 145604) | Coastal salt marsh microbial communities from the Groves Creek Marsh, Skidaway Island, Georgia - 041401AS metaG (spades assembly) | ecosystem: Environmental > Aquatic > Marine > Intertidal zone...
GCTGTTCTTAGCACTGCAAGCTAAAAACCTGCAACTGCACCTTGTGAATGTGATAACCGCCATTTGGATGCTTAAGTGCAACCCAAATCAATAGTTGTTGATGAAATCGAAGTTTTTACACAGGCTGGGCACAAAGCAACTATCCGACGAAGTGGCACTTTTAGTGAAAGCGGTGGTACGATTAATTTGCAACACGTGGTACTGAACGGTTGCAATTAGATGGCAAATTAAATGCAATTATCCAGGAACCAGCGTAGATCCTAGTTAGGGTTACCACGCTGGTAATTGAGCTGTATTTTTAATCATGCTCTACAAAGTCCGTTAGCGCCTTCTGGTTGACATCTCCAGCTCTCTAGTGACAAATTAGTCCTTAAAATAAGGAAGTTGGAGTTTTCACTCATGTGGCTTTTTATCTGGATTTTGATTGCGGTTGCTATCCATGTTGGATTAACCAAGCTCTACAAAAGAAAGCCGCCGTTGCTGATTGAGGGGGCTTGGATCATTGCCAGTATTAACGTGACGGTTGCATGGAACACGTTTGGTAATTTACAAGCCATGGATACCGCAGTTATCTACGGTGTGCTCTTGGCGTTGCTCCACGGCATGCATTGGGCCTTTACAAGGTCAAAATCAGCTGTAAAGCAAGTGGCGGAACGTTTGCCTCGAAAGGTCCATATCGATGATTGGGTCTACGAACAAGTTGCGGAAGAAATGAGTCAAGGAGCGATCGGTGCCGGACTTATGACCCGAGCGATTGCCGAAGCTGATGGTGACCAAAACAGAGCGCAAGCTATTTATATCAAACTTCGCGCTGTAGCAATTCTGGCAGAGAGGGAAGCGGTAACGTCTAATGGTCAAATTGACGAAAGAAAAGAGCCGCCAACTACCGAAGCAACATTGAGCCAAGCTACACCATCCACAAAAGTGACGAACCAACAGAATATTCCCCCTCAGGTAGACCTTAAATATTACAACCCATGGAATGAACCTGCAGCAGTAGGGGTCTTAATCTGAACGTTGGTTACATTCCTAGTTTTTTTATGGATTATTTTCACAAAATGATGAGCTCTTACGCTGGATGATAAAGGCAGAGGCATGACGGCTATGGATACCATCGAGAAAAAAACAGCCGCTATTCGAACTGCCGACAGGGCAGTGATTGAGGCCACCAGCAGCAAGGTTCGCACTTTTCTTTACGAACTAGCCGAAGGTACAAGTAACTACCGTAGCCTCCACAGCCTCACGGAGCAGGTGGAGCATCAGTATCACGGTCGTTTTATTGTCGAACTGATCCAGAATGCACATGATGCATTGTTGTCGACAAATGACAAACTGGGGGCACCTGCTCGGATTGAAATCGCGCTGAAGAACGAAGGCGACTTCGGCACACTCTATGTCGCGAACGACGGACGGCCATTCTCGCTTTCCAACTTCAACAGCTTGTCCCAATTGGGGCAGAGCGACAAGAATCCGCAGGAGTCCATCGGCAATAAAGGGATCGGCTTTCGCAGTGTTTTAGAGATTACTAATGAACCGGAAATATACTCGCGCAACGCTTCGGATAGTCTGCACTTCGATGGCTTCTGTTTCGCATTCTCCCCGCAGATAATTTGTCGTCTCTCTGATCCCGTTTTGGCTCTACTGGATGGAGATGACAAAGCAGGTTCGCCCTTCGGTGATGTGCCCTTGGTAGACTGGGAAGCGCGGTTGTTGAAGAAGTTCCGTGCCAACGTGACCGAAATCGCTAAGACGGCAAATATGCGTGCCGATGTTTGGCTAAACCAGGAACTGTCTTATCTTTCGCCGTATCTGCTGCCCTTTCCAATAGCTCGTAGAGAGGGGGGCACCTACGTTGCAGACTTCGAGCGCCGCGGATTCGCTACCCTTATTCGCTTTCCTCTAAAGAATGCCTCCACACTGGCTCTCGTCCGTGAGAAGCTCGATGCGTTGGATGACAGCGCTCTTTTGTTCCTTGAGAAGGCGACCTCGCTGGTACTCGACTCAGACAATAGACGGCGTGAATTGTCGAGACAACAGGTGGCACGCCCTGATAGTCAGCTTAGAGGTCGAGAGGTTAGCATTTCCGAAGGGAGCAATGACCGCGCTCGTCGCTACTGGGTCTGGACTCGCGATATTGCATTGGTCAGCGCCCCCGAAGAGATCCGAACGGCGGTACAACAATTGCCAGGTAAGTGGCCGCAACTTCAAGAAGCTGCAGTTTCGATTGGGGTACGGCTCGGCGAGACGCCTGAATCGGGCGCACTTAGCATCTTCCTACCAACCTTACTTAAGACGGGCTGTGCTACCCACATCAATGCTCCGTTCTTCGGCGACATGAGCCGTACTCACATTGACTTTGGTGACGACACCGATAAGAGTCAGTCAAGTGGCGCCATCTACAACCACTTCCTGCTCTCACAAGCGGCTCGACTTGCCGCATCAGTCATCAACGAGGAATTGGCAGGTCGCGGATTGGATGAAGCACGAGCAGTTGTCGACTTGTTGGCCCCGTGGGGCACGGATCAAGGCTCGGCCAAGCGGTGGCAGAAACTCACCGCTAGTGCAGCGGAAAATTCTGGGGTCGAAATCAAGACAACAGATTGGTTTCTTTCTGACCGCGGATGGGGCGCACTGAGTGAGATCTCATTGCTGCCCACATTGGACAACCCATCGATACTTACGCCTCGAGCCCTACGCGAATATGCAGCGTTTGCGGCCTATGTCGAAGAACTCGATTCCCGACGAGAATCGATCGAAGCATTGTCGGAAGCCCTTGGAATAGGTGCATACCCAGCCGAGGAAGCTCTGGCTAGCACAGTGGAATCGATCGCGCTCGGCCTTCACAAAGAACCCAAGGCTGATTGGAATGGTTTTTGGTCGGATGTGGACGATCTGTTCGACGAAGACTGCAGCGCCCTTGCAGGCAAGCGTGTCCTGCTCGGCAATGACGGCCAACTTTACGCCGGTGGCAGCGATGGCTGCACAATCTTCTTCATTCCGCGTCAAGGTACGAGCGATGATGAGGAGATAGAAAACGACGGAGATGTCAAGGAGATCCCGTCCGCACTCAGACCATTTGTCGCGTTTCTGAACGAGCAAATTCAAGTCTACGAAGAAAAGAACGGGCGTTTGCAGCAGACGCGGGTTCGCAAGATGCTGCTCGAATCAAAGTTGGTCAGCCGATTTAGGCGTGAGGACATTCTCAACGACGTGCTGATTGCCAGAGTGCCTCCCCTTCCTGTCTCCCTTACAAGCCCCGATGCTCTGCTCTGCCGCGACATTCTGTTGTGGGCGCTCCGCCTGATGGCACATCTAGTTGAACGTGGCAAGGCCGAAAAGTCTCTCCGACTGCTCAAGAAGCTCCCCGCGCCTTGCAGGGGCGGGTGGTATCCGCTGGCTGAGTCGGCCTTCGGCCCGGGCTGGCCGGGAACACAAGGTGACGTAACTCAGAACTACCTGACTCGTATCAGAACACCTGAAACCCGAGAGGCACTTGAGCGGTTGCTGCTGCCACCAAGTGATGAGCGGTGGGCTGGCAACGGCGTCGAGCACATTAGTCTTCACAGGCTTGTCGGCGTATTCGATGGGCTCCGATTGATTCCAATCGATTCGAGGTCGTGGAGCAGTCGCTTCCATGCGCACAAGCAGAGTTTTCTGCTCCCACAAAACGCGCCAAGAGGCTTGTCAGAAAACGACTGGAATGAATACTGCTCAGTTGCTCGCAATTACGCTCGCCCCACTTACAATTGGGGCAATTACGAGATCCAGCGACTCTATGTATGTCCTGGTCTCGATAAATATCAGGAGTTTGATGAAGAAACGCGTAAGGCATTGATGGAAGTCGTCCTTGGCAGTGTTGGGAATTGGGAAGATGGGTGGGAGATCTTGTCGATCAATCGGATCGAGGGGAATTGGGACAGCATCCGCTTGCAGTCCCCTCTAGCTCGCAGCCTGAGTAAATTGCCTTGGCTTGGCTTGTCGGATGGAGATGTCATCGAATGGTCTCGGCCTGCAGACCGGTGGCACGTTCCAGCCTTTGAGTTGGCGAGAGGGCGGAAATGGCAGTTTGCTCATCTTAGACCATTGCCGGGCGAGTTGGCGTATCGCCTTGATATGGACAGCCGTCTTGCTGCGGTGATGCGTCAACTCGGCACCCCTCGGTTCGACCCTGAAACAAAAAGCCCGAGCACGCAACTTCTAGACGAACTCGCCGACGCTGTGACGCGTGGTGATGTTCCCCATTGGGATGTTTTTCTCGGACAAGTCCGATCGGCTTGGAGAGGGTTTGAACCCGCAGTAGACTCCAGCTTCCCGAATAGGCTTCTCGTCCAACGCGGTTCGTCAAGGCTCACCGCAGAAAACCCAAATGAATCCAGCCCCGTTTACCTTCCGGATTCATCCAAATCCTTCCTCGCAGCACTTAAGCACTTTGAGCTGCCAGTCATTGCTATTGAGACGGAGGACGCGAAACGCCTGGCTGAACGCTTCACCACTGCATACTCTCAAAGGGTGCTGCGCGCTTCTGCCTTACAGCCGGTACCGCTGGTAGATGGTGAGCCGTGGGGGGAATCGCCTCAAGATCGATTACGTGACGACGCTGAACTTGAATGGGTCATCCCAGTTCTACTGACCATTGCCGCGTTCTATGGCCCCCAATCACAAGGCACTGCCTCGAAGACCTTTAGAAAGTTACTTGAGACTTTCCGGGATGCGCGATTGAGTTTCGCAGGAAGAATCGAGACAGGTCTTTTCCGTAAAGAAATATCTGTTGCACCACCACTTTCCGTGCCAGCTCTATGGCTAGATGCATCTCAGGTACTGCTTCTAAGCAATTGTTGGAAAACAGATATGCCTGCTTTAAGCGAGGCCTTGTCTAACCTTATTGATCGAGAAGACTTGGAGATCCCAATCAAGCTGATGCTCGGCATCACAGGGGCGAAACCAGAACTCAAGGATATCATCCGCGCCTTGGAGCAGCTCAAGTTATCCGAGGGACATTTTCGTGATGTACGCGAGCATTGGCGCGGCGATGTGGGTCAGATCATTGAAATGCTCGTTCCATTGCTCACGATTCTGAGACCTGATGCAAGTATTGGCGAACTGGTAGAGATCGATACCGATGATGCCGTTATCGAGTTCCTTGATCATCTAAGCGATGACCTATTTGACGGCCAGACCATCATTCAGATCGCCCGCGAATCTGCAGATATGTTTGAATTTGGCAGCAAAGCATTTGATCTCTTTGGTGAAGAGGTTCAGATGTCCGAATGGAACGCCGCGTTGGCGCGCCACGATCTAAAACCGTTGGTGAACAGCGATGCACAAACGACATTTAATACGCACCTTGCGACCTCTGCTCAAGTTTTGAGGAGTTTGCTTGCCACGCTTATCGCCAGGCGACCAGAAGCAGGAACATTCAGGGCTTTGACAGAGCAACTAGATGCCTTAGTTTGCCCAGAGGAGTTAAAGACCGACTATTGGAATGTCAGTTTCAGCCAAGCCCACTCGGCAGCTATCCCACTGCTCGAGCAATGGGGTGCGACCTCTGAAGAGATAGAGGCGGTTCGGGAGGCATTCTCTGTTGACGAGCTGATAGATCGGCTTGTGGCTGCTGGTATTAACGTGACACTCGACCCGATCCAAGCAGCTCGCGACAATCGGGAGCTGCTACGACAATCACTGATGCGTCTACAGCAAATTGGGCTTGCTTGGGCGCTGGGGAGTGGTTATCTCACCCCTGCCGACTGGGAATCTAGGATTGAGGGGTATCTTGCTCATCTATCTGTCGAAGTTGAAACTACTGCCTTCACGCAAGTTTGGGATGAACCAGACGTCTGGTTATTCTTGCTCAAGCTGCCCGTTGACGCACCTTCAACAGCATTCTGGTCTGTGGTCGCTGCTGCCTCCGGCTTCGACGATCTGATTGTTCGGCTCAACTTATCAAACGAGGCTCTCCGTGGCGCCAGCACACAACTTGACGCTCTACGGGAAGCTGCCCGCCGCAGAAAAAAGGTAGTCGAGATCTGTGGTAAGGAGTTCGATGGATCTGAAGATAACCTCTCAGGGCTGTGGACGCACATCTGCGCTGGACTTCCAATTGCGGCTCTAGGCGAGCTGACACCGGTGAATCTCAATATGCTGAGCTCCCTTGAAAGTGTCCCGATGCGTCTGAAGGATAAGCGCAAAGACATAGAATCGCCAAATAAGCCGAAGCAAAAACACCTATCCAAGTCGATGGAGAATCTGATCGGGCTGAGCGGCGAAATACACGCATTCCGAATGCTCCAGAATACATATGGCACATCAGCCGTTTCGCCTACTTCATGGATTTCAGGTAACAGTGTTCACGTGTTCCCTGACAACAAGACGGATGACGGAAGGGGGTGTGACTTCCTAGTTACACTACAGGACCTAACTTACTATATCGAAGTGAAAGCAAGTGAAGGAGAAAGCGAGAGATTCACTCTGGGCTCCTCGGAAATACGGTTGGCGATGGAGCTGGCCAAAAAATCAAGGCGTCAGAGGAAAGAAATCTTCTTAGTTCTACGAGTTTTAAACGCACTTTCAGAGGTGCCCTCGTTCGAGCTGCTGCCAAACCCGTACGACCATAAGTACCAAGCATTCTTTATTATCGAGGAGGCAGATGCTCGGGTTAGATATCGGTCGAAATCGTGAGCTCATTGCGCTTGCTCTTCCGTGTTCGGCCAAATCGTCGAATTGCTTTCCAATCGCCGAATGTCGAAAAGGAGGCAGGCTGTACAAAATGAAGAAAAATAAGCATGCTAAAATGCAAAAAGCCCTGTAAAAACAGAGCTTTTGCAAGAAATAACTTTCGAATTACCTAGTTACTATGCGTTTTACGCAAACACTGACGTATATTACTGCACGACATCACTCGCCAAAAATACCTTTGTAGTCAGCGGGCGGGGAGGATTTTTCAATTCGACTTAATCTCCCTCTTATCTACGTAATTAAGTATAAAGTGTAAATGCCACGAGAGCTAGTGGACCAATAGAACAAAATGTAATCATTTTGTATTGGATGATCTTTGCAGGCAAACGGGTTAAATAAATGTTATCGGTAGAAAACGAGTTTGTGGCGTAATTTAGGTAGCATACGCTATTGTGCAGTTATGATACTTTCCAAAAAGATTATTGTGGGACAAGCTCTGGCGTTATAGAACATATAACTAACCGCGATGAACCGCGTGTTAGTGCGACATAAAGATGTCGAGCGTCCATTGTTTCAGGATTGGGTATCACAGCAACCTCTGCTTCAAGTCCCTTTAATAGCAAGGTACTACCTATAGCTCTCCGATTAAGTTGTCGACTTTCATGTCTATTACGTTCACGTTCTCGTATGGTTGCTTCGGTAAAGGTGTATTGGCCAGTAGATGTAATTTGCAAAGCTCGCAAGCAGCCATACAGTAATTCTGGTCTATACACGCGCGCATTCTCTTGACGTGTCAGAGCTCGGAGTGCCTCTGCAGCTAAAAGAAACGTCGGAGTAGTCGAGAATTCTACAAGTGTAGCCTCGGCTGATGTGGGCGGTGTTCGAGCCGTACCTCGCTGCAGGCTGTTAATTCTAGACAACAAAGTTGTAGCACCAACCTGCGTCATTGTTTCTGCTGCAAAATTTACTAGTACTGCAACAGCATTTGGAGCTTGTAAATCAAATGTTCTACCGAAGTTGGTGAGGTCTGCTAGATCTACGGGCTCGACAGTTGTAGCTCCAGGAGTCTGACTCGCCATTAGTCTACGTCCTCGCGGATTACGGCTGTCACCGATCACTAGTACTTGTCCGTTTGGGGTAACTGGACGAGTCAATGCGGCAGCTAAACGCTGACGATCGGCAGTTTCATCCTGAAGTGGGATCCAAATGACTTCTTCAGGTATCTGGCGCAAGTCGACATTGCCGCCAGCATATAATCGTCGTCGACAATCAAGCAGCCACTGACCTAAATTGGGAGTGCCTGCATTGATCCAACGCCAGGGTTGGTTTAGCTCACCTATGGAAGGAAACTGTTGCAATACGTGCACGTTCCAGTCTACCAATTGGTTACCACCAAAACCGAAAATAGCTTGCATTGGGTCTCCAAGAACACAGGTAGGTAATACCGATGAAATTGCGGTAACCAGAGCATGCTGTACTAGATTGCAATCCTGATATTCATCAACAATTAGGTGGGCGTAGGTTGATGCTAAAGTATCGCTCACATGTCCAGCTTGCACCAGAGCGCAGGCAGCCAGACGTATAGCTGGGTAGTCTGTGGCAGGAGTTCTCAGCTCTAGAGTTAAGGCCGCGATACTGCTGCGTTGAGGGAATGTGCTAACCAATCGCATAGCAAAGCCATCAAGAGTAGTCACTCGATACGCTGAAGTGGGGACATTGCCACGTTGCATACGCTGACGCAACGCCGTTACCCCAGCGTTTGTATGAGTAAGGATGAGTACTGGTTTCGAACCAACATGTTGGTTCAATGTATCAGCGATGATTTGCGTCTTTCCACAACCAGCTGGCGCCGTTATAGATCCAAGGCGAAAAGCAAATAGGTCATACTCAAGAGGCATGCGCCCACCTAAATAATCCGTGAATTAGCGCGATAAAACCGGGTTCAGCCGTTTGCAAATTTGGACCAACGACCTTATTTGCGAGCATCTCGAATTTTGTGAGAGACTTGAACCAGCCATTTTTCCGGTTTCGCGATGTCAGCGCCAGAAGTAGCCGCACTTCAGGTGTATAAGCTTGCTGCTGTTGACGCAACAGGATAATACTTTCCAAAGTGGTTTGGCCTTGGGATTGCGAACTGATTTGAGCTGCTACTAGGTCATGATCAACAAACTCTAAGGCAAGTTGAAGCATTGAATCAACAGCGGTGTCTGACAGGCTCAAGAATAATTCATCTTCCAAAGCCCGTGTTAGCCTCCAAGAGACGAAATGCCCGCCAGCAGCTGTATAAGAGTCGACCACGGCTTGAGTAGGAGGCTTATCCGCATCGACCAAAACCATAACGCGGTATCCTAGCCGCAGCAGCGCAAGACCACGGATAAAGCAACGGTCTGGTTCTCCGCCTCCAACATTGACATAGGCTGTACCAGCAGCCAAGAGCGAGCGACAATTTTGTGCAACCCAATATTGGTCCAGACCCCGAATGAGGCCAACTTCGCTAGCACCCTCGCAGACAATGACGCTACGTGCTAGGAAGGCTTCAGGGTCTAATCTGATGGTACTTTGTATATCATCCTCGACCCCCACCATATTTATATGATGTGAGCCATCAGGCTGCTTTCGAACAACGAAAATCTGATCGCCCCGCAGTTCTCTTACGGCAACTGGAGAGTGGGTCGTCAAAAATGCTTGTAGTGGAGGAGGATTCTCTTTAGCTCCGAGTGAATCAAGTAGTCGGATAAGGCGGTGAGGCTCTAAGCCATATTCCACTTCATCTACCAGTGCAATTGACGCTTTCTGCGCCGCAACACGTTGAAGCCCTGCTACCAGCAATCGCGATGAGCCGGTACCTAATGACCGCAGAGGTATGCCACTTTCATTGTGAAGAGAGATCGCGCCTTCACTGATGGAAACCGCATGGATATCTAACAGAGCTTGGGCTTGAGCACCTATAGGAACGCCTAGGATGTTAGCTTGTTGAGTGACAATTTGCAGTGTTTCAGTTAATTGCGCGCTGGCTTGGTTTCCAAACGTAGTGCGAGCTTCGCGGGCTGAGTTTGCTAGTTCTGCACCTAGATTAGGGCGTTCTTCGCAAAGGCGGTTGAGAATAGAGCCTCTTGTCCAAGATAGGTTTGAATTAGCATAGGTACCTAAACGGGCGGGAGCGACCAGCAAACGGTCTTTCCATGCAATGTTTCGTTCGTGTCCTAATACTTGAGCGCGTTGAGAAACAAGTGACCAGTTTGGCTCTAAGTCGCTACCCACCATAAGGCGTAAACAAAGGACTGTATCAAGCCCTTGTTCAGGTTCATCTTGGAGTATTCCAGTATTGGCATCAAATGCCTGCAGATAAATTCCGTAATTATCCAGGTCTTTTAGTGAGTCGGGTAACTGACCTAAAATTAGAGTAATTTGGATAGACTGAGTGACATCAAGATTAAAAAAATCCGTGTCACTGAAGGCTACATTTCGACGAGCCCCCAAGCACAGGTCTATTGCATCCAATATTGTTGTTTTGGCGCTATCACCAGGTCCAACCAAACAGTTCAGTCCTGGTGATGGTCGCCAGATTAAAGATCGTATGGACCGGAAATTTAAGATCTCAACTTTACGAATTCGAACCATGCCAATCTCCCTTTAGCCTGCCTGAGCCACATATATATGTATCACGCTTAGGCACAATGTTATATATCAAAAAAGCTAATGGCATTAAAAGTAAAAGTTTTTGTGAAATACTTGCCAAGCTGTTTGCAATTAGCAGTGATTTGGACCGTCAAATGGAGAGTGTTTTACATTCGGTTAAACGGTTTTGTGGCTGGATAGTTTCTATTCTACTGATCATATCCTATAGTGAAATCAGATCGTTAGCACATGAGTCCAGCAAATTGCAGCTACCAACTGCTCTACCTGATGAGTCTCTTTTTAGCCGTATTTGTCGGCATCTAACTTTAAGTGGACTCAACACAAATCAGTATCTAAAAAATTTGTTGGGTACTGAACGTATCGCTGTTCATCCATATCTGACTTCAGGGATTGAAAAAATTAGCTCCCATAGTCAGGAATCAGCTGACGAGTTACTTAACAATCAGACATTGGCTTCTCTTTTTGCTCATTATTTACCTCAATACAAATCTATAATACTGAATCCTTCCTCCAATGCGCAGCAGTTAACCAGAGCTTGCCAGCTATCAACATTCAAAGAAAAAGAACGATTAAAAATCAAATATTGTGTGAAATGTGTAGAGCATGACATTAGACACTACGGTATTGCCTACTGGCATTGCTTTCATCAGGTTCCAGGAGTGGACGCATGCTATAAACACAAACTTTGGCTTGATCATACAAGCTTGGCAGCGCGAAACCATGTTGCCATTGGCTTTCTACCTCCCTTATATGGAAGAACTTTTAGTTGCACACCATTAGCCGCTGAATTTGCCGAATATGTGGAAAATAGAATCTATAAATTGAGAGTTGGTACGTTACCTGAACCACCTGTATACGATAACGCGCTGAAAGATAAAGGCTTCCTTACTAAAGCTGGACGCGTACATCGTATAACTTTAGCGGAGCAACTGTATAACGTCGCTGAACAAATAATGTACTCCAGTCGGAGTTTAGGACCTGAGACAGCAGAGCATTATAAATACTGGTCGCCATTACTGGCAGGCAGCCTAAATCAACATCCGATCAAACATCTAATCTTAGAATTCTTTTTGTTAACTCAAGCCGAAACTAAACCAATTTCTATCCAGCGAGCCTCGCCAACTGATGGTAGAAGTGAAAAACGTTGCTGCGAGCTCCTGCTGCTGGGCTTCTCTATGGCAGAAGTAGCTCGTCAAATTGGCAGAAGTCGCTGTTTTGTGAAAAGCGTAGCCTTGATCCATCACATCCCTGTAAATCTAAACCCAAAAAAAATCAATGAGGTGACTAGGGCTCAAGTGGTTCAACTAGCATTCAAAGGTTTTCATCGCAGAGCTATCGCACAGCGGCTTGATCTGTCCGTCGGCAGTGTCGAGTTTATTATCTCAACCACAGATGGTCTGGTGGAGTGGCGCAAGCGATGCAAAGCAGAATCTATGTGTCGTCGATACAAATGCCAAATTATAAGGTTTATAAGAGATAATCCGCACACATGCCGTGCAGAAATCAAGAAGAGCTGTGAGGCTGCGTACTTTTGGCTATATCATCATGACGCAGAGTGGCTTGAGATTGTATCACCGTCCCCTCTTGTGCCTAAGCGCAATTGCAGGGTTGATTGGATAAAAAGAGATAGACAGCTGTCTGAAAAGGTTACAAACATCTTATCAGGAGAAAACAGAATTCGAAGCCGTACTGAGTTAGACCGAATGTTAGGTGCGCACTCTTGGTTGATGTCAAAAAAACACAAACTACCAGAAACAATGTTGGTATTATCGAAATTCGGATTAGCTTAGAATTGGACTGAAAGTCCAGCCTACGGGAGATTTTAGCTTATTCCCCCATTAGTAGTTAATTATGTTGAAAATCCAAGAAAATGAATTACTTTCGAGTTTTTTAGCAAGAGTTTACCTAGTCAAAAACGGTTCATATACTTCAAGAGAGTGTGCAGAGCTGTTATATCGAGACGATTTTGAGTGGCGAAGATTCCCAATTTATCATCTAAGTCATAAAGTCCGGGAAATGTTCAAACAGTCGAACATGAGTAGAGAACAGTTTTTAAGGCATCATACATTATTACCCTTGTATAGGTCGACGATGCCCGCAGAGGAATATGACTCAGTTTTATCGAGTATATTCTTCGAAAATCAAAGGCGTTGTAATCTGCCATATTCCTATTTTGGTTATGGGACCAAACCCTATGGAACTACTAACTTTTGCTGCTTTTGTTTAAGAGAGCAAATGCGTGAATTTGGAATCATCTGGTTTAAAGTTGAGTGGGCATTTCCTGGAGAGACATTTTGTGTCAGACATAATGTTAAACTAAAAAGCTATCGCTGCAACAATTGCGGATCCAAATATAAAAATCCTCAGAAGATGCTCTTTAAGTTAATGAATGGGAAGTGTGCATTTTGCTCGAATAGCATGTTTGATGAAAATGCATTTGCTGATGTGAATAACAAGTACTGGGAAAACGTGTACCCAAAGATGCATGACCGTCTAGTTGGTTCGAGATATTATCCGAATTTTTCAAAAGAGCTAATTTTGAACGTAATGAAGTACGCTGGTGAGGTTGCAAAAAAAAGATATTCTTGGAAGCGATCTGAGTCTTACGTTAATTATGTTGCACATGGGTCGAGGGATAATTTCGCTTTGAGAAAATATGTTAAAGGTGAGTGTAATCATATTTACCATAAATTATTTTGGACTGTAGTTAGGGATGCTTTTCACGATGTAAATTCATTCGATGAGTATTTGAAGAAAGTGTCAAAGGTTAATGTCTTAAAGAGCTCATTGAGTTTACTCAATGGCAGAAGCATGTTCTGTTTTCAGCAACTGGATGTAAAATAAAGACTTGAAATCAGACAGTTGTCTCACTATAGGAATGAGTAAACTCGTTAAGGGCGAATGTGCAAAGGTAAAACGTCAGTTGAAAAGCTGACTGATATGAAGTTTGGACGAAAAAATCCAATTCGAGCCTAATCAGACAGACACCAATGTCAAAATGGTTACTGGCAGGTCATGTTTGGGTTCGTGCATCAAACTTCACTTCGTGCAAAATTGTTCTTTCCCCGAAGGTGGAAAGTTAATTTTCCGAAAATTCTAACTATTATATGAGGGAACATAAATGTCAGCGGTATTCGTTCATGTATCTGATATCCATTTTGGCCAAGAAAAGGATGATCGTATTTATATACATGCAGATGTCAAACGAGAGCTAATAACAGATGCTAGAGACGTGATTTCAAAAATTGAAAACGGAGAAGCAAAAGGTATTTTAGTGACCGGAGACATAGCCCACTCAGGGAAACCTGCTGAGTATAAGGACGCAGGGGAATGGTTGGATGAACTTGCTGCGAATATCGGGATAGAAAACCACTGTGTTCAAATGGTCCCTGGCAATCATGACCTTGACCGCTCAAAGTTGTCTATTGGGGGGCGTGCAGTTCTCAATCACATACTTGCAGGCAATGCTGAAGATTATGAAAATGTTTTAAATAATCCAGATGATCGCGCATTGCTGTATGCTCGATTTGAAGCTTATGATGCTTTCAGTTTTGGTTATAATTGTCCCTTGAATGGGGAGGGTTACTACTCTTCAGATATGGAAGTTAATCTCGCACCAGGTCGGTCTATAAGGTTTATTCGATTTAACTCTGCTCTTCTTTGTCATGGCAATGAAGGGAACGAAGTGCCAGAATTAATTATCGGTGCACGTCAGTTTATTCTGCCCAGAAAAGAAGGCGTTGAGAATGTAGTCCTCGTTCATCACCCCTTGAGCTGGTACAAAGACCAAGATGCAGTTTCAAACTATGTCCGAAGCCGTGCTCGTGTTTTTATCTCTGGGCACGAGCATGATCCCAAAGTGAGAGTAGAAAGTGTTGAAAATGGATGCGACATTATGATGCTCGCAGCAGGAGCAACCGTACCTTACAAGTCCAATGATGAATACACTTTCACATACAACATTATAGAATTTGACTGGGATGACGAAATGGATGGTTTATCAGTCACTATGCATCCTCGCATTTGGAACCCAACTCGTACTTGTTTTGAGGATGATTCAAAACGTTTAGGTGGGAAAGAGTCAAATTTCAGGTTAGCTTGTCCAAATTTTCGTAAATCAAAGCGGACTTCATCTCAGACGACTTTTCACCCAACAACTCCTTCAATTGCAGTGGACGAATTATTTCAACATCCGTCAATTGTTGACACTGCCTCAATTGAGTTTGATCGTTTGGAGACACCGATGCACCCTACGGAAGAAGGTTATGAGAAAGCAAGACTTCGGTTCTTTCGCGATCTTTTGGAAGGAGAGCGGATTAGAATCTTGGTAGAGTTAGAAGCAATCCGTGAGGATTCTGATGAACGCTTATCGCAAGGAGTCGAACGCAAACTGTTTGATTTACTCATCCGACAGGGGAAATTGGCAGATGTTGAAAAAATGATTGAACAAACAATCCAAGAGAGGAAGAGGGAAGCGAAGTAATGAAAAATCTTGCTGCACATATGCGTATTTCAGGAGTCACAGTAACTGATAGTGAAGTTGAATCAAGGCGTTATGCAGCGTCTAGCTTGGCTGCGAAATGGGGAAAGATATCAAATGTTGACCAGATTGCTGAGAAGGCTGGGTTTGTCGCTTTAGCTTTGAGTTGTGATGGTACTCCTGCTGAAGTTCTTGTTGATGAAGTTCAGGCGTTAATTCAAAAGAAATCTTCCGCATATTTGGCTAGTGAGAGGCCATTTGATGTCGGAATATGTTGCGGTATGGCTATGGTCTCTTTATTTGAGGAACCTCTAGCATCTCCTGGTTGGACTATTAAGGAGGTTTACGCTGCGTCTTTATGGTCAGCACTCGCTTATCAATCGCCAATCGACGTAACAAAAAGAGAGGAGCTGCGAGTTGAAGTTCTGACTACAGCAAGCGCGTTTAGCACAACCCATGCTGAAAAAGCAAGAACTCGAAATGTGGTACCAGATCCGTCAGCTACGAAATTAAAAGTAGACGAAACGAATCTAGTAGATTTTGACTTAAAAACGATGATGAGTAAAACCATAGAATCACTTCGTAACAATGCCATATTAGACAGGGAAGAATTGGATTTTTTGTGGTGGGCTCAATTGGGTAGAAGTAGATTACTCAAAAAGCAATTATCTAACATTTCTGAGCCTACAAGGATTGTCGCAGCGGGTATTGAAGGAGCAAAAATGCTTCGTAGATTACCTTGTGAAGTTCATCGTGAAATCGTACTACGTACACTTGATAAAGATCCAGAGCTTAACTTGGCAGAGCTTTTGTCTGACCTCGGTGATGAACGCCAATTGCTTTCGGAAGCAATTAGTACTGAGAGAGTAATTTTGCATCCTGTGGTTTTTCCCTTATTACATTCGATTTATACAGGCGAATTAGATAATTTCGGATCCTCTGTGAAACGGAGAGTTTCAGAGTGGGGCGCGCGGGCGCTACTTGAGGCAACTTTGGCTAGACTAATGTCCCAAGGAGTGAGCAAAGTATGATTGCCGCTTGCAGTTTTGAAGGATGCTCATTTGATGAAACTGGGCTCTGTGCTCTTTCGAACGAACCCTCAAACTGTCCGAAGAGGTTAAAAAGTCAGACTGAGGATGGACAAGTTTCGACGTTTCCTAACAATACGGAATCTAACACTCTAGGAGGACTTGGATCTCCAGTACTTGACCAACCTGAAAGCCCTAGTTTTCTTGGTTCCAGTCGTTCGTTGGGTATTGAGGAGATGAACTCATTGATGAGTTCGCGGTATGTTAATGTTGTTGGTATATTAGGTGATCCTGAATCTGGTAAAACAGCTTGTTTGGCCAGCTTATACCTATTAGTTTCACATGCAAAGCTTGATGGTTGGAGCTTTGCTGATAGCCGAAGTCTATCTGCTTTTGAAGATATCGCTAGGGGAGCCCGTGATTGGAATGAAGCAGTAGTGCCTGAACAAATGACTACTCATACCGAGCTAAACGACCATAATACTCCAGGTTTTCTGCATCTTCGGCTAGTTAGGAAGTCAGACGGGCGTCGTGTTGACTTTGCTCTTCCCGATATTCCAGGCGAATGGACACAAGCTTTAGTTACCAACGCTCGTGCAGACCGCTTTGAGTTTATGAGGTCTGCTGAAGCGATTTGGATTGTTCTCGATGGGCGATTGCTCGCAGATCTCGAGAAACGGCAAGGATTAATTGCAAGATTTGGACAACTGGTTGCGAGACTCAAAACTATGTTTGAAGTTCGTATTCCGCGCTTGATCATGGTGGTTACTCATAGAGATGCGCACGACTTAAATGGCGATGTACGTCGTCGTTTGCTAAAAGAGGTAAATCGGCGTGAGATGAACGCAGATATTGTATGCGTAGCCCCTTTCTCTAATAATCAAGAGTCAATACCTGCTGGATTTGGACTTTCTGATTTAATAAATATTACAGTGAGCGAAATAGCAGAGAGACCTGCTTTTTGGCAGAAAACTGAACCGGTCGAAGGACAGCGTGCGTTCCTGAGTTACAGGAGATATTAATGACTAGATCTATTATTGTGCTCGGTGGGCCTGATTCCGGCAAAACAAACTATATCGGCCGATTGTGGCGTGAACTAGATGAGGGAATCGGTGCCCTGCATGCTGTTGAACAACCTGAAGACATAAATTTTGTTCTCGAAATTACTGAGCACCTTTTTGAGGGTAGTTTTGCCCCGCGCACGGAGTATAGTGATACGCGTCGGAATTTTGAAGTTGTCGTAGCAGCTGAAAAAGGCGGTCCAAGTTCAAAAGTAATAGTGCCTGATGTTTCAGGAGAACTTTGGCGCGAGGCGGTAGTTGAAAATGAAATTACTGCTGAGTGGGCAAATGAATTGAAAGCAGCTGACTCAGCAATACTATTTGTAAGGGTTAATTCTGATCAAAATGTTGGTCCTCTCGATTGGGTAACCTCAAGTAATTTGCTTAAAAAGCTGGGTAATGACGAAGATCAGGGGCTTCCTGTTGATTTGCAGGCAAAACTGATCCACTGTTTGCATCGAATTTTGATCCGCTTTACTCAGCCATTATGGGCATGAGATTTGGGTTTTCTCAAGCATCACCTCCTCGCTGTTTTAGTCTTTATG
>Ga0181595_10002723_pt1 | contig 17418 bp, 17 predicted proteins | sample 041ome_7_FD_145604 | JGI IMG/M metagenome (GOLD analysis project Ga0181595, IMG submission 145604) | Coastal salt marsh microbial communities from the Groves Creek Marsh, Skidaway Island, Georgia - 041401AS metaG (spades assembly) | ecosystem: Environmental > Aquatic > Marine > Intertidal zone...
GAAGCGCACGAGGCCGCGGATCTCGCGGATCGCAACGCTGTTGCTCACGATCAGTTCGGCCATGGCCTGTCCGTCGATCTGTTCCATTTTGCTTGCCCCATATCGTTACCGGCACTGCTTGCCGTGTCTGGTTAACGATTTAGGGGTCAATCGTTAACGATGCGTAAAACCGACAGGTCCGCTGACAGTTTTCGCCATTTTTTTGACAGGCTGTGGATAAGCTGCGTCCCGATATGGGGCGGGTGGCCCGTCAGCGCTTTTCCGCGGGCTTGGCCATGTTGAAGCAGGCTTCGAAATCGATGTCCGTCGAATCGTCGCTGGGGTCGCGCGCCTTTTCCTTCGCGATCGCGGCCTCGCGCGTCTCGATCAGCTTCGCATCGGCCTCGTTGCCGCTCAGCCCCTCGTCGCGCATTTCGTCGCGGGCGCGCGATTCGAGCACGCTGGCGAGCGTCTTGAGGTCGCGCGCGGTGGTCGAATCGCCCTCGCGGCCCTTCACCTCTTCATACGCCAGCTGCACATAGACCGCGCATTGCAGCATCGATGGCGGCGGGGGCACGGGAACGGCCGCGTCGAGCTTTTCGAGGCACGGGGTCATGATCGCATCGACCACGCCCGCCGGGTCGTTCGATTGCGCCGCATCGCTCTGCAACTTCTGGACAATCTGCGTCAGCGCCGCGCCGATCGCGTCATCGCTCGACGCGGTTTCGGTAACGATTCGCTCGGCGGTGTTAACAAAATAGGTGCGGCCGCGCGTGACCATGGTGGGATAGGCCAATGCGGACGTCACCCCGCGCTCCTGCTCCGAGGCGATGATCGCGAAGGCCGCCGCGCAGGTCAGGTCGTCGCGCTGCGTCTGGGTCAGCGCCGGCGGGGCGACGGGTGCAGGTGCGGCTTGCGCGGCGAACAGCAGGACAGCGAGGTGGATCATGGCCGCAAGCTTATGCGGGGGTCGATGCGGCCTGTCACTTGATTTTGGTGCAAAATCCCTGCGGTTCGTGACAGGCGCGTTGCAACGCCGATTGTCACGCCGCAACAGGCCGGGCATAGCACCGCACAGATGATCCAGCGCTTTCCCAAATGGCTCGCCCTCCTGGCGGGCGGGCTTTCCGCCACCGGCTTTGCACCGCTGAACCTGTGGCCGGTGACGCTGGCGTGCATGGCGCTGCTGATCCACCTGATTGCCACGGCACCGAGCCGCAAGGCCGCCTTTGGGCGCGGCTGGCTGTTCGGCCTGGGCCAGTTCACCATCGGGCTCAACTGGATCGCGATCGCCTTTACCTATCAGGATGCCATGCCGCACTGGCTCGGCTGGGTCGCGGTGGTGGGGCTGTCCTGCTATCTCGCGCTCTTCCCGGCGGTGGCCTGTCTTGTCGCCAGAGCTCTGCCTTTTCCCTCCCCCTTGATGGGGGAGGCGCGAGACCTGGCGACGCAGGAGCCTGGTCGCAGCGGTGGGGGTGCGCTGACCCCGGGCGCCGCGCCTGAAGGCACCATCACCCCTCCCCCAGCCCCTCCCCATCAAGGGGAGGGAAGCGCCGCCTTCATCCTTGCATTTGCCACGCTGTGGCTGGTGACCGAATGGATGCGCGCCTGGGTGTTTACCGGTTTTGCGTGGAACCCGCTGGGTGTCATCGCGCTGCAATTCGGCTGGGCGGCGCGGCTGGTTGGCACCTATGGCCTGGGTGCGCTGGTGATGTTGGCATCGGGGGCGCTGCTGCTGGGGGTGCAGCGGCAGTGGCGGCCCGCGCTCGGTCTGTTCGCCGGGGTGGCGCTCCTCAGCCTGGGCGGATGGGCGCTTGCGCCTTCGCCTGCGGGCTTCACGCGCACGCCGATTACCGTGGTGCAGCCGAACAACGACCAGTCGGACAAATATGATCCGGTCATGGCGCAGCGCAATTTCGCGCGGCTGGTCGATCAGACCGTCGATCGCAAGGCGCCGCCGGGGCGCGTCGTGTTCTGGCCCGAGGCTGCGACCGAGGATTTCGTCGAGGATGGCTATCCGCGCCGCTATTATTATCCCGAGACCCCGGCAGGCATCCGCGCCCGGCTGACCCGGCCGATCAACGATGGTGATCTGCTGGTTACCGGCGGGGTGAAGCTCGATTTCGACCGCAACGGGCGCGCCATTGCGGCGGCGAACAGCGTGTTCGTCTTTTCCAGCCAGGCGCAGATCCTCGGCAGTTACGACAAGAGCCATCTGGTCCCCGGCGGCGAATACCTGCCCTATGAGGAGATTTTGGGCCAGATCGGGCTGTCGCGGCTGGTGCCGGGCACGCTCGGCTTCACCCCCGGGCCGGGGGCGCAGACGCTCGATCTCGGCCGCTTTGGCCGGATGGGGCTGCAGATCTGCTACGAGATCGTGTTTTCGGGCGAAGTGGCCGATCGGAACAATCGCCCCGACTTCATCTTCAACCCCAGCAACGATGCCTGGTTCGGCCCCTGGGGCCCGCCCCAGCATTTGGCCCAGGCGCGGATGCGGGCGATGGAAGAAGGGCTGCCGGTGATCCGTTCCACCCCTACCGGCATCTCGGCGATAATCGATGCCGATGGGCGGTTGCTCGATTCGATTGGGCACCACAAGGCGGGGCATATCGATGCCGTGCTGCCGAGGGCGCATGCCGCCACGCCGTTTGCGCTCTGGGGCAACGCGCTTGCGCTCGGCATGGCCGGGCTGCTGCTGCTGTTCGCGGTTGCGCTGCGTGCATTCCGCCGTTAAGGGCCGTGATATAAGGAAATCTTTATATGTGCCTCAGGGGCGGTCGCCCCTGGGCCTCAGCGAGAAGGCGATCCATGCGCAAGAGCTTCCTCTTTACCTCCGAATCGGTCAGCGAAGGCCATCCCGACAAGGTTGCGGACCAGATTTCCGATTCTATCGTCGACCTGTTCCTGTCGAAGGACCCTTATGCGCGCGTTGCCTGCGAAACGCTGACCACCACCCAGCGCGTCGTGCTCGCCGGTGAAATCCGCTGCAAGGGCGTGTACGAGAACGGCGAATGGGCCCCAGGCGCGCTCGAGGAAATCGAGAAGACCGTCCGCGCGACCGTCAAGCGCATCGGTTACGAACAGGACGGCTTCCACTGGGAGACGTTCAGCTTCGAGAACCATCTGCACGGCCAGTCGGCGGAAATCGCACAGGGCGTCGATGCCAAGGACAACAAGGACGAAGGCGCGGGCGACCAGGGCATCATGTTCGGCTATGCCTCGGACGAGACCGAAGACCTGATGCCCGCGACGCTCGACTATTCGCACAAGATCCTCGAGCGCATGGCTGCAGACCGCCATGCCAAGGTCGTCGATTTCCTCGAGCCCGATGCCAAGAGCCAGGTGACGCTCGCCTATGAGGACGAGAAGCCGGTGCGCGCCACCGCGCTGGTCGTCTCGACCCAGCACGCCCCTGATTACTACTGGCATGAAGGCCAGGGCGATGCGGACAAGTATCAGAAGCTGTACGACTATGTCGTCGGCGTGATGCATGATGTCCTCCCTGAGGGCTTCATCACCGACGAGACCAAGATCTACGTGAACCCCACCGGCCGCTTCGAGATCGGCGGTCCCGATGGCGATGCCGGCGTCACCGGTCGCAAGATCATCGTCGATACCTATGGCGGTGCCTCGCCGCATGGTGGCGGCGCATTCTCGGGCAAGGACCCGACCAAGGTCGACCGTTCGGCGGCCTATATCAGCCGCTACATGGCCAAGAACATCGTTGCAGCCGGCCTGGCGCGTCGCTGCACCATCCAGCTGTCCTATGCCATCGGCATTGCCGAGCCGCTGTCGCTCTATGTCGACACGCACGGCACCGGAACGGTCGCCGACGACAGGATCGAGGCAGTGCTGCCGCAGCTCGTCCGCCTGACGCCGCGCGGCATCCGCGAGCATCTGGGCCTCAACAAGCCGATCTACCAGAAGTCGGCCGCTTACGGCCATTTCGGCCGCAAGCCCGAAGGCGATTTCTTCCCCTGGGAAAAGACCGACCTGGCCGAAAAGCTCAAGGCCGCTCTGGCCTGATCATCGGCGAGCGTTGATAACAAAAAGGCCGGGTCATCACCGCGATGACCCGGCCTTTTCTTGTTTGAGCCTCAGGCGGGGCAATCCTACCTCCGCTCAGCCTGAGCCTGTCGAAAGCCCCGCGCTACCGTTCCGCCCTGTCCTTCGTCACCCCCGCGAAAGCGGGGGTCCCGCTTTCCTTCGGTCCTGAACGATCAAGCGGGATTCCCGCGTGCGCGGGAATGACGGCAGGAATAATGGCGCTCAAGGCGCGGGGCCTTCGACAGGCTCAGTCTGAGCGGGGAAGGGCGATCAGTCGCGATCCTGCGCTTAAAGCTTGCCGAATTTCGCCTCGAACCCGGCAATGTCGCCGCGCGCCAGAAAGCCGGCCTGCTCGATCCAGCCGTCGCGCTCGATCCGGCCCTTGAAGGTGCCGAGATAGGGATCGATCTCGGCCACATCGGCGGCGGTCCAGGCGGCGATCTGGTCATAGCGCGCAACGCCCAGTTCACCGAGCAGCGTGTTCAGCTTGGGGCCGATGCCCTTGATCTTGCGCAGATCGTCCGGCTCGCCCACGGCGGCCGCGATGCGCGGCTTGCCGCTGGCCTGGGCCTCGGCGGCTTGCGCTGCGATCTCAGCATCGACATCGGCGGTGGAAAGCGCTGCGACCGTCGGATCGGGCGCGCCGCCGATGGTCGGAATGATCGCGGGCGGGGCTTCGACCGCGGCGTGACCGTGATCGTGGCCATGGTCATCGTGCCCATGCGCGCCATGGCCGTGATCGTCATGGCCGTGCCCGGCATCGTGATGGCCTGCGCCGCCGCTGCGCCCGACCAGCGCCCAGATGAGGATCATCACCGCGATCACCAGCGCGGCGATCAGGAAAAAGAGCTGCTGTCCATCCATGGAATATCGAGGCCTTTCGTCAACGAGGGGCCCGGCATGCGATGCGGCCCGCCCTGTTCTGGCCCTTAACCGCAGGATCGATTCGTGACCAGTCCCGCGATGATGCGCAGGGGACGATGGTTCTTGGGGTTACATTACCCGGTCGCGTTCCTCGTCGATCTGTTCCTGGATATCGCGCGCCTGCTCGCAGGCCTCGTCATCGCCATCGTCGCATTTGCGCAGGGCCTTGTCGCGCTGGCGCTGCAGCTTGCCCAGCCGCTCCTCGGCCTTGCGCATCGCCCGGCCGCGATTCTCGTCGGCTTCGGACTGGCTGGTGGTGGCCAGATCGACGCCCTTCGAGACGATCTTGACCGGCGCGGTGACGACGGCACCGACCGCGCTGGCAACGCAGCCGGTCAGCACCAGCGGGGCGATCAGGGCAAGCCCCAACGAAATTTTCATCTATGCGACCCTCCAGCGCGCCTGAGCCCGTGCGCGCTGGATATTGCTATAGCCCGGCTGAGCCGATCCTGAACTGCTATTTCAGCAGATCCACCGCAAAGGCGCGGATTTCGTCGGCCATATCCTCGCGCTCCAGCGCAATCGCCAGGTTCGCCTGGACATAACCGGCCTTCGAGCCGCAGTCGTAACGCTTGCCGGCAAAGGTGACGGCGTGGAACGGCTGGCTGCCGATCATCCGCGCCATCGCGTCGGTGAGCTGGATCTCGTTGCCCGCGCCTTTTTCCTGGCTCTCCAGCGTGCGCATCACTTCGGGTTGCAGGATATAGCGGCCCGAGATGATCAGGTTCGACGGAGCATCCGCCACCCTGGGCTTTTCGACCAGGCCGAGCACCTCGGTGACATCGCCCTCGCTCTTGCCCGGCGCGATCACGCCATAGCTCGACACCGCCTCGCGCGGTACCTCTAGCACGCTGATCAGATTGCCGCCCAGCCGGTTATAGGCCTCGACCATCTGCTTCATGCAGCCCGGCGATCCGACCATGAACTCGTCGGGCAGGAAGATCGCGAACGGTTCATCGCCGACAATGTCGCGCGCACACCAGATCGCATGGCCCAGGCCCAGCGGCTCCTGCTGGCGTACATAGGCGCAATTGCCGGGGCCCAGCCTGGTGGGTTCGAGCACCGCGAGCGACTTGCCGCGCTCGCTCATCGTCTTTTCCAGCTCGAACGCGATATCGAAATGATCCTCGATCGCGCTCTTCCCGCGGCCGGTGACGAAGATCATCTGCTCGATCCCGGCCTCGCGCGCCTCGTCCACCGCATACTGGATCAGCGGGCGGTCGACGATCGGCAGCATCTCCTTGGGGATGGCCTTGGTCGCGGGAAGAAAACGGGTGCCGAGACCGGCAACCGGAAACACAGCTTTGCGGATGGGCTTCACGTTATGTCCTCTTTATCGGCCCCGACAGCCGAGGCGAGACCTTGCAGCGTGCCGCCCGGCTGTCAAGCCGCGACCCGGCAGCGCCGGGCTCAGGCCTTGACCCGTGCGGCAAAGCTCTTGCGCAGTTTCTGCAGCTTGGGCGGGATCACCGCCAGGCAATAGGGATTGCGCTGGCCTTCGCCCTGCCAATATTCCTGGTGATAGTCCTCGGCCGGGTACCAGGTCGTCGGTTCCTCGATCGTGGTGACGATGGTCGACGGCCAGTTCGCCTGGTTGCGGCTCATCGCAGCCTCGGCCTCGACCTGCTGCACCGCATCGAGCGGAAAGATGGCCGAGCGATACTGGGTGCCGACATCATTGCCCTGGCGGTTGAGCTGCGTTGGATCGTGCGTCGCGAAGAAGATGTCGAGCAGATCGGCATAGCTCAGCTGCTCGTCGTCGAAGGTCACGCGGATCGCCTCGGCATGGCCGGTATTGCCCGAACATACCTGCTTGTAGGTCGGGTTCTCGGTGGTGCCGCCGATATAGCCGCTTTCGACCTTGCTCACGCCGATCACGTCGTTGAACACGGCCTCGGTGCACCAGAAACATCCTCCGGCGATGATGGCGGTTTGTTCGGTCATGCTATTGTCCTTTTCAGTTTGTACCCACACCGCTCAGCCTGAGCCTGTCGAAGGCGGTGCACCCCCGCTGGCCAGATAGCGGGCCTTGGTTGATTACAGACATAGAACGAGACAACCTCAAAACAACCACCTCAACCCGCGGCCGGCAGCACCGGCGGTGCCTTGGCCTCATCATCCTTTTCGCCGCCGCGCGCGATCAGCAGATACATGACCGGGGTGACGATGCGCGAGAGCAGGGTGGAGGAAATCAGCCCGCCGATGATGACGCTGGCAAGCGGCGCGTAGAGCGATCCGCCGAAGATCGCGAGCGGCAGCAGGCCCCCGATGGCGGTCACCGACGTCAGCAGCACCGGCAGGAAGCGCACCTCGCCCGCTCGCTCGATCGCGGCGCGCAGTTCCATGCCTTCGCGGCGCAGCTGGGTGGTGAAATCGACCAGCAGGATCGAGTTCTTGATCTCGATACCGATCAGCGCGACGAAGCCGATGATCGCCATGTAGCTGAGCGACGATCCGGTCACGAATAGCGCGACAAAGCCGCCGAACGTGCCCAGCGGGATCACGCCTGCCACCACGATCGTCTCGCGGAAGCGGCCGAATTCGGCGACCAGCACCGCGAAGATGCCGAACAGGGCGATCAGGATGATCGGCCCCAAGCCGCCAAACACGGTGGCGATCGCCTCGGCCTCGCCGCCGGCAGAGACGCGATAGCCCGGCGGCAGTTTCAGCTTGCCCACCTCGTCCATCGCCTGCTGGCTGATCCGTGCGGGCAGCGCGCCGGGCTGGGCGTTGGCGGTGACGGTGACCGATCGTTCGAGCTGGAAGCGCTGGATCTGCGGCGGCACGCTTTCGAGCCGCGGCGTGCTGATCTGCGAGAGCGGAATGGCCTCGCCGGTGCGGCTGGCGACATAGACCTTGTCGAGCGCGGAGATCGGCTGGGTCTCGCCGAGCGGAAGCCGCACGGTGACGCGATAGCTGTCGCCTTCGGGATCGCGGAACGTGCCCGCATTCTCGCCCGACAGCGCCAGGCGGATCGCGCGGCGCGGTTCGCCCGGCGCGATGTTGAGAAGCGCCGCCTTGGCATCGTCGATGCCGATATCCAGGTCGATGCCGTCGGTCGCGACCGGGTTGATCACGTCGCGCGCGCCAGGAGTGGTCCGCAGGATCTTCTCTACCTTTGCAGCAATGTCACGCAGCGTGTCGAGATTCTCGCCGGTGATGCGCAGCGCCACCGGCGAGGCGATGGGCGCGCCGTTCTGGAACAGTTCGACATTGAAGCGCGCGCCGGGAATCTGCTCGAGCCGGTCGCGGATGCGCGCGATCATTTGCGGACTGCGATCGGGATGCCAGGCATCCATGACCGCGAACACCTCGCCGAAATTGGGCCGCTGGTCGAGCGCGAAGACATTGTAGAAGACCTGCGGGTTCGAGCTGCCGGTGTTCGCTGCGCGCACCTTGATATCGGGTTCCTTGGCCAGCACCGCCTCGACCTTGCGCACCAGCGCGTCGGTGGTGGCGACGCTGCTGCCCTGCTCGGCATCGATGGTGACGCGGAAATAGCTGGTATCGGCATAGGGGAACAGGCTGAAGCCCAGCACCGGGATCAGCGCGAACGCCGACAGGGTGAGCGCCATAGATGCCCAGAAGGTCTGTTTCGGCTTGTCGAGCGCGCTGTGCAGGATCGGGCGATAGAGCCGCTCGATCTGGTGCGTCAGCCATTTGAGAATCGCGTTGCCCTCCGGGTCCTCGTCGCGCGAGAGGATGCGGCTGGCCAGGAAGGGGATGATCGTCAGCGAGATCACCAGCGAGGCGAACACGGTGAAGATGATCGTGTAAATGAACGACTGGGTGAACTTGCCCGCGCCTTCGGGAAGGAAGAGCAGCGGCGTGAAGGCGAAGATCAGCACACCGGTCGAGCCGAGCACCGCCGGCGTGATCTCGCGCGTGGCGTCGATCGCGGCGATCGAGCGGCGCTTGCCCATGCGCAGATGCCGCGCGATATTCTCGGTCACCACGATCGAATCATCGACCAGCAGGCCCAGCGCCACGATGAAGCCCGCGACCGCCAGCTGGCTCAGGTTGAAGCCCATCACGCTGATCGCAAGCAGGCCCGAGGCGAGCGACAGCGGGATCGAGATCATCACGATCACCGAGGCGCGCCAGCCCAGCGGCAGCAGCGTGATGATGACGAGGCCGAGCGCGATCGAGAAGTCGCGGGTCAGTTCGCTCAAGCGATGCTCGATATCGCGGCTCTGGTCGAAAATCTGCTCGAGCCGGATATCGGGCGGGAAATTGGCCTGTTGCCGCTTGAGCTCCTCTTCGAGCGAGGCCTTGAGCCGGATGACGTCGAACCCGTCCTTCTGCAGGATCGACAGGAAGATCGCGCGCTCGCCGTTGAAGCGGGTGATATAGAGCTGCTCGGCATTGCCCCAGCGGACATCGGCGACGTCCTTCACGCGCATCAGCGTGCCGTTGCCTGCGCGGATTGGCAGGTTGGCGATCGTATCGAGATCGCGATAGGCGCCGCCCGCCTCGACATTGAAGCGTCGCCCTGCGCTGTCGACCGCGCCGGGGGGCAGCTCCGCACCGCCGCGCCGCAATGCGTCTGCGATGGCGGACGGGGCCAAGCCCAGTTCGGCAAGGCGGCGGCTGTCGATCGCCACCTGCACTTCGGGCTGGGGCAGGCCGTCGATCACGGTGTTGCGCACGCCGGGATAGCGCACGAAGGTGTCGCGAATGTCCTCGGAATATTTCTGCATCCGCCGCCATGTCGCGGTCTTGCTGACCATCGCGAGCTGCAGCACCGCCGCCTCGGTGGTGCGTGCCTTGCGATAGCGTAGCTCGGTAATGCCTTCGGGCAGCTGGCTGCGGATCGCGCTCACCTCGCGCACGACATCGTTGAAATACTGGTCGGGGTCGCCATCCCAGTCGAACTCGGCGGTGACGGTGACGAAGCCGTCGGTGATCCCCGCGCGGATCTCGTCGATATCGTCGATGCCGCGCAGCACCTCCTCGACCGGCTTGGCGATGGTCTGCTCGATGTCCGCCGCGTCGGCTCCGGGCAGTGCGATGATCACGGTGACGACGGGGATCGGGAAATGCGGATCGACCGAGCGCGGGATCGTCAGCAGCGAGGTGAGTCCCAAGGCTGCGAGCAGCAGGAACGCCACCAGGCTGAGCTGCCAGCGGGCGATGGTGAAGGCGGCAAGGTTCATTGCGGGGCGCGCCGGGCCTGCGTCATCGCGCGGCGGCGGCGGCAGGGGCCGCCGCGGCGGTGGTGCGGCTCGGCTGACGGCTGGCGAGCGGCTTCACCTTCGCGCCATCGGTCAGCAGCACCAGGCCCGAGGTCACGATACGGTCGCCGGGCCTGAGGCCGCCGGTGACGATCAGCTCCTTGTCGTCGATGCGGCCGATCTGCACCGCGCGGGCGCGCACCCGGCTGGTCTTCGGGTCGAGCAGATAGACAAAGCCCTCGTCCGCGCGGACGTTGAACACGGCGCTAGCGGGAACCGCGAGGCCTGACGCATCGGGCGCGGCGGCGACGCGAAACTCCGCCGTGCCTATCTGCCCCGATCGCAGCGCAGGGTTGGCGGGCAGCGCGACCGTCACCTCGAAAGCACCCGAACTGGGGTTGGCGCGCGCGTCGATCTCGCTGATGACGCCCTCGATCTCGCCGCCGGGCACCGCCGACAGTCGCACCAGGACCGGCATGCCGGGGGAAAGACGCGCGATATCGCTGTCGATCATCGGCGCGCGCAGCACCATGCCGCCGCTGGTCTCGCCCAGCACGACGATCTGCGTGCCGGCTGCCACCACCTGTCCCGGCTCTGCGCTGCGCGCCAGGATGATGCCGCCCGAAGGTGCAAGAATGCGCGAGGTGCCGCTGGCAAAGCCTGCGGTGCTGACCTGGGCGGTCGCGGCGCGCGCGGTCGCCTCGGCGCGTTCGAGCTGCGCGCGTGTCACCCAGCCCTTTTCGAAAAGCTGCTGGAACCGGCCGAGTTCGGCCTGCGCGCGCTGCTGCTCGGCCCGGGCGCTTTCCAGATTGGCGCCGACCTGGGTCGCATCGAGCGCGGCGATCAGCGCGCCGGGCATCACCCGGTCGCCTTCCTCGAAGCGGATGCTGGCGATCTTGCCTGCGGTCGTGAAGCCCAGCGGCGTCTCGTAGCGATAGCGAACGGTGCCCGCTGCGGTGATCAGCGCAGAGGTGCTGGCGGGCTGCACTTGCGCAATGGTCACGGGATAGACCTTGTCGGCAGCGGCAGGCGCAGGATCGTCCTTGCCGCCCGAGCAGGCGGACAGCGCCAGCGAAGCGCCGACGATCAGCGACAGGGTGAGGGGGCCGTAACGGCGCGCGGTGACGAAACGCATATTGGGTTTCTATCTGCAACCAGTTTTGCTGGCAAGCGCAGAACTGAAATCGATAGCATTTATCGCGGTGCCATCGGCATTAGCCGCGCCTTAACTAAACTGGTTTAGCCCCGATCGTTGCGCCGATGGCTCATCGGTGCGGGGAGGACGCAGTGGTCATGAACTGGCGCATCGGACAATTGCAGTCGCAGCATGAAGCCTGTCTGGCCATCGTGCAGGACATCCAGGCGCGCTCGCTCCAGATCTGGGACCGCCCTGCAGCGGTCGAGATCACGCTGATGCTCGCGCGGCTGACCGGCATATTGCGCATCCATCTCGCGCTCGAGGACGAGATCCTCTACCCCGCGCTGCGCAATGCCAGCGATCCTGCCGTGGCGCACACGGCCGAACGCTACTGGCAGGAAATGGGGGGCCTTGCCGATGCCTTTCTCGATTTTGTCGACCGCTGGAAGCGCGCCGATGCGCTGCTTGCCGATGCCGATGGCTTTCGTGCCGAATCCGCCAGGGTCTTCGCGGCACTGGCCGACCGGATCGATCGCGAGCATGAGGAAATCTATCCGATGGCCGAACGGCTGCGCGCCGCAAAGGCGGCGTGATCAACGCGCTGGGTTGCGCGGACGCGTCCACAAGCCTTCGCGGCTGACCGGCGCCGGGGTTCGCATCGCCTGAGCAAGGCTGCGTGCGACCCATCCGATCTTCTGCCCGCGCGTGGTGATGACCCTGTGGTCCCAGGCCTGCGCTCCGCGGCGGCGCACCTCGCGCGCGATATCGCCATAAATGCCCGCCGCCGCCAGCACCGCCCAGCGCGCGCGGAACGGCAGCCGCGCCGCACCCACACGGGCCGAGGCCTCGTGCGCTTCGGACCGATCGGCCAGCCGCTTTGCCAGCGGCACCAGTTGCGGGCGCAGCCAGGGTTTCATGTGCTGGCCCGGCGATATGTCCATCTCGGCCAGCCATTCGACCGGAAGGTAGCAGCGCCCGACCGAATCGTCCTCGGACAGGTCGCGCGCGATATTGGCGAGCTGAAAGGCGAGACCGAGATCGCAGGCGCGGTCGAGCGTTTCCTCGTCGGAAGGGTCCACCCCCATCACGATCGCCATCAGCAGGCCCACGGCGCCAGCGACATGATAGCAATATTGATAGAGGTCGCGTTCGGTGCGCGGGCGCCAGTCATCGGCGTCGAGCGCGAAACCCTCGATCACGTCGAAGATGATCGCGCGGGGCAGGCGGCATTCGCTCGCCACCACCGCCAGCGCGGCAAAGGCCGGGTCGTCGGTCGGCTGACCGGCGAGCGCCGCATCGGTCTGTTCGCGGACATAAGCGACGCGGTCCTTCGCATCGGCGACCGCGCTCATGCCATGGCCCATGTCCTGCCCGTCGGCCAGATCGTCGCACTTGCGGCACCAGGCATAGAGCAGCCAGGCGCGCTCGCGGGTGACAGGGTCGAACAGCTTCGAGGCGAGCGCGAAGGATTTGGACCCGCGCGCGATCGAATCGCGCGCATGGGCAACCAGGGCGGCGCGATCAAAGCCCCTCCCCTTCAGGGGAGGGGTTGGGGTGGGGGAAAAGGTCACAGCCCCACCCCCGACCCCTCCCCTGAAGGGGAGGGGAGATTCATTACAGATCATCCGTCGTCATCGAGAAGATCGACTGGTGGGGCTCGTAGGCCGCCATCTTGGCGAGCAGCCCGTCGAGCGTGTCGTCGACGATCAGGATATTGGCGTGCTGCGCGCGGATGAAGCCGACCTCGATCATGTGCTGGTTGAAGGCAATCAACTGGTCGTAAAAGCCGTTCACGTTGAGCAGCCCGACCGGCTTGGCATGATAGCCGAGCTGCGACCAGCTGATCGCTTCCCACAGCTCGTCCATGGTGCCGACGCCGCCGGGCAGCACGATGAAGCCGTCGGAAAGGTCGGTGAACGCCTGCTTGCGCGCATGCATGCCGGGGACGACGTGAAGCTCGGTGCAGCCCTGATGCGCGACTTCGGGCCGGACCAGCGCCTCGGGGATGATTCCGATCACCTCGCCGCCAAGCTCCAGCGCGGCATCGGCGGTCGCGCCCATCAGCCCCAGCCGCCCGCCTCCATAGACCACCCCGATCCCCCGATTGGCCAATGTCGCGCCAACCATGCGCGCCGTTTCGATATAGACGGGGTCGGCAGGGGTGGCGGAGCCGCAATAGACGGCCAGGCGCTTGAAAGGGGCGGTCATAATGATTCCTGATTGGGGTGTCCGGCGGTCCATCGCCGGAAATGCGGGGCGGGGCAAGCCTCGCAAACACTAAATCCTCCCCGAGCAAGCTGGGGGAGGATTGGTTGCGCTCATTCCTGCGGCAGGCCGTCGGCAATGTCGTAATAATCGCCCTTGTGCGCGGTGAAGATATGCACGTGCAGATGCGTGTCGGTCGGCGCATCGAACGCGCCCATCGCGATCGCCATCGAATCGCGATGCGGCGGGTCCCAGAACAGGAAGCTGCCGCAGGTCCCGCAAAAGCCGCGCCGCACCTTGGGGCTGGACTGGTACCAGCGGACATGCTCCTCGCCGGTGATGGCAAGGTCGCTGCGCTGGACGTCGGTCGAGGCCCAGTAATGGCCCGATTGCTTGCGGCACTGGCCGCAATGGCACGCATCGGGCTCCTTGAGCGGGGCGGAGACGGTGAAAGCGATCGCACCGCACAGGCATGATCCGGTGTGCATGAAAGGGCTCCGTATCTGCACGCAGGCGCACCCAGTCCCGCTCAGCCTGAGCTTGTCGAAGGCCTCGTGATGTCGGTTGCCGGATATAGCCTGTCAGCCTCGTTAAAGGCAAAAGCAAATGCTGCCGCAGGGCGCGGGGCCTTCGACAGGCTCAGGCTGAGCGGACGTGGTTAGCGATGGCCCGCATGAAATCCTCCCCGAGACGAGCTCGGGGAGGATTGCGAAGTGTCAGAGCATATCCTCGAGCATCAGCGTCGCGGTCGCCTTGGCGCTGCCGACCACGCCGGGAATGCCTGCGCCCGGATGTGTGCCCGCGCCGACGAAATAGAGGTTGGGGATCGCATCGTCGCGGTTGTGCGTGCGGAAGAACGCGCTCTGCGTCAGCAGCGGCTCGAGACTGAAGGCGCTGCCAAGATGCGCGTTCAGATCGGTGCTGAAATCCTGCGGCGTATAGTGGAAGCTGGTGACGATCCGCTCGTGAATATCGGGGATCAAGCGGTGGCCGATCTCGTCGAGAATGCGCTTCTCGTAGATCGGGCCCATTTCCTTCCAGTCGATCGGCAGTTTGCCCTGGTGCGGCACCGGCGAGAGCACGTAGAAGGTGCTGTGCCCCGGCGGTGCCATCGAGGGATCGGTGACGGTCGGGTGGTGCAGATAGAGCGAAAAGTCCTTGGCGAGCACGCCATGATCGTAGATGTCGTCGAGCAGGCCCTTGTAGCGCGGGCCGAACAGGATCATGTGGTGCGGAATGCCGGGCCAGTCGCCCTTGATGCCGAAATGCGCGACGAACAAGGAGGGCGAGAATTTCTTGCGCTTGAGGCTCGCTGCCGCGCGCTTGCCGCGGCCCGATTTGCCGAGCAGATCGCGATAGCTGTGCATGATATCGGCATTGCTGGCGACCGCGTCGAAGCTTTCGCGCCAGCCGCTCTTGGTCACCACGCCGGTGACCTTGTCGCCCATGGTCTCGATCTCGGTGACCGGGTCATTGAGGCGCAGCGTGCCGCCGATCCGTTCGAAATGCCTGACCATGCCCGCGATCAGCCTGTTGGTGCCGCCTTTGGCAAACCAGACGCCGCCGTCCTTCTCGAGCTTGTGGATGAGAGCATAGATCGAGCTGGTCTTCATCGGGTTGCCGCCGACCAGCAGCGTGTGGAACGAGAGCGCCTCGCGCAGCTTCTCGTTCTTCACGAACGATGAGACGATCGAATAGACCGAGCGCCAGGCCTGATATTTCATCAGCGCAGGCGCAGCCTTGATCATGCTGGCAAAGTCGAGAAACGCCTTGTGGCCGAGCTTGAGATAGCCCTCGTCGTGCACGCCGGCGCTATATTCGAGGAAGCGGTCATAGCCGGCGACATCCTCGGGGTTCAGCTTGGCGATCTCCGCGCGAAGGCTGGCTTCGTCGTTCGAATAGTCGAAATTGGTGCCGTCGGGCCAATTGAGCCGGTAAAAGGGCATGACGGGCACGAGGTCGACATCCTCGCTGATATGGTGGCCGGTCAGCGCCCAGAGTTCTTCCAGGCACGGCGGATCGGTGATCACGGTCGGGCCGGCGTCGAAGGTGAAGCCGTCCTTTTCCCAGAAATAGGCACGGCCACCGGGCTTGTCGCGGCTTTCGATGACGGTGGTGGCGATTCCGGCGGATTGCAGGCGGATGGCGAGCGCCAGCCCGCCGAAGCCGGACCCGATAACTGCAGCTTTTTTCACTAGGTGTAAGGCCCCTGATTGCGACCCGAATGCGCGGGCAGATTGTGCGGCACTATAGCGTTACGTTTGCAATGTGCCAGCAGATGCGCGCATCCGGGGCAAAACCGCCTCTATTGCGCCGCAGCCGCCATCGCCGCGCCCACCGAGGCTGCGATTTCCTCGGGCCGCGGATTGCGCCTGAGCGTCAGCCCGCCATTGGCCTGGATGTTCTGCCCGGTCACGAAGGTGCGATCGTCGCACAACCACAGCACGGTGTGCGCGATATCGTCGGCGGTGCCGATCCGGCCCAGCGGATATTCCTTCGCGAACGCCGCCTCGAGCCCCGGCGTCGCCACCGCTGCTGCGGCCATCGGCGTCGCGGTGAGGCCCGGCGAGACGACATTGGCGCGGATGCCGAGCGGTCCGTACTGGTTGGCAAAGCAGCGGATCAGCGCCTCCGACCCTGCCTTGGTGCCGATATAGGCGGCATGGTCATGAATCAGGCATTGCGTCGTGGCCGACGAAATCTGGATCACCGATCCACCGCCGGTCATCGTGCGCAGACAGGCGTTCAGCATATGGTGCACGCCGGTGAACTGCAGCGCGACCATCGCCGCCAGGTCCTCGTCGGTGACATCGGCCCAGGGCTTCATCAGCCCCCAGCCGGTGGCGTTGATTGCGGTATCGACCTGGCCATGGCGTGCCGCGACTCCATCGAACAGCGCATCGACATCGGCGCGCGATGTCAGATCGCAGGTCACCGCCTCGCCGCCGATCTCGCTGGCCAGCGCCTCCAGGGGCTCGCGCTTGCGGCCCGAGACGATTGTCATCGCACCGGCGGCGGCGAGCGCCCGCGCGATCACCTGGCCCATGTTATGCTCGCCAGCGGCACCGATGACGATCGCGGTCTTGCCCGTGAGATCGGTCATGCTGCGGCCTCGCTCAGAAAGCGCGCGGTGGCGACGCCGTCGGGGCCATAGACCGGCTCCCGAAGATCGAACCGGTATTTGCGCGTCTCGGCGTTGAGGATCGTGAACTGCGAGAGATGCCCCAGCATCCCGCGATAGGCCTCGCCCTCGAGATGCGCCTGCAGTTCGTCGGCGCTGTCCCATTCCTCGAACACATGCACCCGGCCCGGATCGTGCGGATCGGCGCTCCAGGCATAATGGCGGCAGCCTGGTTCGGCGAGCGCCAGGTCGATCAGTGCCTTGGCCCCTGCCAATGCCGCATCGCGGTTTTCGGGGGGGAAATCGACTTCGCCTGCAATCACGATGCTCATTTGCCTCGAGTCTCCTTGAGGATGCTGAAATGCCGTTCGGCAAAGCGCCAGCCCTGGGTGGTGCGGGTATAGACATCGAGATACTGGCCGATCGGACGGCTGACCGACCCATCGGCGAGCTCGAGATATTCGTGCGTATAGACGCGGCCCGTGGCATGATCGCCGGTGATCGCGAGCTGACCGATCTGCGCGAAAAAGGCCACGAACGGAAAGCCCGACATCGCCTGGGTCCACAGCCCGACGATCGCGTCGCGCCCGCGCACCTCGGTCCCCATCAGGTCCCACACCGCATCCTCTGCCCAGGTCGCGCCCCAGGCCTGCGCATCGCGGCGGAACACCGCGTCGCTATAGCTGTCGATCAGCGCACGGATCGCGATCTGGTCCTCGGGTGGGCCACTGAACCCGCTCAAGGCAATTGCCCCGCGAGATATTTGTCCATGGTCTGGTGGAACTGCCGGATGCGCCCCTCCTGATAGCGCCCCAGCTCGACGCGGTTGT
>Ga0181595_10002727_pt1 | contig 17389 bp, 12 predicted proteins | sample 041ome_7_FD_145604 | JGI IMG/M metagenome (GOLD analysis project Ga0181595, IMG submission 145604) | Coastal salt marsh microbial communities from the Groves Creek Marsh, Skidaway Island, Georgia - 041401AS metaG (spades assembly) | ecosystem: Environmental > Aquatic > Marine > Intertidal zone...
CTTTAGCTAACCCCCCTACAGCCATATTCTGCGAAAACGATGAAATGGCGATGGGAGCTATTCAAGGCATTAAGCAAGCAGGTTTGACTGTACCCGGCGATATTTCTGTAGCTGGTTTTGACGATATCTCTTTTGCCGCTTTTGCCGATCCACCGCTGACTACCATAGCGCAGCCTGCAGAAGAGTTTGGCAGCACAGCTGTTAGTTTATTAATAGATTTACTCGAAGGTCGCCTGGGTAAAGCACCAAAAGTCATTTTACCTTTTGACCTTATTCAACGTGCCAGCACAGGTCCTGCTCCGGCAGGGTTAAGCTGACCTAAATCACAGTGCCAGAGCAGGAGCAAGTTATGCCATATGACCATTCGACCATAAAACAACAACCGGAGTTGCTGGACCAGCAACGGCGACAATTTCTGAAGCTCAGCGCTTTGGGTTTAGGCGTGGCGGGTTTAGGTATGGCATCCCTGCCATTATCTGCAGAAGCTCAAACTTCAGCGGCTAAAGTAGTGCCAGGTTTGCAGCTTTATACCCTACGCGATCTGATGGCACAAAGTGTCGCCGACACCTTAAAACTGGTGGCAGGTGTAGGCTATACCCAGCTTGAATTTGCTGGTTATTACGATAAAAGCGCCACTGAGTTAAAGAAAATCATGGACAGCGAAGGCTTAAGCGCTCCATCAGCTCATGTGCCTTTGGATGTGATGCAAAAGGATCTGGACAAGGTGATTGAGCAAGCCTTAGTGGTGGGTCATAAATATCTGGTGTTGCCTTACCTGATGGATACAGACCGCAAAACTATTGACCAATACAAAGCCTTAGCCGAATTTTTAAACAAAGCAGGTGAAAAAATTCACTCTGCAGGTATGCAACTGGCTTATCACAACCACGACTTTGAGTTTATCAAGCTGTCCGGCCAGGTGCCTTACGATGTGCTGCTGAATGAAACAGACGCCAAACTGCTGCAAATGGAGCTGGATTTATATTGGGTGGTCAAAGCAGGCCTTAGTCCACTGGATTTAATAGCCCGCCAACCAGGTCGCTTCCCACTGTGGCATGTCAAAGACATGGACAAAGCAGGTGGTTTTGCCGACGTCGGCAAAGGTGTGATTGATTTCAAGCCTATTTTCGCCAAAGCAGATGCCGCAGGTTTACACCACGCTTATGTCGAACGCGACCAAACCGACAACAGAGTTGAAACCATACGTCAGGGCTTTAGCGCTTTGACTAAATTATTAAGCTGATTTTGCCTCCACACTCATAAAAAACAACCGGGCTGTTACGCCCGGTTGTTTTTTATCCGCATTTATTTTTTCACAGTCTTATCTGTCCTCTAGCTGATTATTTTCTGGTCAGACTTGACAGCAGTTAAATTCAGAAGTAAAACGATTAAGAGATGAATTAAAAAACATCATCTGACGATTTAAAAAAGCAACTCCATAGCTGCAAAGCCACTGTTGCTTTTTTAAAAAGAGCAAACTTAATCGATTAAGATTATCAGCCAAATGGTCATCCAACAGCGGGCCGAAGGCGGAAAAGTCCTGAATGATTAAAGCAATTTCAGCATAGACCACTGTACAAATAATAAAAACATAGTGATGTACCATAAATTGACAACAGGATAATTGGATATGAACAGACAGATATTTAAACCAGCCTTGTTATCTTTAGCCGTTTCTTCAGCCCTTTGCTCAGGTCAAGCCCTGGCACAGGACACCGAAAAAGCTGCAGATAAAGTAGAAGTCATTGAAGTGAAGGGTATTCGTGGCTCTTTAATCCGTGCTCAGGCGGAAAAAATGGGCAACTCCTCTATAGTAGAGTCCATCTCTGCAGAAGACATAGGCAAATTACCTGACTCGTCTATCGCAGAATCCTTGTCGCGATTACCAGGTTTGTCCGGTGAACGTGTTGGCGGCCGTACATCCGGTATTTCAGTGCGTGGCTTTAAAGAAGACTTCACTGGTACATCACTGAACGGCCGTGAGCTGATTGGTATAGGCGACAACCGTGGGGTGGAATACGATTTATACCCCTCAGAAATTATGACTGGCGCCACCATCTTCAAAACCACTGATGCCACACTGATGGTACAGGGTATAGGTGGTACTGTAGATTTACGTACAGTACGTCCACTGCAAGCCAAAGAAACCTTAACCTTAAACGGCACCTATGAGGCCAACCAAAGTGACTCAGACAACCCTGAGTTCGACAACAAAGGCAAACGTCTGGCTTTGTCTTTTGTTGAAAAATTTGCTGACGACACCATAGGTCTGGCTTTTGCCGCTGCATCTACTGAATCACCAAACAATCAACGTAAATACGGTGTATGGGGTTACAGTGAAAATGCTGACGGCCAAATACTACCAACAGGCCTGGACACTCAATCCATCAGCACCGAATTAGAGCGTGACACTATTTCTGCAGTGTTAGAATTCCGCCCTAACGATAAGCTGGATATTACACTCGATGCTCTGGATATCGACTACTCAGACTCAGGCGTATTACGTGGTTTTATCGAACCCTTCTCTTCCGCAAATGTAACAGGCTCAGGTGCCAATTCCACTGGCACTCAAATCAACGCCAACCCGGTACTGCGGACAGATCCATTGCAAAAAGACGGCAAGCTGCAGGTCTTTGGTCTGAATCTGGAGTATCAACTGAATGACAACTGGTCTGTTGAATTGGATGTCGCGTCCAGCGAATCAGAAAAACACGATTCTCGCGGCGAGTCTTATTCAGGCTTGGCCCGCTCTGGTGCACTGGATTCTTCACAGTTAGGTAGCCGTGACTTTGTGATGACGCCTGATGGTATTTTCTTTACCGGCTCTTCAGGCCTGGAAGCTTTTGCAGACCCAGCCTTGTTACAACTGACAGGTCCTCAGGTCTGGGGTGGTGGTATGGCGAATCTTGCCGACCAGTTTACCACTGGTGAATTGCAGGCCAACGGCGACCCATTCAGCTACTTTAACGCTCAGGATGGCTTCCTGAACTATGCCGACTTTACCGAAGAGTTAAAAACCTATCGCTTTGAAACCGTTGGCATTATCGAAAGTGCTTTCTTTAACAAAGTGACTTTGGGTGTGAATTACAGCGACAGGTACAAAGATAAAGAAAACAAAGGTTTTTTTGCGACAGCAGAATCTTACCCATTCTCTACTGCAATACCTTCAAGCTATGTCTACGGCTTAGCAGATTTAACCTGGGCAGGCTTTGGACAGGTGGTGGCTTATGACGGTTTTGCTCCGTACAGAGACGGCACTTATACGTTAAATGACGCGGGTTTATTAGAGCCGGATCGTTTAGGTGATACCTACAGTGTCGATGAAGAAGTCAGCACTGTTTACGTAAAAGGTGATTTTGAAAACGAAGTTGGCGGCATTCCTTACACAGGTAATATTGGCTTGCAGTATGTCAAAACTGACCAATCATCCAGCGGTTATGTCGGCATAGTAGGTGCTAACTTCGCGGTCTGTGACGCGAACAACGACAAAGCTATAGATACAGATTGTAACGTTACACAAGGCTCTAGCTATAGCCATGTGTTACCCAGCTTAAACATCAGCTTTGAAGTGGGTGACAACAAATATGTTCGTGCTGCGGCCAATAAAACTATCAGTCGTGCCCGTATTGACCAAATGAAAGCTTCTGGTTTTGTGAAGTTCGACCAAAACATTGATTTAATTGCCATTCCTAACACAGTGGCCGATGTCGAAAAATACGGTACTCCCTGGTCTAAATTTGCCGGTAACCCCTTGTTAAAACCACTGGAATCCAACAACTTTGACCTGTCCTTTGAAAACTATTTTGAAACAGACGGTTATGTTTCACTGGCAGTGTTCTACAAAGATTTAGTGAACTGGACTCGTGACGGCAATAGCTTAATTAACTTCCGCAATGACGAAACCAACGGTGGCGCTGATTACTTTATCCCAGGCTTCCATGACCGTATTATCGATCAGGACGGCACTTATGGCCCTGCTGATATTGCCTACTCAGCCGGTGATTTAGTCACACCACCAGATTATGGCTACTACTCATTCTTCCAGGATGGTTTAAAAGGTAAAGTGAAAGGTCTGGAATTCACCGCCAACACGCCATTGAGTATGGTACATGACAGTCTGGAAGGTTTTGGTATAGCCGCCTCAGCCACACTGATAGACGCAGAACTGGAAGACGGCAGCCGTATTCCCGGCCAGTCTGACCGCGTGTACTCGTTAACCGCCTACTATGAAATGGAAGGTTTTGAGTTCAGAGTTGCAGCGACAGACCGCTCCGACTTCAGCACCTACCAACGTGGCGGCTCGAACAAAATTGAGACAGCCTCACGTAACGGTGTGCGTTTAGTCGATGCCCAAATCAGCTATGACTTCACTCAAAGCCCATGGGATATGCTTGAAGGTCTGCGTGTGTCACTGCAAGGCACTAACCTGACAGACGTGGATGAAGAAACTGTAGACGGCAATGGCATTGTCACTACCCGCCGTCAGTTTGGCCCTTCTTATATGCTGAACTTTAACTACTCTTTCTACTAAGAACAGCAGGACGACTAAAAATAAGCCCCTGAACTATCCTATGATTGTCAGGGGCTTTTTTAGCACTAAAGTTTCCGGATAAAAACAAGAAATAAGGACAGCGCATGCAAACAGCAGTAAAAAAACTGGTGATAGCCGGAGGTGGTACAGCGGGTTGGATGGCAGCTGCCCTGCTGAAAAAGGTCTTTACTGATAGCCTGGCCATAGAACTGGTCGAGTCCGAAGACATTGGCATTATTGGCGTGGGCGAAGCCACTATTCCACCTATCCAGATCTTTAACCAGTACCTGGGATTGGACGAAAAAGAATTTCTGCGCGAAACCAAAGCCACCATCAAACTTGCCATTAAATTTGAAAACTGGCGGGTGCAAGGCGAAAGTTATTACCATACCTTTGGAGCTCCGGGCGCCACCATGGGTGTGACTAATTTTCAGCATTATTGGTTAAGAGCCAAAGAGCTGGGATTAGCGGAGTCTTTATGGGACTTTGACTTAAATTACTTGTGCTGTGAGCAAGGCAAATTTAACAAAATCAAAACTCCGAATCCTGTGTACGATATGCCTTACGCCTATCATTTTGATTCAGCACTTTATGGCAAATACCTGCGTAAACTGGCAGAACAGGCGGGCGTTGTCCGCACTGAAGGTATGATTGAAGCGGTCAAACAACATGCCGAAACCGGCTTTGTCCAGGCCTTACAACTGAAAGATGGCCGTGAAATCGCTGGGGATTTGTTTATCGACTGCACCGGCTTACGTGGCCTGTTAATTCGTAAAACCTTAGCAGTACCCTACGAACACTGGGATCACTACCTGCCAGCCAATAGTGCTTTGGCGGTGCCTACTGAGCGCTTTGAACACACCCTGCCTAACACCCGCAGCATAGCGCACAGCGCTGGCTGGCAGTGGCGCATTCCACTGACGCATCGTAATGGCAACGGCATAGTCTATAGCTCCAGCTATTTAAGCGACGATCAGGCTTATCAAACCTTGATGAATAATCTGGACTCCAAAGCTTTGGCTGAACCGAAAAAAATCAGTTTTGAGACAGGCCGCACCACAGAGCAATGGCATAAAAACGTGGTGGCCGTTGGCTTATCCAGCGGCTTTCTGGAGCCTTTGGAATCCACCAGTATTCATCTTATTCAATCGGCAATAGTGCGGCTGATGAAAATGTTTCCAAACCGTGGCATCAGCGAAGCGCAGGTTGCAGCCTATAACGCTGAATCCAAAGATGAATTTGAAACCATCCGCGACTTTATTATTCTGCATTATCACGTCAACCAGCGTGACGACTCGGATTTTTGGCGTGATATGCGCCAGATGGCTATCCCACACCGGCTCGAGCAAAAGCTGGCATTGTTTACAGAAACTGCAGCTATTTTTAATGACGCTAACGATATTTTCCGCGACTCGTCCTGGCTGCAGGTGATGTTAGGCCAGGGCATAGTGCCAAAAGATTATCATGCTGCGGCCCGTTCTTATTCCAAAGATCTGCTGTTGGAACTGATGCAAAACATTCGTCACGCCAAACAGCAGCCGTTGCAGAAACTGACAGGCCACGATCAATTCCTGGATCTGTATACAAGGGCCTAAGATGCAGCAACAACATTCCATAGTGATTGCAGGTGGCGGCACTGCAGGCTGGATGACAGCCTGTTTAATGGCTAAAGCCTGGCCTGATGCCGAAATTAGTCTGATTGAATCGCCTGACATTGGCATTATTGGTGTCGGCGAAGGCTCAACTCCCAGCCTGAAGCGATTTTTCAAGCAGCTGAATATCCCGGACAGCGAATGGATGAGCGCCTGTAACGCCACCTATAAAACCAATATTCGTTTTATCAACTGGAGCCCGGCTTCAGGCAACAGCAGTTACAGCCACCCTTTTATTTCGCAGCTCGATACTTTTAGTGAAAAAGCCTTTTACTCCAATTGTTTTAGCAGACGTATGGGGCTTGCTGTAGAAACCAGCCCAGACAAGTTTTTCTTTAATAGCTATTTGGCCAAAACGGGCAAAGCGCCGATTACACCGGCACACTTCCCCTTTCGCATTGAATACGGCTACCACTTTGACTCCGCCTTGCTGGGCCAATTTTTAAGGACTAAAGCGCTGCAACTTGGCGTTACGCATTGGCCGCTGACCATAGAAAGCGTGTCTCAGCAGTCGGATGGCCGCATTAAAGAGCTGATTTGCAATGATGGCCGCCTCGTCAGTGCCGACTTATTTGTCGACTGCACTGGTTTTGGCAGTCTGCTGATGCAAAAAACCTTGGCGGTGCCCTTTCAGTCTTTTGCCAGCAATTTGTTTAACGACTCTGCTGTTGTGCTTCCCACTGTAGCTTTAGCTGAAGCACCAGTAGAAACCCAAGCCACTGCACTTTCCGCTGGCTGGGCCTGGCAAATTCCGTTGCAGCACAGAACAGGCAATGGCTATGTCTATAGCTCCAACTTTATCAGTGCCAATCAGGCAGAGCTGGAGCTTCGCACTGAGCTGGGTTTGTTAGATTCAGATGTACAAGCCCGGCAGTTAAAGATGAAAGTCGGCCAGTTGCAGCAGCATTGGTACAAAAACTGTTTAGCAGTGGGCTTAGCTCAAGGCTTTATCGAGCCGTTAGAAGCCACAGCTTTGCATTTGGTGCAAACCGCGGTTGAGATCTTTATCGACCAGTACCAATTCAGTAGTAATGAGTTACAACAGCAGCAATACAACCAGCAGATTTCAGAGCGATTTGAGCGGGTGCGTGACTATATAGTGGCGCATTACAAACTCAACAGCCGCGATGATTCAGACTACTGGCGCGCCAACAGAGCCAACACTGCACTGTCTGATTCTTTATTACAGATCCTCGACTGCTGGTATCGCAAAAACGATCTGGACAAAGAGATCAAACGCCAGCAGTTGAGTTCACATTTTGGCACCAGCTCCTGGCATTGCCTGCTCTCTGGCTATGGTGTATTCCCCGCTTTGCTAACGCCAAAAGACAAATTTGAACAGCGCACAGATCCTTTTCAGGATTTGGAGCTGGACGCATTTTTTTCTGCTTGCCTGCTGAATTTTATGCCGCAAAACGAACTATTAAGTATTTATCAAGGAACCTGACATGAAGTGGATCTCTTTCGTAATTCTATGCATCCTGGTTAGCCTGCCAGCCTTGGCGAAACCGCCTGCAGCAGAACAAAGCTGGCAACTGCAATCGCCGGATCAGCAGATAAGCGTAAGTCTTAGTTTGTCGGATAAAAGCTTCAGCTACAGTGTCGACTATAAAAATAAAGCTGTGATCAAGCCTTCTGCCTTAGGTTTTGCTTTTAAAGATCAGAGGCAACTGCAAGCTAATTTAAAAGTCGATAAAGTACAGCAACAAAGCTACAACAGCCGCTGGCAGCCGGTCTGGGGCCAGCGCGCCAGCATAGTAGACCAGTACAACGAAATCAGTCTGGACCTGACTGAACAAGGCGACAAAGCCAGACAGATGCAGCTGGTATTTCGGGTTTACAATGATGGAGTAGCCTTTCGATATAAGCTGCCAAAGCAGCCGCATTTAAACAAAGTGGTGATTAGCGACGAGCTGACTGAATTTGCTTTTGCCCGTAATTTTTCCGCCTGGTGGATCCTGGCTTATCAGAACCAGCGCTTTGAATATCAGTATCTGAATTCGGCGTTAAGCTCAGTGAATGTGGCACATACCCCTTTAACCTTGCTCGACAAAGGAATTGCAGTTTCAGTGCATGAAGCTGCGTTGGTGAATTACGCTTCGATGACGCTGCGAAATATCACAGACAACCATATCACGCTCAAAGCCGACTTAGTGCCCTGGGCCAATGGCGATAAGGTCTATACCCAAACGCCTTTTCAAACACCATGGCGCACTATCCAAATTGCCGATTCGGAAGTGGCTTTGCTCAATTCTGATCTAATTCTGAATTTAAATGAACCTGCCGCCAAAGATACAGACGTCAGCTATATCAAGCCCGGCAAATACATGGGTATTTGGTGGGAAATGCATATAGGCGAAAAAGACTGGTCACCAGGCCCGAAACAAGGCGCCACCACAGAACGCGCCATGCAATACATCGACTTTGCCAGTCAGCACAATATCGACAGCGTCTTAATAGAGGGCTGGAACAAAGGCTGGGAAGGTGACTGGTGGCAGCGCCCTCCTACCTTTAGTTTTACTGAAGCGGTGCAAGGTTTTGATATAGAGAAAGTAACTAACTACGCCAAAAGCAAAGGCGTGACCTTAACAGGCCATCACGAGACAGCTGCTGGTATCCAGTATTACGAAAAGCAGATGGAACAAGGTTTTGCTTATTACCAGAAACTGGGTATTCCATCAGTCAAAATGGGGTATGTCGGCACTCGTGTCGATCAAAAGGAATGGCATCACGGCCAGTATATGGTCAATCATTTTCAAAAAGTAACGGAAACAGCAGCCAGGCACAAAGTGATGGTCAACGCTCATGAAACCGTAAAAGACACAGGCTTAAGCCGCACTTACCCTAACCTGATGACCCGCGAATCAGTGCGGGGTATGGAGTACAATGGTGGCAGCCCGGATACCGGCAACTTACCGAATCATACGGTTATTATTCCTTTTACCCGAGGCTTATCCGGCCCTATAGACTTCACACCCGGTATTTTTAACTTTATCTACCAAAAATACCGCCCCAATAACAGAGTGCCCAGCACTTTAGCCAATCAACTGGCGTTGTATGTCACCTTATACAGCCCACTACAAATGGCGGCGGACTTACCGGAAAACTATCAGGGCCACCCGGCTTTTGCTTTTATTGACGCAGTGCCTACCGACTGGCAGCAAAGTACAGCGCTGCAAGGCAAAATAGGCCAGTACTTGGTGATGGCACGGCAGGATAAGCATTCAGACAACTGGTATTTAGGTGCCACCAGCAACGAACAGGCCCGCACTTTAAAGCAGCCACTGAGCTTTCTGAAAGCCGGGACCAGATACCAGATGATTGCTTACACAGATGCCGCAGACGCACACTGGGAAACCAATCCGGAAGCCTATCAAATCAAGCGCAGTGAAGTGACAGCTAAAGATACTATTAGTTTGATATTGCAGCCTGGCGGTGGCGCTGCTATTGAGTTTATTCCGCTGAAGTAAAGTTTTCGCTATAACGCAGAAACAACAAAGGTGGCATCAGCCACCTTTGTTGTAATCAGAATGAATGCGCCAAATTAATCGTGCCCCAGCGCCAGCCGTTTTGCCGCAGGTTGTGCAAAATGATTCCACCACAGCCCCAGCATCAGCAGACAAGCAAAGCCAGTTGCCAGATAAAAGCCATAACGCACATCGCCCAAAGCATCGCCGACTAAGCCCATCAATAAAGGCCCTAAAGCTGCAGCTAAGGCGGTAAAGGCCAGAATTAACCCTGCAGCTGCGCCATGCTGCTGACGTGGAAAACAACTGATGCCTTTGGAATTCAGTGTTGGGTACATCATCGACATAAAAAGCCCAGACAACGGCATCAGCCATAAAGCCAGTGCTACGCCGTAAAACATACTGAAGGCAAAGCAGATAAAAATAGCACTGCCAAACCAGGCCAATAAAGCTGTCCAGTTAAACCTTAGCAGTAACCACTCAGCTAAAAAGCGGCCAGCGGTGCGCAGAATAAAAAACACTGTAATAGCGTGAGTCGCCAGCACAGTGTAATTGCCATCGTAACTTTGCAATAAGGTGGGTAACCAAACAAAAATGGCGACTTCTGTCGCGACATAACAGGCGATTGCCAGCGAAAACCCCAGTGCATATTTGTCTTTTACCAGCACCAGACTTTGCCAGATAGAGCTATGTTGTTGTGGTTGGTAAGCTGGATAATCCAGCCAGGACGCCATCATCAGCAACACGGCACAAATCAGCCCCGCTAATAAATACAACTGAGTCCAATCCAATGATGCAGCTATTAATAAACCAACCAAAGCAGGGCCAAAAATAGCACCCAAACCGAAAAAGCCTTCGACTCTGTTCATCAACCGGGTGTGGCTCTGACAGTCAGCACTGACATCCCCCACTAAAGCCAAAGCACCGGTTTTAAATAAACCAATACTTAAACCGCTGACACCTAACAACAGCAGATAATACAGAAAACTTTCGCCAAAAATAAAAGCCACGCAAGCTATAGCATAAAGCGCCAGGCCAGCCAGAATCACCTTTTTACGGCCAAATCGGTCGGCATAACGGCCCAAAAATAAGCCGGATAAGCCGATAAACAACATAGGCACGTAATGAAAGGCTGCTGCTTCGGTCAGGCTGAGCTGAAACTGTGCTACGACCTGCGGAATAATGACGCCAACGGCGTCTGTGGTCATAGCAAAGACAAAAAACATCAGGCACGTCATCCACTTCACCTGAGTGAAAGCACTGGGCGAAAGCTGTGCTGTGGACGAAGTTGGTTCACTGGTATTTAAAGAGTGAATTTGTTGCATGGGTCTACCCTGTCTGAGTGCACTTCTATAAAGCGCTGGTTTTTATCAGGATCTTTGGCTTTATTTACCATAGCTTTTTAAGCCATAAGATCCATAAAATCCGGCGCGTTTCACCCTCCCCAGGGCCTAGCAACAACGCATCCGGCTGGTCAGATTGTATCCATCTGATCATGCTTTAAAGCTACATCTTAATCGTTTAAGTGGCAATAAAAAACTTCATCTATAGGGTAAATTTATTTCAGCCAGATTGCGCCAGGCTGGATAAAGCAAATAAAACCAAGCTACTCAGCTAAACTGCTTCTGGACCGGGTTGTCCAGAAGGTCAAGGCAACCCCCAACAAGACAATACCAGCCGCCAGGACACTTCGTAGTGACAACGTCTCATCAAGCAGTAACACGCCGAGTAAGGCGCTTAATACAGGGACGGACAATTGAACTGTGCCGGCTGTGATAGCTGCCATTCGGGTTCGCAGCCAATACCAGACGACATAACCCAAAGCGGAAGTTACAGAACCGGATAACAGAGCGTAACAGGTTCCAACCAGGTTGATATCCAACTGATGACGGTCATACCATAACAGTGCCAGACTAAAAGGTACGGACAAGATAAAACTGCTTGCAGTGCTATTCAGCGCTGAAGCACCGGCTCGACCAAGCAGCGAAAAGCTGCCCCAGGCAATACCAGCGACCAGCATCATAACGGAGTAACTTAGTGGAGCCGACCTATCTGAAGGCAGAAGAAATACAATCAGCCCGCCCAGTGCCAATACTATTCCCCACAGACTGGTTTTTTCGCCACGGACTAGCCCAAAGCTCATCATCAATAGCTGCGAGGAGGCAAATAAAACCAAGGCACCGGCACCTGTATCCATGCCGCGATATGCAAAAGAAAAGGCTGCAGCGTAGGTAAAAAGTAATGCTGCAGACAATAAACTACTCAAACTAAAGCTTGGTTTAATACCTTTAACACTGATGATAAAGGCCAAAGTGACAGCCCCTGCCATTAATCTGATGGAGCTAAAACTTGCAGGATCTATGCTGGTTTCCTGCAACGCCATCCGGGTCAACAAAGAGTTGGCCGCAAAAGCCAACATTGTCATTGCAGTTACCGCCAGCAAAAACCAGGGCGATGAGAAGCGGGATAAAGCAGTACTGGTTGTCATATTTAAATCCTGCTCTTAATGCGTCATCAATTAGCTCGCTTAGAACTCAACAGCCGGAATAAAAAATAGTCCACTGCAGAGGCAAGCAGGCAGACATAAAACCCATACAAAATATACCCCAAAGCGTTCAGAGCATCTGGAATACGAGGCTGATTGAGCAAAACAAAATGAACATAATCAAACAGATAAGTAGCAACCACTGCAGCGAGCAAAATAACAAAAAACGCAGCAGGCCAACGGATTTTGAACAACCTTAACAGCACGACAACAATGCAGACCGGAACAGCCAAGTTTAAAACTACTCCCATATCACAGATCCTTTTGGTTCAATCTTAATAATTTGTCATAAGATGCCTCTCCACAATCGGAGTCAGGGTTTACATCCCGTCTTGCTCTATCGCGAGCAATTCTGCTGGCTAAATGTAAGGCGTCCCTGTGTCATTTACATCTAACCCAATAAACCTAATTTACAAAACATTATTGAGCCAGGTTCAAGACCCGACTGCAAAGGATTGTAAATCTGTTGTACAAACCTGTTGTCGGCCATTGGCCTTAGCGCGATAAAGCTGTTCATCGGCCAGGCGAATGGCTTCTTCGAGCGCTTGTTGAGCCTTTGAGTTCAGTTCAGTTACAGTAGCTATACCTGCAGAAAAACTGACTGAAAAACCTAACTGATGGTCCTGCAAACAGAGTTCTGTAAAGGATTGCTGAAGTCGCTGTAAAGACGACGCAATGGCTGTCGTATCTTGCTGGGTCGTTAGCAGAATAAACTCTTCACCACCGAAGCGCCCGAATAGGTCCGTTTGTCGGAGTGTGCAGTTCGCAGCCTTAGCAAAGGCACGTAGCACGTTATCGCCAGCCTGATGCCCATGCTGGTCGTTGATTTGTTTAAAACAATCGAGGTCAATAAGTGCGACAAAGAGCGGGAATTGCTGGCGATCTGCGAGTTGCCTTAACTGCTCAGCCTGGCGCAGAAAGGCTCTGCGGTTTAGTAAACCGGTTAATGGGTCAGTGTCCGATAACTGTTGAAGTTTGCGTTGTAACTGACGACTGCGGTACAGGTAAAGCGTTAAAACTACTGTGATCCCGACACCAGCTGCAATGACAGTCAGCATCAACTGCAAACGCGCTTCGGCTTTTTGTTCAGCGGCCTGCAGCTGCTCGGCTTGCTTGGCTTGTTCTGCTGCAATGGTATCTTCCTGCGCCATCTCCAAACGGGTTTGATAGCTGCTCAGCATCAAAGCGCGGGCATCCGCATCTTTTTCTGCGCGCAGTTGATGAAAGCGCTGACTTGCAGTAAAAGCATCCCGGTAATTGCCTTGCTTTTCATACATTTTTTGTAGCAAATCATAACGTTCCCAGTTCTCGGGATCCGTCATCCGATTTGCCATGCGCTGCGCGCCAGCCAGGTCGTCTAACTGCAGATAAGCTAAACCCGCATAGTAAGCGGAACGTTGGTTTAAACGAGGCATTTGCTGATTTGAATGAAACTGCGACAAGCGTGCACTATTGGATAAATTGCCTCGCTGTACCTCGTCTAACAGGACCAGTTTTTCCATCACATCAGAGCAAGACAAGTTGCGGGCCGCGGCAAGAGAAGCTTTGGCATACTGAATTTTTTCTGGCAACGGCAGGAAATACATATTTGCGATATTGCAGTTAGCTACAGCAATATTTTCTATTTGCCCTTTTAGCTTGCTGTCGGCGATCATTTTTTTATAAATGGCTATCCCCTGATTGGTATCACCAATCAAACTGCTGTGGTAAGCCAGTTCAACGTCCAGGTCTATAAAAGAGCCTTGATACTCAGGCGCCATTTCTTTTGATTTTAATGTTCTTGCTAACTGGAAAAGAGGTTTAGAAATTTTATTGAAATGTTTCAACCTATAATAGACTTCCAACAAATTCGATAACCCTATAACCTGCACAAAGAGAGCATTTTTTAACGCTGGGTGCTCTAGCACTTTTTCCAGCACTAGTGCGGCCTGCTCTGACTGGTTTTGATACATATACATGCCGTAACTTTTAACCACCATGGCATAGAGATACAACTCAGGCTGGGTTTGCTCATCAATTAATAACAGTGCCTTAGAAATATTATCCTCTATAGCAGCCAGTCCCTGGTGTTGAAGCATATTGGCTTTGAATATATACAAGGCGGCACGACGCACTTGGTCGTCTTGGCTGTCTGAAATGCGCTGATCGATGTCTTGAATAAGTCCTACCCTATCTACCGCAGATGCTGTCTCCAGCTCACGCCGCTCAGCCTGAATATCAGCAAGACTAAAAGGTGCTTTGGCAAACACAGAAAAAGGCGTTACTAAACTGATAGCAAAAACCAGCCACAAGGCCACAACAGGTATTACTGCAGATAAACGGCGACTGTTAATAATCAACAGGCAGGGTGAAAAAAAGCGCAAAGACAATACATCTAACAACATAATCCAGTTCACTCCATGAACAGTAGGGATACGAAAGCGCATTCCTAAAAGCTTATTTATAAACGAATTCCTGTTTTAAGCACAGTGATTTTTCAGGGATGTTGGAGGTTAAAAACGGCAGCTAAGTTGTATTTTTTTCAACAAAGGGCCAGTCAAGTTGCCCCCCTTGTCTTGCAATCAAATAAAATCACATTCGACTGTAAATGTTTAGGAATATGGCGTACTTCTAAGGTCAGTTACTCTGCGGGATCCATTGTAAAAACAATAAATATCAAAAAACCAACGTACCGCGAGAGCGATATTTATTTATGCAAAATCCATGTACTCAGCCACTACAACTGAACCTTATACCCCTTCATATGCTTTAAATAAGCCACTAAGTGGTCGATATCCTCTGCGCTAAACTGCGGGAAAGTGGGCATTTTGCTTTTGTATCTGTAACCCGAAGCGTTCGGGATAAAGGCTTTTAAATGATCGTCAGTCCAATATTCGGTGACGTTTTTTGGTGCGTTCAGCTCAGGGCCTAACTCACCGCCTTGTAAGTTAATAGAATGGCAACTGATGCAGCTTTGTTTAAATAGTAAAAATCCCTGATAAGCCGCTGAGTTTTGTGCCGCGTTGGTTGGGTATAGTTTGGGGTAACGTTGCTGGAAACTGACCAGCTCCAATTTCACCAGTTGATAAGGCCAGGGTCTGGTTTTTTCCACCGCTTTGCCTTGTTTCCATACCAGATAAAAAGGCGCAGGCGATACCATGGCTTTGCCCTGAGCGACTGGGGCAAAATCAAAGTCCTTTTTGCCGCTTTCGGCAAAGACCAATACCGCCTGATCATCCAGCAAATACTCAAGTGGCATACTGGGGGCGTAGCCGTCGGAGGCGGTCAGCACCACTTCGTCTGCGGCTTGGCCCTGCTTATAACCCGCAGCTTTTAACAGTTGCAGTAAAGACACGCCTTCAAAGCTTTTTTCGCTGTTATAGACAGGGTCAAATAGCTTGATCTGCTGTACCGGTACTTCTTGTTTGATTTGCTCTAAGCTCCAGCGCAGGTTTTGATCAGGCAGCTGAATATCCAAACTTTGAGCAAAAAGAGACGAAGATAAAACGCCACAAAGCAAAAACAACACCGATGCCAAAAATCTGTTCATAGCTGCTTCTGCCTGCTCTGTTGATAAAAAGATAATGTGTTAGATGTTCCTAGCTCAGTCTAGCTCTACTACCGCCACCAACGCCTCATGATCAGAAGGATACAAGCCGTTGTATCTTCGGTTATCCACCTGATAACTTTGCACCTGCAGGTTTTTACTTACAAAAATAAAATCTATAGTTTGGCTTGGGCTATTCGGTTCGCGGCCAAAGCCGTTAAAAGTGCCAGCGTTTTGCGAAAGCTTATCTTTAGCGACTAAGGCGCTATCGTTTAGGGTTTTACTCAGCGCTTTGTAGGGCTCGCTGCTGGGTTCGACATTAAAATCGCCGGTCAGCAGTACTTTGCTCTGTTTTGGTAATTCGTCCACTTCGGCTTTCAGTAACAAGGCACTTTGCAACTGAGCTTGCTGGCCCATATGGTCAAAATGGGTGTTAAAGAAGTAAAAACTATGGCCGGATTTCAGCGCTTTAAATTGAGTTTTGGTAAAAGTACGGTTGAGGTTTGCATCCCAGCCTTTGGATACTTTTTCTGGTGTTTCTGACAGCCATAAAGTTTTGGCCGACAGCAGCTGTAGCTTGTCTTTGCGATACAAAACCGCTGTGCTTTCACCTTTGGTTTTGCCATCGTCGCGGCCTTCGCCAAACCACTGATACTGCGGCAACATGGCCACTAAATCATGCACCTGAAACAGTTCGGCTTCCTGTAAGCCAATCAAGTCCGGTTGCTGGGTTTGAATTAAATGCGCCAGCAAAAACTTACGCTCTGGCCAATACTGAGGCGTACCTTCAGCTTCACATAAACCACACCTAATGTTATAGCTCATTAGTTTGAGTGATTCGGCATGCGCCCATTGAGGCAAAACCAGCAGAGATAAAAGAAGCAGTAAAAGTTTCATACACTGAGCCTGTTTAAGCAAAAAGAAGCAACCAGACTAACTTAACAACTTTGCCGAATTATTAATTCTGATGGCATTAAAAGGTCAGCACCTAATTCACCCGATAATAAGATACGGGCTGCGGTGCGGCCTTTTTCGTCGCTATGCTGGGCGATAGTGGTCAGGCTGGGGTAAGCACGCTCCGCCTCTTCAATACCGTCAAAACCTGCCACTACTAAATCATCAGGTACGCTGATATTCAGCTCACGGGCTACTGCCATAGCAGCCAAAGCAATGCGGTCGCTCATACACAGCAGCACTTCAGGTCTTGGATATTGAGTTAAAGCTTCGCGGGCGGCCACTAAAGCAAAGTGATGGGTATTCAGTGGAATATGCCAGACCGCATCGGCAGGCAAATCGCGGCCCTGCTCAACAGCAGCAGCTAAATAACCATCCAAACGGCGGCGGGAAATAGCTTGTTCTGTACTGTACAGCTCATGCGGCTGAATACGGCAAACCCGGTCAGATTCAATTAAACGCAGCCCCAGCACAGCTACTTTGCCAGGCATTTGTTTAAAGGCATGTTCGGCGATACGATGGGCTGCCGCATAGTTGTCGACGTTAACCGACATCACATTATCCAGATTACAGTCGACAGTGATTAACGGCTTGCCACTTTTGATAATACGGTTTAGTTGTTCAGGATTACTGGGTGCACCATACAAAATAAAAGCATCGGGCACAGCTTCGGCACTGCTGCTGCTGATGTCGTGACGGCCAGATAACAGTAGC
>Ga0181595_10002751_pt1 | contig 17287 bp, 18 predicted proteins | sample 041ome_7_FD_145604 | JGI IMG/M metagenome (GOLD analysis project Ga0181595, IMG submission 145604) | Coastal salt marsh microbial communities from the Groves Creek Marsh, Skidaway Island, Georgia - 041401AS metaG (spades assembly) | ecosystem: Environmental > Aquatic > Marine > Intertidal zone...
ATGCGAAAAGTCACATCAGAGTTGACTGAAAATGAACACCTAGGTTAAAAGAGAACTGAGCCCAATGCGGGAAATGCCGGGTGTTCATATTGACCAGAATCGGTGTTCACATAAATCAGAATGCGCAAGGAAGCGGTTGCGTTTGTTAGAGATACCAAAGGCGTGGCCGCAATAGAGTCCGAGTTTCATTACGCGGAGAAGCTCCATGCGTTGAAGCAGATAGTAGAGTACCTATTGAACGAGGGTGCTTGCACTTCGGAAACAGAGTTTGTTCAAGCTGTTAGGTATTTAGAAGACTCAAATTAAACTTCATGCGTAGCAACTGTGGTTAAAACAAAACATTCGCCATTGTTTCTCGCAGAGATTAAGGAATCACTATCAAACATGTGGTATGAATCGCTCCCGACTGGCTGGTCATGGGAATCGCTTTGGTTCGGTTACACCCGATGTAGTTGCGAGGGAATTCGACGTGAAGGTGGTGTCTGCAGCGCCTGTAATGAGCCACTCAGACCACCTTCGGAATTGTTTGTCCAGAGCCCCGATGGCCAGCAGTTTTCTATCGCGTATGCTGTTCCCGGAGGCGAAGGACGATACGAAGACTACATCTACCTCCAAATGCTTGAACGGCAATGGCTTCGTCCCCTGAGCGATGAAGATAGATTTCTCAGAATCGCTGAAAACCACCGGCCGTCAGCTCGTGCAATTGTTGTTTTGACGTTCTGGATGATTAATTGCACTTAATTTACCACCACATTGCAACCGCTAATTACCACGTGTTGCAAATTAATCGCACCACAACTTTCACGGAAAGTACCACTTCGTCGGATCTCGGCTTTGTGCCAGAAGAGGACATATCCCGTGGCTGATAGAAAAGACTGCTTTGCTGTTCAAAGCCGTCAATACTTAACTTCAGACAGCATCAAAATCGCTCACTTTTTTTAATTGCTTAATTGTCTGAATCCGCAACTCACTAATCATATTAACTTCGCACAGTAGAGTGCATACTATACTGGCATCAATACATCATTCCAGCCATTTACGGTGGCGATTCGGCTAGCAACCATGTTACATGCTCGCCAATACTGCAGTTCAAAAATTATACTGTTGTATTTCATGTAACACAGCATCGAACACAAACGGTCTTCTTAGGTAATTGTTAGAATGCTACGATTACAAATTTGTTACGTTCTCCAGTTTTGCAGAACCGAAAATCGCTCAGCTCGTATAAAAATTCGCAATTTCTGATATGCAAGTTTAATTAAGTGAGAGCTCTTTACTAAGCTTCTCAATTGGCAGAGGGTGGGCAATATGAAACCCCTGTACCATATCAACATTCAGCTCAGTCAAGCAGTCTAGAATATCTTGCTCACTAACAAACTCTGCAATGGTTTTAATGTTAAGGCTGCGTGCCATATCAATAATACTTTTGGTGACTAAGCGACTGTTTTCATTTTTTACGATTGTTTTGATTATAGAGCCATCGATCTTAATATAATCGGGCTTTATTTCGACTAAATACGCAAAGTTTGAATAACCACTCCCGAAGTCGTCTATCGCAATTTTGGCACCGAATTTTCTAACCTGCTTGATAAAGTCAGCTACGCTGTTGAAGTCCTGAATCGCTTCTGACTCAGTTATTTCGAAAATCATATTGGCACCACCATATTGGTGTAACTTGTCAAAAATAAAATTTTTGGTTTGCTGGTCTGCAATATCCTGAATCGATAAATTAACTGAGATTATGCAGTTCAGCCGGTTTGCGGTATCAACGGAAATGGTTACTACTTCTCTCGTCAGTGCACCGTAGAGGCGGGTTTTTTTGATATGTTGTAAGAACTCTCCCGGTGATAACAGGCTGCCATCGTTGGTATTTATTCTTACTAATGCTTCGTATTTGGCAGGATTTTGAAAACTGTCTTTCACATAAGCCAGCCGCTGAAATACTGCCATGATGCGTTTCTCAGCCAAAGCATTACGAACTTCTTCGATACAGGAGTACGCCCGGTTACTGGTTAAATCATGATCTGTTTTAACGACGCAGCCTCTGGTGTAACTTAATTTGGCATCGTTCAGTGCGCTTTCTGCCAGAGCCATAGAGTGCGTTTCAGAAATGCCAACGCCCATGCTAAGTGTAATATCAAAAGATTTTGCATTTACATCAACGCTATGTTCTTCGATATGAGCTTTTAACTTTTCACACATCCTGATAAAAACCGTGGTGTCTAAGTTTGTCGCTGCAAGTAAGGAAAAGGTTGCACCATTAATCCGGTAAGGTTCAATTCGAAGGTTATAGCTATATTCCTTTAACATGTTAGCGATAGTTTTTATGATGTCGTCACCATGTTCCATCCCCCAGACATCATTTAATAACTTAAAGTTGCGTACATCAATCATAGCCAGAGCGATTCTTTGCTGTTGCTTTAAGTCGGCAGAAAGTTTGGCGCGATTCGGCAAGCCGGTAAGTGCATCTGTGGTATGCATTTTTATTGTTTTCCGGGCTTTTACTACGTCGGTAATATCCTGGCGGATACTCAGAAAGCTTGATATATTTTGTTGCTCGTCAAGCAATGGTACGACTACAGTTTTGACATAATACCCGGAGCCATCTTTGCGCTTGTTCAGCATCAGCCCTTGCCAGGGCTTTTTATCAGAGATAGTTCGCCACAAGCTGTGATACACTTTTGCCGGCATAGCAGGATTCTTAATAATACGGTGGTTTTTTCCTAACAATTCATGGCTTTTATAGCCGCTGATTTCCTCAAATTTTTTATTTACATAGGTAATATTACCATGCGGATCAGTCATGGAGACGATAGAGCTATAGTTCAACGCGTACTGTTGTTGCTCCAGAAAAATCATCGCCTCATTTAACTCTGCCCCGGTAGTCTTAGCTAAAAATGCCAACGTTTGTAATGAGTTGGTTGTTGCGGTGTCCGGTCGTAATGTAGTGAACTGCAAGTCAATAGTTTCCGTTTGCTCGGCTAAAACTAACAGAGTGCTGGAAAGGTTATGCAGACTGAAATGCTGTTTTTCTGTGGCAAATTCTCCGTATAAAAAGCAACCGTTGGCTTGATTTAGGGTTCCAAGCTTCGAAACTTCCTGCTCAATTTGCTGCTGCATAAAGGTTTTCCGGGCAGCACATGAATAGATCAGTGTTGCTATGCCACTTTGTTGCTCAAGCTGTTGTACTTCTGTGCTCAATCTATGCAAATCAGCAAAGGAGAAATAAACCTGATCGTTAACTTGGAGGTTACCGGCTAAAATTACACCTTGTTTGTCTGAAGTAACGCCAACAGGTGCACGAAGAAATTGTTGCTGGCCCCTTTTAACCAAGAGTGGGAATTCCATTACTGTATTGGGGAAGTTACTCAGAACATGCTCACCTAAATATTTTCGATAGATCTCCAAAACAGGGATATTATCGAGGCTATAAAGAACATTATTTTTTACCGAGGTTACAGTAAACTTTTGGCCAATTGGGTGCCAGCCACGGTAACTTATCAAGCTCGCTTGCAGTTTCTCACCAGATAGTGCGATCCCTACTAAACCTTGCTGATAGAGCTTGTCCTCTAGCAGAGTAAAAGTACTGTGAAAAACATTATTATCCGCAGCGTACCCGCCGGTAACTAAGCAATCTTGATATTGCTGGTTAAGCGAGCTTAAAAGCGGCTCTGCACTATCCTGTAATGCATTAGCAAAACAAATCATGACTTTAGGGTGTAACCCTGGCGGCAAAATGTGGATAGTATCTATGCCGGTTGTCAGAGCCGAGTAAAATGGGATGACCTCAATCTCAGCTTCAAACATTATGATGTCAATAACAATGGCGTCAGATACGCAGGTACCACGATAAATCTCTCCAGCCGTGGAAGTACCGATCAGCACAAAGTGGGGAAGACTGGCTTTAAGGATCCGCTGTACGTGCAAGGTTTCTTCCGGGCTGCGCCCAGAAAATAGCTGAACAATGCCACGACCTGAACTTAGCCCGTGCTCGGATAAGTACGCCTGTAGTTCCCATTCCGAGCGATAAATCAGGTTTAAGGTGCGCATGGCTAGGTCCCTTGCTGTGTTTCCCAAAATTGATTGGTTAGCTGATCCAATCTTCTGGTGATATTGACAGCCCTCTCCGCAACCTTGCCGCTTAATTTAACGGCATCCAGATTTTCCTGCGCATTGCTTTTGATATTAAGCACGCTTTCACTGACTGAGTTCGCTACTGATGTTTGTTCATTCACTGCCCGTGCAATTTGCTCGCTCATACCGGAAATAGTGCTAATAGCTCTTAGGATGTTTTCCAGCGTCTGTGCCGTGGCATGACTTTTTACCACACTTTTTTCCGCCGCCGCTTCACCGGATCGCATGGCACTGACTGCTTGTCTAACACCGCTTTGTAACTGCTCAATGACGCTGCGGATCTCCTTAGTTGATTCTTGAGTACGATTGGCTAAAGAGCGCACTTCATCGGCAACAACTGCGAAGCCTCGGCCGAGCTCACCTGCCCGCGCAGCTTCAATGGCTGCATTTAATGCTAGTAAATTGGTCTGGTCGGCAATGGCGAGAATAACGTCGAGGATTTTTTCAATTTCATTGCTACTAACGGCAACGTTATTGATAACCTGTGACGCAGAGTGAATAAGACTTTTCAATTCATTAATGGTACTGGCATTTTCATCAACGACCTGCTTGCCGGAGTTGGCAATAGCTAGCCCGTCTGCAGAGGCGGTAGAGGTTTCTGCAGCGTTGATGGATACGCTTTGGATACTCACTGCCATTTGTTCCATCGCTGTTGCAACCTGCTCCGTTTGTTCAAACTGACGTAAAGTGCCATGTTCGGATTGTGTTACGGCGGCACTTAAGCTCTGGGCATTTTCACTTAAGGTTAACGACATATCATTGATGCGGCCAATTAATGCGGCGTTCTCAGACTCAAGTTTTTTAACCGCTAGTAACAAAGTCCCAGCTTCATCATTTCGACCACTGTAGACATAGCGCGCAACCTTATCTTCAGAAATGGTTTTGAGTTTTTGTAAGGCAAACAGCAGCGGTTGGCTGAAGAAAAATATTGATGCACAGACAATCAGGGCGCTAAATATTGTGGCTAACAGTACAGATAAGGCAGAGTAATTTATGAAATAAACCAACACTGGCAACAGTAAGCTGGCAAGGAACGTAAAGGTAATTTTGGTGGGTAGCGATAATGAATCCTCCAGCTTGCGTAAAGATTTTCCAGCTTGGATTGCGGCGTAGACTTCTTCTGCACGAGCAATAAATTCGGGTTTAGCTTTACGCCTTACTGATTGATATTCCTCTGTTCTACCATTCTTTTTAATTGGTGTAGCATAAGCATCAACCCAGTAATGGTCACCATTTTTACATCGGTTTTTGACAATACCCATCCATGATTTTTCGGCGCGTAAATCAGCCCAAAACATTTTAAATACGGCGGGCGGCATACCCGGGTGGCGCACAATATGGTGGTTCTGGCCAATTAACTCCTCTTTAGTGAAGCCGCTGACATCAATAAAGTCTTTGTTAATGTAGGTGATTTTACCCTCAAGATTTGTTGTAGATAAAATATTGGCTGTGGGTGAGAAGCTAAGCTCCACCCCAGTCACTGGTAGGTTGTTTTTCATTCAAGCCTCATCTGTTATAATAGTAGTATAAAATGTAGGGTTAATATACGTTACGACCGTCATGTAATTGAGATCATGAATAACCATTATTTTTTTGTGGTTAAATTTAACCTAATTTAGATGTTGCCGATATTAGTCATTTTTAATACACATAGGTTTCTGAGACAAAATGACTGCCATATAGGATGAGGCCATGAATTTAAGCGACCAATGGCATGAATGGTGAAGCTTTATCGGTTTCTGGTTGTATCGCGTTATTGGCTGTGGTGTTCGAAGCATTCACGTAGAACCATCCGCTTTAAAATGTCTTGCCGCCAGACAGTTCAGTAGCCTTATTTAAGGAAAAATTAGGCACATTGTGACCTAGTTTCATTTGTTTATTTTTTCACAGGGTTTTCGCGTATTTCTTTAAATTCGTGATAATTTTTCCGCTCATATGTTCGAGTGAGCATCTGCTTAAAATTTAAAGCTGACATATGGTTATTAAACATCTTCGAATTCAAATAACCGCTTTTCGCTCTTAGCAGTCGCTCAAGTAACTGGATGATTACTGAAATTGGTGGTTACGTGAAAGTGCAACGGGTGGTAAGCCGCGAGTGATCGTGATGGTAAATTGGAGTGATGTTTTGCATTCTGGACCTATTTTGAGACAAAAATCGATAGGCTGTATCGAACGGCTGGTCGAAAACTTCCGAAACCGATTCTTGAGGACTTTATGAGTCGTCATTCGAGTATTGGAGGGCGGATGGATCGAGCGTATCAAGTGTTTTTCGGAACCAATTACTGGCGCGATTTGAAGGAGCAAGGTTTTTCAGATACCGCTGAGCTCTTGCAGACCGTGCACAAATGCAGAAATCGGTTCGCGCACGGACAACCTGAAGCAATAGATGATCAAGTCGTTGAGGCTTTAGTAGCTGGCTTGCAGCGAGAACACGAGGCTTGGATATCAGTTTTCAACAAGCGAGTAAATCACCTTGATGTATGTGATGCCAAGCTTGTCGATTAAGTTGACACCAACATTCGCAATGGTTTCGCCATTTTTGCGACCTGTGTGGTGCCTTGCACTCGGTAAGAGTCTCATCACGGGATTGGTATTAGTTCCGAGGGAATGTCACTGCATATCCAGATACTACCAAATCAGATGACCCAAAGTATTACCAAAAGCTTGGAAAATACGTTTACGTTACCATAAAAAGCCATAGCTTTTTATGGTAGGCATGTTTTGGTGTTCTTAGCTATCTCATAGAGGCAATTACATTGCGCTCTCTAAATATCGCGGTAAGGCGCGTCTGTTCTTGCCCAAACTCTTTGGCTATTTTTGCAGTCATTTGAGCATCGTTATCTGTCTGAATAAACAAAAGCTTCATTAACCCTTGCTCTTCGATTGGGTCTTCTGGAGCTGTAATTTCAAATGTTTCAACTAAGCGCTGAGAATTAAGTTTGTTCATTTTTCTTCACTCTCTTGCTTTGCAGCTTCGATAACTTGGTTGAGTAATTCAATTCGTGCTACTCCATGAGATTTGATTTTACCAAATTGGAGTAGTTCACGACAGACATAATAGGCCGTTAGTTCGTCATTTTCTGGCGCTTTAACGTTTTTAAAAATTGCCGCTGCTTCCTTCCGATCAATTACAAAAGAGTGAGAAGGGTATCCAGTAAGCAATAAATCAAGCATTCCAGACTTTAAGTTATGAGCTTTTGAATCCAATGACAAGCCATATCTCTTGGCAATCGACATCGCGCGCTGATGCTCACCAAGTTTTATTGGGTCTATCTGGGCTGCTATTGGTGTTACGAACCCGATCGCTAATTTACATGCAATCTCTGAGGATAGCTTTGTTGAAATTTGACTCCCTAATCTAATTTCTATCAGATAGTTTCTGAAAGCATCCAGAGTTTGATTTTGTAGAACCATAAAAGACTGTATTAAATCTAAGCCTGAGCTACTCTCAAACATTTCATCTGGTTTGTTAAGCTGAATATCTAAAGGGCCTAATTCACCCATATCACCGATTACAAGCTGATGAGCTGAAATGCAAATCAAGGTTCCTGCACTTTTGCATCTATCACTTATAAGTATAGTAACCTTTTTGTAATGATGCCCTAATGCCCGTGCGATTCTGAAACCCGCGTTTGGATCTCCACCATTGGTTGTCAAACATAAAATTACATGTTCTTTTTTTTCTTTAAGGTCTTCTAACCTAACAGAAAAACGCTCATATCCTTCGTGATTGATGTCACCAGCATAAAGCCAGAAATCTGCAGTTATACTCAGTTCTTGCTCTGTAGCTTCTACTTCACTGATATTCGTTTCGACTGGTTCTACCGTTGAATTAGTGGCTGAAACACTTTCTTGTGGGAGGGACTGTTGTGACGAACTTCTTTTCTTAGGGTCGCGATCTGACATCTGAGCTTCCATGCACTAATTTGGGGGAAAAAACTATTTACCCAAATTAGTGCATGGAAGCTCAGAATGCAAGTGGCTTTGTTTCTAATTCTCCTTCCCGGTTAGCATGTCCATTATGTGTTTACGAATTCTATTCGCTTGCTTGCTTTCAGACGTAAGGTCTTTCTTTGTGTGCTTTATTTGAACTCTCTTCAATCGAGTTAGGACTTTTTTTGGGAATAAAGTTGGGCCATTTTCACAAATAGATCTTAGAATTTGATTGATATCATGAGGAGTAAAGGCATCCTTAGTTTCACGCTCGCAGATGTATGCTGACGATTGCGGCTCTTTTTTTGCTAAGTGTTCTTTTATCTCTTCTCGTTCGACTTCAATCAGTAAAATCTGTCTTTCTCCTAAACTCAGGATAAACATAACAAATGTGCGAATAAATTCATTCTGATCAATGTTTATATGGCTAAAAGGCATTGGCACTTTATCGATAGTTGTCGGCAGTCTATTAACGAACACATCAATTTTTTCATTTTTATTTTTCTTATGTTGGATCTGACTCGCTAGAAAGTATCCTGGACGCTGAAACGTTTTTATCCCTAAATCCGATATCTCACTCTTATCGCTACTCTGTTCGTACATGTCTTTAAATGCCGATATAAAATTGAGTATATTTTTCGATATCCTTGGTTCTGGGGCCTCCCAAAGAGGATCTTCGTTGTACTCAGGCGTCGTTGCATCTTCATTCCCTTGTCCTCCTGACTGTGGGCCCAATTTGTTTGTTGGAGTGGGGGGAATTGTTGGTTTATCGTTTTGGTAGTTTTGCGACGTCTTTTTTACTTTTTCTGCATTAATATTTTGTATGTCAGAATGTTCGACTTCAGGAACATCAATGAGTATTGGAGACTTACGTGTTGACGTTTCCACATCCGATATTTCAAGCTCTTCAGCGACCAAATCGTGGCCTTGTTCTTTTGGCCTGTTTGGATATGCTGAAGGCAGTTCATCCTCTTCTGTATCGACTTGCTCATTATCATTGTCTGCACGCCAAGTAAAATCTAGTATTGGAAGTGTGCATGTCGACGCTCTTATTGACGATACAAAATATAAGCGTTCACCTGTTTTCAAAGGCATCCAAAACCCAGTGGTTTTGAGTTGCACCCAGCCAAAAGATGGAGGAGTAATGGCATAGACTCTTCGATTTGCAGGTTCTTTCACTAGACCGCTCCAGCACGCTTTTACTTGAAGCTTTGTGTAATCGTCATGGTAAATACTGCATAGCAGAGCCAGAGCTCTTTTGTTATGACGCGACATTCCGGCAGCAAGATGGATATGCGGTTTATGTTCATTACCCCCTTCACGCTCAAAATCCAAATCTTCGGTCTTACTTACATTGATCAGATTCTCTATAGTGTCAGCATTCTCGAACCAACCACCTAAAATTGCTTCGATAATCATAGGGGACGCTCCATATTCTGCCCGGAGAATTTCTGAACATGGAATAAGCATTTTCTGGTTATTTGATAGCTGTAGTAGGAGCGCTTTAGAATTGAGTCCGGGACCGAGCGGGTATATGTATGGGACAACATATGAGTAACTGTCCCCAAAAGTGTCGGTATATTTCGACATACCTAAATCAATTACTTGCGGGTTTTTGGGAAAATCAACGGAGAACGTATCTAAATTTGCCGAGGGAATGAATAGACATCTGGCATTGTCTTTTCCTTGCCATAGGGAACCGTTAAGTATGACCCTCAAAAATCGTACCGGAATCCAAGATAACCGGATAGAACTACGGTCATACTTTGCAACAGGCTCTTTTTTTACAGCTTCCAAATCTTGGTTAATTGTAGGTGCTAAAGCCACGGCGACCTCAGACACCATAGGGTCTGAATGCTTTTTCCTTACATATGTTGTTACCAGAACAATGACCCATATGCGCTCATCGGGAATAAAATTTTTTAGATTGACAGCTTGTCTAATACTCATACTACAAACCCCTTGAACAGATAAATATCCCTTCTGAGTGAGCGATTAACGCTCACTCAGAAGGGAATAACGCTTACGCCGATACTAAAATTGGCCACGCTTTGATGCCAAACGTTCTTGCATCAAGTTGTTTACCTGTTTTAGGGCATGTGCGAAAGCGTCTGAAAATCAATTTCATGCCATCCGGCACATGAATTTTCGACTGTGTAGTCATACATATGTCACCTCCTTACTTAGGGGGATTTTCTTGCTATGCATGAGGTTTGTGCTAGTATTAGCATGCTTTTCGGTATGCACAACAATGTAGCTTCCCTAAGATAGCTACGTTGGGTTGAGATGTTTGTTGACGCAAACATCTCAACTTCGAACAATATTCTTTCTTTTAATTGCTACCTGGTACCTTGCTGCTTCTAAAGATACTCCATAAAAATTTGCAATATCCTGTAAATCGCCATCAACGTTGAGCTGTTCAAAAGGGATTAATAGTTCACCCGCAAAACAGTTTGCTTGCCACTCGCTGGATTCGAATGCTTGTATTCTGTTGTCTGACTTTGCTAATGGGATATTTTTGTGTAACAGTAAATGGCCTAGTTCATGGGCTGCGGTCATTCTGTCTCTACCGTTACCTGCTATTGCTCCATGGTAGACGTCTTCTCGCAAGATAATGATCCGGTCATCTGGATAGGTCAGCCCATGGTTATCGCCCAAACTCTCACCATCTTCCACACTAAACTCAAAATTAGTCATCACTTTGGGAAGAACAAACTCTATAAAGTCGATGATGGGAAAGCGTCCCCCGAAAATACCAAACTTTGATCTGATGTCTAAAGCAACCTCTCTAATTTGGTATCTTTTCATCGGTGGGACTTTCACGGCATTTAAGTACAAAAATGACCTCTATCTATTCTTATCGCGAAGGATGTTCAGAAAACTATCTAAGTCATTACTATCAAATTTATCGAAGTTACGTGCAAACACGGCTGCAACCTCCCTTCTTTTCTCACACCGGCCATCCAAATCTATAGAGACTTTGTCTTTAGATGCTTCGGCAAGCTCTTTCATGCGCTCCTGCATCTGTTCTGCGTCAATGTGTAATATTTTGCATATCGAGAGCACTAGTTCATCGGTTATGTTCTTCTTACCTGTTTCAACCGCAGATATATATGCAGAACTAACTCCTATTGCTGTAGCCATGTCTTTCAATGATAACCCTTGATCAATACGAAGTTTCCTTACTTCCTTTCCAAAAGGGGTGAGCATGGTGTATCTCCTCAGACTTGAATTATGTACAATTACCTGTAAGATAACCCAAATTTAGAATAAATCAACCTGTTTTGGTTAATTTATTTCTAGATCAGGTTTTCCTCCTGCCTGTCTAGGATGCTCACAGCTTATTGATAACCGGAGGTCATTTGAGCGGTATCAAATTATCAGGACAAGCAATCAGCTTGATCATCGCCCTCGTCATTCTCACCGTAATATCTTGCGTAGGACCTGATGGATCAGTTTTTCAAGGAGATAGAGAAGCTTCGTATGAAGAAAATGAGTTGATACAGGGCACTATTAGTACCTTATGCAAATATGATAGTTGGGTATGTAATGCAGACGCGAATAACAAAATCGACTTTATTATTTTAGAGCATAGCCCATTTAGAAGATGGATTGGTTTGTTGATTGACGACCCTTCTGCATTTGCAAATAAGTCAGGTTCACGTCCCATTATCGCTATAGATAAGTCGACTCTTTTTGATGAGGCGAAGCGGCCTGTAGTTCTCTATCATGAGTTGATGCATTTGAAAATGAGTCGGTACAATGAATACAGTGGCCAAGATGCACAAGGTGAATGTAAAGATCACAACTTAGTTAAACTACGGACACAAGAGTTTTATCTAAAGCTTAGCCACATGGAACCGAGATTTTTAAGTTCAGCTCAGTACGCTTTGACTTCAAGTGGTAACAAAGAAGTTCTGTGTGAAGAGCTTGCAGACTAATCCTTACAGATAAAAAAGTTGTGTTAATCCTTCTCTGGAAATACAGGTATTAATTAGTTACCACACCAGTATACCCTGCCATCCCTCAACCAAAAATGAGCCTTACAACCCGTCTTCCTCCAAACTGAGGGATGCAAGGAAGGCCGTCCGTCGTTATCGACAGATAAATTCCAACGAGGACTCGCATCTTCAAATAGAGCTAGTTGCAAAATATCGCCGCATCCACACGGGCAAACCAGAGCAGCAGACCAGCTCTCACCGTCATCAATTAGATGAATTAGTTGATAATCTGAAATTTTATGTGGAAGGGTGTCACCATTAATTTTTTTGACTCGGTATGTTGGACGCCAAAGTCCAATGAACCAGTTCTTGATAGATTTTATGAAATTAAGTAGTCGCTTCATGAATTCTCACCCAATACAGGCAAACCTAACAATGGCTCGCTCAATCCTGAACCAAGTATCTTTTGGTTTATGTGCTCAAAAGAATTTTCACTAAAATATTCAAATTCGCCTTCTCCCAGTGAAAATAGAGTACGCGCGTATTTATCGTTGCAGTCTAATCTAAACGGATAAAGACGAGCGATAAATTCTTGAACGCATAAGCTGGCTGCTAACATATTGACTGAAATCACTGATGGAGCTTGTTCTGTAGACCCGGGCATGTAACCCGCTTTGACCTGCTCAGCATGAGCTAAAGGGTCTCTTTCTTTTAATTCTTCTGCCGCTAAAGATTTTGAGTCATAGACGTCACGGTCCTTCAGTGTAGCTCCACCTGGTTTTACATAATCGATTCGACCATTTATGTCTATAATAGACATGGTTCGATCGTGACCGAGCTTGCCAACCGGGATTGTGACGCCCACATCATATAAAGGTTGTAAAAATGCCTGTGACATAAGATCACAGATTGCTCGACCTATTAAACTATCGACACAACTGAAGATGATATCTGCGTCAGCAATCGCTATAACTGCTTCCCTAGACACTACTGACTTCGCTAGATTTTCTACTACTAAGTCTGACCGAAAAGTGCTGGCAGCTCTTTTGAATACATCAACTTTAAATGCAGAGCACTCCGCGTCGGCGATTGTTGAGTTAAGGATTCTATTTAAATTTCGTTTTTCGACCTGATCAAAATCTACGGCAATTATTTTGCCGATCCCTATCCTTGCCAATTGCTCCGCTGTAATACTACCTGTGCCTGAGCAACCGATGACCGCAACTGTCAATTTACTTAACTCGTTACGCATTTCTTCGGTAAACGCTAGCGGTCGCTTATTGTTGTCAGAGTTATCCCAAAAAAGCTCAGTATTTGTGCCATATACGGCTACTAAATCTACAGGCGTTATTTTCTGATTTTGGTTGTACATACGTGCTTTAATCGAACCGTTTGGCACCATTATCGCCGTACCATGAGTTGCGGCTTCGCTGTTTTTAAATAGTTCGGGGATGACTAGTCTGTCAGATCTGTCATCTACCAGTGAAAAAGCATTGAGGTTCCCTGGGTGTGAGTGGATCAATATTAGTGATAAGGACTCACTTTCAGCTTCATCTAAAGCTTGTGCTAAGTACTCTCCTGGCCAAGTTAATTGATCTGGAGATCTGCTGCATTCAGCATAAGGAACATAGATTGCCTTGATGCATAATAATTTAGTCTGATTGCCCGTCATTCTTTTGCATAGAAGAATGGCTGCGGCCTCTAATCCATCACCAGGAAACAGATGTTTCTTAATGTGTTGGTGAATGCTATCGATGATCACAAGAGTATGGGCGCGCCTCATAGTTCAACCTCTCTGGCGATTGATTCATCTACTAACCCTAAATGAGATAACACTGAGTCTACATCGGGGTTCCAAACTCCTGACGGTCTGTGTCTAGACCAACGTTGAAAGCTCCGTCCATTAATTGTTTGGGTTGCTTCTGTTTGAGGGATTACTCCTCCTTTTAGTCTCACTAGCGGTGGGAAGCAATAAAACATGTCAATCTCTGCAATTGGATAATTGGAAGGGATTTCTATGGCCACAGTGCAGACCGGAGCCGTATATCCTGCAGGTAACGTATAGTTTTGTATTAACAACCACCGACGACCATCGTTAATCGTTTCCCAGATACAGCCTCGAGCATTGAGGTATGCCTCATCTACAGCAAGTAGATGAAACTGTCGGTTTATCGCTTGAGCGTTTTCACCATTATTTATATCTTTTGGCAGTAACTGCAGTCTTTCAATTCCATCCTGTGTCAAATCGATCACAGTTTGTAGCTCTACCACTTGTTTAGGTTGCCCCTTTACTTTCAAACGGATAATCCAACCTTTGTTAGGATCTATACCTGCTTTTAATAGAGCATCCTTAACTAAGATAGAGGAGGTCTCGGACGTTATCATGACTCCGTGAACATCCAATTGCCAAGTTTGAATAACACGCTCGCGGGTATAGAAACGTTCTATGCCGCCAATAGTCAGATCAAAAATCGCACCAGGCAGAACCTGTTCATCTTTTTTGTCTCGATTTTCAAACCAAACTTCTAAGTCGTCAGAGATTCGGCCTATGCGGCGAAGATCGGTTTCGCTGATCGTAGCTGACCATGCATAACGCTCATCATCTAAAACGAAGTATTTTATGCCATCAGCTTGTATCGCAATGAACTCTGTAACCGAGCTATCATTAGGTAGATGGACCACTTCATCGAGACCTAATTCTAAAGTTGGTCCTGACTCTGGCCAACGTATCAGTATGTAATCAGTTGCAGGCTTTAAGTTTGCTGCAACTAGCAGCTGTCGGGCTGTTGGTGAACGGTCTTGAATAGTCAACTGGACACCATTTATAACAACTAATGGGCTTTCCGGTTTATGTGTTGGTGGATCTATATGCATGGTACTTACCTCTATATCAGTTTTATTTTGTTCGGTATTCCGAACTTCGACTTTATGGTCTGATCATTTTTTCTTCCTGTCAACAGGTTTTTTTTTGTTCGTTATAATGGTATTTTATCGGGAGTTATATTTAAGGAGGTTATTGTGGCATCTCAAATAGGTGAAAAAATCAACGAAAAAAGGCGTGAACTTGGTATCTCTCTTGAGAGGCTTGCTGAGCTATCTGATTCAAGCAAGAGTTACCTTTGGGAGCTAGAAAACAGAGACAAGCCGAATCCTTCAGTAGAGAAAATTAATAAAATAGCTTTGGCTCTTGGTGTTAGCCCTCAATACCTACTAGAAGAGCAAGCTACTGAGACCCAGGAAGGGATGGTCGATAATGCCTTTTTCAGGAAATACCAGTCGCTTGATGATCGTGATAAAGAAAAGATTAGAAAAATAGTCGACTCTTGGTGGAATGATGGTGACTAACATGGATAACCATCCTAAAGCTGAGGCTAATCGCATATCTGTTCTGTTACGCACGGTCTTGGGAGAAGAAAGATTTCCTGTTGATATTAAAAATGTGATTTTGGAAGTGTCTAATAACAAGTTTCCAAAAGAACCGATTGTCGATATTCGACCTGTGCCGCTAGATAAATTTGAAGGCATGCTTGTTAAGAGCCCAAAAGGCACAAAATGGATGGTGGGGTACAACGATCAAATTGCATCTGAAGGGCGGATTCGTTTCACTTTAGCGCATGAGTTTGGTCATTATTTGCTGCATAGAAATCTTCAATCAGAATTCAATTGTGCAACCAAAGATGTCATGAGCACAGATTTGGGTGATCGGTTAATGGAGAAGGAGGCGGATACATTTGCATCAAGCCTGCTTATGCCACTAGACGACTTTCGAAAGCAAATTGAAGGCTGTTTAATCTCAATTGATCTCTTAAAGCATTGCGGTGATAGATATGGCGTTAGTTTAACTGCAGCAGCACTCAAGTTGAGGGATGTAGCTGTGGGAAGGGTGATAATTGTTGCAGCAAAAGATGGATTCCTTGATTGGGCATGCTCGAACCAGGCGGCTTACAAATCGGGAGCATATTTTGCGACGACTAAAGAAACAATAGAAGTCCCTGTCAACTCTCTCCTCAATACTACAATTTGGTCTCCGGATGGTAAGTCCGGGACAATCAAAGCTAACGCTTGGCTCCCGAAAGAACCTGTGCATATGGAATTAGTAGAGCATGTTTTTGTCATTATTGGTGAGGGATACAGCTACACATTAGGAATTCTAGTTCTGCCTGAAGCAGAAAATAAAGCTTTAAACGTCGACGCGTTAGATGAGGAATCAAGAAGCGAAGCCGATGGACGCTTGACATTGAGCAGAAGAAATTAGTTTACTGGAAGAGGATATTCGTCCAAAAGTTGAAAATTATCAGAGTTTACTTTTTAGCGGACAATGGGGGGCACAATTTGAAAAGTTGCGTTGTTGGTGCTAAGCTCTAACAGCGTTAGGTTGATTGTCGTGGCTAAATCACTGGAGTGAGAAGCATGTACTTTATAGATGATAATATCGGGCCCTAGATTAAGTTCTCTGGCAAAAATAAAAGATTGCTTTAACATAAAATTCGATGCTCTACTAATAAATCTTTAATCAGAATTATTATGAGCATATTATTTATTTTAGGTAATTTAAATCGTATTTATATATCATATAATGTAACACAGGGAGATTGTAAGTCATATTCTAAACATGGTAGCTAACATAATGTTATTACCTCATTACATCTGGAGTTATTAAATTTTGCTTACCTAGCTTCCTTAGCTCATTATCGATTTCTGCTTTTATAGGTTTTACATCCAAATCTGCAACAAAGTTTCTGGCTTCACTGATATGATCTGACAACGCTATATAGCATTCTATAACTATTGCTAAGTAGTGAGCAGCTCTCGTTTTTTGGAAAAGCAATGATGCTGTGCATCCCAAGTTGTAAATCCTGTCCGTCATTCCCGCCGTATTTTTTGAGCTAGAGATTTTGAAATACTCAAACGCCTTGTCATAATTTTTATCATAATATTCGAGAATACCATGGAGAGAATAGCAATATGATTGATTTGAATGAAGTTCAGAAAGAAAATCTTTCCTGTCACGACTGTCTTGCTGGCTTGCCCAACGAATCTCTAAATCAGAATACCCATCTATCAACTGCTGTGTTTTTGTTCTGACATATTTTACAATCTGACCGCAAGGTTTACTTTTAGACTTTCTTTCTTTATATACCTTATAAGCTTCGTGAGCGTAACAAGAACCCCACATTCCAGCTTTAGCTAAACCACCATACCCTGTTTGCATTATTCACCAAGCAGGGATTCAAATGATCCGCAGAACCTCCGAACAATGGCTGGCGCTTTTTGACCAG
>Ga0181595_10002757_pt1 | contig 17263 bp, 18 predicted proteins | sample 041ome_7_FD_145604 | JGI IMG/M metagenome (GOLD analysis project Ga0181595, IMG submission 145604) | Coastal salt marsh microbial communities from the Groves Creek Marsh, Skidaway Island, Georgia - 041401AS metaG (spades assembly) | ecosystem: Environmental > Aquatic > Marine > Intertidal zone...
TAAAAAAGCTAATGGAAATAATATAACATATTCTCTTGCATTTATATCTTTTAACTCTTCTATTGCTTTATTTGTTATTACTCCAAAAACAACCCTCTTATATAACCAAAGCGCATAAGCAGCTGATAAAATTACTCCGGTTGTAGCTAAAATTGCAACATAGATATTTATTCTAAATGCACCTATCAATGATAAGAATTCACCGACGAAGCCGCTTGTTCCAGGTAATCCAACGTTAGCCATTGTAAAAATAAGAAATAAAGCTGCAAAAACCGGCATTTTTTTTACAACCCCTCCGTATACACTAATTTCTCTAGTATGAAGACGGTCGTAGATAACACCAACAGAGAGAAATAATGCTGATGATATTAAACCATGACTTAACATTTGGAAAATACCACCTTGTATCCCCTGTTCAGTAAATGTAAAAATACCCATTGTTACAAAACCCATATGTGCAACTGACGAATATGCTATGAGCTTCTTAATGTCTTCTTGCGCAATAGCAATAAATGAAGTGTATATGATAGCGATTATTGAAAGCACAAACACAAAATCCATAAAAACAAATGAGCCTACAGGAAATAATGGAATTGAAAATCTCAAAAGCCCATACCCACCCATTTTTAGAAGAACACCAGCTAATATCACAGATCCAGCTGTAGGTGCTTCAACGTGAGCATCTGGTAACCATGTGTGAACTGGGAACATTGGCATTTTCACTGCAAATGAAATAAAGAACGCTAACCAGAGCCATGTTTGAATTGAGTAATCAAATAGGTAACCATTCAACTCAACAATATTAGTGGTCCCGGTGATAATATATATGTAGATTATTGCTATTAGCATTAGAACAGAACCACTCAGGGTGTATAAAAAGAATTTAAATGTTGCATAAACACGCCTTGGTCCACCCCATACACCAATTATCAGGAACATCGGAATCAGGCAAGCCTCAAAAAACAGATAGAAAACAACTAAATCAAGAGCGCAGAAAACACCAATCATTAAAGTTTCCAGGATCAAAAAAGCAATCATATATTCTTTTACTTTTTCTTTTATTGAGTCCCAGCTAATAAGGATGCAAAACGGCATGAGGAATGTAGTAAGTATAATCAGGAATATAGATATCCCATCAACCCCAACATGATATGTAATATTTTCTGATAGCCAGTAATATTGTTCGACATACTGGAATGAAGAGGTTGCTTTGTCAAAATTAACCCATAATAATAATGAAACAATGAAGTTAACTATACTGGCATAGAGAGCAACTGTTTTTATGTTTCTTCTTCCAATATCATCATTACTATTTATTAGTAAAATTATAATACTACCAAATACTGGGATGATTAATAAAGTTGATAAAATTGGCCAAGACATTTATCAACCCCTACCAATAATAATATAAAATGTTATAAATATTGATAATCCTATAATCATGGAAAATGCATAGTGGTAGATTAATCCTGATTGCAACTGAACCAATTTTTTTGTCACACGAATAACCTGCTTTGAAATTCCATCGGGACCATATTTATTAATTATGTTTTCGTCTCCGGCTTTCCAGAATAATCGCCCAATACTTACAGTTGGTTTTACGAATAGGAAGTCATAGATTTCATCAAAATACCACTTATTAAGAAGGAATTTGTAAAGCACCTCTTGGTCACCAGCAATTTTAGAAGGGATATTTGGTCTTCTAATATAGAAATAGTAGGCCAATAATAAACCGAGAACCATCATAATTGTTGGTGTCCATTTAATAATAGTAGGAACATAGTGAAGATCCTTTAAAATATTATTTTCCTTCAGTATGTATATAGAACTTGCCCAAAACTCCTTAAAGTCATGGTATATAAATGAGTCGTAGAATAAATATCCAGATAGAATAGCACCAAGAACCAACACCAGTAATGGCACCAACATAATATTTGGGCTTTCATGAATATGTGACATAACTTCTTCAGACGCTCTTGGTGCTCCATGGAATGTCATAAATACAAGTCTCCATGAATAGAAAGAAGTCATAAATGCAGCTATGATCAGCATAGTAAAAGCATAAGAACTTATAGCAAGATTAGTAGCGAAAGCAGCTTCAACAATTGCATCTTTTGAATAGAAGCCTGCCATGCCAAATACACCAGGTATACCAAAACCAGTTAAGGCAAGAGTACCAACTAACATTAATACATAAGTCTTTGGAATATGTTTTCTTAAACCACCCATATTCCTCATGTCTTGTTCATTTGACATTGCATGGATTACGGAACCAGCTCCTAAAAATAATAATGCTTTAAAAAATGCATGTGTAAATAGATGAAAGATACCAACTTGATAAGCACCTAAACCTAAAGCAACGAACATATATCCTAATTGTGAACAAGTTGAATATGCTATTACTCTCTTAATGTCATTTTGAACAAGAGCAACAGAAGCAGCAAAAATTGCTGTAGTTGCCCCAATGAATACAATAAATGACATAACATTCGGAGCCATTTCATATAGTGGAGAACATCTGGCAACAAGGAATACTCCTGCTGTCACCATAGTAGCAGCATGAATAAGTGCTGATACAGGCGTAGGACCCTCCATAGCATCTGGTAGCCATGTGTGTAAGAAGAACTGTGCAGACTTACCCATAGCACCAATAAATAACAAAACACATATGAATGAAATAGAATTGAATGAATATCCTAGAATATAAATATTTTGATTAGTCATATATTTCACATTTGAGAAAACATAATCAAAATCTAATGACCCAAAAATATAGAATATACAAAATATGCCCAATGCAAAGCCAAAGTCACCAACTCTATTAACTATAAATGCTTTCATAGCGGCATTATTTGCAGAATCTTTATGATGCCAAAAACCAATTAATAAGTATGATGCCAAACCAACTCCTTCCCAACCAAAAAATAATTGCATGAAGTTATTAGAAGTCACTAACATTAGCATTGCAAATGTAAATAACGATAGATAAGAAAAAAACCTCTGCCTGGATGGATCGTGATGCATATATCCAATTGAATAAAAATGAACAACAGCAGATACGGTATTAACAACGACTAACATTACAGCAGTTAATGTATCTATTCTTATTGCCCAACTGAGATCGAGATTTCCTGATGTAAGCCATTTTAAAATAACGACGACCTCATCATTTGCACCATCAACCCAGCCGACATTACCTAAAACAATCCAGGATAAAATAGCAGAAATACTTACAAATGAAGATGTCAGGATTTCAGAAGCTCGTGCTCCAATTGTTTTCCCAAATAACCCAGTGATTAACGCACCAATAAGTGGTAAAAATACTATAGAGGAATAAATCATTATTAACCCTTCATCTCATTAATATCATCCACTGATATTGAGCCTTTATTCCTAAAATAGATTACAAGTATGGCAAGTCCTATGGCAGCCTCTGCAGCAGCAACAGTTAATATAAGTAGAGAAAAAATTTGCCCCATAATGTCATTAAGATAAGATGAGAATGCAACAAAATTTATGTTAACTGATAGCAACATAAGCTCAATAGACATTAATATGATAATAATATTTTTTTTGTTTAGGAATACACCAAATATACCAATGACAAATAATATTGAAGCAAGAACAAGATAATGGTTAATTGAAATCATATGCCACTTCCTGGTTTTACTTTTATATTTTCAATAGACTCCTTCGGATCCCTATCAACTTGCACTGAAATATTTTGCCTTTTTGCAGAAGGCCTGTGGTTAACTGTTAATACAATTGCGCCAATCATAGATGCTAATAATATCAACCCTGCCAGCTGAAAGAAAAGAATATTATCTGTATAAAGCACCATACCAAGCATTTCTGTATTACTGATTTGTTCATTATTTTCAGTGGCATATGCTATTATTTTAATACTATCCCTATCCCAAGTAAAAAGGACTAGTATTAACTCTGCAAGTAGTATAAATCCAATTGTCATACCTATTGGCAAATAGCTAATCACTGTTGAAGAAATAGATTTAAATTCAACATCAAGCATCATAACAACAAATAAGAATAATACAGCTACAGCCCCAACATATACTATCACCAATATAAATGCTAAAAATTCAGCACCAAGCAAAAGGAAAATGCCAGCGGAATTGAAAAAACAAAGAATTAAGAAAAGAACAGAGTGCACGGGATTACGTGATAACACCACCATAAAAGCAGAGGCAATCATAATGAATGAAAATAAATAAAATAATGTACTAACTACGATCATGAATTACCTATACTTAGCATCTAATTCTATATTTTTTGAGAGCGACTCTTCCCAACGATCACCATTAGCAAGTAGCTTTTCTTTGTTGTAATACAACTCTTCTCTTGTTTCAGTAGCAAATTCAAAATTTGGACCCTCCACAATCGCATCAACTGGACAAGCTTCTTGACAATAACCACAATATATACACTTAACCATATCAATATCGTAACGTGTTGTTCTTCTTGTTCCGTCTTTTTCCCGAGGACCAACCTCAATCGTTATAGCTTGAGCAGGACATATTGCTTCACATAGTTTACATCCAATACACCTCTCTTCACCATTTGGATAACGTCTAAGAGCATGCTCGCCTCTAAATCTAGGAGAAATTGAACCTTTTTCAAAAGGATAATTTATTGTTGCTTTTTTGCTGAAGAAGTATCTCATAGCGAGTCTGAATGCTTTCAAAAATTCAATCAATAAAAAGCTTTTTATAATTCTTAGTGTTCTATTCATAACCTATCCAATTTAATCATATAAAAACTACATATGTTGCTGTTAGAGCAACCATTAACAGTGATAGCGGTAGAAAAACTTTCCATCCGAGTCTCATTAATTGGTCGTATCTATACCTCGGAACTATTGCCTTAACCATAGCAAAAAGAAAAAACATAAAACATACTTTTAGAACAAACCACACAAACCCAGGAATAAAATCTAAAAATGGAAATATCGGTAACCATCCTCCTAAAAATAATATTGTTCCAAAAGCACACATAAGAACAATAGAAACATACTCGCCAAGCATAAACATTAGGTAAGGTGTGGATGAGTATTCCACCATAAACCCAGCAACAAGCTCTGACTCAGCCTCTGGAAGATCAAATGGAGGTCTATTTGTTTCTGCTAATGCCGAGATAAAAAAGACAACAAACATTGGAAAAAGTGGAATAAAATACCAATTAAGGAAACCATAGTTACCAGCCTGAGAATACACAATATCACTTAAATTTAGTGAACCACTTAGAAGGATTACTGTAATTATAACAAAACCTATTGATACTTCATAAGAAACCATCTGAGCGGCTGATCTAAGTGCACCTAAAAAAGGGTATTTTGAATTTGAAGCCCATCCACCCATGATAATACCGTAAACACCAAGTGATGATATAGCTAAGATATAGAGTATTCCAATATTAATGTCAGCAAGTACAAGCCCAGCATCAAATGGAATTACAGCCCAAGCGGATATTGCAAAAACTGTTGTCACAAATGGAGCAAGGAGAAAAACAACTTTATCAGCATTATAAGGAATAATTACTTCTTTAAGGACGAATTTTAAAAGATCAGCAAATGACTGAAGCAGTCCAAAAGCACCAACAACATTTGGACCCCTTCGCATCTGTACAGCAGCCCAAATTTTTCTATCTGCCAATAGTAAAAAGGCTATCGTTATTAACAAAGCTGTAATAAGAAATACACTCTTGAGAGCAATTATTAATAAAGGAACTAGATAATTTATTAAAAGATTATCCATTGATGTTCCCGTTGTTATTTTTTTGCATACTGCACTCAGCCATTATTTTACTCGCTCTTGCAATTGGATTCGTGAGATAAAAATCTTTAATTGAATTTTCAAATTCTACATCATTGAGGTTGGGATTTTTAATCTCAATTTTGGATAACTGTGAGTGATCAGCAGCCTGAATAACATCAACATCTTCAAATATAGGAAATTTCTTTTGCAAATCTTTTCTTACATCATCAAAACTCACAAAGTTTAGTGACTTCTTGAGTCGTTTTGATAACTCAATAATAATTTTCCAGTTATCTTTTGCAGCACCAGGAGGAAAAACTGCTCTATTTATTTGCTGTAACCGTCCTTCTGTATTCATAAAAAAGCCATTCTTTTCCGTGTAACACGCTCCTGGCAAGATGACATCAGCTGAAGTTGCACCTTTATCTCCGTGACTTCCAATATAAACTTTATATTTATTATCCGCATCGATTTCATCTGCATCCATCAAAAACAGGAGGTCTACATTTTTTGAATTAGCAATATATTTTGCATTCTTTTTTGAGTCTTCTGGCAAAAATCCCAAATCTAAACCAGCAACCCTTGACGCACTTTTATGGAGAATAGCAAGACCATTCCAATCATCCCTTATAGAATTTGTTTTCTTAGCTGATTCAACAATATGGGATAATAAATCATCAGAGTCTTCTCGAGTAAAGACATCATCGCCTATGAGCCAAATAATGTTTTTACAATTATTTATATCCATATTTTTCAAATTTATTTGTTTAGGTGATTTACCGAGATGGATATATTCATACGTAAGGTCATTTTCTTGACCAATATTAAAGATCCTCAGATTTCCTGTGAGCCATCTCTTTCGAATTCTTGCATTTAAAACAGGAGACGCAATTCTTGGATTCGATCCAATTATCACAAGACCATCTGCTTCTTCTATACCAGATATACTAGGATTGAAAATATAAGACGCACGACCAAATTGATTCGTTATATATGAACCATCTTGCCTACAATCGTATAAATCAGTCCCTAGCTTATCAAATAGTAGTTTCATTAAATACATCTCTTCCGCAGTTGTCATATCTCCGGCTATTGCACCAATTTTTGATGGTTTTGTTTTTTTTACTAATTCAACAACCTTGTTTAATGCTTCATCCCATGTCGCTTTAACTAACTTCCCATCTTTACGTATATATGGCTCATCGATCCTTTGTGATTTCAATCCATCCCATATGAAACGTGTTTTATCTGAGATCCATTCTTCATTAATATCTTCGTTGAAACGAGGCATAATTCGCATAACCTCACTACCTTTAGAGTCTATCCTAATATTTGAGCCCAAGGCATCCATTACATCTATAGACTCGGTCTTTGTTAATTCCCATGGCCTAGCTTGAAACTCATAAGGTTTTGATGTAAGTGCACCAACTGGACATAAATCTATTACATTGCCTTGTAATTCTGATGACATGCCTTTTTCTAAATAAGTTGTAATCTCCATATTCTCACCGCGATGGATTGCGCCAAGTTCGCCGGTTCCAGCTACTTCAGACGTAAATCTAACGCACCTAGTACAATGTATACATCTTGTCATTGTTGTTTTTATTAAAGGGCCAATATTCTTATTATCAACAGCCCTCTTATTTTCTTTGTATCTGCTTTTATTTATTCCATAGTGTAGAGCTTGATCTTGCAGGTCACATTCACCACCCTGATCACATATTGGACAATCAAGGGGATGATTGACAAGCAAAAATTCCATGGCACCCTTACGGGCATGATGTACTGAATCAGTATTAGTATACACTTCAGGTAACTCACCATTCGGTCCAGGCCTCAAGTCGCTTAATGAAAAATGACAAGATGCAACCGGTTTTGGCGCGCCCTTAACCTCAACAAGACACATTCTACAATTTCCAGCAATTGATAGTTTGTCATGATAACAGAATCTAGGAACTTCTATATCAGCAAATTCGAGTGCTTGGATTAATGTTAGATTATCATCAAATTCAAATTCATTACCGTTTATTAATATTTTTTTTGACATATAAATTTAACCTATTTAGTCAGTCTATTTTCGATTTCAGGTCTGAAATGCCGAATTAAACCTTGTATTGGCCATGCAGCTGCATCACCTAATGCGCATATTGTATGCCCTTCTACTTGTTTTGTAACTTCTTGTAACATATCAATTTCATCGACAGAAGCATCACCCTTGACGATTCTATCCATAACTCTCCACATCCAGCCAGTTCCTTCACGGCAAGGGGTACATTGACCACAACTTTCGTGCTTATAAAAATAACTTAATCTTGCAATTGCATTTACTATGTCTGTCGATTTATCCATTACAATCACTGCAGCAGTACCAAGTCCTGATTTTAGCTCTTTGAGGGTATCAAAATCCATCGACAGGTTTTGACATTGATCTGCTGGCAGACAAGGTACAGATGAGCCACCAGGAATCACGGCAAGAAGATTGTCCCATCCACCCCTAACACCACCGGCATGCTTTTCAAGAAGCTCTCTCAATGAGATCCCCATTTCCTCTTCCACATTACAAGGGGTGTTAACATGTCCTGATATACAAAAGAGTTTTGTACCAGTGTTGTTAGGTTTTCCTAGTGAAGAAAACCAATCAGCACCTCTTCTTAAAATTTCAGGAGCAACAGATATAGACTCAACGTTATTAACTGTTGTTGGGCAACCATAAAGTCCACAATTTGCTGGAAACGGTGGCTTGAGTCTTGGCATACCTTTTTTTCCTTCAAGGCTTTCTAATAGAGCTGTTTCTTCTCCACAAATATACGCACCAGCTCCATGATGCACATAAATATCAAAATCCCATCCTGATTTACATGCATTTTTACCAACAAAGCCAGCCTCGTATGCTTCATCAATTGCCTTTTGCAGAGCTACCCTCTCAAAAACATACTCACCTCTTACGTAAACATAACAAGCGTGAGCGCTCATAGCATATGAAGCAAGCAAACATCCTTCAATAAACTGATGAGGTTCGTGTCTTAATATTTCTCTATCTTTACAAGTCCCAGGTTCTGACTCGTCAGCGTTCACAACTAAATAATGCGGTCGTTCTCCTATTTCTTTTGGCATAAATGACCATTTTAGTCCAGTTGGGAAACCAGCACCGCCCCTACCTCTTAAGCCCGATGCTTTCATTTCCTCTATTATCCAGTCTTTGCCTTTATCCATTAGGATTTTTGTTGAATCCCAATTGCCTCTTTTCAAAGCTGATTTTAAATCTGGGCTATTATGACCATAGATATTAGTAAATATTCTGTTTTCTAATTTTAGCATTCCTATACGCTCAATCCTGGTTTGTTTCGTCGTTTCACAATATCTTCGATTTCCTTATCTGTTTGAGTTTGTATATTATTATCAACTGGCTCAGATGAGATTCTTTTTTTATAGGATCCAATTTTAGGAGTTTTGTTGTTTCTTAAATCTTTTAATATATTTATAAGGTCTGTAGACTCTAAATCTTCATAGTAATCATCATTAATTTGAACAACTGGTGCGTTACAACAAGCACCCAAACACTCTACTTCAACCCACGAAAACAATTGATCATTACTTACAGTATTTTGTTCACCAATTTCATTTTGCAGTATTTTCTTAAGTTCATTGGATCCTGACAACATACAGGGTGTAGTACCACACATCTGGAAATGATATTTCCCCACAGGCTTGAGGTTAAACATAGAGTAGAAAGTTGCAATTTCCATCACTCTTATCTGAGGGGTGCCCAAATATTTAGCGATGTAATCTATTACTTCAGGAGACAGCCAACCTTCGTTTTGTTTTTGAGCAATCCATAAAAGTGAAATTATTGCAGATCCACCTCTACCTTCAGGATATTTTTTTATCTCAAATTCCGCAATTTTCAGGTTTTCTTTCGTGAATGAAAAGTTTTTATCGTTTAATTCTGTCATATATGTATTACCTATCAACTTCTCCGAAGACTATATCAAGTGATCCTAATACCGCAGAAACATCTGCTAGCATGTGACCCTTACACATATAATCCATAGCCTGTAAATGTGCAAAGCCAGGCGCTCTAATTTTACATCTATATGGTTTATTAGAGTCATCAGAAACTAGATAAACACCAAACTCACCCTTTGGTGCCTCTACAGCACGATAAACCTCTCCTTTAGGAACATGATAACCCTCAGTATACAATTTAAAATGATGAATTAATGCTTCCATAGATGCCTTCATTTCAGCACGTTTAGGAGGAAATAATTTATTATTCTGCGATGATACAGGTCCTGTTTCTTTTCTCAAGATTTGTATACATTGTTTCATAATTTTTAAAGATTGTTTCATCTCTTCCACTCTTAATAAATACCTATCATAACAATCACTGTTCTTACCAATAGGTATCTCAAACTCTAGTTCTGAATATATTTCGTAAGGTTGTGATCTTCTTAAATCCCAAGGTAATCCTGTTCCCCTTATCATAACACCAGAAAACCCCCACAATTGCGCATCTTCTTGGCTGATAAAACCAATATCTACATTTCTTTGTTTAAAAATTCTATTATCAGTTAATAGGTTTTCAATATCACTTATAACTGCCGGATGACTATCTATAAACGCATCAATATCATCAATTAAATCATCAGGTAAATCTTGATGTACTCCGCCAGGTCTGAAGTAAGCCGCATGCATTCTACTCCCAGATGCACGTTCATAGAAACACATCAGTTTCTCTCTTTCTTCAAATCCCCAAAGAGGGGGAGTAAGCGCGCCAACATCCATGGCTTGTGTTGTTATATTTAATAAGTGGGAGAGCAATCTACCTATTTCTGAGTACAATACCCTAATTGTCTGTCCTCTTCTTGGCACATCAATTTTCAGTAAACTTTCCACAGCTAATGAGAATGCATGTTCTTGATTCATGGGAGCAACATAGTCTAATCTATCAAAGTATGGAACCGCTTGTGTGTAAGTTTTATGTTCTATAAGTTTTTCAGTTCCTCTGTGTAATAAGCCAATATGTGGATCAACTCTATCAACAATCTCACCATCTAATTCCAAAACCAATCTCAACACTCCGTGCGCAGCTGGATGCTGTGGTCCAAAATTAATAGTAAATGTATTATCTTTTATTTTGTCATTCATCTTTGTTTGCAATCTCTTTATCCTCTTCTTGAGGATCCCCTAACCATGGGCTCTGGAAATCAAAATCTCTAAACTCCTGACCTAATTCAACAGGTTCTTGTATAACTCTCTTTTGCGTATCATCATATCTAACTTGTGTATATCCTGTTAGAGGGAAATCTTTACGAAGTGGAAACCCCTGGAAGTTGTAATCTGTGAGCATCCTTCTTAGATCTGGATGATTGTTAAAGTTTATGCCATATAAATCGTACGCTTCACGTTCATACCAATCAGCGGCTGGAAAAACATTAACAATAGATTCAATTGATTCTTTTTCATCAATTGCTGCTTTTATTCTAATTCTTTTATTTTTTTTCATAGACAAGAAATGATAAACGACATCAAATCTTTTATTTCGATTTGGGTAATCAACCCCACATATATCTATAAATGTAGTAAATTGGAAATCTCTTGAGTCCTTAAGGTGCTTAACAAGATCATTAATTATTTCAGCTTTAATATCTATAGATAAATCAGGAATTAAATTAAAATTTAGTATGTTTTTTTTATATCTATTCTTAAGAGACTGATAAATGTCTTCATCTGAAATATTTTCATTATCTGTATCAGGCATCTATAATCTCTATTATCTGTTTATGTTACCAGTTCTTCTGATTTTTCTCTGTAACTGAAGTATGCCATATAATAGAGCTTCAGCAGTTGGAGGGCATCCAGGAACATATACATCAACCGGGACTATCCTATCACAGCCCCTAACGACAGAATAAGAATAATGATAATATCCGCCTCCATTGGCACAACTACCCATTGAAATTACATAACGTGGTTCAGGCATTTGGTCATATACTTTTCTTAAGGCAGGAGCCATTTTATTAGTTAATGTGCCGGCAACGATCATTAAATCAGATTGTCTGGGGGATGCCCTTGGCGCAGTCCCAAATCTTTCCAGATCGTATCTTGGCATTGATGCTTGCATCATCTCAACAGCACAACATGCGAGACCAAATGTCATCCACATAAGTGATCCTGTGCGAGCCCAGTTAATTAGTTCGTCTACACTAGTTACAAGAAAACCTTTGTCTGACAGCTCACCTGATAACTCTTTAAAATAATCATCTTGATTAATAACTTGATCTTGTAAGCTCATATTAATCCCACTCTAATGCACCTTTTTTCCATTCGTATACAAAGCCAACGGTCAAAACTGTCAAAAAGATCATCATTGACACATATCCAAATACCCCTATTGCCCCAAGAGTAATAGCCCACGGAAAAAGAAATGCCACTTCCAAATCGAAAATTATAAATAAAATAGCAACAAGATAAAATCTAATATCAAACTTCACCCTCGCATTTTCAAATGGTTCAAAACCACATTCATATGTTGAGAGTTTTTCATTGTCTGGATTGGATTTTGCAAGTATGAACGAAGAACCCATCAATGCCGCAGAGACAACTATAGCTACACCAATAAATATTAAAATAGGTAAGTAATCAAGAATGACAGGATTCATCTAAAATTCCATATTAAAATTATGAATATTATTATTATAATTTAATTGTCATAACAAGTAATTTCATATTAAAGTTGTGATTATATTCAATTTTTAATAAATAGATAAAACCACCATCAGAAAATGATCCAAATATATGATTTAGCAGGTAAGAATGATTTAAGATTCAGTCCTTATTGTTGGAGAATTAAATACTTACTTAATATTTTAAAAATTGATTACAAAACAATACCAACAACCTTCAATCAGAGACTTAATAATCCGTTATTTGGTGAATCAAGATTGCCAACAATCATAGATAATGAACAATTAATCTCAGACTCTTTTATAATAGCCCAACACATAGAAAATAATTACGCACAAAAAACCCTTAAATTAATTAATAATAACCTTGAGGCAATCAGATTGATAAACCATTGGTCAGATCACTTTCTAAACTATTCAATACTTGAACGGGTTGCATTCGATATAATCGAATGCCTTCACGATGAAGATAAAAAATACTTTGTAGAAAGCAGAACTAAGAGGTTTGGAATGCATCCAAAACAATTTCAGGAACTCACTATGAGCTCTACAAAAAATGAATTTGATAAGTGTTGTAATTTCTTAAATAATATTCTTTTAAAACAAGAATTTATACTCGAAGATGGTATCTCTTACGCTGATATGATAATTTTAGGCTCTCTAACTTGGGGTGATAAAGTCAGCAAAAATACAAAAATTAATGATAAGTTTATTAAACTTATAGGATGGAAAGAAAAACTATCTGATTTTTGCGCATAGTGGGATAAGTCAATCGAAGAAATATCCCACTTTACACGAATTATTAATATGGGCAATCAACAAAATCTGAGTCAATACATGCCTTGATTGCTTTTTCGGCTGAGGCAATTTGATCAGCTGATAAATCATTTGCTGAATTTCTTGCATCCACTAAGTATCTGTTTTGGCTTTTTGATTTTTTATCACCAGCGACCATTGCCCAAACATAAGAATTTTCTAATGATTCTTCGACGCCTTGTCCACTTTTATACGCTTGCGCAATCGCAAATTGAGCAACAACACTTCCACCTTTTGATGCTCTTGACCACCATTTTACAGCTTCTTCCCAATTATCTTGCCCATCATCTCTAAAAGCATGTATGTGTCCAATTTCCTGTTGAGCTTTGGTTTGCGGATTCCAAAATGGAATGCTTGAACCATTTTCAGCAATTGGTTCGTAAATAGCAATTGCTTTATCATAAAATTTACCAGAGCGCGCCTTTGCTCCATCTCTCATATCTCCTGATAGGGAATATCCGAACCAAATAGCCAAACCAAAGACTAAAATAAGTCCGCCTCTCCACAATATACCTTTATCCATTTTTCACGTCCTATTCTTTAATTAAAATTAATACAATCCATATCTAACCATAACTTTATAGGCATCACTATCGCCTGCTTGAGCTAGTTGAACTATATAATCATCTATAGAAATACCCTCTGTTATATAATTTACCACTTCTTGCAAGGTTTCATAACCGACAGCACCTGCTAGTTTTATATCACCAACAAAATATGCCGGAGTACCTGATACGGCTAAAGAATAACCTAAAACTTTTGTATTGGCAATGATATCGTTAACTTGTTGGCTCTTAAAATCATCCTCTAATTTTAAAATGTCCAAACCTATATCAGCAGCTATTTTTAGAGCTTGATCATAGGAGACCGTCCCCTTAGTTGACAATAAAATACTATGAAATTCAAAATACTTACCCTGCAATCCTGCAGAAAGAGATAATTTAGCTAAATCATATGAATTATCATTCAAAATTGGATATTCTTTTAACACAACTTTAATATTAGGATTGGAGTCTATGAGTTTAATTAGGTCGGCTAAAGCTCTTTCACAGTAACCACAGTTATAATCAAAAAATTCAACCACTGTTACTTCAGCATCTTCGTTACCAATGACAAAATCATTCTCATTAAAATACAAATCATCTGAATAATTATTTATAAGTTGAGACTCAAGATATAATTGTTCCAAACGCGATGCAGCATCTGCCTCATTAACAAGAAAAATGGTTAAAAATAATAAAAAAATATACCGCATATTATTCCTTATCCAAACATGGTGCTCCACATGGGGCACAGGCATTCTCACTTTGACCCGGTGATGCGAGTGCGAGAACAGGACTTGTAAGATGATCGTACATTGCCATTATAAATCCGATGATTATAAGTACTGCATATATTCTTTTAACATTCATTATTTATAACCTACTTTATTTCTATAAATAATACCAAAGTATGTACCAATAAATGCCATTGCAAACCAAATCCATCCATGCAAACTTCCAGAGGCAGTTCCACCAAGAAATGCACCAATATTACAGCCGAAGCTCAACCTAGCCCCCACACCCATAAGTATACCACCAATTCCTGCTGAAATTAACTCAGCTTTTGGAGGCCAATTACTTTTTGAAAATAACCCTGTAATTGAAGCCAATAAACCAGCACCAATAATCATTCCAATATTCATCATACTGCTAATATCTGAGAGAACAGAGTGTTCCAATGATCTCTTTGGTCCCGGCCAGTTCCAGAATGTAAAATTTTCTACAGGAATACCCAAAGCAGAAAATATTTTAGCACCCCAAAGTGTAAAGCCATAAGTTACACCCCACGGAGACCCAGAGAAGAAAAGAACCATAATACATAATATTGCTATAATAATGGTACCAATCAGGAATTTCTTGTTTAACTGTATTTTTTTCTTTCGAGCAAAAAATTGAAAAATTAGAAACATGAAAGCGAGAAGTGAAACATTAATCAATGTCTTTACAAAGAGAGGAAAATCGTTGCCTATAACAATTTGCCCTAGAGACATAACATCAATTACAAATGGCAATATATAGGTACCTAATACCGAACCTATAATAAAAAAAGGTAATGCTATAATCATCCTTCCCGAACCAGCACCAAATGTAAATAATACTCCAGAACCACATCCATTGGCGAGCTGCATACCAAAACCAAACATAAGCGCCCCAATAACCAATGATAAGTTAACGGGGGCAATACTGCCTATAATCCCAGAATTTAAGCCTATCAGTGGAATAAAGAAGAGAGAGCAAATTGTAGCAAGCAGAAAATGATAGGAAATCATTGATGGATTTTTATCTACAATAAGATTTCTCCATCCTGATGCAAATCCATATTGGAAGAATAAGAAGGTGATTCCAAGGATAATGCCAAGTGAAAGTAGTACAATACCCTTCAACCCAGAATCAAAAAATGCTAGCAGGCCTGTACTTAGACCTGCTAACAATAAAAAAGAGAATATTCCAATATTTTGAATTCTGATCATATCAATTTTATATCATAAAATTATTCAGAATATATAAAATATTAGCCTATTATACCCTTTAGCTTATCAAGATTTGATCTACCAGAAGTCTCAACTGGTCTGATAGGATCTTGTGTCCATTCCACCATTGAACCATCGTATAGTCTAACATTTTTATTACCTAGAACTTCCGATAAAACAAACCAGTTGTTTGCAGCCCAGTGCCCTGTATTACAATAACTGATAACATCTTCATTTAGATAATCAGCAAAAACTTCTTTGAGTTCTGAGTCAGATTTTAGAATATTTTGTGCAACGTTATAGGCATTTTCTTGAAATAGCATTACAGATTCCGGTAATCTGCCTGCAATACGAGCTTTCGGATGTTGTGATTCAGCATAAAATTGATCAGCTGGTCGACCATCAAGTAATATGATATCCCCCTTATTACCAACAACCTTTGCAACATCATCTGTGCTGATGTAAAGTTCTGGAACAAATTTTGCTGTAAAATTACCAGCAGATCTTTTAACGAAATCACCAGTCTCAATTTCATTTGGGTATGCATTCTTCCAGGCATTTAAACCGCCATTTAGCACAGAAACATTATCATGCCCAAAAACTTTAAAGGTCCAATAGCTACGTGCTGCACTTCCAAAATCACTTGATGAAACACCAGCTGGAATAATTACAACGTGTGTATCATCATTTACTCCAAGACTTCTCGCTAAAATTTGAAACTGTTCTTCTGTTGGGACGAGTCCAACTGTATTATCTACATTTACTCTCCATCCATCTTTACCATAATCTGAATGAATTGATGTAGGTATATGACCATCAAGATACGTTTCGTAACTGCCGCCGCCAATACTATTTCTAATATCTATCAGAAGGATGTTACTATTTGTTTCCCCTGATTCAATTTTTCCTTTTAACCATTCAACATCAACTAAAGGTGAAGCAATTAAATTAGAAGAGAAAAAGATTACTGCAAAAAATGCAAAAAAACTGTTTAAATATTTCATATTGATACTCCAAAAATAAATTATATAAGCAGAATACATGGGCAAATCAGATACAATCAATATGCTTATTTACAAATAAAAACAAAAAACTCACACTTCTATATTTTGGAGCATTCAATTCTATTGGGGTTAAATTTTTTAGGAAATTTCTGTCTTACAAATTGTTAGAAAATGGGCATAAAATAAAACGCCCATTTTAGACATTTAATCAATAGTTACAATTACCAGATTGAAGATATGTATTGGGCTTCCATGAATTCAAGCATTCCTTCATGCCCACCTTCTCTTCCAAGCCCAGATTGTTTTGTACCACCAAATGGAGCAGCCGGATCAGACACTAAACCTCTGTTTAAACCAACCATTCCATAATCTAGTCTTTCACAGACCTGCATGCCTTTTTTCATATCCTCTGTGAAGACATATGCGACAAGACCGTATTCGGTATCGTTAGCTCTTTTGATCACTTCCTCTGTG
>Ga0181595_10002763_pt1 | contig 17237 bp, 18 predicted proteins | sample 041ome_7_FD_145604 | JGI IMG/M metagenome (GOLD analysis project Ga0181595, IMG submission 145604) | Coastal salt marsh microbial communities from the Groves Creek Marsh, Skidaway Island, Georgia - 041401AS metaG (spades assembly) | ecosystem: Environmental > Aquatic > Marine > Intertidal zone...
GCGGATCAGTAGCGTCAGTACTCCTGCCCCACATAAGGTAATAGCGCTTGCTGTTAGTAAACCTGAATCAAAACTGCCGCTTTGTTTGGCTAAATAACCACTGATGGCCGGTGCAATCACTTGGGCAGTGCCATAACAAAGCGTCATCTTGCCCATCAACTGAGCTGGTTTTGCTGGTAATAAACGCCCTGCCATGGTCAGCATTAAGCTGACGCAGCCAACAAAACTGATGCCAAACAAAAAAGCACTAAATAATAACGCCAGCGCCTGACTCCAGAGCACGGGTAACACAATAGCCACAGCGTTCAAGAGCAAAGCCAAACGTAAACTGACTAAATAACCAAAACGTCGTGCAACCCTATCCCAGAAAATCGCTGCTGGTGCGGCTCCTATACCTAAAGCAAAAAATGCCCAGTTACCAAAACCTGTTAGTTCTGCGTTTGAGCTCGCCATAGCGACAATAAAAGTGATAGTAACCACATAGCCATAACCGGCGCAGAAATACATTAAAAATAAAGGCCAAAGGAAACTTCGGGGTAAAGCTAAGGGCGTTGCATCAGTGTTGTTGCCGGATAACGCCAGCTGTGGTGCGGGCAACCAGCGCCATGCCGGAATAATCAGCACCAATCCGAGTACACTGAGGGCTAACCATTGCTGATCCCAACTCAAAGCCGCAGCGCTAAGCAGCTCTACGAATAAAGCGACTAAAGCTATGCCCAGGCCCAAGCCTGCAAAATGTAACCCCAGTTCAGCTTTAGCGCCACGCGCAGCCAGCTGCTGCAAAATAAGACCTGAGGCCAATAACATTGAAGCTGCAGAACTTAAACCTGCCAGAAAGCGCCACAAGCCCCAAAATAGCGGGTCTGAACTATAAGCTGTGGCCAGTGTGCTTAGCACCGCAAAAACCAAACCTATACGATAGGCATAAAACTTCCACTGCCAGTCTTTTAACCTTACAGCCATTAAAGCACCGGCAAAATACCCCAGGTAATTGACTGCGGCTAAATAGCCGGCCAGAGCTTCAGTAAGGCCTGCGCCGGACATTAAAGGAATAAGCGGGGTGTAGGCAAAACGCGCTATACCCAAACACAACAGCTGACTAAAAAAACCAGCCAACAGGAAGCGGCGCGCCACTGGATCAGACATACATTCCCTTCTTTTAGCACTCGCATATTTTCATCAGATTGACAGCCAACCCAACGCAAAGCTATAGGCGAATAGTCGCAGAGATAAGCTGTTCGCCGACTTAACTTAAAAAGACAACAGCATCCTGAAGGCTATAAAGATTAATACGCAGGCAAACAACTTCTTCAATAAGGCCGCTGGCACTATTGTGGCGAGCCGCACACCAAGTGGAGCTGCGACTACAGAGCCAATACTCATTCCAAGCACTGCAGGCCAATACACAGCACCAATCAGATCCGGATGAGAGACAGGAGCAGTTTGCAGCATATAGGAGATGGCGCCAAACACAGTCACAGGAAAACCAACGGCCACTGAACTGGCTACAGCTTTGGGCATTGCCATAAAACGATTTAAAAAAGGTACCATCAACACTCCACCGCCAGCACCAATAAAACTAACAGTGAAACCAACTAAAGCCGGAAACCAACGTAACCATTGAGCTGAGGGTGTTTTTTGCAACTGAGCAGTATTTGCTGATGGCTTTAACATAGAGAAAGCCACATAAAACAAAAAAGCGGCAAAAATCCACTGCAGCCATAAAGCTGGCAAACGTGTCACCAGCAAGGAACCAAGCACAACGCCAAATAAACTGGCCGGTAACATCAACCTGATCAACCCCCAGTTAATAGTGCCCTTTTGCTGATGCACTCGCAGTGAAGACACGGAACCTATAGCGGCGATCACCATAGAACTGGCAAGAGCTATCAGAGGCGAAGCTTCCGCGTTAAAACCTAAAGATGGCAACATAAAAGTTAAAAAAGGCACTGTCACTAAGGCCATGCCGACTCCTATCAGCCCCAACAACAAACCACCTGCTAAACCGGCAAACACAAATAACGTCAGTACCCACAGATCCATAATTTCCTGCTTTAACTAAAAAGGCCAGCTGGTGCTGGCCTTGTCAAAATCTATATTTTATCTGGCGTAAGTTGCGGTTAAGGTTGCTTTGCCCAGAGCTGTCGAATTGAGCATAAAACCTACGACGGCAGCGCTGGCATCATCTGGCACCCCTAAAGTAGCTTCAGGTAAAGCCCAGACGGTAAACTGATAACGATGCATGCCATGGCCTTCTGGTGGGCAGGCACCACCAAATTCTTTGATGCCATAGTCGTTGCTAAAACTGCGGCTGCCTGCAGGCAACTGGCCATTGCCTGCACCTTGCGGCAATGAAGTGACAGTGGCAGGAATATCCAAAACTAACCAATGCCAAAAACCTGAGCCTGTGGGCGCATCCGGATCAAACACAGTAATAGCAAAACTCTGAGTACCAGCTGGAGGGTTTTTCCAGCTTAACTCAGGTGATAAATTTGGGCCGTCACAACCAAAGCCATTAAATTCAAAGGTCTTCGCCATGAAATGACCTTCACGGATATCCGGGCTTGTGAGCTGAAATACGCTGGATGTCATGTTTTTCCTTAGATTGAATTCAGAATTAAAGAGGTATAGGAATTTAGTCTGGACTTTGCAGCTAAGCAAATCCAGACTTTTGCGACCAACTTAGTCCGCAGCACTTCAACTATATTGTTGTAACCACTGATAAAACATCTGTTTTGGCATAGCGCCTGATTGCTGAGTAACCAGCTTGCCTGCCTTAAACAACATCAAAGTGGGAATGGAGCGAATCTGAAACTGCGCAGCCAACTGTTGTTGCTGTTCAGTATTTACTTTGGCAAACCGAAATTGTGGCTCTAATTCAGCAGCAGCCTGATTAAACACTGGTGCAAAGTTCAGGCAAGGCCCACACCAGCTGGCCCAAAAATCCACCACCACAGGCAATTCTGACTTTTGGATCTGATTGACAAAATTCTGTTGGGTGAGCTCTATGGGTTTTCCGGCAAACAGCGCGTCTTTGCACTGACCACACTTAGGCTGATCGGCAAACTTCTCCGGCTGAACCCGGTTTAAGGTTGAACAATGTGGACAGGCAATAATCATAACTGGCTCCAGAGGTCGCTGTTTTAACTAAATATGGACGCAGTATCAGTTTTCATAGAGTTATAGCCGTAAAAAAACCGGCTTTCGCCGGTTCTTTATACATCAGAGATTAATCTCTTGGTTTACGTGGTGCACGTGGAGCTGCACCTGGACGCGGACCTGGGCCAGCATCAGAGCGCTCAGTACGTTCACGACGTGGTGCCGAACTTGTGGCTGGTGAGCCAGTGTCCACACTGATATTCAGTTTCTGCTTACGCACATAAACTTTTTTCAAATGCTGCATAGTTTCAGCCGGGATATTGGCTGGTAATTCTACAGTACTGAAATGATCAAACAGCTTGATGTTACCGATGAACTGGCTGTCGATGTTGGCTTCGTTAGCGATAGCACCAACGATGTCACCAGCGCGCACGCCATGTTCCTTACCCACTTCAATGCGATAATTGGTGTAATCACCTTTTAACTCACGACGTGGACGTGGTGGACGATCGCCGCGCTCAGCACGATCACCTGAACGTTCAGGTCTGTCACCACGGGCAAATTTATCACGGCCACCGGCACGGTCGTCACGGTCACGGCTATGTGGTTCACGAATTTCCGGGAACTGGTTAGCTACATTTAGCGGTTGATCTTTCTGCGCCATATATAACAGGGCCGCAGCCATATCTATATCTGTAGTTTCTAACTTTTCACGCCAGTCGTTCACCAGATCCTGGAAGAAGCTTAAGTTTTTCGCTTCAATGGTCTGAGCTAACTGAGCACGGAAAGATTCGATACGACGTTGTTCAATCACCTGACCTGTTGGCAGCGACATTTTTTCAATCGGCTGACGAGTCGCATGTTCGATAGTACGCAATAAACGACGTTCACGTGGTGATACAAAAAGTATCGCTTTACCTTCACGACCAGCACGGCCAGTACGACCAATACGGTGTACATAAGCTTCGCTATCGTATGGAATGTCATAGTTAATAACCAGACTGATACGTTCCACGTCCAGACCACGGGCTGCAACGTCTGTTGCCACTATCACGTCCAGCTGATCGGCTTTTAAACGACGGATAGTTTGTTCGCGGTGAGCCTGGTTCATATCACCGTTTAAGCAGGCCACTGCATAACCACGGGCGCCCAGCTTTTCTGCAATTTCTTCAGTCGCACTTTTGGTACGAACGAAAATGATGCTTGCATCATATTCTTCGCCTTCCAGGATACGAGTTAACGCATCCAGCTTCTGGTTATTGTCCAGCATCACATAACGCTGTTGAATACGTTCAACAGTAGAAGTCTTGGACTCAATTTTCACTTCAGACGCATTTTTTAAGTGCTTCTGAGCAATAGCGCGGATCTGATTTGGCATAGTGGCAGAGAACATCGCCACCTGGCGGCCTGGCGGAGTCGCATCCATGATAGTTTGCACATCATCGATAAAACCCATACGCAACATTTCGTCGGCTTCGTCCAGTACTATGGCACGCAGTTTATCCAGCACTAAAGTGCCACGATCCAGGTGATCCATGATACGACCTGGCGTACCCACTATAACCTGCGAGCCACGTTTCAGTGCTTTTAACTGAGTGGTGTAGTTTTGACCGCCGTATAAAGGCAGAACATGGAAAGCCGGCATATAGCGGGCATAAGCCTGGAACGCTTCAGCAACCTGGATAGCCAGTTCGCGGGTTGGTGCCAACACTAAAATTTGTGGATCATTTTGGGCCGGATCTAAACGGGCTAATAAAGGCAGTGCAAACGCAGCTGTTTTACCAGTACCTGTTTGGGCTTGGCCTAGCAAGTCTTCACCAGCTAGTAACTTAGGAATAGCCGCTTCCTGAATTGGAGACGGATGTTCATAACCAAGTTCTAAAACTGCACGAAGAATAGGTTCCGGCAGCGCTAGCTGGGAAAAAGACATGGACTCGGACATATATTGTATAAACCTCAATAACACGCAGGCGAACGGTTTGTGCTATCGTAGATTTACTGAGCCTGCTTTGCAGTAAAAATACCCAAAAAGGTGCAAGAAGCATTCGCTTTGCACGTTTTAATTCCAGTAGTATAGCCAATCATTTCACTGACAATAGGATGCAGTATGATTGAGATCCTTGTGGGCAGCCAAATGGGCGCTGCGGAATATGCAGCAGAACAAGTAGCTGAAACTTTGGAAAAAGCGGGTTATGAAGTAAAACTTCATCTCACCCCTGATTTAACACTGATAACCAGACATAGTATCTGGTTAGTCGTCACTTCGACGTATGGCGCAGGGGATCTGCCCGATAATATCCAACCTTTTGTGGATCAATTAGCACAAGATCAAACAGATCTTACCACAGTTTCCTACGCAGTGATCACTTTAGGTGATTCCAGCTACGATACTTTTTGTCTGGCCGGTAAAAAAATCTCTGACCTTTTTGCCTCTTTAGGTGCAAGTTTATTGTTACCAGGACTAGATATTGATGTTTTAACAGCTGAACTACCTGAAGATCAGGCTTTAGCTTGGCTGCCTGAATTTATCAAAACTCTGCCTTAAACTCTTCTTAGTTATACAGAACAGGATCTTTTACCCTTCATCACTCAAAGGCCCATAAACAAAGGGCCTTTTCTCTACATGACCCGATCATGATCCACTTCTATATAGAGAGGATCATACTTATGATCCAGTTACACATAGATATCCACAGTTTTCACTTATTTTTAGGTCTAATGTGTATAAGTTTAGTTATAACTTATGTAAAAGCTGGAGTTATCCTCTGTGTAACAAATCAGGTTTTAGGCCCTGTGTATAAAAATGCTAGTTAAACACCGCTTGTTCGACTCAGGATCTTGTGTTGATCACAGGATCCGATCCTTTCTAACTGATTGATCTTCAAAACAGATCAAGGGTTACCCACAGAAAAGGCTCTGTATAGTAGTAAACATAATAAAAAGATCTCTTTAAAGATCCTTATATATTATTAGTGATCTTTCGAGGATCGTGATCGAGTTTTAATCATTCCACAACGCCTCAGATCCAGTTACAATACGCGCCCTTTTTACAGAACTGGTTTAGAGTTCGAGGCCTATATGCTTTATCAGGAAACATTTGATGTCATCGTTGTTGGTGGTGGTCACGCCGGCACAGAGGCTGCACTTGCTGCGGCCCGCATGGGAATGCAAACTTTATTGCTGACTCACAACGTTGAGACTTTAGGTCAGATGTCCTGTAATCCGGCCATTGGTGGCATTGGTAAAGGCCATCTGGTGAAAGAGATTGATGCTCTGGGTGGTGTGATGGCGAAAGCTACGGATCGTGCCGGGATCCAGTTCAGAACTTTAAACAGTTCGAAAGGCCCTGCTGTGCGTGCAACCCGTGCGCAGGCAGATCGTCAGCTCTATCGTGCAGCTGTACGTTCGGTTCTTGAAAACCAACCAAATCTGAAGATCTTTCAACAGGCCTGTGATGATTTGATCGTTGAAAACGATCAGGTTTGTGGCGTAGTGACCCAAATGGGGTTGAAGTTTAAAGCGAAATCAGTGGTGCTGACCGTAGGTACTTTCCTTGGTGGCCAGATCCATATTGGTTTAGAAAATTACAGTGGTGGCCGTGCCGGTGATCCGCCATCCATAGCTCTGGCTAGACGTTTACGTGAATTGCCTTTCCGTGTTGGCCGTTTAAAAACTGGTACTCCACCCCGTATTGATGCCAGAACTGTTGATTTTTCAGTGATGCAGGCGCAGCCAGGTGATAACCCGACTCCGGTATTTTCGTTTATGGGATCCCACAAGGATCAACCCACTCAGATCCCTTGTCATATCACCTACACCAACGAGCAAACCCACGATATTATTCGTAACGGTTTAGACCGATCGCCTATGTACACTGGTGTGATTGAAGGCATAGGCCCACGCTATTGCCCTTCGATTGAAGATAAGATCACCCGTTTTGCTGACAAAGATAAACACCAGATCTTTATTGAACCTGAAGGTTTAACCACACATGAGTTGTATCCAAACGGGATATCTACCAGTTTGCCTTTTGATGTGCAGTTAAACCTGGTCCGTTCCATCAAAGGTATGGAAAACGCCCATATTACACGCCCTGGTTATGCCATTGAATATGACTTTTTTGATCCACGGGATTTAAAAACCTCATTGGAAACTAAGTTTATCAAGGGCTTATTTTTTGCCGGTCAAATCAACGGCACTACAGGCTACGAAGAAGCCGGTGCTCAGGGCTTAATGGCGGGTATGAACGCAGCGCTTTTTGCTCAGGACAAAGATTCATGGACACCAAGCCGTGATCAAGCCTATGTCGGTGTGTTGATTGACGATCTGACGACTATGGGTACCAAAGAGCCATACCGTATGTTCACCAGCCGCGCTGAATATCGTCTGATGTTACGTGAAGACAACGCCGATATTCGTTTAACTGCCAAAGGCCGTGAATTAGGTTTGGTTGATGATGCACGTTGGGCCGCATTTAACCTGAAAATTGAACAAATTGAATTGGAACGTCAGCGCTTAAAACAGCAGTGGATCCATCCTCAGCACGCGGCTTTGGCTGAAGTGAATCTGTTGGTGAAAACACCGCTGAGCAAAGAGGCCAGCCTTGAAGATCTGATCCGTCGCCCTGAAGTGAATTATCAGGATCTGATGAAAATTGATTTAATTGGCCCTGGCTTAACTGACCCTGCAGCAGCTGAACAAGTTGAAATTCAAATCAAATACGAAGGTTATATCAATCGCCAGCAGGACGAGATCTCCAAGCAGGAGCGCAACGAAAACACCCGTTTGCCTGCAAACTTTGATTACAAAGCGGTGAAAGGTTTATCCAACGAAGTGATACTGAAGCTGAATCAGGTGCAACCTGAAACTATGGGTCAGGCGTCGCGTATTTCAGGCATCACGCCTGCCGCTATTTCGTTATTGCTGGTCTACCTGAAAAAACAGGGTTTACTGCGCAAATCTGCTTAAGCATTGGGATCATCATGCTGGAAATATTAAAAAAGCTGGTCGCACAGACCAGCTTAGTTTTATCTGAACACCAATTGCAACAACTGGTGGCTTATGTTCAACTGCTGGACAAGTGGAACAGTGCTTACAATCTGACCTCAGTGCGTGATCCGGAAGAAATGCTGGTGAAACATATTATGGACAGCTTAGTTGTGGCGCCTTTTGTCAGCGGACAACGTATTATTGACGTTGGAACCGGTCCTGGTTTACCTGGTATACCACTGGCGATCGCTTTACCTGACAAGCAATTTTACCTGCTCGACAGCCTTGGTAAACGTATTCGTTTTTTAAATCATGTCAAATTACAGCTGAAACTACAGAACTTTGAAGCTATTCAGAGTCGGGTGGAAGATCATCAACCTGAAACAGGGTATGATGCGGTTTTAAGTCGTGCTTTTGCGTCAATGACTGATATGGTGAACTGGTGTCAGCATTTGCCAGCCGTTGATGGCCAGTTTTTAGCCATGAAAGGTGCTTTGGCTCAAGAAGAAATTGCAGCTTTGCCGAATTTTGTTAAAGTTGTCGGCAGTCATCCGTTACAGGTGCCAACACTGAACGCCGAACGTTATCTGGTGGTGTTGGAGAAAATCTAATTTAATCAAAAAAGTACTGGGGTCCTTGTGGGAAAAGTCATAGCTATTGCAAACCAGAAAGGTGGTGTGGGCAAAACAACCACAGCGGTCAATCTGGCTGCCTCTATGGCCGCAACCAAACGTAAGGTGCTACTGATTGATTTAGACCCTCAAGGCAACGCGACCATGGGCAGCGGTGTCGACAAATACGCCGTACCTGCCAGCGCTTATGAATTACTGGTCGAAGAAAAACCTTTTGCTGAAGTCGTGGTGAAAGAAACCGCTGGTGGTTATCACCTGGTTGCTGCTAATTCAGATGTAACAGCAGCTGAAGTGCGTTTATTGAATGTCTTTGCCCGGGAATTACGTCTACGAAATGCGCTCAAAGATGCGCGTCAGCACTATGATTTTATTTTTATTGATTGTCCGCCCGCACTAAACATGCTGACGGTCAATGCTATGGCAGCCGCCGACTCAGTGTTGGTGCCTATGCAATGCGAATACTACGCGCTGGAAGGTTTGACTGCCCTGATGGATACCATCAATCAGCTGACCTCAGTGGTCAATGCTGACCTTAAAATCGAAGGTATATTGCGGACCATGTACGACCCGCGCAATCGTCTGGCTAATGATGTGTCTGAGCAGTTGAAGCAACATTTTGGCGATAAAGTCTACCGCGCCGTGATCCCGCGTAATGTGCGATTAGCCGAAGCGCCGAGCTTTGGTACTCCGGTGATGTATTACGACAAAGGTTCAACAGGTGCTAAGGCCTATCTGGCGCTTGCTGGCGAAATTTTACGCCGCGCCGATAAAAAAACTGTAAAAACCTCCACTCCTGCCTAATTGACAAGGAATACAACTGAAGATGTCGGTAAAAAAACGTGGCTTAGGCCGGGGCTTAGACGCTTTACTCACCACTAAACCTGTGTCTGATCAACAGAATGGCGCCAACTTATCTTCAGCGCAGCAAAGTGAATTGCAAAAGCTGCCTATTGAATGGCTCAAGCCTGGTAAATACCAACCACGTAAAGATATGTCCCAGGATGCGCTGGACGATTTAGCCAGTTCTATTCGTTCTCAAGGCGTAATTCAGCCCATTGTCGTGCGTCAAATCGGCGAACAGTCCTACGAAATCATCGCGGGTGAGCGGCGCTGGCGTGCCAGCCAGTTGGCACAACTTGATGTTATTCCTTGTATTATCAAAGATGTACCTGACGAAGCCGCTGTTGCTATCGCTCTGATTGAAAACATTCAACGCGAAGATCTGAATGCAATGGAAGAAGCTATAGCTCTGCAGCGTTTGTTATCCGAATTTGAACTCACTCATCAGCAAGTCGCTGATGCTGTGGGTAAATCGCGCACCAGTGTGACTAATTTGTTACGTCTGAATCAACTGAATGACGATGTGAAGTTATTGCTGGAACATGGTGATATTGAAATGGGTCATGCCCGTGCTTTATTGGCATTGGATGCCCTTCAGCAATCCGATACCGCCCGTATAGTTGCAGCAAAACAGATGACGGTGCGTGATACTGAAAATCTGGTGCGCCGCCTGCTTGAACCTGCGCCTGAAGCCACTCCAAAAGTAAAAGACCCGGATGTCAGTTCGCTCGAGCAACGCTTAAGTGAACGTTTTGCCGCTCCTGTTGAGATTAATTACAACAAAAAAGGCAAAGGCAATCTGGTGATTTCCTACAGCAGCTTAGATGAGCTGGAAGGCATACTGAGCAAATTACAGTCAGAGTATTCTGAATCCTAGCTTGTAATTTTTCACTATCTCAGACAAAAGTTGCAGTAAGCCCGCTTTTTCTTGCAAAAAAAAGGCAGATAAGTATACTTGCGACGGCATTTTAACTGCGGTTTACAGATGGTTCAGACTGAGCAAATTACAGTGGCCTCACACCAAGAAAATAAAAAACAGGCCTATAAATTTGTTGTTTTTCAACTGGCTCTGACGTTTTTGATTGCCGCTGGTTTCTTATATTTTGGTCAGCCAGAAGCAAAATCAGCCCTAAAAGGCGGACTTATTGCTGTAATTGCTAATGTAGTATTTGTTTTTTTATCGTTTAAAGTGGATGCATCACAAAATCAAGAAGTGGCCAGGCAGATGATGCAAAAAGCCGTATCCCTGAAAACGATGATCAGTATTTTATTATTTGCAGCTGTTTTAAGTGGTTCGGCCATTGAAGCCGCCCCTTTTTTGTTGGCCTACGCTATCGTAGTGATGCTGCAATTTTGTACAGGTTTCTTTTTTAAACATTAACTATTGGGACTAAAAATGGCAGCAGGCGAAGAGATTACTCTCACCGGTCATATTCAGCACCACCTTACTAATGCAAAAATGTGTACTGTTGATGGCAGTGTCGCGTTTAACAAAGCATGTAGTGAGGCTGGCTTCTGGACATGGCACATTGATACCTTGGCATGGTCTATTGGTTTAGGTTTGCTTTTTTTGTTTTTATTCAAAAGAGCAGCCACTAAAGCCACTGTGGGCGTACCTGGTAAATTCCAGTGTTTTATCGAAATGGTTGTTGAATTTGTAGCCAACAACGTGAAAGACACTTTCCATGGTAAAAGCAAACTTATTGCTCCGTTAGCCCTGACGATTTTCGTTTGGGTGTTCTTAATGAACCTGATGGATCTAATCCCTGTTGATTTCCTTCCAGCATTTGCAGGTTATGTCGGCGAAGTTGGTTTTGGTGTTGACTCTCATGACGTCTACATGAAAATCGTACCAACCACAGATATCAATATGACGGCAGCTTTGGCTATCGGCGTATTTATGCTGATGATTGGTTACTCCATCAAAATTAAAGGTGTGACAGGTTTTATTAAAGAACTAACTCTGCACCCTTTTAGCGCTTCAAACGGTTTTGTTCAGGCGTTATTAGTACCGTTTAACCTGTTGTTAGAATTGATCGCATTAGTTGCTAAGCCTTTCTCGCTGGCACTGCGTCTATTCGGTAACCTGTATGCAGGCGAGCTGATCTTTATCCTGATCGGTGCTGTTGGTCTGATGCAGTTACCACTGCACTTTATCTGGGCTGTATTCCACATCCTGGTTATCGTGTTACAAGCTTTCGTATTTATGATGCTGACCATTGTTTATCTGAGCATGGCCAGTGCTGATAATCACTAGAAGATTTCGCTTTAACTTTAACAATTGAAACTTTGGAGAAAAAAATGGAACTAGTATTAGGTTTAAAATATATCGCTGTTGCTCTGCTGATCGGTTTCGGTGCTATCGGCACTGCAATTGGCTTCGGTAACATGGGTGGTAAGTTCTTAGAAGCTTGTGCCCGTCAGCCAGAGTTAGCTCCTTCACTGCAAGTTAAAATGTTTATCCTTGCAGGTCTGATCGATGCGGTAGCAATGATCGGTGTTGGTATTGCGATGGTGTTGTTGTTCGTTCTGTAATTCAAAACACTCGTTTTTTAATGAACAACAACTTTAATAGGAGGAGGGGTCGTGAATCTTAACGCCACTCTACTCGGAGAGTTAATAGCTTTCGCAGTGTTCGTGCTGTTCTGCATGAAGTTTGTGTGGCCACCATTGATTGGTGCCATAGAAGCTCGTCAGCAAAAAATTGCTGACGGTTTAGCAGCCTCTGACCGCGCTGAACAAGACTTACGTCTGGTTCAGGAGAAGGTCAAGCAGCAATTAGCTGAAGCCAAAACACAGGCTTCTGCATTAATTGATCAGGCTAAAAAGCGTGAACAACAAATTATTGATGAAGCTTCTGTTAAAGCTCAATCTGAGCGCGAGAAAATTCTTGCTCAGGCTAAAGCCGAAATCGACGCTGAACGTATTAAAGCCAGAGAAGAATTACGCAAGCAGGTTGCAGTATTAGCTGTAGCTGGCGCCGAAAAAATTCTTCAGCGTTCTATTGATGCTGCTGCACACAGCGACATCCTGGAAAAACTGGTCGCAGAACTTTAATGAGGGTGAGCCATGTCTAAACTGACTATCGTTGCTCGTCCTTATGCTAAAGCAGCCTTTGACGTTGCTGTAGAACAAAAAGCATTAGATTCGTGGGCTACTATGTTGTTTTTTGCAGCTGAAGTTGCAAAAACTACAGAAGTAGCTTCACGCTTACACGCTTTGGGTTCTTCAGAAAAGCAAGCTGACTTTTTTATCAAAGTATGCGCAGAACAGCTGAATAGTTCGGGCCAAAACCTGATCCGGATCATGGCTGAAAACCACCGTTTGGTTGCTTTGCCTGAAGTCTTCGACGCCTTTATTCAGTTAAAAGCTGAATATGAAAAAGAAGCCACTGTAGAAGTGGTTTCCGCGACCGAATTAGACGCAGCTCAACAAGCCAAACTGGTTGACGCTTTATCGCAACGTTTAGCACGTAAAGTAAAATTGAACTGCAGTGTAGATCCGGCCGTCGTTGGCGGTATGGTTATCAAATCCGGTGATATGGTTATTGATGGCTCGGTTCGTGGCAAATTACATCGTTTAGCTACTGCACTGCAGTCATAATTGGGGATTAGAGCATGCAACTGAATTCCACTGAAATTTCTGAACTGATCAAAAAACGTATTGAGCAGTTTGAGGTTGTCAGTGAAGCTCGCAACGAAGGTACTATCGTCGCAGTTACAGACGGTATTATTCGTATCAATGGCCTTGCTGATTGTATGCAGGGTGAGATGATTGAGCTTCCAGGCAACCGTTACGCTATCGCATTAAACCTTGAGCGCGACTCAGTAGGTGCTGTAGTTATGGGTCCATATGCGGACCTGCGTGAAGGCACAAAAGTTAAATCTACTGGCCGTATCCTTGAAGTACCAGTTGGCCCAGGCTTATTAGGCCGTGTGGTTAACACTTTAGGTGAGCCAATCGACGGTAAAGGTCCAATCGATGCAGCTGGTTTCGCACCAGTAGAAAAAATCGCTCCGGGCGTTATCGATCGTCGTTCAGTAGACCAACCTCTGCAAACTGGTTACAAGTCAGTTGACTCCATGATCCCAATCGGTCGTGGTCAGCGTGAATTGTTAATCGGTGACCGTCAGACGGGTAAAACGGCTTTAGCTATCGATGCCATCATCAACCAGAAAACTTCTGGCGTGAAATGTATCTATGTAGCTATCGGCCAAAAAGCTTCTACTATCGCTAACGTAGTACGTAAACTGGAAGAGCATAACGCTCTGGCCCACACTATTGTGGTTGTAGCTTCTGCTTCTGAAGCCGCTGCACTGCAATTCCTGGCGCCATACTCTGGTTGTACTATGGGTGAATACTTCCGTGATCGTGGTGAAGATGCACTGATCGTATACGACGACTTGTCTAAACAAGCTGTTGCTTACCGTCAAATCTCTCTGTTGTTACGTCGTCCACCAGGCCGTGAAGCTTACCCAGGTGACGTATTCTATCTCCACAGCCGTCTGTTAGAGCGCGCATCTCGTGTAAACGAGCATTATGTTGAGCGTTTAACCAACGGTGAAGTGAAAGGCAAAACCGGTTCATTAACTGCACTGCCAATTATCGAAACTCAGGCTGGCGACGTTTCTGCGTTCGTTCCAACCAACGTAATTTCGATCACTGACGGTCAGATCTTCTTAGAATCTGGTTTATTCAACGCCGGTATCCGTCCAGCTGTTAACGCTGGTATCTCGGTATCTCGTGTTGGTGGTGCTGCTCAAACCAAAATCATCAAGAAGCTGGGTGGCGGTATCCGTTTAGCCTTAGCTCAGTACTCTGAACTGGCGGCATTCGCTCAGTTCGCATCTGACCTGGATGACGCGACTCGTGCGCAGTTAGACCACGGCCAGAAAGTTACTGAACTGATGAAACAGTTACAATACGCGCCAATGGGCGTGGCTGACATGGGTGTGTCTATTTTCGCGATTGAAAAAGGCTACATGAAAGACATCGAAGTTGCCAAAATCCTTGATTTTGAAGCCGCTTTAATTGCTTACATGCACTCAGAGCACGCAGCGTTTATGGCTGATCTGAACAAAACCGGTAACTACAACGACCAAATCGAAGCGACTTTAAAAGGCGCTATTGAGAAGTTTAAAGCAACTCAGACTTGGTAAACATATCGGGTGTGGGCAACTGCACCCGGTCGTTGAAACTTTCGGAGATTAGTCATGGCCGGCGCAAAAGAGATAAAAAGTAAGATCGGGAGTATTAATAATACTCGTAAGATCACCAGCGCAATGGAAAAGGTAGCAGTCAGCAAAATGCGCAGAGCGCAGGAGCGGGTTGCACATAGCCGTCCATACGCTGAAGGTATGCGCAAAGTGATCGGCAATATTGCAAATGGCAGCATTGAATACCGTCACCCGTTTTTAACGGAACGTCCGGTAAAAAATGTCGGCTACATTGTGATATCGACAGACCGTGGCCTTTGCGGCGGCTTAAATACCAATGAGTTCAAACGTATTGCTCTGGATATGAAGAACTGGAAAGAGCAGGGAGCTCAGGCTCAGATTGCGGTGATCGGCAATAAAGCTACAGCGTTTTTCAAACGTTTTGGCGGTAAGGTGCTGGCACAACAAACTGGCCCTGGCGATAACCCACGTTTAGCTGATGTGATTGGTTCGGTTCAGGTGATGCTCAAAGCATACGAAGAAGGCCGTATCGACCGCTTGTTCCTGGTGTTCAACAAATTCGTCAACACCATGAAACAAGAGCCAGTGATCGAACAACTCTTACCTTTGCCAAAAGCAGACGTAACAGCGAAAAGCCATAGCTGGGATTACATATACGAACCGGATCCAAAGGTAATTTTAGATAAATTACTGAGCCGCTACGTAGAGTCTCAGGTGTATCAGGGTGTAGTTGAAAACGCGGCCAGCGAACAAGCGGCCCGTATGGTGGCGATGAAAGCCGCCACAGACAACGCTGGTAGCTTAATGGATGACCTGAAGTTGGTTTACAACAAAGCGCGTCAAGCAGCTATTACCCAGGAACTGAGCGAAATCGTCGCCGGTGCCGCTGCTGTTTAAGGCTTAGGTTACAGAAATTAGAGGATTAAACATGAGTCAAGGTAAGGTAGTCCAAATCATTGGCGCCGTTGTGGATATCGACTTTCCACAAGAATCGGTACCTGGTATCTATGACGCGTTAAACGTAACAAGCGGCGACCTGGCTGGTTTAGTACTTGAAGTACAACAGCAATTAGGCGGCGGTACTGTACGTGCTATCGCGTTAGGTTCAACCGACGGTTTACGTCGTGGTGCTGAAGTGTCTAACACTGGCAAAGCCATCCACGTACCGGTAGGTAAAGCGACTTTAGGTCGTATCATGAACGTATTAGGCGAGCCAATCGACGAAGCGGGTCCTATCGGTGAAGATGAGCGTATGCCAATCCACCGTGCTGCACCAAGCTACGAAGATCAAGCCGCTTCAAACGCTCTGTTAGAAACAGGCATCAAGGTTATCGACCTGGTATGTCCGTTTGCTAAAGGCGGTAAAGTGGGTCTGTTCGGTGGTGCCGGTGTGGGTAAAACCGTAAACATGATGGAACTGATCCGTAACATCGCGATCGAGCACAGTGGTTACTCTGTATTCGCCGGTGTAGGTGAGCGTACTCGTGAAGGTAACGACTTCTATCACGAAATGAACGATTCAAACGTACTGGACAAAGTATCACTGGTGTATGGCCAGATGAACGAGCCGCCAGGCAACCGTTTACGTGTAGCTCTGACCGGTCTGACTATGGCCGAGAAGTTCCGTGACGAAGGCCGTGACGTTCTGTTCTTCGTGGACAACATCTACCGTTACACCCTGGCCGGTACTGAAGTATCAGCTCTGTTAGGCCGTATGCCATCTGCAGTAGGTTACCAGCCAACGCTGGCCGAAGAGATGGGTGTACTGCAAGAGCGTATCACTTCAACTAAAACTGGTTCTATCACATCTGTACAAGCGGTTTACGTACCAGCGGACGACTTAACTGACCCGTCACCAGCGACTACGTTCTCTCACTTAGATGCGACTGTTGTATTGTCTCGTAACATCGCTTCACTGGGTATTTACCCTGCGATCGATCCACTGGACTCTACTTCACGTCAGTTGGACCCGTTAGTGATCGGCAAAGAACACTACGATACAGCCCGTGGTGTTCAGTCAGTGCTACAACGTTACAAAGAATTAAAAGACATCATCGCCATCTTAGGTATGGACGAATTGTCTGATGAAGACAGAACTGTGGTTTACCGTGCACGTAAAATCCAACGTTTCCTGTCTCAGCCATTCTTCGTAGCCGAAGTATTCACTGGCTCTCCAGGCAAATACGTTCCGCTGAAAGAAACTATCCGTGGTTTCAAAGGCATTCTGGACGGTGAATTCGATCACATGCCAGAACAAGCCTTCTACATGGTTGGTTCTATCGACGAAGCGATCGAAAAAGCGAAGAAGCTGTAATCAACTACAGCTTTAGGAGAGCGAAATGGCAATGACAGTACAACTGGATGTGGTAAGCGCCGAAGAGCGGATTTTTTCTGGTCTGGTGGAATCCATTCAGGTAACAGGTAGTGAAGGTGAATTAGGTATTTTACCTGGTCACATTCCGCTTCTTACTGGAATCAAGCCTGGTATGGTTCGTATCGT
>Ga0181595_10002775_pt1 | contig 17199 bp, 19 predicted proteins | sample 041ome_7_FD_145604 | JGI IMG/M metagenome (GOLD analysis project Ga0181595, IMG submission 145604) | Coastal salt marsh microbial communities from the Groves Creek Marsh, Skidaway Island, Georgia - 041401AS metaG (spades assembly) | ecosystem: Environmental > Aquatic > Marine > Intertidal zone...
GCTGACTTCTGATGGCCCATCCCAACACCTTCCGATGTTAGTAGCACTTTGGCAGACCATCAGACCTCCCGGGGTAATTCGCGCGACCTTCCTGCTTATGCCTGTCGGCTTTACGTTGCAGCATTCCGTGCAAGTATTGGGCTTTAGTGATATCCGCCACCTTACCCTGCTACAACGCCTAAGCCGCTTCCTGTTCGTCAGGCCAGCATTTTGCCTTCAGCTTCCTTCAGATTTCACCTCGCGGTGAACACCCTTGCCGTTCGGCTAACACTTCCCCTTGCCGGGTGTGTAGAGGACTTTCACCTCCGAGTCATCTACTAACCACCACAGTCAGCAGATAGCGCCGGTCAAGGCGCTGCGCGCCATGCCCGGCGCACAAAAACAAAGCCCCGCTGAGCGGGGCTTTGTCATTTTCAAACGGCTTTAACTTACAGCTGAGGCCCGGCCGCAACCAGAGCTTTACCCTCGTCATTATCGGTAAACTTAACAAAGTTATCGATAAAACGTTTGGCCAGATTTTTGGCTTTGACTTCCCAGTCTGCTGCGTTGGTGTAAGTTGCACGCGGATCCAGGATACCGTCATCGACATCATGCAGATGCGTTGGGATTGCCAGGTTAAAGTACGGGAGTTGCACAAACTCGGCATTCTCGATGCTACCGTCAAGGATGGCGTCAATAATGGCACGGGTGGCTTTAATGGAGACCCGTTTACCTGTGCCATTCCAACCGGTATTGACCAGATAGGCTTCAGCACCAGCGGCTTCCATCCGCTTACCTAACACTTCCGCATACTTGGTTGGGTGCAGGCTTAAGAAGGCGGCACCAAAACAGCTGGAGAAGGTTGGCGTAGGTTCAGTGATACCACGCTCAGTACCGGCCAGCTTGGCCGTAAAGCCAGACAGGAAGTGGTACTTGGCCTGTTCTTTGGTTAACTTCGATACCGGCGGTAATACCCCAAAAGCATCAGCAGTCAGGAAAATCACTTTCTTGGCATGACCGGCTTTCGATACCGGAGTAACGATATTGTCGATATGGTAAATCGGGTACGACACCCGGGTATTTTCCGTTTTCGAGCCATCGTTAAAATCAATTTTACCATCTGCCAGCACGGTCACGTTTTCCAGCAGGGCGTCACGACGGATGGCGTTATAGATATCTGGCTCATTTTCTTTCGACAGGTTAATGGTCTTGGCGTAACAACCACCTTCGAAGTTGAACACGCCATCATCATCCCAGCCGTGCTCGTCATCACCAATTAACTGCCGCTTTGGATCGGTCGACAGGGTAGTTTTACCGGTACCAGACAGACCGAAGAATACCGCCACGTCGCCGTCTTTACCGACGTTAGCAGAACAATGCATCGAAGCGATGCCTTGCAGTGGCAGGAAGTAGTTCATCATTGAGAACATACCCTTCTTCATTTCGCCGCCGTACCAGGTACCACCGATCAGTTGAATGCGCTCGGTCAGGTTAAAGGCAACGAAGTTTTCTGAATTCAGGCCATGTTTCTGCCAATCCGGGTTAGTGCATTTGGCACCGTTCATCACGATAAAGTCTGGCTTATAGCTTTTCAGCTCTTCATCGGTAGGCCGGATAAACATATTTTTTACGAAATGCGCCTGCCAGGCAACTTCAGTAATAAAACGTACCGCTAAGCGGGTGTCGGCGTTAGCACCACAAAAGGTGTCAACAACAAAGAGTCTTTTGCCGGATAACTGGCGGGTTACCAGTGTTTTCAGATCAGCCCAAACTTCCGGGGTGATAGCTTTGTTGTCGTTTTTGCCTTGATCAGACCACCAAACGGTATCGCGGGTGGTGTCATCACGCACAATGTATTTGTCTTTCGGAGAACGGCCGGTAAAGATACCAGTATCAACTGATACCGCGCCAAGTTCGGTCAGCTTACCTTTTTCATAACCTTGTAGGTCACTGCGGGTTTCTTCAGCGAACAGCAGCTCGTAAGATGGGTTATATACGATTTCCGTGACATCTGTGATGCCGTATTGGCCCAAATCCAGATCGGACATTTGTTAACTCCTAAGGGTACTGTAGGTAAGGGTGCAGTCTCTGACGGACTTAATTTAATGTTGCTCTTTGAACAAAGGGCGGTTCTCTGTTCAAAAAACACCCGCGCATCATAGCGTTTTTTCACGATAAAAGATACTAGGATTTGGCTAAGCGCCACTGATTGCGCGGCTTGTGGCCAGTTGCTTAATTACTAAAGTTGGTAATTTTATTACAATTCGCGCGCAGTTTGCCGGGCTTTAATTAACTCCGGCCAGGGCTGTACTGCAGCACCTATTACCATAAAATCAGGATTACCGAGGGTTTCCCTTTGGTTATAACTAAGGGGTGCAAACTGACTATCGAGGATTTTACCGCCGGCTTCTTCAACAATGACCTGCACCGCGCCGGTATCCCATTCGCCGGTGGGCCCCAAGCGCAGGTAACAATCTGCTTTGCCTTCCGCCACCAGACAACTTTTTAACGAGCAGCTACCTAAAGCAATAAATTCAGCATGTTCGGGTTGCTGTAATAACTCACTGATAAGCAGCCGGGGCTGACGCCGACTTACGGCAATACGCTAGGGTTGCTCAGGCTGATACTGATGAACCTGAATACGTTGTAGCAGATTACGTTGTTGTTTAAAGGCGCCGTTGCCGCGAATGGCGTAATACAACAACTGTTCCTGAGGCCAGTAAATCACGCCCAGCGCTGGCCAGCCATGTTCCACCAACGCAATGCTGACGGCAAAATCGCCGCTGCGGGCAACAAATTCCTGGGTACCGTCCATCGGATCGATTAACCAATAACGCGGCCAGTCATAACGCTGGGCCAGAGGCACTAATTGGGTTTCTTCGGAGATAATCGGAATGTCTGGGGTTAGCTCACTGAGCCGGTCAATAATATGCTTATTAGCGGCCAGATCAGCCGTAGTGACCGGGCTGGTATCCTGCTTTTGTTGCTGGCTAAAGTCACCGCTTTGGTAAAGCTCCCATAAAATCGCACCGGCCTCACGGGCGGTGGTCTTCACTGGCTCCAGCAGTTTGCTTAAAAACATCCGGGTTGGCTTCCAAATAGTGTTGTGCCAGCAACAAGGCTGCCACGCTGCGCGCTTCGGTAAAATCTGCTTGTTGCAATAAAGCGGCAGACTCTTGCCGCGCCCAGCGCACCAGCTCCAAAGGTTCAGGTTCGTCACCAGCCTGTTGCTCAGCATAAAGATCAAAGGCCAGCACCAAATGCATTGTAGCATTAAAATAGCCAGGCGCTAAAGCCAGTGATTTCAGCTGTACAAAACGCCTGGCACCGAAGCCGATTTCCTCTTTTAACTCGCGATTGGCCGCAGTCAGAATATCCTCACCCGGGTCAATTAACCCTTTCGGAAACCCCAGCTGATAATCGTGGGTGCCGGCACAGTATTCGCGTACCAGATACAGGTGTTCCGGATCCGGACAGGCGATAATCATTACCGCGCCGCGGTTGCTACCGCGCATCCGCTCGTAAATACGCTCTTCACCGTTGCTAAATCGCAGCTCCAGCTGCTCCACTTTAAACAGCCGGCTTTGCGCCACAATTTGTTGCGACAGAATTTCCGGTTTTTGTTTATCGTCTGTGCGCTGCGTCATCGGCTGCTCTCTGTTAAACTGCTTATCACTCTACTTGGTTAGCTACTATAAAGCGATTAACGGGAAAAGCCTATGCTGCAATGGTCAGAAATCGATACCGTACTATTGGATATGGACGGTACCCTGCTGGATTTACATTTTGACAATTATTTCTGGCAAGTACATTTGCCACAGCGCTGGGCCGAGTTGTCAGGCAAGAGCGCGGCGGAAGCCAGTGCTGAGCTGATGGCTGAATACGACCATCTGCAAGGCAAGTTAGAATGGTATTGTCTGGATTATTGGGGTAAACGATTACAGTTACCGATCACCGAACTGAAACGTGAAATCATCCATAAAATTCAGATGCGCGACGATGTCCCGGCATTTTTGACAGCGCTAAAGGCTACTGGCCGGCATGTCGCTTTAGTCACTAATGCTCATCCGGACAGTTTGTCGTTAAAACTGGAACGTACGGATCTGGCGAAATATATTGAACAGCTGATTTCAACCCACGAATTTGGCGTCACCAAAGAAAGCCAGCAATTGTGGCATAAATTACAGCAGCGACTAAATTTCGATCCGGCACGCACGCTGTTTGTCGATGATAGCCTACCCATTCTGGAAGCCGCCCGCGAGTTTGGCATTAAACACCTACTCGGCGTGGCGAACCCGGATAGCCAGAAACCGGGTAATCATTACCATGGTTTTAGCATGATTACCGATTACCGCACTTTGCTGTCAGACATTTATCAAAGCCGCAATCAGCTCCCTGCTTCAGAAGTTTAGCCGATAACGCCCTTGTGCATCAGGTGTACCGACAAAACGCATCGCCTGATGCACCTCATCTGGCAGTTGTGCAGAGGGTTGTAGCGTGCCGCTTACTGTAAGCTGCCCTTGCTGATTGACGGTAGCTTCTATTGCCAAGGCTAAAATGTTAGCTGGATCAGTAGTCAACAGCGGCTGATTATTTTCACAACGCAGGCTGGCATGAAAATGCTCCAGGTTCAGCCAGGTACCAGTTGGTGGCTGTAAACGCGCATCTAACCAACTCGCACTGCCCGTAAGCTCGTGGCATTGTTGTTCCCGAATAACCAAGCGACTGACATCAAACAGCAAATTACCTTCCGCCTGTACCGGTAACGGCAGCTTTAGTAATGGCAGCACCGCCAGCACGGGCAACCGCAACAGAGCGTCACGGACCTCGACTGCCGCCGGCGATAAACGCAACTGCGCTTGCAGATAAGGCTGCTGTAGTTGTTGCATAGAGCCGGAATCCAACTGCAAATCGGCACGTAATAACAACAATGACCAGGGTTGCAACTGCCAGCGTAACTCTGCTAACTGCAACTGTTGATACTGCACTTGCTGGATCTGTCCCTGCCATAAAGTACCGGTTACCGGACCATGCTGGATGGCGGCTGGCAAGGGTAACAACCTGAACCACCAGGCTGCTGGCATCATGATAATCAGAAATATCAGATAAGCCAGACTACCCAGCAGCGCGAACTTCCAATACTTCTTCATACTACTCAATCACCATTCTGCGAACTCTGACCATACCGCTTTTATCTGTCGCCGCCAAATCGACTTGCACCAGCCGTACGCCATTCTGATAGTGCAATTGGTGTAACCATGGCAGTAATTGCTCGTAAGCAATATCTTCTAACACCAGTTGCAACTGTTCGCCTTGCGGCTGCATTCTGCTAACGCGAATATTAAAGGTCCTGGCGCTGTTACTGACAATTTGTGCCAGACTACCACCGGTTCGCTGCAGCTCTTTGCCCGCTTGTAATAAGATGGGCTTAGCTTGCTGCAGTGCTGCTAATTGCTGCTGTGCCAGCTGTAAGGCCTGACTATTTTGTTGCTGCGCCTGATGAAGTGGCTGCCAGATTAGCCAATAAAACATCCCCAACGCTAACACCGGAATACAAATCAGCAACAGCCGCTGCTCACGTTGCGCCAGCTGACCCCACCAGATCAAGAGCCGTTGTTTCATACTTTACCCCGCATGACTACTGTACCCTGCACACGACTGCCGTCATTACTCAAGGCACCCTGTTCAACCACGTAGCCAGCTTGTTCCAGAGCATTTTTCAACTGTTCAAAGCTCTGAAAACCACCGGCACTCGCCGAAAAACGCAGCTCCTGCCTTGCCGCATCGTAACGCAAAGAATCCAGCTTAATATCTGGCATGCTTTGTAATCGTTGTTGTAATGCCTGTAACTGCACAAAGAAGCTTTGCTCGCTACCTCCGGCGCCGACAGCCTGCAGCTTTTGCTGCAAATGACGGCTTAAATTAATAATCCGCTCGCCGGGGTAGAGCTGCAAATACTCATTTTGTAAATTGGCACGGGTCTCGGCCAGAGCCCGCTGTTGCTGCCAGACTTCCGCGGTCAATTGTGCTAAATACAATATCAGCACAGCGCCGGTAAGCAGTGCGGTTGAGCGCCATTGCTGCCAGGTTTTATTCTGCGGTTTCTTCGGCGTATAGGTGCCTTGCAGCAGGTTAAAACTGGTAGTGGCTAGCCCCCGGGCCAATAATGCCAGCGGTAACTCAGGTGAACCGGGTTTGACCGGATGGGCGAGCTGTTCTGGCCACGGACTGTAACTGGTCATTTCTGGCAAAGCCGCTAAACTGAGGTAGTCTGGCCACCAACTACTATCAACAGCTGTTGCCTGCCACGCATCTAAACGCAATAACCATTGCTGCTGCAGTTCAATACAGGCAGGTAGTGATTCCGCGGGTAACAACAAGGCATCCGGAATCAGCCGGCTGACATTAAAGCCTGCTTGCTGCAGCCAGTCCAGCCACTGTTCCAATCGTTGCCGCTGACAAATCGCCACTTGCTGCCAATACTGTCCTTCGCGCTGTTCAACCTGGCCGACGGCGATAAAGAGCCGCTCAATATCTTCTGCATGCTCCTCCTCCAGCATAAAGGGTAATGCCTGCAACAGTTGCTTAGTTGGCTTGGCCGGCAAAGCGATAGTTTTTAATACCACATCTGCGGCTGGCACCAGGGCAATGACCGCTCTACGCCCCAAGCGTTCGGCTAATGCAGGTAATTGTTCAACTGCAGCCACTTCGCCACTGGCGATCACTTCTGCCGTCAACGGTGCCCACACCAACCAACTAATGCTTTGTTGTGGCTGACTACCAAGCCGGATTATTAATTGTTCATTCACCCCTGGCCTCCAAAACGCCGTGCCAACACCTTGATTGCATCATTTTCTTCTCGTTTAAACAGCGTCGTCTGCCGGAACCCGGCTTCCAGATAAGCGGTTGTTGCCTGCAACCGAAAATAGTTGGAACGGACACTGAGTATTGCCTTGGCTTCATCTGTTACTGTTATACCGGAAAGTGCTGTGCTTTGCAGAAAGCTTTCTACATCGGCATAACCTTCTTCGGGCCTTTCCAACACCAGCTCCTGTGCTTGCGCTTCGGTCAGCTCAGGTATCAGTGCTTGCAACAATACCGCTGTCTGCTCGGTCAGCGTATTCACATTCAACAGCCAACTGTCTGTTTCCGGTAGCACACAGATATAAGGTTGCAACAACTGATAGTCTGCCGGCGTCAGATCCAGCATTAAACGCAGTTCAGTCTCTGATACCATTAAACTGTTAGCGGTATAATACGGAAACTGCAGCGAGGCATAATCATCTTGTTCAGCGCCACCGGCTGAATTCAGTATGCCATCTTCATCCAACCAGTCGCTGAGCCTGGCTGTCAGGTACTCAGCCGGCATGCTGAGCTCGCTACCTATTTGCTCCAATAACCGCTGAAAACTTTGCTGTGCCAACGTTTGTTGCTGCCCCTTGCTGCGGTCGGGCTGTTTTTGCAAGGCGTTTAAATTAAAACAGCTGTTCAGGTCATTAATTTCACCCGCAATCTGGCCATCTTCTACCATAAAACTGGCACCCTGTTGCGCCCAATCCTGCCCCAAATGCACCACCTGCTGCCCCGCTAACGAGCGTTGTAATAACACCCTGGCAAAAGCCTCGGCGCCCATGGCGTACCAAAATGCCTGTTGCTGTTGCTGAATATTTTGCTGCCGTTGTAGTTGCAATTGTAAGCGGCCACTCATTTCGACAGCTAATACCACGACTATCGCTACAATCATCAGCACCGTAATTAAGGCTGCACCAGCTTGAGTGCGGATCGGAGGCGGGCTTGTGTTCATCCCTCAACTCCACGCCATAACGCATCAGGCAGTATAAAAACCCGCTCATATTCACCGCTACCCAGCTGGGTCAGTTGGATACGGATCGCTTGCGGAAAATATTGATGATGCCAACGCTCTTCCCATTTATCGTTGTACCAGTAAGACACCACAAAGGACTCGACATCGGTCAGCAAAATTTGTTGTTGCGGCGTACTGTCATTCACCGCATCCACATAAAGCGTAAACAGCCGTTGTAATTGACCATCCTGCAAACGATAAGCAACCGCTTGCAGTTCGCTACGCGGTAATAACATTCCCGGATTGCGCCAACCCTGACGGGTAAAACTCAGACCATGGTCTTCACTACCGAGCAAAAAGGGCTCTCCCCATAAACGCTCTTGTTTTGGTGGATCACCTTCAATACGTACCCGTCTGGCGCTGATTTGCATCAAATCCCGCTCTAATAGCAACATGGTTTGTTGTAACTGACGCAAGTTTGTTAACCGCTGTTGTGATACCTCATCGGTCTGAGTCACATTCGATAAAATGCCAACTGAAGCTAAGCCAACCATCGCAAAAATTGCCGTCGCCAACAACATTTCCAGAAAGGTAAAGCCGTTAATTCGCTGCATCTGGCCGCCCGACGTAAGTTTTCAGCTGATAGACAATCTGCTCCGGAGCTTCTGCTGCTCTGACTGTCACCACTAATTCGCGCAAATCCTGATCCGGTACCACATTCGCCCGCAGTTGCCATTGCCAGTCGCGTTCACCTAAGCGGACTTCGCCCTGCTCCAGCTCACGCGGTGGCCAGCTGCGATTTATCTGCGCCAGCTGTAGTTGATTATTCGCCACCATACTCGCCAGTGTCAGTTCTTCCAATTGGGCAATGGCGCGTAAATGGCTGCCACTGGCTTGCAAGATGGCGGCACCGGCGGTAGCAAAAATAGCCAATGCAATAAGCACCTCAAGTAACGTAAAGCCGCGGCAGATTTTGCGCATCAATCCGCCTCACTATAACGCTGCAATGGCAGGCTAAAGTCGGTACCCAGTGTTACCTGCACTGGCGACAGTGACTGCTCGGTGCTGAAGGTTAAACGAAAGGGGCTGACTTCGCCGGATGACAAAATAAATACCTGTGGTAGCGGTGGCGGTGAGGAGGCTTCGGGTGATGTTGCAAGGTCTTCGGCTGCCTCTTCCCACTCGAGCTGGCTCAATAAACTCTGTTCCTCACCTGGCAGCCCCTCCAGTTCCACTGTCAGGGTAATACCCTCAGGTAAGGTATAGGCTTTGGCTGCGGCAGGTTGCTGTGCCCATTGCCAACCATCGGCCTGATAGTAGACAAAAGCGTATTGACCGGCGGCAACCACCAGTCCCCATTCCTGCTGCCTTAATTGTGCGGAGTCGGCAATAAACTGAAACACTTGCGAAAAACGCAACACCTCTTTTTCCAGACGTTGCTCGGGGCTATTACCGCTAAAATTAATGACGACTGCACTGGCTAGGATCCCAACCAGTAGCAGCACTAACATCACCTCCAGTAGCGTAAAGCCCCGAGCTCTCTGCATTAATTCGCACCTGAACCTTCCGCGTCCAGGTTCCAGTTGCCGATGTCATCATCAGTACCAGCGACCCGGTCAGGACCTTTGCTGAACACATCAATACGGCCCATCTGCCCTGGGCTGACCAAAATATATTCTTCACCCCAAGGGTCCTTTGGTAAGCGACGGATAAAACCGCCTTCCGGGAATACCCGTGGTACCGGCTGCGAGCTGGGTGCAGTCACCAAAGCTTCCAGGCCCTGCTCAGTAGTTGGGTAGAAGCTATTGCGTAAGCGGTACATATCAAGGGCACTTTCCAGCTGCTGAATATCCACCACCACTTTCTGCCGGGCAGCCTGCTCCTGATTACCCATCAAGTTAGGTACCACCATACTGGCAATAATGCCCAGGATCACAATAACGACCATCACTTCCAGTAAGGTAAAACCCTGTTGTTTCTGCCTTAACATTTTAACCACCTACCATATTGTTTAACGCTAAAATCGGCTGCAGAATCGCTAAAACGATAAATAACACCATCCCGGCCATCACTGCGACTAATACTGGTTCAAACACTTTCAACGATACCTTAACCAGTGTTTCAAATTCTGTGTCCTGGGCATTGGCGGCCCGCTCTAACATTGCATCGAGCTGGCCACTTTTTTCACCGCTGGCAATCATATGCAGCATCATTGGTGGAAAAAGTCGACTTTGCTCCAGTGCACTTTTTAAAGAAGCCCCCTCCCGCACCCTGGCTGTTGCCTCTGCCAGAGCCTGCCGCATATAACTATTACTCAACACGTCTGAACTGATCCGCATCGCTTCCAATAGCGGCACTGCGCTGGCATTCAGAATACTTAAGGTGCGGGCAAAGCGGGCGGTATTTAAGCCTCTTGCGACCTTGCCAAACAGACCGCTGCGCAATACCAGCTGGTCCCAGCGCAAGCGCAATGCGGGTTTTTGCAACGCCCGTTGCCAAAACACCAGCGCCAACAACAGAGCAATCAGTACTAAGACACCATATTGGCGTAAAAAATCGCTGGCGGCGATTAAGAATAGTGTTGAGCCGGGTAACGACTCGCCCATATGCTCAAACTGCACGACAATCTTCGGCACAACAGCAGCCAGTAGAATGCTGATCACCAATATTGCAAAACCGGTAAGGATTAACGGATACAGCATAGCTTGCAGGATCTGGCTGCGCATATATTGCCGCTGCTCAGTGTAATCGGCCAGGCGGTTCAGTACTTGCTCCAGATGCCCGGCTTTCTCACCTGCGGCAACCATTGAGCGGAATAAATGATCAAACACGTGGGGGAACTCTGCCAAACCTTCAGCCAGACTGTAGCCTTCCACGACCTTAGAACGAACAGCCATCAGCATATTTTTCAGCCGCGGTTTTTCACATTGCTCGGCCACCGCCAGAATGGCACTTTCGATCGGCAGAGCAGCTTCAACCAGCGTCGCTAATTGCCGGGTAATGAGCGCCAGCTCAGCCGCAGAAATACGCCGGCGTAACCACACCGACTGAGTGGCCAGGCGCTTTTCTTGTTGTGACGCCAGCTCTACGGCGAGCGGTGTTAGCTTACGTTCGCGCAGGATTTGCCGGGCATGCCGGGCATTATCTGCCTCTAACACGCCTTTGTTTTTTTTCCCCTGACTATCCAGAGCCTGGAATTCAAAGGCTGCCATTACAGATCCTCACGGGTGACCCGTAACACTTCCTCCAGCGTGGTAAACCCCGCCAGCACCTTACTAAAGCCATCCGCTCTGATACTGGGGCTCTGCGCACGGGCGTATTTTTCTATCGCCTGCTCACCCTTACCGTTGTGGATCATTTCGCGCATTTGTTCGTCTACCACGATCAGCTCGTGAATACCTGTCCGGCCACGATAGCCAGTATAATTACACTGCTCACAGCCCACCGCCCGATAAATCAGGCCACCCTCTTTCTTAGTGATCCCCAACAGGTGTCGCTCTTCCTTATCGGGTTCATGGGCGGCTTTGCATTGCGGACACAGGGTTCTGACTAAACGTTGCGCCAATACACCGAGTAAACTCGACGACAACAGAAAGGCTTCGACGCCCATATCTTCCAAGCGGGTTATTGCACCGGCAGCGGTGTTGGTGTGCAAGGTCGATAACACCAGGTGACCGGTTAAACTGGCCTGCACCGCAATTTGCGCGGTTTCCAGATCACGGATTTCACCGACCATCACCACGTCCGGATCCTGTCGCAAAATAGCCCGCAGGCCACGGGCAAAGGTCATATTGACCTTGGTATTGACCTGCGTCTGGCCAATGCCTTCCAATTCATATTCGATTGGATCTTCGACCGTCAGAATATTGCGATCTTTAGTGTTAATCTCGGTCAGGCCGGCATACAAAGTGGTACTTTTACCGGAACCGGTAGGGCCAGTGACCAGAATAATGCCATGTGGCTTTAAAATCAGTTGCGAAAATTGCTGCTGCACGCCGCTGGTCATACCCAGATCGGCCAAATTCAGATGTGAATTGTTTTTATCCAGTAAGCGCAGCACTACCCGCTCACCATGGCTGGATGGCATAGTCGAGACCCGCACATCGACGGCGCGACCGGCAATCCGCAGGCTGATCCGGCCGTCTTGCGGCACCCGCTTCTCGGCGATATCCAGCTTTGCCATCACCTTAATCCGCGATACCAGTAAGCTGGATAAGCGACGATTCGGCCGCAGCACTTCCCGCAGCAGACCATCAACCCGGAAGCGGACGACTAATGCCTTTTCAAAGGTTTCGACATGAATATCCGAGGCCCCAAGCTTGATGGCTTCACCGAGCATGGCATTGATCAGCTTAATAATCGGCGCATCATCCTCGTTTTCCAGCAAATCTTCGGTTTCCTGAATATCCTCCGCCAGCGACACTAAGTCGACTTCGTTGCCGATATCTTCCATCAACTGCTGCGCTTCGCTGGAATCACGCTGATAAGAGGCCTCTAACAGCGCCTCAAATGCCTGAGCCTCTAGCCGCTGTACCTGGAACGGCTCGGCGAGTAAACGCCGAACTTCCAGCAGTGCCTGTGCCGAGGTTGCCGGCTGAGTGTAAAGCATCCAGCCAGAGGCCTGCTGCTGTAACAACACACCAAAACGTTTGGCGAAGCCAAAAGGCAGGCGAATCCGCGGGCTCACCGGCTGAATCGGTTGCTCTGCACTCTCGCTCATTACACTGTCGATCATGGTTGCTTCTGCCCCTGCGGCTGCACCTGTTGCTCTTGCTGTTGCATAAACTCTTCAAAACTTGGCGGCAACTTCAGTGTATCGTCCCACTCCGGCAATACTGCCTGCGGCGTGTTTGGCATCAACCGGATGCCCTCTTCGTCACGTTTCAGTTGTTCTGCCCGGATATAGTTATACTTTTGTTTACTAATACCACTGATGGCACTGCCGTCACGCACGATACTGGCTTTAATAAAGACCATCAGGTTACGCTTACGTTTGCTGACGCTGGTAGATTTAAACAGATGGCCCAATACCGGAATATCACCCAGCAATGGCACCTTAGATTCACTTTCCTGAACGTCCTCATCAATCAGCCCACCCAGTACGATGGTCGCACCATCATCCGCCATCACTGTGGTTTTAATTTCACGCTTATTGATCGTAATATCGACTGCGGTGGCACCGCCAATGCTGGAGACTTCCTGCTCGATCACCAGTTGTACCGCATCGCCTTCGTTAATTTGTGGCGTGACTTTTAACTTGATACCTACTTCCTGGCGCTGTACCTGCTGGAATGGATTGGTATTGTCTGAGCCCAGTGAAGAACCGGTAATAACAGGTACTTCCTGACCGACCAGGAAAATTGCTTCCTGATTATCCATAGTGGTGATATGCGGTGTCGCCAACACGTTGGAGTTAGTACTGGTACGAACCGCTTGTAAAATTGCCGCCCAATTACCATTGTAGAAACCGAGCAATGCACCATTTAAACCTTGTAAGGCTTGTGCCAGTTGTGAATAGTCACGGTTGGAGTCTGGTGTCACCGTTGTTGTCTGTCCGCCACTTGGGTTTGCTACTATGGTCTCGGTACCCTTGGTAACCTGCGATGCGACGGCTGCCCCAGCGGCAACGTTTAGAATCGGAATGGTATTACCACCGGTAAAGTTAGTACCGCCACCATTCTCGTTGATCCACTGCACACCAAAATCGGTGCCATTGCCATCAAAGACTTCAACAATAATCGCCTCGACCAGCACCTGAGCACGGCGGATATCTAACTGGCGCACCACTTCTTCCAGGGAGCGCATCATATCCGGCTGGGCAGTAATCACTAAGGAGTTACTGTCCGGATGTGCTTCGATACTAATCGCCCGGCCAGCATTACGCCGCGGTGCTTGCTGACCGCCGGCCTGCTGCGCGCCCTGAGCTTCGGCAGCGATAGAGTCACTGACCCCTTTTAATACCGGCACCAAATCTTCTGCCTTGGCGTATTTGAGGTACATTACCCGGGTATTACCATTGGTTTGCAATTCGGCATCCAGACGACGGGCTAATTCGATGACCCGCTGCCGCGCCTGGGCTTCACCGCTGACGATCACGCTATTGGTGCGTTCGTCGGCGACAATCCGCGGCACCAGAAAATCAGGTTGCTCGCCCCGACTCTGACCACGGTAGATGCTTTCCAGGATACGAACAATTTCTGCCGCAGACGCAAAGTTAAGTTTTAAAATTTCCAGTTCCTGGTCGCCGGCTTTGTCTACGCGCTGGATAATATCTACCAAGCGGTTTACCAGGGCGGCCGGACCGGTCATCATAATGACGTTGGACGGGTCGTAGTTCACTACATGGCCGCCACCACCCTGGTTAACAAACTGACGTAATAACGGCGCGAGTTCACGTACCGAGACATTGCGCACCGGAACGACCCGGGTCACCATCTCATCACCGTAACCCGGTGCGTCATCGCCGACCACCGGAATATTTGACGTTTTAGCGTCCTTGTCGCGTACTACCTTTAAGATACCACTGTCCATCTCGACAATTGCAAAGCCGTACACCTGTAATACGTTAAGGAAAAACTGGTAATACTGCTCTTCGGTCAGCATATCGTAGCTACGGACATTAATCCGGCCGCGCACCTGAGGATCAACGATAATGGTTTTTTTCAGGTTCATACCGACGATATTAATAAATTCATTAATATCGGTGCCTTTGAAATTCGGAGAGTAGCGGACTTCGTTGTCTGCCAGCACGCTGAAGCTAAGTAGTGCCGCCAGCAACAGGCTGGCCAGAGTACGCGGCTTCGCAACAGAGAGAAAAGCTGATTTCATGAGAGATTAACCAATTCTTATCGTTATATTACTGTGACAGACTAAACAGAATATCTCTGATTTCGCCATCGCGTTCAATCTTTAATGTCGCTTCGGTGGCTTCACGCAGATCATTAATTACCCGCATCGCCTGCTGCATATCATTCAGCGGTATACCATTGATCTCGATGGCCAGATCATTTTGCTGCAATCCCATCTGGGCAAAGACAGCTGCATCTTTACCAGGCATCAGCCGATAACCCACCAACTGGTCATCACGCTGTACCGGTGAGACTCTGACATAGTCGAAAAATTTCATTGGTTCAGCCAGAATTTCATCCCGTCTGGCCTGCACGTCAGGATTAATGACCCCACTGGCGATAGGTTCAGCCAGCACGATAGGTTCTTCCGCTGCAACCACATCACCCGGGTTATCGCTCTGACCCAAACCGGCATTCGCCTGGGCAATACGGGTAAATTCAACACCGTCCAGCATCAGGGTTTCAAAACGGCCATTTTGCTCTAGCAGTACGCGATCCTCTAATACCTGATGCAATTTAGCACGGGTACCGTCCAGCGTATCGCCGACTGCATAGGTCGCTTCGGCACCGCGATGCTCGATAATAGCGCTGCCGGCATCCGGCCGGTTAGGTACAGCCACCAGCCCGGTCAACTTAACATTTAATTGGGTTTTCGGCGCTTCGGTAATGGCGACAGTACTGGTACTGGCAACCGGCTCTGCCTGTAGGGTACCGAATAATGCATGTTGTAGCAGGTCGTTAAGCTGAACGCCTGCCGTTCTGTTCGTCGTCAGACTGACTGAGGTAATAGCCGGCAATGCTTGCTGCGCCGGCAACGGCAACACCTGCCAGCTCAGACGCGCTAACATAAATGCTGCTAGTATCACCAGCAACCATTGCAAAGGTCTAATTAACGCCAATACCGGCAGCTGTTGTAATGAGATCCAGAATGCTGCCAATTTTGGCGATAAGGTAACGCTCATAGTTATAATCTTTATCCAAGCTTAAAAGCATCTTACTTAGGAACGCTAAGTACAACAAGCTTTGCTCAAGCCTTTTACAACAAACTAACGATAAAAAGCCCGGGAACTGTAAGCCAAAACGTACTTTTGCACTATAATGCAGGGTCTGGGCATATTACAGGAAAACTATGACAGTTTTAGCAACCCCTGCACAGGGCTCGACAGTAGGTATTCGCCTCGATAAATGGCTGTGGGCCTGCCGCTTCTACAAAACACGAGGCCTGGCCAAAGACATGATTGAAGGCGGTAAGGTGCATTATAACGGCCAGCGATGTAAGCCGAGTAAGGTGGTGGAACCCGGCGCAACGATCCGTTTGGCACAGGGTTCAGACGAAAAGGTTGTCGTTGTGTTGGCGCTCAGCGACAAGCGACTTGCTGCACCGCTGGCACAACAGTTGTATCAGGAAACCGCCGAGAGCCTGGCCGAACGGCAAAAACGCGCCGAATTACGGAAAACTAACTCTCTGTATGCGCCCCATCCGGAAACGAAACCGGATAAAAAAGAGCGCCGACAATTACTTTTATTAAAATCACAGCAGTGAGAACTTCAGCATGTCAGATGCATTAATCCGTTTTTTATTTCAGCAAAAGCATGTCAGGGGCGAGCTGGCCTACGTGCAGCAAAGCCTGAATCAAATGCTTGCACATCACCAATATCCGCTACCGGTGAAACAACTACTCGCTGAGTTAGTGGTTGCAACCAGTCTGCTTACCGCTACCCTGAAGTTTGAAGGCGAAATAGCAGTACAATTACAAGGCGATGGTCCGGTACGCTTTGCTGCGGTAAATGGCACTCACGCTCAGGCTTTCCGGGGCGTAGTTCGCTTGCAAGCCGAGCTGACGGGAGAAAGCTTTCGTGAGCTGGTCGGTAATGGCTATCTGGTGGTGACCATTACGCCAAATCAAGGTGAGCGCTACCAGGGGATTATTCCGTTAACCGGTGATAGTCTGACCTCGACGCTGGAAGCTTATTTCGCGCAATCAGAACAGCTACCGACCCGCTTATATATTTTCACTGACATCCAACAACATAACCGCGCTGCAGGCTTGATGTTGCAGGTGTTGCCGGTAGAGCAGGAAAAAGCCCGGCAGGATTTTGCGGATTTGGTGGTACTAAGCGATACCATCACTGCGGCAGAGTTGCTGGACCTGGAACCCGAGGTCGTGCTGCATCGCCTGTTCCATCAGGAATCGGTCGAAGTGTTTCCAGCGCAAAGCATTAGCTTTGTCTGCGGTTGCTCCAAGCAAAAATGTGAATCGGCGTTATTTAGTCTGGGACGGGCTGTAGTGGCTGAGCAACTGGCTCTGGGTGGCTTAGACATGGCCTGTGAATATTGTAATGCGTCATACCACTTTAGTGCGGATGACTTACAACTGATTCACGACCAACTTTAAAGCCTACGCCTGATTATTATGGCTTAAGTGCGAAAAGCTAAAAACGATCGAGTAGGAGGCGGGATCACTCCCGCCGTCCTCTCACACCACCGTACGTGCGGTTCCGCATACGGCGGTTCATGTTAACACTGGAACTGCCGGTGGCAATCCAGCAGTGATACTAGTCCAGCTT
>Ga0181595_10002776_pt1 | contig 17189 bp, 17 predicted proteins | sample 041ome_7_FD_145604 | JGI IMG/M metagenome (GOLD analysis project Ga0181595, IMG submission 145604) | Coastal salt marsh microbial communities from the Groves Creek Marsh, Skidaway Island, Georgia - 041401AS metaG (spades assembly) | ecosystem: Environmental > Aquatic > Marine > Intertidal zone...
CAGAGGGCGATAAACCTAATCAAGGAGAAATTAATTCTCAAAGATTATATAATGAGCCACATGGCTTAAACACTGGTGAGGAACTACCGGTTGTTCCAAAAGAATCATTTAAAAAAGGAGTTTACTACTAATGGCTAATCATAAAACACATTACGAAGATTGCGATATTTTAGTTGTTGGTGGTGGTATGGCTGGAACTGGTGCTACTTTTGAGGCTAGACACTGGGGAAGAGACATGAAGATTGTTTGTGTAGAAAAAGCAAACATCGATAGAAGTGGAGCAGTTGCTCAAGGTTTATATGCAATTAACTGTTACATGGGAATGCAATGGGGAGAAAACCAACCAGAAGATCATGTTCGATACGCTCGTAACGACTTAATGGGAATGGTTAGAGAAGATTTAGGATATGACATGGCTCGTCATGTAGATTCAACTGTTCATATGTTTGATGAATGGGGTCTACCTATGATGAAAAATGAAAAAACTGGTAGATACTTAAGAGAAGGTAAATGGCAAATCATGATTCATGGTGAAAGCTATAAACCAATTGTTGCTGAAGCAGCTAAAAAATCAGCTGATAAAATTTATAACAGAATAATGATTACTCATTTATTAATGGATGAGGCTCAAGATAATAGAATTGGTGGAGCGGTAGGCTTTAATATGAGAACTGGAGATTTCCATGTATTTAGAGCTAAGGCAGTAATAGTTGCTGCTGGAGGAGCTTCTCATATATTCAAACCTAGAGCTGTTGGTGAAGGAATGGGAAGAACTTGGTATGCTCCTTGGAGTAATGGTTCTGCTTATGCACTGCCAATTGCAGCAGGTGCAAAAATGACTCAAATGGAAAATAGAATTGTGCTTTGTAGATTTAAAGACGGTTATGGTCCAGTTGGAGCATATTTCTTACATTTAAAAACTTATACTCAAAATGCTAATGGTGAGAACTATGAGAAAAAATGGTATGAACAAACTAAAGAATTAGTTGGTGAGTATATTGATCATCATCCAACACCTACTTGTTTAAGAAACCATGCATTTATTCAAGAAGTAGCAGCAGGTGGTGGACCAATTCATATGGTTACTAAAGAAGCATTCCAAGACCCACATTTAGAAACTGTTGGTTGGGAAAACTTCTTAGGTATGACAGTTGGTCAAGCTGTAGTTTGGGCATCACAAAATATCGATCCAAAATACACTAATCCAGAATTAACTACATCAGAACCATATGTTATGGGTTCTCATGCAACATGTTCGGGTGCATGGGTAAGTGGACCAGAAGATTTATCACCTCCAGAATATTTCTGGGGCTATAACAGAATGTTGACTATTGATGGTCTGTTTGGAGCTGGCGATACTGTTGGGGGTAGTGCTCATAAATTTTCATCAGGTTCATTTACTGAGGGACGTTTAGCTGCAAAAGCTGCTGTTAAGTATATTGAAGATAAAAAAGCAGATGGCATCAAAGTTTCTGATAAACAATGTGAAGACTTTAAAAAAGTTGTTTATAAACCACTTGAGAATTACACAGTTGGTAGAAATGAAATAACTGGAGGAACAGTTTCTCCAAGTTATATTTCTCCAATTCAAGGACTTCAAAGACTTCAAAAAATCATGGACGAATATGTTGGGGGTATCACTTCTAATTATATGACTAATGGAAATATGTTAAAAAGAGGTCTTGAGCTTTTAGATTGGTTACAAGAAGATCTTGAACATGTTGGAGCTGAAGATTACCATCAACTAATGAGAGCTTGGGAGCTTAAACACAGAGCTTTAACATCTCAGTGTGTAACAGAACATACTTTATTTAGAGAAGAAACTCGTTGGCCTGGATACTATTATAGAGGTGATCATATGAAATTAGACGATGAAAATTGGCATTGTTTAACAGTTTCAAGAAGAGATCCTAAGACAGGCAAGTTTAGCATGGAAAAAGTGCCTGTTTATCACATTGTTGATGAGAACGAGAAAAAGAAAGCTTCTTAGTCAATAACACTTAGCTTATGGATCTATTATCAAAAACCGATGAAGAGGTTTTTGCTATAGCAAAACCAATTTGGGATAACCTGGTAAGGTCCTCTAATAATAAAGATTACGGTGGATTTACAAGAGATTTTTCTACTCAAATGCTTTTTGGAGCTAACGAAGTTGAGCTAGGCAAACAGTGGGCAAATAATAAGATAATAACTAATCTAAAAGAGACCTTTGATCCATTTGGATGCCTTAGACGAGGTGAGCATATTACCGTCCTAATAAAACAGACCAATAAAGAGATACCAGGCGAATTTTTAGGAAGATTAGTTCTAGGAGTAGAGGATGGCGATATCAAAGTTTTTGGCGCTACAATCTATTAAAAAAAATTAATTTTTTTAATTAAATTATTTGACATATAGCTTTATGGGTGTATTGAGCACTCAAATGCAATTATCAAATATAAAAATTCTAAGTACATTAAATAGTTTAAAATCAAAAATTATTAAAACAGGTATTTTTGTAACTTTAGCTGCTTATTGGAGTGTTATTTTAGTTGGTACTTTTATAACTTTCCATTAATACTAAATAAAACTATTAACTATTTTTTTTAATGGAAGTTTTCTTACCAATAGCTCAAGTTGATGTTAATTCTTTAGAAATCTTAATATTAAGTGGAGTTGTAGGTATTCTTTCTGGTTTATTCGGAGTTGGTGGAGGTTTTTTAATGACCCCATTTTTAATATTTTTAGGTGTGCCACCTGCATATGCTGTAGCCAATGAAGCTAATAATATATTAGCAACTTCTGTTTCTGGCTCTACTACTCATTATTTAAAGAATACTCTTGATTATAAAATGGGCTTCATGATTGTAGTCGGTGGCTCTATAGGTACTGTGTTAGGAATTTATACTTTTTCATATTTTAAAGGTATTGGAAAAATAGATACGGTTATCTCTTTAGCTTACATGTATATACTTGCAATCATCGGATCTTTAATGATGGTTGAAAGTTTAGGTGAAATAGACAAATCAAAGAAAAATATTTTAATTAAGAAAAAACTACACGTTCATTATTGGATACACGGTCTTCCTTTTAGAATGAGATTTCCAAAATCAAAATTATATGAAAGTGCTTTTACACCCATAATCATTGGTTTATTGGTTGGTTTTATAGCAGCTATAATGGGTATTGGCGGAGCATTTATATTAGTACCGGCAATGATTTATATTATAAAAATGCCTACAAAATTAGTTCCAGGCACATCTCTTTTTGTAACAATATTTGTAAGTGTAATTGTTACTTTTCTTCATGCATTTAATTACGGTTCAATAGATTTAGTTTTAGTACTAATGCTTGTTGTAGGTTCGATTATTGGAGTACAAACTGGTCAAAAGCTTGGTGAAAAAATTAATAGTTCTGGTTTAAAAGCTTTATTGGCTCTTTTACTTTTAGCAGTAGGTATTGCAATTGCTTATGATACTTTCTTTACTGAACATATCGAAAATGAAATTATAAAAACAGAACATCACGAACTAAACTCTTTATCAATGTTGGTTCAAAAATTTTCAAAAGAAATGCCTTTAGTTTACAGTTTATTTTCAATCTTTTTTGCTGTTGGTTTAGGAATTGCAGCAGCCTTTATTAGAAGATTTTTTTCAGACTTAAGAAAAAAACATTTCAATAAAGCAGCTTAATTTAAATTGGTGAGTGACCTACACTCATTCCTCCACAAACATATAAAGTTTGTCCAGTAATAAATGAGGATTTTTCTGAAAGAAAAAAATCGATAGCAAAGGCTACTTCTTCAGGTTTGCCAAATCTTCCCATTGGATTTTGTGCAAGAAATTTTTTCTTATATTTCATACTTTGATTGTTATTTTTTCTTTGTAATTCAGTCTGAATGGGTCCTGGAGAAACTATGTTAATAGTTATGTTTTTTTTAGCTAGCTCTAAAGCCCATGTTCTTGTAAACCCATATAATCCAGCTTTTGCTGCTGAATAACTAGTTCTATTTTCTCTTCCAAGTGCAGCTCTACTTGAAATATTTATAATTCTTCCAATCTTATTTTTTATCATTTGATCTAAAAAACCTTTTGATAACTGAACTGCTGCTCTTAAGTTTAAATTATAAGATTTATCAAAAGTCTCTAAACTAAGCTCTGTTGTAGACTCTCCAAATGATGCACCAGCGTTATTTATTAATCCGTATATTTGGTTTGTTTTTTTTATATTTCTAATTAAATTTTCTACTTCTAAAGAATTTGATAAATCACATTCAATAAATTTACCTGGAAATTTTTTTATTTTTTTTCTTGCCACTCCAATTATATTGTATTTTTTTTTAATTAAGTTGGCAGCAGCTAGACCAATTCCTCTGTTTGCTCCAGTAATAATAACAGTTTTCATATTATATATTGTATGAATAAACATCTTATAATAGAATTATTTAATAAACAATTAAATGGAGTGAAAATGAATATAATTAGAAAATTAAAATTATTTATTGGTATTTTAATTCTACCTTTAATGATTTCATCTAATTCATATGCTTTTCCTGATAAAGGATTAACTTTGATAGTTGCATATGGTGCAGGTGGTGGAACTGATGTAACAGCAAGATTGCTTGCTAAAGATTTAGAGAATACGATAGGTCATCCTGTGACTGTTAAAAATGTAACAGGTGGCGGTGGCTGGAATGGTTGGGGAACAATCGCAGCCTCTAATCCAGATGGTTACACGATAGGTTACATAAATGTTCCAAATATGTATAAAGGTTATCTAGATAAATCAGTTGGTAGATCTGAAAATCTTGATTCATTTACATTACTTATGAATCATGTAACTGATTATTGTGTGTGGGCTGTTAGAAAAGATAGTCCTTATCAATCTGTAAAAGATGTAATAGATGCTGCAAAAAAAAATCCAGGCACAATTAGTATTACAGCTCACGGAAATGGTAATGACGATCATTTAGCAATTTTAAGAATGCAAGATATGACAGGTGCTGAGTTTAAAGTTGTGATGAATAAAAGTACAGCTGACTCCAAGACTCAAGTCTTAGGTGGATTTGTCGATGTACTTGGTGCTAACGTAAGTGAAGTTGCAGCTCAAGTAAAAAGTGGAGAATTTAGATTACTTGGGGTAATGTCTGAAAAAGAAAATAAATTCTTACCAGGTGGCAAAACTTTCAAACAACAAGGGTACGATCAAGTCTGGGCAGTATCAAGAGGTATAGCTGCTCCTGCTGGATTGCCTGCTGATGTTCAAAAAAGTTTATTGGCTGCATTAGAAAAAACATTAAATTCAAGTGCTCATGCTGAGGCTTTATTAAGCTCTAGTTTGGCTCCTGAAATAGTTCAAGGTAATGAGTATAAAACTCTTCTAAAAAATACTGAACAAGACATCAAGAAATTGATGGGTTGGTAAACTCATACTAAAAATTTCTAGCCTTGGTAATTTACGCTAAGGCTAGAAATTAATTCTAAATGAATCGAATAAAATCAAATATTTTTGTAAGTTTACTGCTTATATTATTAAGCACTATATTATTTTTTTTTGCAAAAGATTATCCTGGTACTTCAAAAAACTTTCCAATTACAATACTTCTTTTAATATTTATATTGTCTATTGGACAAATTGTTATTTCTATTTATAGATTTAAAAATATTCATCAGAGCAAGTTTGATATAAGGCTTTTTCCATTAATCATTTTTATTTTATCTTTTTTATTTATTTATTTAATGAAATTCCTAAATTTTTTTGGATCCTTTGGATTATTTTTTTTAATTTTTATTTATTTATTTAATATTAAAAATAAAAAATTTTATATTATTGGAAGTTTAATATTGTTTATTTCTATATATTTAATTTTTGAGTTTGGATTAAAAGTATCATTGATTAATAGAGAATTTTTAGGATAATTAATGGAAAGTTTAGAAATTTTATCAAATTTATTTAGCTTTCAAAATGTTTTAGCCGTTGTAGCTGGTGTTTTCATAGGAATTCTTATTGGAATGCTTCCTGGATTAACTGCTAATTTAGGTGTCGCACTTTTATTACCTGTAACTTACGGTCTTGAGCCAACCTCAGCATTATTGTTATTAGTTAGTGTTTATACATCAGCGATTTATGGTGGTTCTTTTCCAGCTATTTTGATTAATGCCCCTGGCACATCTGCATCAGCTGCTACTGCTTTAGATGGCTACGTGCTTACTCAAAAGGGTCAATTTAATACCGCAATAAGAGTTTCAACGTTTGCTTCAGTTTTTGGAGGTTTAATTAGTGGATTTGCTTTATTGTTTATTGCACCACCTCTATCATTAATTTCATTAAAATTTGGTCCTGCACAATATTTTATGTTAGCAATATTTGGGCTAACAATAATTGGCACTTTATCAACAGGCAATTTTGTAAAAGGACTGTTGGCAGGCTCTATTGGTCTTTTTTTGAGTACAATTGGATCTGATTTAGATTCTGGTTATCCAAGATTTACTTTTGGTTTTTCAGGTTTGTTATCCGGAATTAATTTTGTACCTGCCGTAATTGGCTTGTTTTCTTTTTCACAAGCTTTAATTTTGTCCGAAGATCCAAATAAAACAATTCAATTAAAAAAAATAAAAACTGACGCTTGGCATTTTTTGCCTAAATTAATAGAAACGCAAAAAGTTTTTTTAAATTGTTGTGTATCATCTTTAATTGGTGTTTTAGTTGGAATTTTGCCTGGTGCTGGTGGTGATATAGCTTCCTGGGTAAGTTACAATGAAGCAAAAAGATTTAGTAAAAATAAGTCTGAATTTGGAAAAGGAAGTCTAAAAGGTATAGCTGCATCAGAATGTGCGAACAATGCAGTGACAGGTTCAGCTCTAATCCCTTTATTAACTTTAGGTATACCAGGCAGTACTACAGCAGCGATTCTTTTGGGAGCTTTATTAATACACGGTTTATTACCTGGTAGAGAACTTTTTACCACGAATGGTAATATTACTTATTCAGTTATATGGGGTTTTATTTTTGCAAATTTATTTATGGGTATGGTTGGTCTTTTTGTTGCTAAATATTTTGGTAAAATTGCAAAGATACCGAATTATTTTTTAGCACCTTCTATTATTGTCCTATCAGTAGTTGGTTCTTATGCTATTGGTAATAATGTACAAGATGTCTATACAATGGTTATTTTTGGTTTAGTGGGATATTTAATGAAAAAATTGAATTATCCACCAGCACCATTAATTTTAGGTTTAATATTAGGACCGATTGCAGAAACTGGTTTTAGACAATCACAAATTTTAGCAAAAGACAGTGTATTAATTTATATTTTAAACAATAATATTTCATTGATTTTATTTGTATTAACTATTGTTTCTATTTTGAGCGCTATATACTTAGAAATCACTCAAAAAGTAAATTATGAAAAAAATATCTCTTAAAAGAATTCCCATATATTTATTTTTTGGTTTTTTTGGTAGTGGTAAAAGCACATTAATAAATAAACTTTTAGAAAGTAAAAAATTAAAAAATACAGCTTTAATTATAAATGAACAAGGGGATAATGATTTTAATAATATTATCTTTGAAAAAAATAGAGATAAAATTTTTGATATAAATTCAGGTTGTATATGTTGTGTAAAAAAATCTAAAATAGGCCTTACATTTGAGAGAATTGCTAAAGAAAAAAATGTTAAACAAGTAATACTTGAAACTAGTGGAATTTCATCTCCAGAAATTGTGACACAACTTTTAATAAATGATTTCAGTATAATAAAAAACTTCGAATTAAGAAAAATTATAACTATTATAGATCCGATTAAAGCACTAGAAAATCTTAATAATTGGAAAGAAGCTGAACAAGGAGTTTATCTAGCTAACGATTTAATTATTTCAAAAAAAGATCTTGTGACCAATGAATATATTGAAGTTTTAGAAAAAAAATTAAAAGAATTAAATTTTGAAAATAAAATATTTTATTCAAATGAATATAAACCAATTAATTTCTTAACAAAAAACAAAATTGATAAAATAATCATCAATAAAAACAAAACTTCACAACATAAAGAAAAACTTATATCAAAAAAAATAAAAACTATTAAATTAGAAATTCCATTAGAATGCACATATGAAGGTGTAGTAATGTGGATGGATCTAATTTCAATTTTTAAAAGTGATAGAATATTAAGGAGTAAATCTATTTTGAATATTAATGGCAAACCTGCAATTTTAGAATCTGTTAGACAAGTATTTCATCCAATAAGATATTTAAAAAAATGGCCTTATAAAAATAAAACTAATAAGTTATTTTTTGTGTGTCAGAATGACATTGATATTAAAGAAATAAAAAAAACTTTAGATTGTTTAAATATAAAAGTTAAAAAAAGCTCTTCAGATAAACTAATTAACGTAAAAGATTTTGCGTCTTTTAAAAACCTTTTTTCAAGACAAAGCGCTTATAAATAATCTGCTATTTTCCATTCACCTGGTTTTACGGATAAAGGAGATTTATTGAATCCATCTCTTCTATCAACTTCAATTTTTCCTTCTTTTACCACCAATTGAATATTTTCTTTTTTTTGTAAAACTTTTACATCTTTGTCAGGTTTGCCATTTACCATAACTAAATCGGCAACTTTACCTTCTTCAACACTACCAACAAATTTATCTATTTTTAATGCCCGTGCTGCATTAATGGTAGTAGTCTGTAAAGCTTCATCATTGTCCATCCCTAATTTGACATAAATTTCTAGTTCATTTGCATTTGTACCCATTTCTGGGTCGAAGCCTAAATCTGTACCCATTGCTATGTTCACACCTTTATCCTTCATTCTTTGAAAAGTTTCAAAGGTATAAGGTTGAATTTTTTTCATTTTTTTTAATGTAAATTCTGGTGTACCAATTTTTCTTCTAATATTTATAGCATGATCTGTTCTGTGAGATAGAGTAGGTGTAACGTAAACTCCAGAGTCAACTATCATATTCAATGCTTCATCATCAGTGAACACCATATGTTCAATAGTATCTGCTCCAGCTTTAATTGACATTTTTTGAGCATTTGGTGTGAAGCAATGAACTGCAGCAATTTTATGAAAATTATGTGCTTCATCTACAATTGCATCAATTTCCTCTTGAGTCATGTTTATAATGTCTGGTTCTTCTTTATCAGTTCCTCCACCACCAGAGGCACAAGTTTTAACAACATCTACTCCAATTCGCAGATTGTCTCTGGTTTGTTTTCTCAACTCATAAGGCCCATCAGCACATTGATCTTTTTGTCTTATTGCAGCTCTTGGCATAATTAAATCTAGATGTGATCCAGTAATATGAGACCATCCAGCAACTAACATTCTTGGACCAGGAAATAATCCTAAATCAATCGAGTCTCTTACTGCACATAATTCAGCAGTTAGAAGACCTCTTGATGTTGCTAAACCTAAATCTCTTAGTGTAGTAAATCCCATGTCTAGACACATTTGAGCATGGAACAAGGAATACATTTGCTGCAGCTCAGGTCTTATCTCCCATTGTGCTACTCTAAAATTGTGAAAAGTCATGCAATTAAACATTGCAGTATGTAAGTGACAATCAATCATACCAGGAATAATAGTTTTTCCTTTTGCATCAATTACATTATCAGCTTTAGCTATTTTTAAATTTTTGCTATCTTGAATTTTATGAATTGTATTATCTTTTATTAAAATAGTTTTATTATTTAATATTTTTCTATTAACAGAGTCGAATATTCTACAATTTTTAATAACTAGCATTTGAAAATAATTTATAATAAGTTGATTTTCTTTTATAACAAATTATGAAAAATTATAAAGAAATAAAAATAGCTGATACATTAAACAGTCAAATAGTTCTTCCTGTTCATGAATATGTTGGTTCAGATAAAAATATTAAGCTAGGAATAATTTGTACTGTTCATGGGGATGAAACTTTTCCTGCCTTTTTTTTAAAAAATTTTTTTGAAGAGCTAAATACATTAAAGTTTGAAGGTTCAATAGTTGCGACCTCTGTAGCTAATTCACTAGCCATGATGAATTTTAATAGACAAACCCCTGAGCAGCATGGAAAAACTGATCTACATGAAGTTTTTCCAGGATCTCCAAAAGGTAATATTACACAGAGAATGGCATATTCGATCAAAGAAAATATTATTGATAAAGTTGATGTATTAATTGATTATCATTGTGGTGGCTCTGGAGGGAGATTGCAAGATAGAGTAGATTTTAATTCAGATGCAAATGAAGAAATTAAATTCAAATCATTAAATGTAGCTAAAAATTTTGGAACTTTTTTTATTCATGAAAATAACCTAAAAGGTACTGCTGTTAATTATGCTAATTCTCAAAATAAAATTGCTTTTAATGCAGAAACCGGCGGTGTTTATTTAAGTAAAATTGATAGAGATTATTATTTAAATAATGCTTTAAAAGGTATTAAAAATATTATGAAATCTCTTCAAATGTTAGAAGGTAAAGTTGAAAATAATTTAGAGCAAATAACATTTAACACAAAAGCAAGAATAGAAGTGAATCCTAATAAATCAGGTTTTTTAGTATCTAATTTCGAGTCACATGCAGATTTAGGTAAATTGATTAAAAAGGGTGATAGACTAGGATACATTTTTGATATGTATACACTTAATATGATAGAAGACCTGATATCACCAGTTGATGGTTATCTGTTTTTTTCAAGATATTCAGGTGTTGTAGATGTGGGTACTAAAGCATTTGCTCTAGCAGATAGTAATAAAGTTAAAAAAATTTAAATTGAATAAAGCTATTAAATCAGGCCATCAGGACAATGTAGCAACTTTAATTTCTGATGCTAAAAAAGATAGTAAAATTAAAATTTTTTATAGAGATCAATTAATAGAAATAATTAAATCTAAAAAATTAATCCCATTTGGACATAAAATAGCTACAGATGATATAAAGGTTAATACTAGAATTTTAAAGTATAATGAAAGTATTGGATTAGCAAAAAAAAATATTTCAAAAGGTGATTTAGTTCACACAAGTGAAGTTCAAAGTAAATTTGATTTAAAAAAAAACTATTCCAAAGAAAAAAAATATAAAATTGAAATTAATGAATTTAAAAGAAAATTAAAAATAGTTTTAAAGACATTTATTAAGAATAAAAGAATAGTTAGAGTTTTAGAAAATTATTTTTTTGAGGCCCAGTTAAAGAATATTCATACCCACGGCATAAAAAGATTACCTTTAATTATAAAAAGAATACAAAATAACAGTATTAATATAAATCCCAAAATTAAAAAAAAGTGGGAAGGTTCAAAATTAATAGTGGATGCAAACAATACTTTTGGTCACTACGCAATGATGTTAGCTATTCAAGAAATAAAAAAAAAAATTAATCAAAAAAAAACAATTTCATGTTTAATAAAAAATTCTACACATTTCGGTTATGCTGGTTATTATTCCTCAAAAATTGCTAATTTAAATTGTGTTTCTTTTGTAACATCTAATGGACCAGCTCTGATGGCTCCAATTGGTTATAAAGAGCCAGTTGTAAGTAATAACCCTTTATCAATATCTGCTAAAATTGATAAAAATAAATTTTTTGAATTTGATTCTGCAACCAGCATCTCATCAAGAGCAAAAATTCATAATGATATAAGTTTTACTGGAAAAATTAGAAAAAATTTAATGATAAATAATCAAGGTTATCCTACTGAAAATATTGAAGATTTAAATAAAAGTTTTTTAATGCCAATACAAAATCATAAAGGTTTTGGTTTAGCTTTAAGTTTAGAGATATTAACAGGCGTATTGTCAAATGGTCCAATTTTGAAAGAGATTGATCATAAGGATAAATCATTTAAAAAAAGAGAGTCCCTCAGTCATTTCATTTTTGCTGTAAAAGGTAATTATCAAAAAAAAATAAAAAATTTAATTAAACAAGTAGATAATGCAAAAACTCAATCAAAAGTTAAATCAAACTGGCCAGGTCAAAATAGACATATCAATTTAACGAAAAACTTAAAAAATAAATTTTTCGAAATCGACAAAATTGAAAATGATATATTAAACAATAAGTTATGATAGGATACAAAAGATTAAACAACTCGATTGGAATAAGAAATTACATATTAATAATGTCAGCAGCTGACAATGTTAATCCATTAGCAAAAAAAATATCTTCTCAAATTAAGAACTCTATATATTTACCTGCTTCTTATGGAAGAGGACAACTTGGCTTTGATCATGACTACTTTTTAACCTGCATGGCAGGTCTTGCTGATAATCCAAATATATTCAAAACAATAATCGTTTCAATGGATGGTGATAGTGCTGACTGGATAGTTAATAAATCTAATAGAAAAAAAGATATTTATAAGATTACTTTTATGAAAAGTTTTGGAATAAAAGATTGTATCAAACAGGCACTATCTTTAGAAAAAAAAATTAATTCTGAAAAAAAAAAAATCAAAAAAGTTAAATTTACCTATAAAGATTTAGTATTAGGTTTAGAATGTGGTGGGTCAGATACCACATCAGGTCTAGTTGCAAATCCTTGTGTTGGGATGTTTGTAGATAAATTGATAAATAATAAGGGATCGGCAATTTTCTCAGAGCCAGTAGAATGTCTTGGTGGAGAAGAAAGTTTAATAAAAAGAATTAAAAGAAAAAATCTTAAAAAAAAATTGATAAATGTAATTTATAAATATCAAAAAATAGCAGCTAACAATAATGTTAATCTTACAGGTATCAATCCAACTCCTGACAATATAAGAGGAGGGCTAAGCACAATTGAAGAGAAGTCACTAGGTGCTATTTCAAAATCAGGATCTAAAGAAATTGTAGATATTATAGATTTTGGAAATAAAATTAAAAAAAAGGGTTTGAATTTATTAGATGCTCCTGCTGCAGCTGTTGAAAATCTAACCGCACTATCCGCAGCAGGTTGTCAGATTATTTTATTTACTACAGGTGGTGGTAACCCAGTAGGTAATCCAATTTCTCCAACAATTAAAATTACAGCAAACTCAAAATCTTTTAATAAATTTAAAGATTTGATAGATATTGATTTAAGTTTTTTACTTAATTCACTAGACTATGAAAAGGGCTCAATAAAGATTGAGAAAAAAATAAATAGTATTATCAATAAAAGCAAAACTTTGTCTGAAAAAAATAAATTTTTAGAAACAAATATAAGTAGATTTGGTCCATCAATATGAAAAATAAAGTTTTAGTGCTTGGTAAAATTCATAATGCTGGATTAGAATTACTTAAAAATAACAACCAATTTGATCTAATTTTAGAAACTGATAGGCCAAAAAATATTTTAGAAATATGTAAAAATGTAAACGCAATTATTGTAAGAATGACGCCAATTAATAAAGAATTAATTGATATAGCTAAAGACCTAAAATTAGTTTCAAGACATGGAGTAGGATACAATACTGTAGATGTTAAAGAATTATCCTTAAAGAATATTCCACTCGCTATTACCGAAGATGTGAACTCAATAGCTGTATCAGAACATGCTTTTGCTATGATGATAAGTTTTTCCAAATCAATTATTTATCATGATAAGGAAGTAAGAAGAGAAAATTTTAAAGTTAGAGATGAATATAAATCTTATGAATTAAAAGATAAAACAATATTGGTAATTGGTTTTGGCAGAATTGGTAAAAAATTCTCTAATTTATGCAAAAATTTTGGCATGAAAGTTTTAGTTGCAGATAAATTTATTAATAAATCAGATTTTAAAAGTGAATATGAATTTTCAAATAACTTTGAGGATTTTATTTCTGATGCAGATTTTATATCACTACATAGTCCACATGACCCTAAAGATCCACCAATGTTTTCAAATAAACAATTTAATAAAATGAAAAATACTTCGATTATAATTAATACTTCTAGAGGAGATTTAATAAACGAAAATGATTTAATTAAAGCTTTGAAAGAAAAAAAAATTGCTGGAGCTTGTTTAGATGTGTTTAATCCAGAACCTCCAAGCATTAATACAAATGAGTTGTTAAATCTAGATAATGTAATTTTATCTCCTCATTCTGCAGCTTATACAAAAGAAGCTGTAAAAAAAATGTCTTTGTCTTGTTGTCAAAATGTAATTGATTATTTCAATGGCAATATTAAAAAAGAATTAATAGTTAATTTAAAAGAAATTCAAATTTAATGAAAAGATTGGTTATTCAAGGTTTGGGAAAATGGGGTGAAATATTGGTCAAATCATTGATTAATAGTAAAATTGCTAAATTTACATCGGCTGTTTCAAGAAATCCTAAATCAATCAACAAGATTGCTAAAAAATATCAACTTAAGACATATTTAAATATGAGTGATGCAATTAATGATGATAAAATTGATGGAATAGTTTTGTGTACTCCTCATTCCATTCATTCAAAACAAATAATTGATTATTCAAAGTATAAAAAACCTATTTTTGTCGAAAAACCCCTAGCATTAAAAGTGAAGGATGCAATTAAAGCAGTTAAGTTTTGTAAACAGAAAAGAATACTTTTAGCTGTAGGACAAAATAGACGTTTTTTGCCAACTTATAATTATCTCAGAAATATTTTAGCCAAAAATAAATTGGGTAAAATTTTACACATCGAGGCCAATTTTTCTGGTCCAAGTGGTTTTAGACATGCAAAAAGTGGGTGGCGATCAAATTCTAAAGAAAGTCCAGCTGGTGGAATGACTGGAAAAGGAATTCATATGACAGATCTGATGATAAGTCTATTAGGTCCAATAAAATCAGTAAGAGCTAGAAGCAAAAAGCAATTTTTAAAAAATAACATGGATGATACCACAGATGTGAACATAGAATTTAAAAACGGAACAACAGGTTATCTAAGCACACTAACTGCAACAGCAGATATTTGGAGATTTCAAGTTTTTGGCACATTAGGATGGGCTGAAATTAGAAATGAAAATAATTTAACGATAAAAATGAATTATAAAAAAGAGTCTAAGATTGATATTAAAAAAATAAATATAGAAAAATCTGAATTAGAAACATTTGTAAAGTCTTTTAATAAAAAAAACTTTCCAGTTAAAAATATTGAAGCAATAGAAAATATAAGATTGCTTGAAAATATAAATTTATCTATAAGCAAACAAAAAACAATAGAATTCTAAAAATGGAAAATATATTTAAAAAAAATATTTGTAATAATAATTTTCAATTAGGTCTTTGGTCGAGTTTATGTAGTGAAGTATCTGCTGATGTAATTGGTGGTGCTGGTTTTGATTGGATATTATTAGATATGGAACATTCTGCTAATGACGTAAGATCAGTTTTAAGCCAAGCTCAAGCAATTGAGTCTAGAGGTAATTCTCAAGTATTAGTGAGACCAGCATGGAATGATCCTGTGTTAATCAAGCCTCTTCTAGATAACGGATTTAATTCTTTTATTATACCTATGGTTAATAATGAGTCTGAAGCAAAAAAAGCTGTTAGTGCTTGTTTGTATCCTCCCAAAGGAACTAGAGGGGTTGCATTCATTCATCGTGGAAATGATTATGGAAGAAATACAGATTATTTAGAAAATATTGAAAAAAATATTTGTTTAATTCCTCAATTAGAAACTCAAATAGCAATGCAAAATTGTTCTTCTATAGTAAATACTGATGGTGTTACCGGTGTATTTATTGGTCCAGCAGATTTATCAGCTGATATGAATATTATGGGTGAGTTTGATAATAAAGATCTTTGGAGTTTAATAGAAAAAACAGTAAAAGAAGTTAAATCTTATAGTAAACCTATCGGAACTTTAATAGGAAGAAAAGATCTTGTTCAAAGATGCATAGATATTGGCTTTGATTTTGTAGGCTGCGGTACAGATATAACGCTACTAGCAAGAGCGGCAGATAATTTAAAAAATTCTTTTAAAAAATAATTTTATTTTTCGTAAAAAAAAACCCGATTAAATCGGGTTTTTTTGTTTAAATATATAATTTTTATTAAGCACTTCTATAAAGCTTGGTCATCACAAATTCTTTATGACCTAGTGCTTCAGCACAAGTTAATCTTCCATTTGCAACTCTAAGAGTTGTTTTGATTAATTCATCACCTGCTTCAGATAAATTCATTTCTCTTGATAGAATTTTTGATACGTCACAATCAATATGTTCACCCATAGTTTTAACTGTTAGTGGGTTAGCAGTTAGTTTGATTACAGGTTCAATTGGATTTCCAACAATATTTCCTTGGCCTGTTGGGAATAGATGTATATTAAAACCAGCAGCAGCTTGAAGTGTAACACACTCAGCAGCAGCAGAAGAAGTATCCATAAAGTATAAACCTTTACCTTTTTTTGGTTCTTCAGCAGGTTCTAAAACATCTATAAATTTACAATTTCCAATTTTCTGAAAGTTTCCAAACGCTTTTTCTTCAATAGTTGTCAAACCACCCGCAATATTTCCAGCTGTAGGTTGACTTTCTGAAAGATCATCTGTTGCTTCTTTTAAAATAAAGTCGTTGTATGAATTCCATGTTTTCATGAATTTTTCTGAAGCTTCAGGTGTTGCACCTCTTTTAGCACATACAGTTTCTGCACCTGTTAACTCAGAAGTTTCACCAAAACATAAATGAACTCCTAATGGCTCTAATTTATCCATTAAGTTTCCAACTGTTGGGTTTGAAGCCAAACCTGATGTCGTATCTGACTCTCCACACTTAACAGATATCCATAAATCACTTATCGGACATTCTTCTCTTTGCTTTTCAGATGCCCACATTACAAATTCTTGTGCTTTTTTAGAAGCTTTCATAATAGTGCCGATGTCTCCAGTTCTTTCGATATGGAAACCTTCAACTGGTTTTCCAGTTTTTGCAATTCCATCAACTATTCTTTTAGTCCATTTAGGCTCAATACCTATTACGATCACTGCTGCTACATTTGGATTGCAACCTGTTCCAATCATTGTTCTAAAATGTAATTCTAAGTCAGCACCAAATTGAAGTCTTCCGTATGAATGTGGAAGTGCAATTGTACCTTTAATGTTGTTAGCTACTGCCTCAGCACAAGCATTCGAAATATCGTCTACGGGAAGAATTATTACATGGTTTCTAGTACCAGCTCTGCCATTTTCTCTTTTATAACCTAAAAAACTTTTTGGAATTTCCATAATATTACCACTTCTTTGTTTTAACATTGTGAACATGAACATGTTCACCTTTTTTAATTGATTTTACAACTTTACCTATATCGTGACCATATTTTA
>Ga0181595_10002788_pt1 | contig 17138 bp, 8 predicted proteins | sample 041ome_7_FD_145604 | JGI IMG/M metagenome (GOLD analysis project Ga0181595, IMG submission 145604) | Coastal salt marsh microbial communities from the Groves Creek Marsh, Skidaway Island, Georgia - 041401AS metaG (spades assembly) | ecosystem: Environmental > Aquatic > Marine > Intertidal zone >...
GAGCACAGGAGTCTCTTCTTCCGCTGAAGTTGCCGTAAACTACGAAAACTTTTTTGGGTTGCCTCAAAAAACATCTTACGAGGAATTACTCCGCGCGCTTTCCCGGATTCCCGCAGTGCAAACTCCTGAGGTATTAGGTCTACATATGAACGCAGATGTTGCACATTGCACGAGAGCTGCCAAACTCATGTGGGAAAATTTAGTCGCTTTGCAACCGACGAGCACCTCTTCATGTGCCATTCCAGCAAACACGAGCGACGGTGATGATGGTGTGCACGATGTTCTCTCCCAGAAAAAAACAAAGAGTCCAGAAGATGTGCTAGATTCAATTGCCGCCGATATTTTATCCATCTTACCGCAGAAAGAGGATAAAAACTCTGACGTGAAAAAGTTGAGGAAAAAATGGGCAAACAAGATTACTCCGATTCGTATCACACTTTTACAGGAGCTTGAAAAACATAACAGATTAACGAGCGTGATGAAGCAGACGCTGCTTAGTTTACGTAAGGCGTTAAACGGTGAAATAGCAATGTCATCTGTGCTTGATAACGTTGCGATGTCTTTGAACTCTGGCTTCGTTCCGAGTTCATGGAAGAGAGAAGCGCCAGAAACTGGGAAAAATATCACTTCCTGGATCCAGTGGTACCTCAAACGCGGCTCTCAGTTTAGCGAGTGGGTCGCGAAACATGACGGTAATTTACCGCCGTGCGTGTGGATCTCAGGTTTACACTCACCAGAAACATTCATCGCTGCTCTTGTGCAGACATCATGCAGAAAGAAAGGATGGCCGTTAGATATTGCACACGTGAAAACAAAGCTCACGCATGTAAAAGATGCACGTGAGATTAAACAACCGCCAGAAAACGGATGCTATGTGTCTGGATTGTACTTAGAGGGTGCCAGATGGGATTGGAAATCTCACACGCTCGAGACGCAAAAGAACAACGAACTCGTGGAGGAACTTCCGGTCATGCACATAATTCCGGTTGAAAAAAATGAAAGCGCGAAAGCAGGCGAGTTACGGGTCCCAGTGTACATAACGCAGGCAAGAAGAAATGCCATGGGAAAGGGGTTAGTTTTTGAAGCCTCTCTTCATTCGGACGCGCATGAATCGCACTGGATACTCCAAGGTGTATGTATGACTCTGAATTTAGATGATTGATACTTTCGGTGTGAATTTAATTTAACAGATATTTTTAGGTGCTCGACGATTATATACCTGCTTACACGCTCAACTCCTCTCTCCTCAACACGCCAAAAGTTTAGAGGACGCTTTTTTGTACCTTCCCCTTAGTAATTTACGCTTCGAAAAACCGCACCTTGAAGCGCGCGAAAATCCATCGCGCGCGCGATAGTTATTTATTCATGACTTTATCAACGCTTCGCGCATCTGGATCGTTGTCGTCTTCGGTTTCGATTCTATCATCTAAGCCGCGTTCTTTCGACATCGCGCAGAGAAAAGAGAAAAAAAAAGACGGTCCGGCAACACTCTTGCGAGTTCGTGCAGGGCTACCCGACGATAAAGAATACGTTCCCAATGGGTTTGAATCGATACAAGATAGAGTAGTACTAGAGAGAAATAGAAGAAGAATGTCAAGAAGTACCATTAATGTATATTCTGCAGCGATTGTTGCGAGCACGGGAAGCTATTTTGTTGCTTCCTCGGCAGCAGCGGTGAGTAGCGATGACGAGAAGAAACTGTATAAACTTACGCTTTCGGCGTGTCTATCGATGTTGGCATTTGGTGCGGCATGCGGATGCATCGCGGGAGCGCTCGTGTACGTTGAATTTGGAACTCCTTCAGCGACGGTACTTCTAACTTCCGAAATTAAAGGCGCAATAGTTGCTGCGCTCCCGTTAGGAGCTGCTACAGCGTGTTTGGCCATTGGTTCCAAAACCGTGAGCGAAAGGTTTGGCAGAAGAGATATTTTTCGTTTTGCAAATGCGCTGTATCTCGCTTCAGCCACTCTCGCCTCGTTGTCAAATTCTTACACGATGCTTATAATCGCGCGTTTCGTATCTGGTCTTGCGTGCGGGTGTTCAACAGCAATAACGACGGTTTTTATTTCCGAGTGTGTCCCAGCGAAAACGCGCGGTAAGTATACCTCACTTTCGCCACTTTTCGGAACGGTTGGTCTACTTTACGCATTTGTGATGAGTTTATTCATATCTTCTATATTTGGAGTTACTAATGTGCGTGCCACATCCGCAGTCAGCGTCACTGGTGAACCTTCATCTTCGCTCGTGTGGCGATTGATGTTACTTGTACCAATTTTACCGTGCTTAGCACAAGAGTACATTTTTAGGTATAGGCCAGACGCATGTCCGGAATCACCAAGATGGTTAGCGAGTCGCGGGCGCTATCAAGAAGCTCGAGGTATTATGAAATCTTTAGGGCAGACGTTGCCATCAAACAATGTAGCGAGCTTGGCGACTTCAGACGCACGGCCGATTGAAGATGCTGGATTTTTCGGATTGTTCAAGTCATCCAAACATATCAAGGCAACAGGCGTTGCATGCGGCATGAATATGCTCCAGCAGTTTTGTGGGATAAATGTGATAGTCTACTACGCGCCAAAAATACTAAATTTCCTAGGATACGGTAAGCGTGAGTCTATCATGCTTACAGTTATTGTTTCTATGTTCCAGATTTGCTTCGGGACATATTTATCGCAGAAGATTGATGTCTACGGAAGAAAGAAGATGGCAATGATTGGAATATTTGGCATAATCTCAGGCTGCGCTTTATTAGCATTCTCTTTCTCAGCTACTGGCGGTAGTGTAAGTAATGGTCTATTGGCAATATCCGGCATTCTTATGTTCCGGGTTTCCTTTTCTTTATCGCTAGGACCAATACCATATGTCGTATCCTCCGAAGTTTTCCCAAAGGACGCCCGGAGTTCAGGCGTCGCGCTGGCAACGCTCGTGCAGTGGCTGTGTAATGTTCTCGTTACTTTCACGTTTCTATCCCTCGTGGATACTTTTGGTGCGTGCAAAGTTTTCGTAGCATACACGTTTGTCGGTGTATTAGCTTTAGCTAGCGTATATTACTTGCTTCCAGAGACGAATCAACAGAAGCTAGAAGACAACTGATTGATAGAAGTTACTTGTAATTTTATATTTGTTATTGCTGTAAAATCGCTTCACTAAAATACTATTATTATTGCTATTACTATAATGCAATGCCTAGTACCTGTACTCAGGTATAAGTGAACGCATTCAATGCTTTGCTAAGATGACTTTTATTTGTATGTTACAAGAAGGGACAAAACGGCCTAGGTCGTACTTCAATTTTCTGAGAGCACCAACAGCACTGCGCCGTCCGGTTTGTTTTATATTTACCTCGGATTTTTTTTGTCTGCCAAACTCTAATTGCGCATTCTTTGCACTGCCTAGCGTGCATACACGGGTAAAAGAGGTAACGCACGACATTCTTTTCTTCGTCGAAAGGTTCCAAGCATATGCCACATTCGGAATAGTTCCCGCTCATGGTGTTCAGAGGGAACTCTACTTTATCAGGAATTTTACCGCCCTCAATTTGAGTGTTTATGGCAATCAAATCAACTTCTTCTTCTTCCTCTTCTTCCTCTTCGTTCTGTTCGGCACCATTTACAGAATTGATGTTGTTATTGTTATCGTTATTAACATTATTTTCATTATTTGCTATCGTCCTCTCGGTCTCGTTGCTCTCCTTTTCTTCTTCTCGTTGTTTCTTCTTTTGCAAAAATTTTAGAATGCTGAACTGCGAGTTAGGCTTCTTCTTCTTCTGTTTCTCTTCCTCGCGATGCGGATCGTAATAATTCGTCGTGTCTCTAAACGCTCGCTCATTCTCTTTCGCTTCTCCGTCCGTCACTCTGTGTTTTCCAGTCAGACAGAAATCGACGTGCTCCGGGAGCAACACTCGGTGGACATCTTTATTACACACCGGACAACTGCCCAAATTACTTTCGCCTATGTTTATTGCTTTATTTTTCTTTTTAGCGTGGTGAAAGTTCAGCTCGTCCACGTCGTCTTCGCGCGTGACAACGATGACATCGTCATCTTCGATGTCGTTCATGACCCGCGTCGCGTAGAAGAGCTCCGACGTGGAGGGCGTATAGAAATGACGCCTTGTGTTTAAATCTCTTTCTCTCTCTCTGTCATCTGTCTGTCGTTTGCAAATTCAAAAATTTCGATTAAGGAGGGAAAAGAAGCGAGCTGTGCAGTTGCACAAAGGAGTTTATTGTAACGTGTATATAAGAATGTTAACAAAGAAAATCTACAGGTAATATATATATATGTGTGTGTGTGTGTGTGTGATTGGCGACAGTGATTCGATTACTGCATCGGAGAAGCGCCTTCTTCGGTGACATTTAAGGAGCTCTCGAAGCTTTCAGCCTTCAGCTCTTCTTCGGCTTCTCGTACCGCCTGGTCGGCGAGACGAATAGCTTCTTCATCTTCATCATCATCTTCTTCGTCTTCGTTGTCAGAGCCATTCAAGTACGCGTGGTAGGGTGATTTTGGACACATAAAAACCGGTGAAGAGTTCTTATCCGCCTTGGTTGCTGTGAATATGACAGTTTTTGCCGGACTTGGGCTGTATTCTTCGTCTATTTCGTCCTCTTTCTCTTCCGTCAAAGGGGTAGACGGCAATTTGGTGTCAGTTTCGCATCTCAACAGTTTCATTTCTTCGAGAGACATGGTTTGACGTCTCTTATACTCATCGCTTTCTTCTTCTTCTTCTTCTTCTTCTTCTTCTTCTTCTTCTTCTTCTTTATCTTCTTCTTCTTCTTCTTCTTTATCTTCTTCTTCTTTATCTCCTTCTTGTACGATTTCTTCAACTGTCGTCGGAGGCGCCGCCATCATCTTCGGCGTCGCTGCTTGCTCCTCTTTTTCTTCTTCTTCTTCGTTGGTTGGTTGCGTCCATGAACCAAACAAATCGTGACCTCTGGCAGAGTCCCAGTACTTCATTCTCGCCTCGCTCGCTTGCGGTTGTTTTACTTCTTGTTCTTGCTTCCTCGTCGTATTGAACGAAAAATCAGCTCCTGCAACATCGTTTGGTTCCGAGGAAGACGACGGAAGCACCCCTCCGCCTTCAACGTTGGCGTTGCCAACCACCCTCGTGTGTGCCGTTTGTCTTCGGTCGTCTGTAAAATTCGAAGAGAAAATCTCGTTTCCTTTATACATACCTTTTTGATGCAACTCGCTCGTCAAACGCACTTTCGACGTATTCCAATGGAAACCTTTCTTCTGTCTATCGTCGAAACGTACGCCAGCACCTACCGTCGATGTCGTCGACGTCTTGAACTCCGCCTTACAGAATCCACTCTTCACGGCTTCCTCAAGCCGTTCAATTAGCGCGTCTTTACTTCCAGCCGGGTTCACTTTCCTCTCTCTGCACGCCGTTCGCAACTCTTGCAGCGTCAACTGTTTCAAGTCCACGGGTGCGAGAGCTGCCCCAATTTGCGCATCTTCCTTCTTTCTATCTACGGGCACTTTCAGAAATTTCGGCGGCGTTTTCTGCGAGAAAATCCCGTGTCCAGAGTGTCCTCTCTCTCTGTTTACGTTCCACGTTCTCATATTCTCCTTGAACTCTTTCCCGACTTCGACCGAGTCGTTTTTGAAAATCGATTCCACCCCCGAAGTTGGTCTCTTCACGAGTGCGGTGTTCTTCTTCTGTTCGTTATTATTGTTGCTAGTATGATGATCATCGTATTCTTGTTTCAACGATAACGGGTTTCGCCCGTTTGTAATTTCCGAAGAGTACGTTCGTATTCCCATCTTCTTCGTGTTCTTAATCGATCGATCGATCGGTTGCGCGCGCGCGTTTGTGAAATTCTGAGGAAGAGGAGAGTTTCGCATTTTTTATTTTTTTTTCTTACCCCTCCCTCTCCTCCTCTGCGTATAGTCTAGTCTGGCTCTCTCGCTCTCCCGTTCGGGGAGTCGCCCCCCTGGTTGGTCTTCTCTCTCAAAAAAAAATATCAGCCATCCGAGTCATCCCTCGTCATCCATCATCTTTCCCGCCTAAAAAAAGAGGAAAAATCGAACGCGCGCGCGCGCGCGCTTCAAAAGAGAGAGAGAGAGTAAGAGAAAACAACTTTCTTTAAAAACAAGACTGAAGAACACGCATAGTTTAAAACAGAGGAACAGAGATAAGGAAGAAATCATGTCTGGCGTTGTATCAGCGCAGATGCACTGCTGCGGTGGTGCAAGACTCACCACCCAAAACGCGGCGAGAAGACGCGTTTCGTCTTCATCGTCATCGGCGATGGCGATGAAAGCAGCGCGATCGTCGTCTTCGTTCGAACAAAAAAATTTCAACGATGATGATAACGTCATCAGCGGTGAAAACGACGAAGAAATGGATGCGCTGAGCAAAACATTGAAGAAAGCGTTCGTGACTGCTTCGGCGTCCTTGGTTTTAGCCGTCGCGGGTATGCCTTCAGAGTCTGTAGTAGCTGCACCTTTGGACGTGACGAATAAGATTAGCATCAATGGACCGGCGCGATATTTGCCGAGCGAACTCACTAAACCGGACCCGATTTTCGAGGAAGACTTTAACGTATCCTTCGCTGGTTTAAAAGTAGACCACAAGATATTAGTCTCTACGATTATTTTCGGTCAAGCGATTGGTTTTGCCGGGGCCATTGCCGGCGGGTTGGAAGCGAAAAAGAGAGCGGAGGAGATTACACAGTTGAACAAGTCGCTTTTGGAAGTGAACGGGAAAATCAAGAAAGAATTGCGAAGAGAGAAACAAAGCAAGACGCCTGGAGTAGATATGAGCATCGATAGCGACGGCGATCCATACGTGGAGAAAATTTTAACGCTGCTTCGATCGGGTAAGGCATTGTTGAAGATAGAGGAATCGAAGGAGAAATTTGAAGAGGCTTTGGGTAAATTTGAAGAAGCTCACGCACTCATCATCGCCGAGAGCGGTAAGGAAAAGTTACTGGTGCCGTGGAAGGCGGAGAGAAAAGCATTAAAAGGTATTGCGGCTGCTGCGAGTCGTTTGGGATACACGGCGAAGTCTTTGGAAATGACAAAGAAGGTACTCGATTTAGCATTGGAGCATAAAGATATGGCGGAAATCACAGATAACTACGGTAAGATTGCGGACTTGTACACCGAGTTGGATCAGTTGGAATCCGCGCAAACGTATTATGATTTGTACTTTAACGCGCTCGATAACGAGTATGGCTTCAGCGCGGAAAAGAATACCCAAGCTGTTGCGAGATAAAAGAAAAAAGAAGATTAACCGCCGAATTGTCTGTCTGTAATTTTTACTACTACATAATGATTGTTTCATTTCAAAACGATATCACTAATATTGCTATGTGCGTTCTATTCTGTTTTACTATCACACCCGATCACTAATCGTCATCGCTGCTAGTACTGCTAAACCTATCCACTTTCTTTGCATCAATCAATCGCGCCGTAACAAATCTATCAACACCCGCGTAATCACTTCGAACTCGAACGTCCTCGTAGAGGTTCGTGTTCCATAACTTCTCCCACACGCGCAACGCTTGTTCTCCACCGTGCGTCTCTAACGCTAAAAATCCCCCGGGAGCTAAATATTTGTGCGAAGATTCGCAGATTATATCTAAATCACCCATCCCCATCTCGCCTCGACCATCTAACGCAGACATCGGCTCGTGTCGACCAACCTCCGGCTGCAGGTTTGCGGCGATATCCGAGGGAATATACGGTGGGTTCGAAACTATTCCAGCGAATTTGATGCCATCATAACTGCGCAAAGCGTCAAACCACGATCCATGCAACAAAGTAATCGTATCGTTCAAATGTAAACGCTCAACATTTATCTTTGCAATTTCCAGCGCTTCCTTTGAAAAATCCGTGGCGTATACCCCGGCGTTTGCCTTCGAGAACGTATCCTTCAACTCCGTGGCGAGCGCGCATGCAATTGCGCCAGAGCCGGTACCTAAGTCTAACCAAGGCAATTTCTTTAAATGGTCCTTCTTCCCATATATTTTCACGTGCTGATATGCAAAATCAATCAGGAGTTCGGTTTCCGGTCGTGGTATTAAAACGCCCGGGGCGACGTATAACAATACCGTCCGAAACTGCGAAGACTTCGTCAAATACTGAATTGGGTACCGGTCATCGATACGCTTGTTCCATAGTGCTGTCATTTGGTCGAAACTCATGCGCATGGAGATATTATCACTCTTTCCCTCACTCGCGACGACGTCTTCCAAGAGCCACTCCAACTCTGTAACTAACGACTGTTCATCTACAGGGTCGTTATTATTGATGATATCGTGATGATGATGCTGATCGCCGTCTTTACTACCACCAATGCCGCCATCGAACGAAGAAAACGATCCTCTATTCTCTTTTATCTTCTCTTTCGCCCACGCGTGCCATCGTTTTAATTCCCCTCTCGTAGAATCGTGTTTCGCTTTTCGTTCGTTCAACGGTATCGTCTTGTCATCGTCGAAGTTTTGTGCATTCCTCACCGACGACGACGAAGAGGAACAGTAAAACGTCCTCTTCGTCGCTCTGTGCGAATAGGGACAGCGAAGACGATGATGATGATGATGATGATGCGTCGATGCTGCTGCTGCTGCTGCTGTTGCTCCTGCAGCTCCCAACGCGCGAGAAGGAGAAGGTTTCAACATCACTCGAAGTAGTTTCATTTCTCGTCTCTCCCCTTGTGATGTGTAAGTGTGTAATTGTTGCGTGTGTTTTTTTGAAGATGTTTTTTCCAAATTTCTCCTCACGCAACTTCAGTTAGAAAGCGCGCGTACGGGGTTTTAGAAAAGAAGGAAGAGAGAGAGAGAGAGAGGGCGTGAGGACGAGAGAAAGTAACCTCTACCATGTCTGCGCCGTCCTCTTCTGGCTCGTCCGCCTTGACCACCACCATTTCCAACGCGTTATCTTCTTTACTTCTTTCCAAATTCCGAGACGAGAGCGGAGGAGGAGAAGGAACGAACACCTTGGAAACACTTCTTTTGATTATATTCACCGGTTTGCTCTCCTTCTTTCCGACGCTTTTTGCCGTTCGACGATGGATATTTCCTTCGCTGTTACAGTTAGGGTTGAAATTTGTAGCCACGAAAGGCGTGCGCGTGACGGTCGGTTCGGTTGGGTTTCTTTCCGCGACGGATGTGATTTTGAACTTTTCGTCCCCTAGTGAAGGGGGAGGAGGGGGAGATATCGAGCAGATATTCATCGGAGAAGTTAGATACGCGGGGAGATTAAGGCAATTGATGAATTGGATGTTGAAAACGTTATATTCATCGCCTTCTGCGACGGGATTTACGACTTCATCTACTCCCAAGGAAGGAGATGTGCTTGTACCCGAAGAAGAAGGAGCTGGAGAAACCTCGGCGGGAAAAGAAGTTGCCATGCAAAATCGGAACAGGATGATGAACGTCCCCATTCGGTGTTTCGACGTGCAGGTAAAGAAACGAAGCGCAAAGAAAAGAAAGAAGCGAGAAGAACACGAAGATGATTTAGACGGCGATTACGTCGAAGAAGAGAAGGAGGAGCAGAAAGAGCAGGAAGAGGCGGAATCGTTTGGCAACAAAGACAACAACAAAACAAAAAATGACGATAAAACAGAGACGGCAAGTAAACGCATGAGGGAAAGCTTTAGAAAACGCGTCGTCGCGAGATTTCTCTCGCTTCTTGAAATCAATTTAGTAGATGTAAGAGTGTACGAAGACGATGTATTCACCGTTACAACGACACAGCTTGTTGTGACTACGAAACTTGTAGGAGATTCGCTAATGGTGTTTGTGAATATGCCAAATGGCATTCGAATAGTTCCAAAATCAGTCCGCGCTGGTAAGAAAGATAACGTTGCCATAGCAGTTTCGAAAGTTTCGTGCTCAGCAAGGGCTGATTTGGCGAAAATAGGTAAAGTAAGTGATGTGCAAGTTGAACTGTTGGGGATAGATCCGGTCTTCACGGAAGATTCGCAGGATTTATTCAATCACGCATGGATAGAAAGCTTTCGAATACAACAGGTTCGCGACGTTATGATGGAAAAGGACAGCGCGAGCACGAGCTCGTCGTTTGCGCTCAGTTACGAAATTAGGAACGCTCGCGCGGAAGGATTTTGTTTCCAAAACTCACTCGCGGATTCACTCGTGCGGGATCAAATAGATTCAATTACATTGAACGAGCGCGTAAAGTCTTCAGTTTTACTGACTGTGCCTGAAATTAGCGGAGTGTTGCGAACAACAAATATCGACCAAAAAGGAGGAAATAGTAGTAAGAATGGAATAGATGCAGATGGTGGCGTCAAAAATACGACCGTCTCGATGCAAATGTCGGGTGCTTCGCTCGACGTTCAAGATGATTGTTCCCTGAAAACTTACTCTCGAAAAGTTGAAATCAGTAAATTCGAAATTGAACATCATTCAAGCAATGACCAGATGGTTCAACCGGAAACGATAAAAATAGCAATGGATGACGTGCAGATTGATTGGGATCCCGACGCACATTTTCTAATCGAGACATTTGCAGAAGATACAAAAAAGTTCCTCGGGACTCTGGCCTTTCTCGAGAAGAATCAGTCCGAGGAGGAGAAAGAGATGAAAGCGTCGCATGATCGTAACATTTCGCTTGATGTTACGAATGTTTCGTTTGCAGCGGATTTGACTCTCGGGGCAAATGTTCGCCTCGCTTCGTCGCGTCTGCATCTCGAGGAGATCTCGGCGATACACTTTGAAAATTTCGAAATCGAAACGAATGCAATGACGTTGTTCACAACGAAATCGCTCGCTCTCGAAATGCGAGAGTACGACAGCGGTTGGGATATCACCACAAATGCAGCCGCCGTCAAGTTTGCTCGAGACTTAGATTTCGGCGATTTTTACGCTGCTTTGTTCGCTGGTGAGAGTGCATTCAGACAAGCGCTAAAGAAGTTCACCTCCACCCCTACCAATGACGACTCCAAAATCATCTCCCAAAAAGCTTCATCGAAAGAAAATGCATCAATTTTGAATTTACCGGATTCGTCAGGAGTACTTCGTTGGATATCGACGGGAGGAAACACGGTTATAATTGAAGATTCGGATAAGCTCGAGAGCTTCTTGCGGTTGCAAGAAAAATTTCTGAAGCCGGAATTGAAACGCTCCAGAAAAATCTCAAGAGACGTTGACGAAATAAAGGATGCTCAAATGCTTCATCAAATATTCCATAATGTAGCGAAAGCGTATAAGAAGGGCGTAGATAGCTTCAACGAGAATAAGAAAGACGTGCACTTCCTGAATCTGGTCGATAACATTTTGACAGTTCGTGCAGAAAGTCTGGATTGGTCTTTCAAATTTGGTTGTGATGCAGATGCACATGAGAAAATAGGACATTTCTGCCGCTGCGTCGATGCCCCATACTCGGATGGCGTCGATTTACAGATCATTCAATACCAAACCATCGATTGGACATGCGAAAAGTTTGATATATTCCTCGGTGGCGAGGAATGCGCCATGTTTGAAGCAAAAACCATTTCCATGCAAGGACCAGTTGTTTTAGCAAAGCAGAGCGTCCAGTCCAAAGATACTCACTTACTACCGTTCCCGGTTGGTAAGCGAAGATTTGCGGCCATTCGTTCGGTTCATTCACCTTCGAGGCCAAGCGTATTAGCGTTCACTAATTTATCTCAGACTTGGATAGATGGACAATTCCGGTATTCAGCATCATCAGAGCCGAAGTACGCTATTCTCTCGCGCGAAATATCAAATCGCATCCTCCCGAAATCAAGGCATCGCGATGCTCCAAACGGTGATGCACCTATAGAAAAAGTAAAAGACAGCTTGCCGTGGTGGGATAACCTAAGAAACTTATGGCGAGGTGATTTCACGATTATTGCAAGGAATTCGCAAATCGTCTTGGATTCATCTTTGAAGGAAACCCAAACTCGACATGCACTTGCTTTTAAAGCTACGAAATGCGAGGCATCGTACAAATCAGGACACCTACTTCTTCGCGCTGCTCGTTTTGCAGTATCGAAAGAGCCATCCTTTGTGAATATAGTTCCTCATACGCTTTTTGTCGCGCCAGCGGTCGAGATTGGTGTGAAGTACGAATGGTTGACTAAAGATAACATAAACGGATATGCGACATCATATCGATTCGATCCAACAACTGGCGTGGAATTGCGCACCCTGTCAGAATGTAAAAGTTGTGATGGTTCACACGAGCTCAACGTACAGTTCGCATGCAAAGATACCTTACTTCCAGGATGGCGCGCAGATCACATATTCGATGATATTGAAACAAAGATAAGTTCTAACATAGAACTAGACTTTACGGATGAAGAAGATTTCTCAACCCCTACGTCATCGACGAAGAACACGATGGATAATTTCCAAACGCCAGTGTCTTCCTTTCAGTCTACCAAGACAACGACGAATGCATATTCTACTTCTCCCCTTGCGAAATGGCAGTCTGATGACTTCAAAACCAGAATTGATGCACTCAAGCTTTCGCCTTCGAGAATGCCTTCGTTGCTGCTTTCACCGTCGCGCGCGCGGAATATATCAGATCTGCATGGTGTCCTCAATTCATTCGACGGTGTCAGCATGAATTCGACTTTCACGGAGACGCCATATTTTAGGTTCACCGCTGACGATATGAGGTACATGAAAAAATGGTGGAAAGCGCTGATGAAACCAGATTTGGTATCTTTACGCAACGCGTGGAGGTACAAACAATACGGAAGAACCACCCTAACAGAGAAAAGTTTGGATAAGACAGAAAAAGTTAAAAGTAAGTCAATGATTTCCATATTGTATTCGAAGCAACCAAGCTGGGAGGTGACGGCGGAGTATTTGAATTATTCCTTACCAACAAAGGAGAAAGACGAAACTGTCCAAAGCATAGCTGCTTTCTTGGAAGGATTCAGTTACATATCTAACGCAAATGAGAACTTGAACGTCCACGCGAAGGATTTACGCATATTTTTACCTGAAAAAGAAGAAAATGAGGTAGCTTTTGAGCCCAATCAAATGGTTTCGGCAAACTTTAATGACACCATGCGTGAGATGTTGAGAGGCTCAAACGCAGCTCCTTCACCACGTAAATCTAGAGCTGGTGATGGTAACGGTGCTGACGAAGCGGTCACTGCATCGTCGCTTCGTGAAATGGTCACAGACTCGATGTTAGTGCTTGAAAGTCACGAATTTTGTGTGCGCAAAGCTTCGGAGAAGGATGAGGTGCGAGTTAAGGTGGACGCTCCAAGAGCACTACTCGAATCAAAAACGAGAGAAAAAGTTTTCACTTGGATTCGCGAGATGTGGGAAGCTTCGCTCGGTGATGATCCCTCAATTGAGAAGCCACCGTCCATGTTTGAATTAGAAAATCTCAGTAAAAGTCCCGTCGATATGGACTTTGATCAATACAAAAAGCATAGAAAAAATATCAGTGCGACGAGTGGATTCAGCGAATCTTCACAATCTAACGCGAACACTGCGAACGCCGAACTAGATTTGCTGAAATTGATTAAACCCGGGGTTGTAAATACTGACGGTGAAAATGCTTTCAGCGAGACAAAAGCGTCTTCTCCAAGTCAAGTAATCGCCGACGAATGTTTGTTCGTTGTCCAAATTTCTGAACCGCAAATAAATCTGCGAGGTAACGATCGAAATGGGCGATTATTGCTCGCAGCTGATAGTGGACTCGTTGTTGGTCGACGCGTAGTGTCTTCATCTTCTGATTCCTCTTCAGAGGCGCATAAACAACGGTTGGTTGATGTGAATTTACACCACGTAGCAGCTCACGTCGCACCTACGGACGTCGACCTCCGAGCTGGCGTACAATGGCTCGAAGATAGACATTCTGATGACGAAGTTGCGCACTTACAAGCAAAACAAGCGAGCTTGCTGAGACAAATCTTTGCTCCATGTGAGATGATTTTCAAGCACTCCACTCAAACGAGTGATAGCGGTGCATCTGACAATTCAGATGCTCCCACAAAATTTTCTTTCAAATCTCCAGATATTGATGCCTCGATGGAATCCGAACAGCAGGCTGTACTTGTCGATGTTATCGGCTCGTTGTTTTTAACTCCGTCAAATTTTACGCCTCCAACTCCAAAATGCAACGCAGTCGCTCTGTTAAGGAAAAAAGGACAGAGAAGTTTGTTTGACCAGGAAGACGCTGCTGCGTCAGCAATCGTCGCGGCTCCTTTGCTGGAATATATCAAATCTGTCCATGCACTGAGACTGTATGACATTGATGTTCAAAAATGTGACGAAATTAAGACTGACAACGCGACGGGGAGCGCAGATTTGAAGAGACAAGGTTATCTCGATGACCTGAAACGTAAAGAAAAAGCGCTGGCGAAATCGATACGGCGCGCAGAGTCTTTGACGAAGTATAATCGTAAGAGAGCAGCGATACAAATGGAGTTAGAGATCGAACGAGGCGCGTGGGCACTTAGAAAAGCCGGGAAAACGTTCATGAATGCTGAAATTACAAATCTGAGTCTCTTGAGAGATCGGCACGTTGATTCATCCGGCGTCACTCTGTTCAAATTGAAGGGGTTACACTTACAAACTGTTGAAAAAGTAATCTTGGGAAGATGGCTTCTCGATGAGGATTGGGATAATGTTCCCGCGGCAATACGGACAAAACCTAATTTTCTTCAGGTATCAGCGTACCGCGCGGCAAGCCCACCCGAAGCACCGATTTGGAATCATTTAGAAATTCTCCTCTCACCGTTCAAAATTGACATCACGAAGGAAATCTATGAAATGATTTATGACTATGCATTTCCGTCGGAACGAGAGATCAAGTCAAAAAAGATGCATTTGGCATTCGAAAAAGAGTTTCAGACATCAAAGTCAACCGCTGCGACTGCCATGACGAAGGAACCGACGATAACAGTGATAGGAACTGCTAAAGATCATGCAAGTAAGGTTGACACAGAATCAACCGTAAAGACAGCAGGTGTTGTTCGTGGTGAAGAGGATGCGGATGAGGATGACGATGAGGATACGGCGCCTGTTTCTGGTCCAAAGGTTGTGCATGTGAAGTATTTGCGCTTCAACGAATCAAAAGTGAAAGTGTCTTATCATGGAACAGCGGGTTCTTTCAAAGACGTCCGGCTTTTGCTCGATTCCTACACGTGTGAATCTTTTGAAGGGAGATGGAGAGAACTTGTCAAACAATTGAAAGGTAACTTAGCATGGTCTGCTCTGAAATCGGTGACAGGATTCGCGGGAAGAAAACTGAACAAAATTAAATCTACTGTGAACGAGGATGCGACGGCATTAGTGCCAGTCGCAAATATCGCGGAGACGAAGGAAAGAAATCCCAGCGACAGCAGGGGCAACGCGAATCCTCAAACCGAGGAGTCTGCATCAAAACGAACCAGTTCGGTGGCATCCCCTGCCAAAAAGAAATCGATTTTCAAAAAATTATTTAACACGCCTACAAAGAGCCGTGAAAAAACCAGTGAACGGGACGCGTTCATGTCGGGCTTTAGCGCGAATAATCCACCTCACAACTAGCGTAGCATTTTTTAGTAGTAGATTTACGTAGAGATCCGCAATGCAATAGTTACAACGTTAAAAACATGTGTACATACCCTAGTATCTCAAAATTTCCCTCCGATTTGTTGGAGCGATTTTTCTAAAACGTATGAAACTTGATGCGGTTTCAGAGAACAAAACATCCCAGCTGGCAGTTCAGACGGCATTTTTAACCCGCCAATTCTCGTCCGCTTCAAATTCTTCACTTCAACCCCGGCGCTCTCCGCTATCCTTCTCACCTCTCGATTCCTTCCGTCTTCCACCTCTACCGCGACGCGGTTTTTTGGTCCTCCGTCCCCGGTGACTGTTTCCACCAACACCGGCGTCACGTGCACGCCGTCCACTTCCGTCCCTTTCCGCATCTTTGCAATCTGCGCACTCGTCACTCTCTCCGGTGCTGTAATCACATATCTCTTAACAACACCTGACGATGGGTGCGCGACTCTTTGCGACCATTTTCCGTCCGTCGTCACCAACAACATTCCCGTTGTTTGAACGTCCAATCGACCAACCGTAAACAATCTCGGCGGTAATTTTCCCGGATTCCCTTTCTTCCATTGTTCCGTCCAAGCTTGCAACAAATCTAACGCTTTCTTCCCCCCAGTGCCGGCTTCTTCTTTTTCTCCTCTGTTGTTCATACCACCAGTCTTGGTCGAGCACACGTAGCCTTTCGGCTTATTCACTAAGAAGTAAAAGTGTTCGCCGGCGTACTCGACGCCGCCTTCGACGACTTTATCGTCCAACTCAATGACGTCCACGTCCAAGTTCACCTTGAACTGTGGCTCTAAAACTTTTGTCCCGTTCACTTTTACTCGTCCGTCGAAGATGATCGCTTCAGAGCCTCGTCGCGAGGCGACGCCTAACGCCGCCAGCGCTTTCGACAATCTCTGTCCTTCCAGTTTAGTCTGTTTCTTTTCCTTTGCCGTTTGTAGCACGTCGCCGTTAAATCGCGTTTTTCTTCCCTGCGGCGGCGAATAACTCTCGTTACTCTGCGATGATGACGAAGAAGAAGTGGTGGAGAATCCTCTGTTATTATTATTATTATCGCTGCTAAAACTACCGCTACCGCGTCTGGACGAAGAGCAAGAGGCTGCGCCGCCGCGAATGACGTTGTTCTTCGACCTGGTATCGCCGACGCCGAAAAAATCAGCACTTTTTCTCGCCGCTCCCCCTCGGTGATGTAATTGGAAAGAGGCGTCGTTGTTGTCGTTGTTGTTCAACGAGACTCTCCCGCCGCGCGTCGTCAAAGACGACATCATCGAGATGCGCCTGCTGCTGATACTCGCGGTGCGACTGCTATTACTTCTTGCCTCTGTCGTTGTTTTTGTTTTTATTGTCGTCGTCGTCATCATCGTCCTCCTCATCGTCATCATCGCGCGCGTGTGTGGTGCTAAAGAACAACACCAGCGTCGTCGCATGTGTCTTGTGTTCTGACGAACGAGTTTTGCTCTCTTTCTCTCTTTTTTTCCTCTTTGAAACGAAGTTATGCCAACTTTTTTACCCACAAAACCCACAAAAATCAGAGATGAGCATCACAAGGGACAAAAAAAAGTCACAACCAAGCCGTCAACAGAAAAAACTTTTACACACAACAAGAGAAGAAGAAGAAGAAGAAGAAGATTAAGCAGAAAAGGCCATCACGGGGCGGCACTC
>Ga0181595_10002791_pt1 | contig 17134 bp, 13 predicted proteins | sample 041ome_7_FD_145604 | JGI IMG/M metagenome (GOLD analysis project Ga0181595, IMG submission 145604) | Coastal salt marsh microbial communities from the Groves Creek Marsh, Skidaway Island, Georgia - 041401AS metaG (spades assembly) | ecosystem: Environmental > Aquatic > Marine > Intertidal zone...
AAGGATGCAGCAGCAATGCCTTTACCTAAGGATGAGACAACCCCACCCGTCACGAAGATGTATCTTGTAGTCATGAGACCCCTGAGACGCCATTGGCAATAAAGAATTTACGAACTTAGGACGGGGGGAAATTATAACAAAGGGCGGCTTGTCGCTCAATCAAAAGGCTGGATAAAAGAAGAATAAATCATGGAAGCGGAAAAGTAGCTGTGGTTTTAATCCTAAAACAATAGAAAAAGGCAGCTTGCGCTGCCTTTTTTATCAAAGACTTAAGAACCGTGCTTATCGCTATGACGCATATGTGGGAACAAAATGACGTCACGGATGCTTGGCGCGTCGGCCAGTAACATCACCAGACGGTCGATACCTATACCCTGACCAGCTGTTGGTGGCAAACCGTGTTCCAAAGCTGTAACGAAATCTTCGTCGTAGTACATGGCTTCGTCATCACCGGCTTCTTTTTGCGCAACCTGCTCACGGAAACGTTCGGCCTGATCTTCAGCGTCATTTAACTCGCTAAAACCATTGCCTAACTCACGACCGCCGATAAAGAACTCAAAACGGTCAGTGATTTCCGGATTGTGGTCGTTACGACGAGCCAACGGAGAAATCTCTGCCGGGTATTCAGTGATAAAAGTAGGTTGTTGCAGCTTGGTTTCCACCAGCTCATCAAAGACTTCCATCAGTATACGGCCATGACCATAGTTGGCTTTGACTTCAATGCCTAAAGACTTAGCCAATTCAGCTACGGCTTCACGGGTCGTTAACTGCTCCAGTTTAACTTCCGGGTTGTAGTGCAGAATAGATTCAGTCACCGACATACGGGCAAATGGTTTGCCGAAGTCAAACAGGTTACCCTGATACTGCACTTCAGTGGTGCCTAACACGGACTGAGCCAGACCACGGAATAACTCTTCAGTGATATCCATTAAGTCGTTGTAATCGGCATAAGCCCAGTAGAACTCCAGCATAGTGAATTCCGGGTTATGACGGGTTGAAACACCTTCGTTACGGAAGTTACGGTTCAGCTCAAATACTTTCTCAAAACCACCGACCACTAAACGCTTTAAATACAGCTCTGGGGCTATACGCAGGAACATTTGCATGTCCAGCGCATTGTGGTGCGTCTCAAACGGACGAGCCGAGGCACCACCTGGAATGCTTTGCAGCATTGGGGTTTCTACTTCTAAAAAGCCTTTGCTGTTAAAAAACTGACGGATATAGGCCACAGTTTTAGAACGGATTAAGAAGGTTTTGCGTGACTGATCGTTCACAATCAAATCTAAATAACGTTGACGGTAACAGGCTTCCTGATCGGTTAAACCATGGAATTTATCCGGCAGCGGGCGCAGAGCTTTGGTCAGCAGACGGACTTCGTCTAACCATACAGTCAGTTCACCGGTCTGAGTTTTAAACAACACACCGCTACCACCGATGATGTCGCCTAAATCCCATTTCTTGAACCCTTCTTCATACACGCCTTCCGGCAGGCTTTTCAGCGCCACATACAGCTGAATTTTGCCACCAACGTCTTGAATAGTGGCGAAACTGGCTTTCCCCATCACACGGCGCAGCATAATACGACCTGCCACTGTGACGCGGATTTTCTTCTCTTCCAGCTCTTCTTTGCTGAATTGATCGTACTGAGCCAGGATCTGATCCGAAGTCGCATCACGGCGAAAATCATTCGGGAAAGGGTTGCCTTGCTCACGTAAGCCAGCCAGCTTATGTTTACGCTCTGCAATCAGTTTATTGACGTCCTGATGTTCTTCGATAGGCGTATTTTGTTCAGACATGATAAGTTCCTGATAATAAACTAAATTACAAACCGGCTTTTAAACTGGCTTCGATAAATTTATCTAAATCCCCGTCCAGTACGGACTGAGTGTTCCGGGTTTCAACGCCGGTACGTAAATCTTTAATACGTGAGTCATCCAGCACGTATGAACGGATTTGACTGCCCCAACCGATATCGGACTTGGTATCTTCCAATGCTTGTTTTTCAGCATTCTGCTTTTGCAGTTCAAATTCATATAACTTGGCCCGTAACTGCTTGTAGGCATTGTCACGGTTTTTGTGCTGCGATCTGTCGTTTTGACACTGCACCACAATATTAGTGGGTAAGTGAGTAATACGGACCGCAGAGTCGGTTCTGTTGACGTGCTGACCACCAGCGCCTGAAGCACGGTAAGTATCAATACGTAAGTCGGCCGGATTGATTTCGATTTCAATATCGTCGTCAACTTCAGGCGATACAAAGACTGACGCAAAAGAGGTATGGCGACGATTGCCTGAGTCAAAAGGACTCTTACGAACTAAACGATGTACACCAGTTTCAGTGCGTAACCAGCCATAAGCGTATTCACCGGTAAATTTGATAGTACAACCTTTGATACCTGCCACGTCGCCGTCTGTCACTTCGTATAATTCAGGTTTAAAGCCTTTGGCTTCGCCCCAGCGCAGATACATCCGCATCAACATGCTGGCCCAGTCCTGAGCTTCAGTACCACCTGAACCGGATTGAATATCCAGGTAACAATCGGCCGGATCGCTTTTGCCGGAGAACATACGACGGAATTCCAGCTTAGCCAGCTGAGTTTCAAGGCCTGCTAATTCGTCCTGCGCTTCAATAAAAGTGCCTTCGTCTTCAGCTTCAATGGCCAGTTCAATTAATCCGGCCACGTCCTCCAGCCCCTGATCCAGTTTGTCGATAGTACCGACAATCTGCTCCAGCGCAGAACGTTCTTTACCTAAAGACTGAGCATACTCAGGGTTGTTCCAGACGGCAGAATCCTCCAGCTCACGGCTGACTTCTTCTAGCTTTTCTTTTTTGGCGTCGTAGTCAAAGATACCCCCGAAGCACGTTAGTGCGTTCAGTCAGGTCTTTGATGGCGTTGTATACCGGATTTACTTCAAACATGATTTAAGGCGCTTAGAAAAAAATTGGTGGCGATTGTAGCAATTTTTCTGCAGACATGCAGCCATCCCGATGATTTTCTGTTGAAAGAGTCAAGACGGTTCAGGACCTGAATATCCGTGTTGACTCTATATATGCAAGCTCAACCTAATTTTTCTATCAACCTGACAATCAACTGCACAGATTGCTGATCTCTGTAGTCATTGATATCCAACTGATAAGCGACGCGGATTTTTTTGACGTTGGCATCGGGCCAGGCTTTGTTGTCGGCATTAAACCAGATGGCGTCGACTAAGCTGCCATCGCTGGATTCCAACATTAGTTTCAGGTGTTTATCAGCCAGCAGACGTTGTTGACGGATCACAAACTCCCCTTCAAACACAGGTTCAGGGAAAGCCTGGCCCCAAGGACCAGCTTGCTGCAGTAATTGGGCAAAAGGCACAGACAAGCAGTCACTGCCTAAATCACCGTCTGTGTAGAGTACAGCAGTCAGAAGCTCTGGCGTCAGGTACTTTTTGGCGACAAAATTCAGTGCCAGCTTAAAGGTTTCAAAACGCTCTTGCGCAATAGTTAAACCAGCCGCCATGGCATGACCGCCAAACTTTTTAATCAAACCCGGGTATTGAGTTGAGACTTCATCCAATAAATCGCGGATATGCAGGCCAGGAATAGATCGGGCCGAACCTTTGAGCTCACCTTCATCACCCTGCGCAAACACCAGCACCGGTCTGTGGTATTGCTCTTTAATCCGGCCAGCCAAAATGCCTATCACGCCCTGATGCCAGTCGCTTTGGTATAAACACAAAGTATCCGGCAATTCTTCAGAGGCGAAAGACAAGCGCTGCAGATAAGCCTGGGCTTCTTGCTGCATGCCCTGCTCTATTTCGCGGCGTTCCACATTTAAGCTGTCAAGTTCTGCCGCATACATGCGGGCGCGGGGTAAATCAGGCGCCAGCAAACAGCTGATGCCAAGGCCCATATCGTCTAAACGCCCGGCTGCATTTAAACGGGGAGCCAGCGCAAAACCAAAATCCTGAGCTGTTAGTTTTTCCGCTTTGCGATTGGCCACGTCAATCAGCGCCTGAATGCCAGGTCTGGCTTTGCCACTGCGAATTCGTTGCAGGCCCTGATGCACCAGAATACGGTTGTTGGTATCCAATGGAACTACGTCAGCCACAGTGCCTAAGGCCACTAAGTCCAACAGCTCAGCTAAGTTAGGCTCTACCTGAGTTTCAGTAAAATAACCTTGAGTCCGAAGTTCAGCACGCAGCGCTAACAATAGATAAAAGGCCACACCCACACCAGCTAGCTGCTTACTTGGGAAATCACAGCCCGGCTGGTTTGGATTCACTATAGCGTCCGCATCCGGCAGTTCGTTGCCCGGTAAATGGTGGTCTGTCACCAGCACTTTCACGCCCATCTTCTTCGCCAGCGCTATACCATCAATAGCTGAAATACCATTGTCGACTGTGACTATCAACTGAGCGCCCTGGGCTACTGCAATTTCGGCCATCTCTACAGACAAGCCATAACCGTATTCAAAACGATTCGGCACCAGATACTCTACACGCTTAAAACCCAGAGATTTTAAGCCACTCAGTAAGGTCGCTGTGCTGGTAGCTCCATCAGCATCAAAGTCACCAACAATGACGATATGCTGTTGCTGTTGCAAGGCTTCAATCAGTAAGGCTACTGCAGCAGCAATACCTTTAAGTAGAGTAAAAGGTAACAACTGAGCCGCACCACGAGCCAGCTGCATTGAGCTTTCAATACCACGGCTGGCGTAGATGCGTTGGATCACAGGATGATACTGTGCAAGCTCAGCAGAAATCGCCGGTACAGGCCGGCGCTGCAGTTCTTTGATGATACTCAAGGATAGTTCCGCTTAAGACGCATTCTGAGTCAAAGCAGCCACTAAAGCTGCCGCTGGCTGGTAACCAGGAATTAAACGACCATCAGGCAGTATAAGTGCTGGTGTGCCACTAATACCAAAGCTCTGGCCTAACTCGTATTGCTGCGCCACATTGTTCTTACAACTGGCTTGTTTGACTGCTTTACCGTTTTTCGCATCCGTCAGCGCTTGTTTTGCATCTTTAGAACACCAAATGGATTGCAGTTCGTCGTAAGTTGCAGATTGAATACCACCGCGCGGGAAAGCCAGATAACGCACTGTGATGCCAGCTTTGTTCAAGTCAGCCATTTCGTTATGCAACTTACGGCAGTAGCCACAGCTGGTGTCAGTAAACACATGGATCACGTACTTTTCATCAGCGGCTTTAAACTCAATAACTGAGTCGTCAAAGTCTTTCACACCCGTTTTACGGATATCTTTGAGAATATTTTCATTCACCAGCGTCTTATTTTTTAAGTCATAAATATTGCCTTCAAACAAATATTGCTTGTTTTCTGACATAAAAAATAAACCTTTGTCGGTTTGCACTTGCAGCATGCCTGGCACTGTGGAATCCGCGACAGATTTGACATTTAAACCCACTTCAGAAAAGGCCTTATTAACTTCAGGCAATATCGCCTGTGCTGCTAAACCTGTACTTACACATGCTGCCATAACAGCAAGATAACTAAACTTCTTCATCTTTGTATCCTGCACCCAAGGCTAGCCCCTGGGATGATGTTGTTGATGTAAACTTTGCAGACGCGCTTGCGCCACATGGGTATAAATTTGGGTGGTCGATAAATCGCTGTGCCCCAATAATAACTGTACGACCCTTAAATCAGCACCATGATTCAATAAATGAGTAGCAAAGGCATGTCGTACCGTATGCGGTGACAACTCTGCATTAATGCCTGCCACTTTGGCATAAAACTTAATCCGGTGCCAGAAAGTTTGACGGGTCATTTGCTGGCCTCTGGAGCTTGGAAATACCACATCACTTTGGCTGTCGAGCAATAATCCACGACCCTGACGCAGATAATTATCCAGCCACTCCACCGCTGTTTCGCCCAAAGGCACCAGCCGTTCTTTTTTGCCTTTGCCGGTCACCCGCACTAAGCCCTGGCGCAAATTAATTTGCTGCAAGGTTAAACCGACCAGCTCTGAGACTCGAAGACCGGCCGCATACAAAATTTCTAGCATCACTTTATCGCGAAACTGAATTAAATCACTGACATCTGGGGCAGATAGCAATAAATCCACGTCGTGCTCGGACAAGGTTTTCGGCAACGAGCGGCCAATTTTGGGGTTAAAGACATCGGATAAAGGGTTTGCACTGATCTGTTTGGTTTTGTGCAGATGGCGATAAAAGCGTCGTAAACTGCTTAAGGCTCTGGAGGTACTGCGTGGACTAAAACCTTGATCCACTCTGTGAGCCAGATAACTGTTCAGCAGCATCTGATCGACTGTGGTCAGTTGCTGCTCTTGTTGCTGCAAAAACAAGGCAAATTTACTCAAATCAGTGCCATATGCACTTAAGGTGTGCTCACTGACACCTTTATCCAACCACAACTGATCTAAAAACGCTTGAATTAGTTGTTGTTCTGAGCTGGCCAATACCTTTGCCACTAGCTACTCCAGGGTTAATTTACCTTGTCTGACTTTGTTGGTTCAGAGGCTTCTGCTACACTGCCGCCCACATAAAATGCTGAGTCATATCAGATGAAAATTGGTCTTTTTTACGGATCCACCACTTGTTACACCCAAATAGTGGCGGAAAAAATTCAGGTCCTTTTAAGTGCTGACCCGAGCTTGCCAGATGGCAGCAGTGTAACACTTCACAATATCAAAGATCAGCCTCTGTCGCTGATGGCTGACTATGATCTGCTGATCTTGGGGATTTCGACCTGGGATTTCGGCGAACTGCAAGAAGATTGGGAAGCGCAATGGGAAGACATTAAAGACGTTGATTTAACAGGAAAAATCGTCGCGATTTATGGCATGGGCGATCAGTTAGGTTATGCGGAATGGTTTCAGGATGCTGTAGGAATGTTGCATCAGGCTATAGCGCCACAGGACTGTATTCGTATTGGCTTTTGGTCCACTGAAGGTTATGACTTCATTGCCTCCAAAGCGGTCACCGAAGACGGTCAATGGTTTTACGGCTTGGCTCTGGATGAAGAAAATCAGTACGACCAGACCGACCTTCGGCTTAACTTATGGCTGACCCAACTGATGAATGAACTGGTTGCTCTCTAGAAGCGGCCAGCCATCACGTCCTGATACAATTGAGTTTTTTGTACTTCAAGATGGGCTTGTTGTAGCTTAAGCACCAATTCAGGATCGGTATCTTTACTGGCTGCCAAATAGGTTTTTTGCTCCAGTTGCGCAATGGCTAAAACAAAACGAGTCACGCCTTCAGGTTGGGCTAATTGTTTTTCCATCAATCTTAAAGCTGTCTCGTCGTCTATCACATAATCTACTTTGCCCTTGAGTAATAGCCGCCAGGATTCCAGAATATCGGCAGAGAGCTGTAGTTCTTTGCCTACCTTCATGCCCTGCTGTTTCAACCAAAGATAGGAAAAATCGTCACGTTGCACTGCGATAACAGCTGAACCTAAGTCTTTGATATGATTAGGAGTCAAATCTGTACGTTCAGTTAATCTGACTAAACCCAACCTATAATTCGCCACCGGACCAATCCAATGGAATTCTTTCTCGCGGGCTGCGGTTCTTGCCATGTTGTAAATCAGGACGTTAGGCGATGAAGTTGCTATATAAAAAGCTCTGGCCCATGGATACATTTCAATACGACTTGTCAGACCGGCCTGTTTTAAGGTGGCTTCAACTATCCGCGTACTAACTCCGCCGACTTTCCCATCTTCCACAGTCTGATGAGGCGGCGATAACTCTGTGACCACCCGAACAGGGGGTAAATCAGCGTAAGCGGCAAAAACAGCTGAAAAACTTAAAAAAACAGCAAGGACGCATTTGATCACTACTAAACCTCAAGCCAGTGCATTACATATTTTTACAAGACTATGTTTATGCTAGCTTAGTTATCCAAAGCTTTCCTGACAACGGCTACTTTTGACAACAAATAAAAAGGGTGGCCAAAGCCACCCTCATTTATTTAGCCGGCAGACTTAGCCTTTTAATACTTGCGCCATAGCTTGAGCGAAATAATCAATATTGCTGTGGTTCAAACCAGAAATACTGACACGGCTTGACCCCACCATATAAATGCTGAACTCTTTACGCAGACGTTCAATTTGCTCTTTGTTAATACCTAGGAAAGAGAACATACCGTGCTGTTTGGTGATAAAGCTGAAATCCTGCGTAATGCCTTCAGCAGCAAATTTATCAATTATTAATTGACGGTAGTCATTGATGCGATTACGCATTACAGCCAATTCCTGATGCCATAAGGCTGTTAACTCCTGACTATCCAGAATATGGCTAACAATGATAGCGCCATGAGCAGGAGGCATAGAATAGATACTACGTACTACAGCCAGTAATACAGACTTGGCTATATCTGCGGTTTTGTTATCTGCAGCCACTATACTGACAGCGCCAATACGTTCGCGGTATAAACCGAAATTTTTCGAGCAAGAGCTGCATAAAATCAGTTCATCCAGCAGATCCGCCACGTAACGTAAGCCTTGGGTGTCTTCTTCCAGACCTAAGCCAAAGCCTTGATAGGCCATATCCACCAGCGGCGTAAAGCCTTTTTCTTTAGCTAAGTGGGCAAACTGTTTCCATTGTTCAAAATTTAAATCCATACCGCTTGGGTTATGGCAGCAAGCGTGTACCAGTACCACGTCACCAGCAGGAACCTGCGCCAGTTCAGTCAGCATGGCGTCAAATTTCAGGCCTTTGGTATCCCAGTCGTAGTAGCTGTATTCTTTGACCTTCAGGCCTGCAGCCTGAAATAAAGAAATATGGTTCGCCCAGGTTGGGTTGGTTACCCAGACGGTCGCGTCCGGATTGGCTTTTTTAATAAATTCAGCTGCAACGCGCAATGCGCCAGTGCCACCAGGCGTGTGAGCTGTGGTCACCCGACCAGACAACAGCACTTTATGCTGACCAAAGGCCAGTTTTTCTATATGGCTGTTAAAGGATAAATCACCCGCCATACCTATGTAGGTTTTACTGTCTTCGTTTTTTAAACGTAGCGCTTCGGCCTTTTTCACACAATCCAGCACAGCCGTATGGCCTTGCTCGTCTTTATAGACACCCACCCCAAGGTCCACTTTCAATGGATTTGGATCTTCTTTATAAGCGGCCATTAAACCTAAAATTGGATCGATAGGGGTCGGCTGTAAGTGCGAAAACATAGTCATTACCTATTAGTTTGCGGTGTTAAAAAATCAATGTGAATTCATCTTATCATGCAGGCAATAAGTCTGGCAGCACAAGACAGATGGCGACCAGACGAACCAAAGCTTCTGTATGGTAGGCCTGACGTTTAAAGGCCTCAGCGTCAATAATACCTGCCAATTCACCTTTAGCGTTAAATAAAGGCAGACAGGCTTCGGATAACACCTTAGGATCACAGGTGTAATATTCGCCACCTGCGGTTAAATAGGCAGTGACATCGTTAATCACTTTGGCTTTACCGGTTAAGCCAACAGTGCTGTTATTGCTGATTTGAGCGAACTCTGTTGTTAACGGAAATTCCGCACGCGAAGCCGCACCAAAATAAGCCAGTTTCACCAATACGCTTTCACCTTGTGGGTTCAGACGTTTCTGATAAATACCAAACCAGTCACTGTCGTTGCTTTGCTGATAATTTTGTACTATTGCAGTTAACTGACTTAAGGCTGTTGCCGTGGCCTGGCTTTGCCCCAGAGTAGCCACCAAATCATATGGCTCCTCAGCCAACTGGCCAAATAAAGAGCACGCTCCGCCTTCGCCTAATTCAGGCACTTGATAAGACCAGGTCACAGCTGGTGCAGATGTTGCTGCCAGCTGGTTTTTTAATGAGGCCAGAGCCTGATCTATCGCAGCTTCCTGTCCTTGTAGTAACGCAGCCAAACCTGACTGCTCGAGATATAAATGAATAGACACTTCAGCCATCCAGATTTCTAAAATTAACGGTAGTTTACCAGAAGCCTTTTATTTGCCAATGGCTTTTTTTGCCCTTTCTATTTACGCCTTACTTCTGTAGCGTGCGCAGTAAAGCCTGAGATCACGCAGCATAGGCTTTGAGAACTCAGGGCATAAGGCTTGCTGTTTTTAATCTTGTTGTTTATCGTGCGCGTTCTGACGACTTACACAGATTATTTTATGAGTGGAAAAAAAATTTCGTTAGCCGACTGGCAACAACAATTGGGGCGCCCCGCCGAAACAACAAGCTCTGCTGCAGATGATCTGGTCTACAGCACAGAGTCAGGCCGTATCGAAAAACCTAAAGCGCAAAAAGCTGTGGCCCAGACCTTTGCTGATGGTCACGCCCGATTAAAACGCGAAACCAAAGGCCGCAATGGTAAAGCTGTGATCACCATTTCAGGTCTGGCAGAAAGCACTGAAAAACTGACAGAAATAGCGGCCTTGCTCAAGAAAAAATGTGGTTGTGGTGGCTCAGTTAAAGACGGTGTTATTGAAATTCAGGGTGATCAACGTGAAGTGGTACAGCAGGAACTAACCAAGCTGGGTTACAAGCATAAGTGGGCTGGGGGTTAAAATTGAGGTCAGAGCTAAATGAATTGGCTGGCAATTTCTTTTAGTCTGACCCCAGTTTTAGTTACTTCTGTTGGTTATAGTCTTTGCCAAAAATCTTGCCAAAGAAGCTGTCTTTTAACCAAACCGGACGTTGTGGGTTATTTGCCACTTCTGTGGCAATACCAAAGTTAATGTCGGCGAAAGTAGCACCGGCATCATAACGAATAGCGCCAAAGTCAGCAGTTAAACCAGCTTTGTCATCCGTAGGCTTGTGGTAATGCTTGGCAAAAAATTTACCCCATACCTCACCACCTTTTTGTTTTGGATCCTTAGAGGTAAAACCTGTCATCAGGAACACTGAAGGCACGCCTTGTTGCACTAAAGTGTAATGGTCTGAACGGGTGAAAATAGCCTGTTCTGGCATTGGATCCGGGCTTTGAGTAATACCCACCGCGGCTGCAGCTGTATCGACTGTCGCCCCTAAACTGGAATGGTTAGCGCCAAAAGCGACGATGTCCGCAAAAGGATACAACAACACAGGCATATCTATATTGACGTTTGCCACCAGTTTTTCGATAGAACGGGTTGGATTATGGGCAAAGTAATCAGCGCCCAATAAGCCTTTTTCTTCTCCTGTTACAGCAACAAACAAGATGGAGCGTTTTGGCCGCTCTGCCTGCTGAGCGAATAAACGGGCGGTTTCCAGCATAATGCTGACACCAGCGGCGTTGTCCATCAGGCCGTTGTTAATTTTATCTTTGCTGCGCACATCGTTGGAGAAACCAATATGATCGGAGTGAGCAGTGACGACCACATATTCATCTTTCAGTTTTGGATCTGAACCCGGCAATACTGCTACAACGTTCGGGCTGGTGATATCCTCAGTCGTAGATTCACGTTTTAAATTCACCGTGCCTTCCAAAGCAAAACCTGTTGGCACTTTTTCTGCGGCTAAATCAGCAAAAATATCGTCCAGAGAACGACTAGCTCCGGCAAATAATAACTTAGCGGCATCAGGATGCAGATAAGCTGAACCTGATAAAGACTCAAACTCTCCTTCCGCAGTGCCGTCTTTGTGTAACCAGCGCATACGAGGGCTGGTCAGATACATCAGACTATTGGCATAAGGCCGGACTTTTTCTTCCGAAGGAGTGTGCAGAGTAATCACACCTACAGCACCGCGCTCAGCCGCGTTTTCAGCTTTTAAACTTTGAATATGTGCTGCTTCTTCGCTGGGTAAGGATTTAGGGCGACCGCTTAGCATCACCACTATTTTGCCTTTCACATCCAGATTGGCGTAATCGTCCAGATTAAATTCTTTGGAGACCAGACCGTAACCGACAAACACCAGAGGCGCTGTCACATCGACCTTAGGGTGCGAAATACTGGGGCCAGTGAAAAACTGCTTCGGATACTCAAAATTTGTGGTCTTGCCATTTTTAGTCAATGACATTTTGGCACTGCTTTGCACCAACAAGGCTTTACGCATAGGTACAGACTGGAAGTAGCCCTGCTCTCCCGCCGGCTCTAAACCTAAACCCGCCAGTTGAGTCGCAATATAGTTAGAAGCAATTTGATGGCCACGACTGCCGGTATCACGACCTTCCAGGCTGTCATCGCCTAAAAAGTCCATATGAGCTTCAATGGCTTTGGCGCTCGCCCTTGGCTGAGCCGTCACAGAAGACGATGTAGTTGTACTTTGACAACCCGCCAGCACCAGCATGGCGGATAACGCACTGATTGACATCAGTTTCATAATATTTCCTTAAAAATTCAGGGGCTTTCGCCCCTGATCACTTAGTTTTTAGCCTGGTAACGCTGCTGATATTTATCATGCAATTGTTTGTGGCGACTGTTTAAGTCCACTGCACGCCCATCTATCCACATGTAGCGAACCTTGTGTCCCAGGTAATCAAAAATATCACCATCAGACACAACCAGAGTGGCTGCTTTACCCACTTCGATGCTACCGATTTTATCAGCTACACCAGCAATAGCGGCGGCATCAAGTGTAACAGAACGTAACGCCTGTTCCGGACTTAGGCCATAGCTGATAGCCTGACCTGCAGCAAAGACCACATTACGGGTATCCCAATAACCATCCAGTGATAACGCAAACTTCACACCTGCTTTTGCCAATTGGGCAGGTGTCTGGAACGACTGGCTGGTCGCTTCATCGGCACGCTCAGGAATACCATAAGGTGAGGTGTAGATCACAGACACTTTGGCTGCGGCAAGCTGTGGCGCTATACGCCAGGCGTCACGCCCTCCCACTATGGTCAGAGCAAAACCATATTCTTGAGCAAACTTCATCGCTTGCTCTATCTGACGCTCATCATTGGCATGCACAAAAACTGGCAATTCGCCTTTGAACACAGGGATCATCGCCTGCCAACGTGAGTCCACTGGCAGTTTTACTCCATCCCCCTGAGCTTGGGCATAAGCTTTGGCAGTTTTAAAATAACCTTCCAGATCCGCCATAGCCTTTTGGCTGGCTTTACGGATTTCTTCCGGCTTTTGTGGACGCCATGGATTAGGCATCACATCAGCCCGTGGCCATTTGATATGCAAGGCAACTGAATCCACTACTGTGGCATCTGTCCAGTTCCAGGCATCCAGCTGCATTAGCGCGGATTGGCCCATCAGCAGAGCGCCATTTGGATACACCAGGCTGTAACTAAAACCATTAGCACGAATAGTAGGGATCACTTCCGAGTCGGCATTATAGGCCACCTGGGCTTTGATATCCGGATTGGTGTTGGTCACTTCAGTGGTGTCGTCCGTTGAGCGCACCGCTTCAATTTCGGTTAAACCCAACTGATTGGCTAAAGCAACCAGACCCGGATACAACTGTTTGCCTTGCAAGGACACAACCTCTGCACCAGCTGGTACAGCTAAATCTGTACCAATGGCACTGATTTTACCATCCACCAGCAATACATCTGTGTCTTTTAATACACCGTTGCTCACAGTGTGCACAGTGGCATCCTGCAGCAGTATGGCTTGGCTTTGTTTTGGCGCAGGCACAATATCATTGGCCTGTGCTGATAGGCTTAGTGCTGCAGTCACCAGTAAAAAAAGTTTTGAATGTTTCATTGATGACTCCATTAATGCTGGTGATCGAAGGCAAGAGACAACACATCGTGGTTATCTTCACAGTGCCAAACCGGGTTATTGGCTTTGTAAGAGGCGCCAGAACCTGCTTTTTCATCATCAGAAGATTGCAACACCTTCTGGATCAGCTGTTGTTTTTCACTGGCAACTTGTTGCTGGAGTTGCTCGTCTTTTGTCAGTTGATAATAAGGAGCACCTTCAATCCAGGTTTGTTGGGCACGAGCGTATACAGATAATGGATGGGCAGACCATAAGACGAAGTCCGCTTGCTTACCCTCTTCAACAGAACCTACTTTCTTATCAATTTTCAGCTGCTTCGCCGGATTTATTGTCACCATATTCAGTGCTTGCTGCTCGTCCATGCCACAGTACACCACAGCTTTGGCCGCTTCCTGGTTCAAACGGCGCTGTAAATCCGGACTGTCTGAGTTAACACTCGTTAAAACACCTTGTTGCTGCATTAAACAAACATTGGTTGGGATTGCATCCTGCACTTCCATTTTATAAGCCCACCAGTCAGCAAAAGTTGAAGCACTGGCGCCATGCGCTTTCATCTCGTCCGCGACTTTGTAGCCTTCCAGAATGTGCGTAAATGTAGTGATATTGAAGCCCATCTCTTCTGCTAATTTGATAATCATCAGAATTTCAGAGGCAACATAAGAGTGAACGTGAATAAAACGTTCTTTATCCAAAATTTCCACCAGAGCTTTTAAACGGTAATCCAGTCGTGGTGGTGCAGTTTTACTCTGTTCGGAGCTGGATAAATCTTCATACTCTGCCCACTGTGCTTTGTATTCTTTCGCAGCCTGGAAAGCATCGCGGATAATAGTATCAACACCGCTGCGGGTTTGAGGATAACGGGTGACAAAGTCTTCGCCCCAGTTGGACTGCTTGACGTTTTCACCTAAAGCAAACTTGATACTTTGTGGTGCGCCTTTAAATTTCAATTGGTCGGAGTTATCGCCCCAGCGCAATTGAATAATTTGCGCCTGACCGCCAATAGGGTTGGCACTACCGTGCAACAACTGCGCTGTTGTAGTACCACCAGATAAGCCGCGGTAAATATTAATATCATCTGCATCCAGCACGTCGCCAATCCGCACTTCAGAGGTCACTGCGTCAGAGCCTTCGTTCACGCCTTGATCAATGGCAATATGAGAGTGCTCGTCGATAATACCGGCCGTTAAGTGCATGCCAGTGGCATCAATCACTTGAAAACCTGAAGGAGTGGATAAGTTTTTGCCAATTTTGACAAACTCACCATCTTCCACCAGCACATCAGTATTTTCTAACTTACCTGCTTTGGCAGAAGTCCAGACTGTGGCATTTTTAATATGCACATTTTGTTGTCTGGCTTGTTCCATTACACCAAAAGCCCGGTTAGGAGTCGTCAGCTTTGACACTAAGACTGGCTTTTCAGCGGCTTTTTTCTGCTCAGTTTTGGCAACCAGAGCTTGCTGGAGGCTGCTGATGGCAAGAGTTGTACCCTCTGCCGTTACCAATTTACCCTGCAAGGTTTTGCCTTTGAGTTCACCACTAAATTGCGCTACACCAGAGCCCAGACCCAAAGCTTTTAAATCCAACGCAAACTGCAGTTGATTTTTTTGCACTGCCACATGATTCAGCTTGCTGGTTTTTTCGGCCAGCGTCACTGAACCTTCCACTGAACCTTTTTTGTCTTTCAGTTCTAGGGGCAGGTTGCTACCATTGACAGTCAGCTGATAAGTGCCGGCAAATTGTGGTAAATCCATGGCGGTAAACAGCTGTTGCTGACCACGGACCCAGGTCGCTACTATTTCACCATCCGCAAATAAATCACCTTTACTGACCACTAAATCAGCCTGATAGCCTTCAGCAATTTTGCCAATCTGCTGCTCCATACCTAACCATTTAGCTGGTTCTGTAGTTAAAGCAGCCAGAGCTTTTTGCTGGCTTAAGCCGTAGGACACAGCCTTACGCAGGTTAGGCCAGAATTGCTCTGGTTTTTCCAATTTATGCAATGTCAGGGCAAAAGGAACTTTGGCCTGTTCCAATACAGCAGCATTGGCTGGCGCTCTTTCCCAGTGTCTTAGCTGCGCCAGCTCGACATCCAGTTGATCATCCAGTTGCTGTACAGCCGGGGCAGCAGGAAATGCTAGTGGCAGGATTAATGGCCGTCCTGTGGCTTTTACTTGTTCTATACGACTGTATTCATAGCCTGAAGCGACCAGTGCCGCTTTATCCAGGCCAAACTCTTTTAATACTTTATCTGCTCTTAATAGCGCTTGCTCATCTGCTGCTTCAAACACCAGCCCCTGAGTTTTTAACTGAGCTAAAGCAGCTAAATCGGCATTAAACTCAATAGCCTGGTTATAAAAACGCCAGTTGCCTTTTCCATAAGCCTGACTGTACCAATTCGCATCAGATAAAGTCTGACGTACAAGAGCTATGCTTCCCATTAAGGATGAAGGGTAACTTTGCACTGAAGTGCCTTTACTAAAAGCCATAAACTGGTTGGCCTGAGCTCGCATCACAGCTTCATTCGGCAAACCTGGCAGTAAGGAAGTCACAAAAGCCTGACCACGGAAAATACCGTCAAAACGACCGGATTGCACAGTGGTAAAACCCTGTTGCTGATAACTTTTCGCTTGTTCGGCATCAGGCTTAAATTCATTCACCCACTGTAGACGGGCATGAATAGCTGCATTGCTGGCATTACCGCCTTTGCGATCATTGGTGTAATTTGGTTTGCGGCCAAATGCGAAACCATTGCCCTTTTCGGCTTTGGGCACGCCATATTGACTATATAAATCAATGAAACCGGGATAAATAAAATAACCGCTGGCATCTATGGTCTGATAGCCAGCCGGCACATCGGCTTTCTTTTGTATTTTGCTGATTTTGCCGTTGCTAATCAGTACAGTGGCGTTATCCAGACGTTTACCTGGCTCAGTGATCACTGTGGCGTTGGTTAAAGCGTAAAGTTGCGGGGATTTGTCACGAATGCCTTGCACCGGTGTCGTTTGATCCGCCGAAGCTGCAGGCAATAGCGCGCAAAGCATTGCCGTACTGCACAAGGACAGTCTTAGTTTGATCATGGATGTTTCCTGGTTTTGTTGGGGTTTTGCCCTGAACACTGAAGAGGAAAAGCATGCAGTAAGGCGGGCTTAGTTCCAACAACAGGTTACAGTGAAGCTTCCCCTATTAGTAATGGTTGATAACTCAGGTTATATAAGTCCTGCTCTGCCCTTGGCATGCTGAAGTAATAACCTTGCACCAGATAGCAAGCGTTGTTTTTTAAGAAATCAACCTGCTCAATGCTTTCTACTCCTTCCGCCACCACCCGCAGGTTCATCTTTTGCGCCATAGCTATAATGGCTGCGACTATGTCCATGTCGTTGGTGTCGTCCGGAATATCTTTGACAAAAGAACGGTCAATTTTCAGCTCGTCTACCGGGAATCGCTTCAAATAACTCAGCGATGAATAGCCTGTACCAAAGTCGTCAATAGATAAAGTCACCCCCAGCCCTTTTAACTCATTTAACTGGGCAATAGCCGCATCAGTG
>Ga0181595_10002795_pt1 | contig 17129 bp, 13 predicted proteins | sample 041ome_7_FD_145604 | JGI IMG/M metagenome (GOLD analysis project Ga0181595, IMG submission 145604) | Coastal salt marsh microbial communities from the Groves Creek Marsh, Skidaway Island, Georgia - 041401AS metaG (spades assembly) | ecosystem: Environmental > Aquatic > Marine > Intertidal zone...
ACACATCCTCCTTACTTACTTACTGTCGAGCATCCAGAATTAGTGTGCTCGGTAACAGCGAATTCATAAAACGCTAGTGAGATGATTAACAGATTAGAGCGCCTCCAGCGCTAGGCGATTGGGCGCTCCGTAATTCTCATCAACGTAACTCTTTTCGTACCTATTTCATCCAGGCTTCAGGCCAGCCTTCCGCCGACGCGCGTTCAACTTGGTTACCTCTTATATTAAGATCCTGGCATTAGCGCTTTGTTTACAGTCAACCGACAACACCCGCTTGATGCAACTTGCTAGAAAACCATTGTCAAAGGACACTATCGAAATCTGGTGATGTGGACAATCGCATCCGCAAACCCACAACTCGCGACTCAGACTATCTCATTCGGTTCTTGATGTCGGTTATCCCAAAAACTTGGGCGGACGAAGATGATAGTCTCCATTTGAGGGACCCAAGCGGCTTCAACTGAGCGTCTTTTGAATGCCGAAAGCAAACCACACTTAAGGAGACGAGCCCATGACCCAGTTGACTGTATGGCATAACCCCCGCTGCTCTAAGTCACGCGCGACGCTGGCGCTGCTCGACGAGCATGGGGTGACCCCAAACGTGGTGTTTTATCTTGAAACGCCGCCAACGGCTGACGAAATTAAGCAGGTGCTAGAACGGTCAGGAAAAACCGCCATTGAGCTTGTCAGGATGGGTGAGAACGTATTCAGCGATCTGAATTTGTCGAAAGCCTCAACTGAAGAGTCCCTTATCGAGGCCATGGCGTCGAATCCAATACTTATTGAGCGCCCTGTCGTTATTTCTAAAGATCGTGCGGTCTTGGGTCGTCCGCCCGAGAATGCGCTGAATCTCATCTGACACGGCTGACTTCCAAGCTTTGCGTTACTGATAATGTCAAATGCCAAGACGCGCTTTGCGTTTCTAACTGTAACTGCCGCGTTTGCATAGGCCCCCTGCCCCTCCCCTACCTACTCTACGCTGCACCCAAGCACTATCCGCCTGAAAAACCCACAGCTTGTATACGGTGCTAGGCACCCATCTAGGGGGCTATCCTCATATGCTTTTGTTGAGCTTTGGAGGCGCCTACAAATGCAGGTGCAAGGCGTCGAAAAATGTATCGGTGCCGAAAGTTACTCAAGCGGTTGATGTGACGAGAAAGTTAGATACTATTCTTTGGGAGGACCCAGCCTGATCTTGACACGATAAGGCTCTTAGTAGATTTGGTAGCCACATAAGAAATACTAACGCCCGCAATACGTTAAGCGGCTGATCTTGAGCTTCTTTCATAATTTCACCATAGGCATTGCGGTGTGCCTGAGTCGGTTCAATTCTATAGAAATAGGGGCGCGACTAGTCTTCTGTCACGGCAGAGGCGTCTACTTGCAACCCTTGCTTCCCGAATACCCGCTGATACAAATGAACAGACCCATATAAAAACCAAGAAACAACAAAGCCCCACCAAAGAATAAAGAACCAGTCGTTCTTTTCAGTGCCATTCCAGCTTAGCCACTCAAAAACGAAAGCCTCCATAAATAGGTCAAACGCCAGTAGTGCAAAGAAGCCGAAAATCCACAAAATAAAGAAAGTAAGTTTGCTCAATGATTTTGACATAGCTTAGTAAGCCTCCTCTTTAATTGCTGATCCCTGGCTGATGTAGTACCCGGATTGCAGTACGCCTCCATGTATTCAAGCGGGGATGTCGGCAGTAACCCTAGCTAACGCAGAAATGTCCATCTTCTTACCATTGGTAGTGCAGCGCATGGGCCTTGGATTTTGACTTTAATAAGTCGAGGTTTTGCCTTGCAATTGAGACCAATTGTTGCCTCTCAGTTAGGATCGGTAATGCCCTAATGATAGCCTGAAGCTTATCTCTGGTGAATATTGATTTTGCAAACCTAGTTCTAACGAGGACAACACGGACATCGGAAGGGATGCGTAACTCGACCTGCCATATTACTGACGTTAGCTATTAACGTATTGGGATGCCCTAGAGTATTAACAGGTTGAGAGTAGATGCCAAGCAACAATCTACCCACGGGACAGAGGAGAGCCCAAATGAAAAAGGCCACACCAGCGAGTGCTGTGCGGCCATTGCACAAAACAGTGATCAAACTAAAGCGGTATAACGCTAGTCGGCGGTTGCCAATGCGCGTTTAATCGCCTGCTGGAGGTCACGTATCAGGTCGTCCGGATGCTCCAGACCCACTGACAATCGGATTAACCCTTCGGTGACACCTGCACTCTGTCTTGCCTCCAAAGGCACACCAGAGTGCGTGGTCGAGGCGGGGTGGCAGACCAACGACTCAGATCCACCCAACGATACCGCGAGTTTAAAAATCTGGAGATTATTCAAAATACGGAATGCTAAGTCTCGGTTGTCATCGATGACAAAGGCAAAGGTCGACCCAGGCCCCGAGCACTGGCTTTTGTAGACCGCTTGAGCACGCTCGTCGCTATCATGCTCAGGATGCAAGATCTTGCACGGCAAGAGTTCGTTGGACGCCAACCAATTGGCTATCTTTGATCCACTTTCTGCTGCCCGCTCCATGCGGAGGGCAAGGGTCTCCATTGAGCGCGCCAACATCCACGACGAGTGAGGGTCTAGCTGGAAGCCGTAAGCAGACCGGGACTGGCGAACGGGCCGCAATGCTTCTTTTGAACCTGTGATGCCCCCTGCTACCAGATCAGAATGTCCGCCTACGTATTTGGTTAGCGAGTAGACGCAAATATCCACACCAAAATCCAACGGCTTTTGAAACACCGGACCCAGCATCGTATTGTCACAAACGACCAACGGCTTTTGGCCGGAGGCTTCTGACCACTTGTCGACAACTTCTCGAACCATTGTCAGATCGATCATGGCATTGGTCGGGTTCGCTGGAGTTTCAAGGTAGACCATCTTAACGGGGCCGTTCTCCGCTGCTGTTTGTAGTGAAGTAAGCAGACAGTCAGCGCTCATGCCATCGGTGAATGGGGTGGGCTTAATATCCCAGCTGCTTAATACCTTACCGAACAGTGTTTCAGTGCCTCCGTATAACGGTGTGTAGCACACGATCGAATCGCCCGGTCGCAGATAAGTCAGAGCAACTGCGCTGATCGCAGCCATGCCCGAAGACGTCAGCAAGGCAGCTTCCGCATTATCGTAGAGAGCAAGACGGTCCTCTACGATTTCTGTGTTTGGGTGATTGAAACGCGAATACACCAAGCCGCCGGCACCCATACCTTCTGGGGCGGGCTTTCGACCCGCAACAACATCAAAAAATTCGGCACCCTGCTCTGCTGTCTTGAAAACAAATGTGGACGTCAAAAATACAGGGGGCTTTACCGCGCCTTCTGAGAGAGCGGGGTCATAACCGTAAGCGGTCATTTGCGTAGAGGGATGAATCGGATGACCATCGATGTGGGTTCGACGAAAATCTTTGCTAGACATAAATACACTCTCTTTATTTCATTTGTTTAATCAAAATCGTGATCGCATCAGATCAAGATGGGTTCGAATATCAGTGATCGAGATCTACTCTCTTAATGTGGTCCACGGATCAGCAGAATCCGGAAGATTGAACTGCTTGATGGCTTCCCCGTGGATTTTCACGGGCACCAACTCTTGTTGCACCATGGCTTCAATTGCGGCCAACGCAATGTGATAGCGGCTGACTTCGAAGAAGTCTCGTAAATGGGCGCGTTGATCGCTGCGTCCGAAGCCGTCGGTACCGAGAGAAACAAAGCGACCAGACACATAGGGAGCGATCATATTTGGGACGGCACGGACGTAATCCGTGGCTACGATGACCGGAAGGTCACCCTTCAGCAATGTCTCGACATGGCTCTTGGGCACGGCTTGGTTTGGATGACGGCGTTTTTGTCGTGCCGTTTCCTCCGCGTCCCGCGCTAGTTCTGAGAAGCTCGTGGCACCGAAAATATCCGATGCAATTCCAAATTCAGTGTGCAAAATGTCAGCGGCAGCGATAACCTCTTGTAGGATCGTGCCAGCTCCTAACAAGCGAACCCGAGTGTCGTCCTTGTCTTCACCCCGGCTTGCAAGTCGATACAGCCCCTTGAGAATATCTTCCTCTACACCTTCAGGCATGGACGGCATTGCGTGATTTTCGTTCATTACCGTGAGGTAGTAGAACTCGTCGATTTGGTCTTCCATCATCCTGCGACTACCGTGATCGACAATGACGGCCAATTCATAAACATAAGCCGGATCGTAGCTGCGACAGTTGGGAATGGTTGCCGCCATCAGATGGCTGGTGCCATCCTGATGCTGGAGGCCTTCGCCCGACAGCGTGGTCCTGCCAGCGGTGGCACCAATCAGGAATCCTCGGGCACGTTGATCTGCGGCAGACCAGATCAGATCACCAACCCGCTGAAAACCGAACATTGAATAGTAGATGTACACGGGCAGCATCGGCTTGCCGTGAATAGAATAGGCGCTGGCTGCCGCGGTCCAGGATGCCATGGCTCCTGCCTCGTTAATACCTTCCTCAAGCAGCTGACCGTTTTTCGCTTCTTTGTAATACATCATCGACTCGGCGTCTTCTGGTGTATAACGCTGTCCGTCAGGCGCATAGATGCCTATTTGTCGAAAGAGGTTATCCATGCCAAAAGTCCGTGCCTCGTCGGCGACGATGGGTACTATGCGCGGCCCGAACGTCTTGTCTTTCAGCATACCGCTCAACATGCGGACGAAGGCCATGGTTGTGGACATGACTTTGCCATCGGCCTCGAGCGCAAATTTTGCGTATGTTTTTAGATCTGGGACTGGCGCTACGGCGGAATCCGGAGCCCTACGTTGACGTGTGGGCATGTATCCGCCCAGTGCTTCACGACGCTCACGCAGATACTGCAATTCCTCGCTCTCAGCATCGGGGGTAAAAACGTTCATCTCTTCAACATCCTTGTCCGAGATGGGCAATTGAAAGCGTTCGCGAAACTCGAAAAGCGCTTCGGTATCCAATTTTTTTGCCTGATGCGCAATCATTCGGCTTTCGCCAGCACGCCCCATGCCAAAGCCCTTCTTGGTCTTTGCAAGAATCACGGTCGGGCGTCCCTTGTGCGCTTTAGCGGCAGCAAAAGCGGCATACAGCTTGCGAAAATCATGTCCTCCACGCTTCAGATTATTAATCTCGGCTTCAGTCATATGCTCGACCAACGCCCTTGAGCGGGGATCGTTGTTAAAGAACTTTTCTCTGTTGTAGTCGCCATCTCTAGCACCAAGGTTTTGGTACTGACCGTCTGTCGTCTCCGCAAAACGGGCGAGGAGCACATTCTCGGTATCACGTGCAAACAACTCATCCCATTCAGAGCCCCAGAGAACCTTGATGACATTCCATCCCGCACCGATGAAGAGAGACTCAAGCTCCTGAATGACCTGACCATTCCCTCGAACGGGGCCGTCAAGTCTTTGCAAATTACAATTAACAATGAACGTCAGGTTATCTAGCCCTTCACGGGCTGCCAGGGAGAGCCCGCCGATGGACTCGGGCTCATCCATCTCTCCATCACCGAAAACGCCCCAAACGTGACGGCCCCCGGTATCTGCCATATCACGGGATTCCAGATATCGCATAAAGCGAGCTTGGTACACGGCATTGATGGGTCCGAGCCCCATCGACCCGGTGGGGAATTGCCAGAAATCTGGCATCAACCATGGATGCGGATAGGAGCTCAGACCATTGCCCGCAACTTCCTGCCGGTAGTTGTCGAGTTGCTCCTTACTCAAGCGGCCCTCAAGATAAGCGCGGGAATAAATTCCAGGGGCTGAGTGCGGCTGGTAGAACACCAAATCGCCACCGAAATCCTCGGTACGCGCGCGAAAAAAATGATTGAAACCGGTCTCGAAAATCTCTGCCGCCGAAGCATAACTCGCGATATGACCGCCAAGCCCCCCGTAGGCCTCGTTGGCGCGGATTACCATCGCGAGGGCGTTCCATCGCAAAATAGCCGTTAGCCTAGTTTCAATTTCCAGGTTACCCGGATAGGCGCCCTGCTGTTTCAGGCCGATGGTATTTCTGTAGGCGGAGAACGATTTCACTCCGTGATATATCCCTTCATTTTTGGCGCATGTTTCCAATGTCTTTAGAAGGAACCGCGCCCTGTCCTCACCTACGACGGCGTGGACCCCTTTAAACGCGTCAACCCATTCACGGGTCTCCTCCGGGTCAACATCCCTCAAATCACCATCAAGAGATTCGGTCATATTGAGTCCTTCACACTCCAACTTTGGTATCCATTTGCGGTGATTCGGGTTCCGCTAACGGTTTTATTGCAGACTTCATTCAAAGTTCCAACGATAATGATTCTTGGAAAAGCGAATTTTGATTTAGCCATTATCCAGCTTTCGAGTAGTCGAAACTCACTTGTATTCACTAGTTTTTTACTCATAATAGTTGGTTATGACTAATATCGATGATTTAGATAAAAAAATCCTCCGTGCTCTGGGAGCAGACGCACGCCTAAGCGTTGAGAAGGTTTCAGAACTGGTAAATCTCTCCGCGACTCCCGTGCGTCGTCGAATCCGCAGACTTGAAAAAGAAAGGGTTATCAGGCGATACACCATTGATGTTGACTTGAACAAATGCGGTTACAGGCAACAGCTTTTTGTCTTTATTAAACTCCAACAGCGTGATCAAGCGACCATCGCAGACTTTGAGAGCAAAGTGTTAGATCTGCCCGAGGTAACCAGTTGCAGTTTGGTATCGGGGCCCCATGACTATATTCTCACCCTACGACATGAAGACATGGACACTTACAACAGGTTTCTGCGTGAAGTCCTTTCTGAATTGCCCGGAGTCTTTGGAATCGAAACTAGCGTCGTTATTGGGTCGGTTCGAGATGAATTGGTTTCCCCCCTACCAACTCGAAGTTGATTTTTTCAGACTATTTTAAGCGCGAGAAATACGACGACGTGAACCGAATAGGCTCTTCATTTCTTATGTCACATTTCGATCAATCATTGCCGAGTGTTAGTGTCCACCTCCCCTAATCTACGACATCGCTTCTAGGAGTTTTCTGCCGGTGAGTACAGGAGGCGGCAATGAAGAAATAACGCTTTTCGGGCGGTCATATTGTCGGCGTGTTGAAGCAAGTCGGTGCCGGAAAGTTAAAAAACAAACCCCTAAGCACCTTTTTTGGCCCATAGCGTACTTGGTAAATCAGAAGCTGACACTCAAGCCCAGTCCTTGCTTTCTTGCCTTGTCATAAACCAAACCCGCAGCAGCCACATCTTGTACAGCAAATCCGACAGCGCGGTATATGGTGATATCTCGCTCGTTTTCGCGTCCTCGTTTGTGCCCCAGAAGCACCTCTCCTATTTCTCCACGAACATGCTCCTCGGAAATGGCGCCGCTTTCCAGTGCTTCCACAAGTTCTCGGGCTTCGTTGAAGGCAGATTCGCGATAATCTAGGTAATACAGACTTTTCATGACAGCCGCTTCGTCAAGCTCTACTTTAGGCGCTCGACTGGCTCCCACTGCATTAATGTGACACCCCTCGGGAAGCTCATTGCCCAACAACAGGGGCGTCGTGGTTGGAGTAGCGCTGCAGATAATATCGGCGCCTTCAATCGTCTGTGCCACGGTCGGAAAGATGTCTACCTTAACCTGCCACTCCGCTTCGACTTGCTCTTTAAATCGCGCAGCATTTTCGGGCGTTCGTCCCCAAATTCTAATGGCAGAAATGGGCCGTACTGCGAGCATCGCAGCCACATGCAGGTATCCCTGTTCACCCGAACCGACCAGAGCCAGAGTAGATGCGTTATCCCGCGCCAAAGCCCGTGTAGCCACAGCGCTCGCCGCTGCAGTGCGGACAGCAGTCAAATAACCGGAGTCGACAATCATTGCAGGCTGACCTGTCTCAGCTTCAAAATAAACTGTCACCCCCGAATGGCTGGAATAACCTTTCAATTTCGCCTTAGGAAACAGCGTTATCAACTTGCAGGCAAAGCCTTCGGGCTCTCCCAAATAACCGGGCATCCAAGCCAACATTCCCTCTCCGGCCTTAAATCCGGATCGTGGTGGATTTACCAAATTCCCGGCGGAGGTTTGGCGCATGCAGCTGTCCATGGATTCGATACAATCCTCCATTGTCAGTAGCTGCTTCAGCGTGTCACGTTCAATGATCAGAGTTTTAAATTCTTGATGCATAACAGTTTCCAATTATGGTTCATCCGTATTGCTGGCACTTCCCGGGGCCAGCCGCTTTCTACTGGGGGCCTGCTGTAAACCACGCGATGTTGAACTTGCAGTGATGGCTTCACCTTCGGCGAGTAGACTTTTCTTACACATAGTGAAATTGTCTTTGACCATGAATCATGGGAGCTCGTATCAGTAAGCGTTATTCTGGCGGAAGCTTCCGCTTTACTTTACATATGTTCAGGCGCCGGCATATGCAACTGAAATTGGCGGCCAATCCCGTAACCACCTAAGCTCATCCTCAAATTCATAGGCAATACTGAACAGGATGTCTTCAGCCCCTTTCGCAGCAATAAAGTGTGCTCCAATTGGCAGTCCTTCCGGACTAAAGCCAGCGGGAATGTTTATCGCCGGATGTCCCGTAGTATTACAAATAGCCAAAAACCTAATGTCGCGTCGAGCATCTGCAAGCAGCGAATTGAGGTCATTATCTAAAGTCCGATTAGCCGCCTCTTTGGGGACTACGGGTACACATGGCGTTAATATGAGGTCATAAGTTTCAAGTATTCGATCGATCGAATCCCCTATTTTATTAGCGGTTTCCATTAGGCGAGCAAAATTTTCCTCAGGGTTATCTGGCATGGTGTCGAGGTAGTACATCGACAGCTTTTCAAAATCGCCCTCTGCTACCGGCCGGCCAAAAATCTCCTCGTATTGACCCGACATGCGCTTCGTCAGAATAGAAAGCATTGCCATAAACTGATCGAGATACTCATCCGCGTGGTATGGCAGAAAGTCCAAGTCAACGACTTCATGTCCCATGAGCTTGCATCGTTCTGCTGTCCGCATGATGACATCCACTACATCGGCTTCTGCGCCGAGTCCGTCCGCGGTTTTCAAGGAGACGGCAATCTTTAAACGTTTTGAAGATGGTCCAGAGATAAAACCCAGTTCTGGAAGAGAGGCGTCATCGCCACGTCTCTCCGTAATCATGAAAGACATTGCCAAATCACGAACAGAACGGGTCAACATTTGGCTGGTCTGTGTTTCTACAATCGGCGGAATTCGACTAACGTCTACATGCCTGCCACGACTCGACTTGAGTCCAAGGGTGTGACAGTGACTGCCGGGTATACGACACGAACCGCCACCGTCAGTCCCATGTGCCAGAGGCACAATGCCGCTGGCCACCAATGCTGCGGCACCTCCACTAGACCCGCCGGCAGTTAATGAGGGATTCCATGGATTGCCTGTTAGACCAGATAGTTGGGATTCCGTGTGCGTGTTAAAGGCAAACTCCGGAAGTGTGGATTTGCCAATGATGTTCATCCCCGACTCGATATAACGTTTCGCCAATGGGCTGGTCCACGTACAGACCGGGGCATTGCCGAATCCTTTAGAGCAGTAGGTAGTCGAAAAGCCGGGAAAATCGATATTTGCTTTGATAAAAGTTGGAACGCCACTGAAAGGACCCTCAGGCAATCCCTGGCGAGCCTTCTCGCGGGCAAGCTCGATGTTCTGCTGTTCTATGGCATTTAGCCTCGGGTTCAGTGTCTCAATTCGATTGACAACAACATCCAAGAGCTCCTCGGCCGTGATCTCGCCTCTTTTGATTAATTCCGCCAAAGCAATCGCATCATGGTTATAAAGCTCATCCACAGGGTGCAGATTTCTCATAGCTCTTGTCCTACTTGTTAGTCAGATAAAGTCAGTTTGTTATTAGCACCTAGGTTTGTAGTTGTATAATTGGCGTAGTTAGCCCATTGATCCATTTAAACCTTTTCAAAAATCGTCGGCCTTTTCCCAACCCCCCCAAGACGTCCGATGTCCAGATCAGAAAAGCTCTCCAGATAAATAAGCACGCAGCAGATTCACCCAAACCGATTGGCGATTCGCGTCCCACCAACCCTAGTTTTTACGAGCCTGAAATCACATTCAGTCCAAAGGGAGCAGTTGTGAGGGACTCATTACCATCTTCCGTGATCAAGACAATGTCCTCTTCGAAGTAACCGCCGAATCCCCTGCCATAAAAAGGAATCTCAAGGGTCATGATCATATTGGGCTGCAACACGGTATCGGCGCCCGTCATGAAAAATGGGAATTCCTCAACAAAGGTACAACATCCCAAACCATGCCCAATGTGACCGCGACGAAACTCTGTTAGGCCTTTTTCCCTGACCATACTCGCTGTCATATCGTAGATATCACCCGTTCTGGCACCGGGCACCATGGCCTTTTTCGCCACCTGATGAGCCTCACCATAAACGTCTGCAATTTGCCGTTGTAAATCCGACGGCTCGCCCATGACATAGGCGCGTCCCGAATCAGAAACATACCCTCGAACCGTAAAACCTAAGTCAATGGAAATCATGTCGCCCATGGCTATAGTTCGATCAAAATTTCGCGACGTCGCGGCCGGCGTATCTCCCATGTAAATCATCAGGAATCGATTGCCATCAACCGAGGGGGCCTGAGCGACGCCGAGTTGAATACGATGACGAAGCTCTGCGAAGCTGTCGCCGGGCTTCAAGTTCATCATGATGTCATGACAAACGGTCCACTGCTGATAGGCAGCATAACGCATGTTGTAAATTTCGTATGGGGTCTTAAACATCCTCGCTTCAGTTAGCAGCGGCACTGAATCCTTGAGTTCACAACCCGCTAATTCCGCAAGCAATGACTGATGCAAGCCAACCGTCAGATTAGGAAGCTCAACACCCAGTCGCGCTCCACTCAAACCTTCTTGTTCAAGGGTATTTTTTAGGCTTACTACAAAAGGAAGGAGACCGCCTTCTGGCGAGGTGCTACGGTAATCACTGGCGTAACGAATTGCAGGCGTCGTTGAAGTTGCATATCGATCTTCTTGGCCGGTCCAAAACTGCACCGCTCGCCAATCGCTAACTGCTGCACTTTCCAACATCGCATCGTATTCATGCTCAGAGCAGATACCGATCGGATCGCCCTCCCGCGGCACGATCAACATCGCCATACCGATCATACCGCCATCGATAAAAACTGATTGATGGGTATTGATCCACTGGAAAAAATCCGGCCGGAACACAACTAAAGCATCAAGATCAGCTTTCGCTATTGCCAGTTGCAGACGCTTAATAACTGCCCGGTGATGCTCAATAGACAGACTATCGGCGTATTTCTCATCGTAATTCATAACATCTCCTTCAACGACTATTGCTATTAATGAGCTTAATTAGTAGGCCTTTTCGACCAGTTTCACTTTGCCAGTAGCGCCGTATTCCATGACCAATTCTCCTTCAGCAAAGGTAGTCACCTTGGCCTTAAACCGCAGCACTCGCTGAATTTCATTTTCTAGGCGCGCGGCTATATCCTGCGCCACCTCCTCGGCAGGGCTGCCACGCAACTCAACCTTTAGATTCAGCGGGGGCTCAACAACCGGCGAGTCAGAGAATTTAACGATGCGCATATTTCCCGTTAACTCATTCGGCATCTTCAAGACCGTGTCTTGGATAGCTGACGGGAACACGTTGACGCCCTTCACCAACAACATATCGTCTGCACGTCCCAGCACCTTCACCCGCCAGCCAGGACGACCACAAGAACAGGGCTGAGTAGAGATTGTCATTTTGTCACCGTCGCGGAAACGTATTAGTGGACCACACTCTCTATCCATTCCGGTGTAAATCAGCTCACCCTCAACACCATCTTCAATGGGTAAGATTTCCCCCGTATTCAGGTCACGAACTTCGACATAGGCGTGGTCTGGGGCAATGAAATGCAAACCATCGTGGGCTTCGCAAGAAACGAAAATGGGGTTCAAAGCACTAGTGCCACCCATAAGGTCATACACGGTTGCACCACCAAAACCCGTCGCAAGTTCTTCAATAATCTCAGGGACACTTCCCCCCGGCTCGCCGTAAACCAAAACCTTCTCAATACCGACTTTGGTTAGATCGATGTCGGTTTTGGTGTTCGCTGTTTTTATCATGTGACGCGCGAAAGAAGGCGTGCACATGATCGCCTTGGGACGTGTCAAATCCGCCATTTCAACGACTTTGACGCTGCCAACCAGTGCACCGATGGGAATGACATTTGCCCCGTAACTCAACAAACAGTCTATCGCGGGTATCCCAGCGACCCACATACTCATGACACCGGCGTACAACACCGCATCTCCCGGCATAATGCCCATGCGGTGCAGTGCGCGAGCGTTGTTCTCACTCATGATCTTTCGATCATTAGCCGTTGCGCCTTGAAAGCTCGGTGTTCCCGTAGTGCCAGAAGACGCGCTGGTGCGGTTAACCTGCTTGATGTCGCAGCACAAATGCATGCCGTAGGGATGGCCCAGCTCTTCCCGAGAGCGCTGTTGGCTGGCCCGCTCTTCGTGCTTATCAAAGGTCGGATAATCCTTGTACTGACTGAGTGATGTGAACTCGTAGGGGTTCACACCTGCCGCATCAAATTTCTCTTTGTAATGGGCTGAATTTTCGTACACGTAGACGAGTAGCTTTTTCAACTTACGCAGTTGCAGCGCTTCTAACTCAGCACCCTCTAAGGTTTCGGCCGCTTCATTCCAAAGTGTGTGTTTCAACTTGTTAACCTCATCAATCATTTTCAATGTTTAAACATGGCCGACAGCGACGCGGGTCAACTCTCGATAAGCTCAGGCAGTGAGTGGGACATGACCGCGGGCACAGCGCCTTTATAAGGTTCCACCTGAACTAAACAACTGTGTGCAATGGGTCCCTGAGCCAAGCTCGAAGTACCGCGATCAGGGGTCAAGACGTTAGGGTTCCCATGACGCTCCAGCCCAAGCTCGTCATCAGGATCAAACCAAGCGCCTGTGCGAAGACAAACTACACCGGGCATCACTTCTTCAGTGACAGCCACCGCTGCAAGGCAGGCACCACGCTGATTGAAGACCCGCACCAGCTGCTGCTCATGCAACCCTCTGCTAGCCGCATCAATGGGATTGATCCGAATCACTTCGCGTCCATCCACCTTATCCCGGCGGCTGTTACGGCCAAAATCAAACTGACTGTGCAGTTTGTTTTTAGGCTGTGCGGAGATAAGGTGTAACGGATATACACGGGCTAGGGGTGCCCCGAGATAATCGTCTTTTTCCATCCAAACGGGATGTCCCGGGCAATCGAGTTGACCGAAGTCGGCAATAGTTTGAGAAAAAATTTCGATCTTTCCGGAGGGTGTTTTTAATGGATGTTCATCTGGGCTTCGGCGGAAGCTTTCGATCAAAAACTCTCGCGGCTCTATTTGTGATTCCAGATTTAATGCGCCACCTTGCCAAAACTCCTCAAAATCCGGCAGTTGAATACCCACCTGTTCGGCGTTAGCACGAGAAATAGTATGGAGGTGCTCCAACCACTGCATTTCGCTCCGATTTTCTGTAAACGCCGCTTCCACACCTAATCGATTCGCCAGCGCCGAAAATATTTCGTAATCGGAGCGTGACTTCGCATAGGGCGCGTGCGCCTTTCTGGAAGGTAGGACAAAGCAATCTTTGCCGCAGACAATGTCATTGCGTTCTAAAAAGGTAGTGGCGGGAAAAACGATATCGGCGTGTCGAGCCGTTGCGGTCCACGCGGACTCGTTGACAATGACCGTCTCGGGTTGACGCCAGGCCTCTCTCAACCTGTTTAAATCCTGATGGTGGTGATAAGGGTTACCGCCAGCCCAGTAAATTAATTGTATCGCCGGGTAGGTTCGAGACTGACCGTTGTAAGAGTACTCAACACCGGGACGTAACAACATATCGGTGATGCGAGCCACGGGGATGAAACTCTTAGTGGGATTTTCGCCCTGGGCTAGACTGCCCCAAGAAAAGGGGGGCTCCTTGCGACCATAAATCCCTCGCCCGTTACTACCCCAACCGAGGGCGAAGCCACCGCCGGGCAAACCAATCTGCCCCAACATGGCTGCTAGCACAACAATCATCCAGATCGCCTGCTCTCCGTGCTGCTGCCGCTGCAATGAGAGACTCACGGTGAGCATAGATCGTCGACTGCGAGCCAACTTATCGGCCAATTCCTGAAGAAGCTCGGGCGCCACACCGCAAATGGGTGCTGCCCAGTTTATATCTTTTGGACAGCCGTCACTGCGCCCGAGTAAATACTCACGGAACGCTTCATAGCCCGTTGTGTAACGCGCTAAAAAAGCGCGATCAACACCGCCCGAGGTCTCTAGGTGATGCGCTAGCGCTAGCATTATGACTACATCAGAGCTGGGGCGAGCTTGAATCCATGCCGCGTCGATAAAATCAGGCATATCATCCCGCATTGGGCTTATGTTAATTAACTCCACCCCTCGCTCACCTAAGCCCGTTAAAGCTTTCTGATCGAGATGATTGCCCACGCCGCCGGGGACGACCTGGTTGTTGTGCTGACAAAATCCACCGAATGCCAGCACCAAATCCGTGTGTTGCGCGATATCTTCGTAGTGCGCGAGCTCGCCGTCTGCGAGCAGATTAAAGCCCAGCACATGTGGCACGATGACTTCAGCCGCTGCCGCCGAATAGGTATTTACCGACGTCGTATAACCACCTAGAGAATTGAGAAACCGATGCAGTTGACTCTGTGCATGGTGGAAGCGACCCGCACTACTCCAGCCATAAGAGCCACCAAAAACAGCCTCGTTGCCGCCGGTTTCGATGGTCTCTCTAAGCGCCTTGGCCGCTAAATCGAGCGCACATTCCCATCCTACAGGGACAAAACCCTCCAGCCCTCTGCGCTCGCGGTGATCGCTATCACCGCGCAAATAACTGACGCGAACCATTGGCTCACTGACACGACAGTTTTGATCCTGTCCATCCAACAAAGACTCGCCAATGGCAGATGGATGGCTGTCACTGGACGCCGGATTTACCGCGACGATTTCCCCATCTTGGGTACTGACCTCATAGTGCCCCCAATGACAGCCAACGGTTTCAGTCTTCATCTCGGTCACGGCATATCCTAGTTAAAGTGGCCAACAGGCACGGGGCTCAGATATCGGCGTTTGCACGATTTGGGCGCTCCTTGACCTACTCATACATCTGTTGTCGCTGCTGGGCACCCAGCGCTACGGTCTCTTCAAAGTCATGATATTGGGCGAAGTAAGCCACCTTGCGTGTCGCGTAGATCGCCTTCGGATCCATCCCGGCGATCGCCGTGGCCAACGCCATTGCCCGGGACAGGACCTCCTGCTTAGGCACGACCTCATTGATCAAACCGGCCCTCTCCGCCCACTCGGCCGAACGCGGCTCTCCCAATAACAGAAGTTCCAGAGCTTTACCAAGCCCAGCTGTATGCACGCAGCGCAAGGTCCCGTGAACGCTAGCAATGCCTATCTTCACTTCCGGCAAGCAAAACTGAGCGTCTTCGGCGGCTACACGCAAATCACAGGCCATCGCCAGCGTCATGCCATTGCCGTAGCACTGCCCCTGAATCGCCACAACGATCGGCTTCTCAGAGAACGCCAGATCTTCGTGATCAAGACTGAATTGCGGTGCCAGCGGGCCGGGATTGTCGACACCCGCCTCATCCATCGCCAATTTCAAGTCCTTCAAATCGACACCGCCGGAGAAAGATCGGCCGGCTGTACTCAGCACAGCCGCCCGCAAGTTTTCATCCTCATTGAAGCGAATAAACGCTTCGTTAAGCCCTCGATAAACTTCACGATTGAAGGCATTAAGGGAATCGGGTCGATTAATATGAATGTGGGCCACAGCGCCCTCTGTTGTGTATTCAACGTATTGGTTGTCTGACATAGCCGCATCAACTCCTGCTATAAAAAACGTGCAACAACTATTTAGTGTTCGGTAATGCTCAGCCGTCGTAGTTATGATTTGATCGAACAAAATCAGGATTTCAAAAACCGCAGCATTGGTTAAGCTACGTCTCGGTAACGGTGTTACATCGCTCCGCTGTAACGCTGCTGGTTAACACCTAACTGCGTCCATTTGATCAAGCTGATGACATCGAACACCGGCAAACCTGTCGCTTGCTGGATGGCCATAGACGCCGGAGGCATGTTGGTGCATTCCAGTACGATTGCGCCGATATCCGGGTGTGCTTCCATCATGCGCTGGGCAGATAACGACATTTGCTTTTCAAGCCTTCTTGTTCGCCGTTCTGGATCAAGTTCATCAAAGATCCAAACGTCTTCTTCGACCGGACGCTGATCCGCCCCCCAGAGAACATAGGGCACCGAGCGATCTATACCGACAGCAGCCAAATGTTGATCGGTTAGAATTTCCGAGTTCGCGGTCATAATACCCACTTTACGCTGCGGCCCAATCATCAAAGACACCATGGGCACCTGCAACAAGGAAGAAGATATAACGGGTATATCGACTGCGTTGGCCAAAACAGTTTGGAAAACAGAAAACAGGCCACAGGTTGTGGCTATCGCGCGCGCACCTTCTCGCTCAAAAGCCTTTGCCGCGTCTACCATAGCCGCAATGCTTCGTTCGCTCGGATGCCTCGTAATCACCTCGTTTATTTGAAGATTCCGCAACAGCTTGTATTGCACAGAAAATCCAAAAGTACTGGCATTGCCGACGTCTCCCGGCACTCGGGTAAAACCGGCCTCGTTCAGGGTATCCCCCCCGATTACAGCGGTACCCTCACCCTGAGTGCAGTCCACGTCAAGCATGATAATTCCAATGGTTTGGCCGTAGTAAGAGAAATTCGACCGAGGCACTCGCAAAGAGCCTCTTTTGGCTTTTGACTGAGGGGTGTTCATGGATCCACTCCAAATAAGCCTGAGGGGAGACAATGCTCGACCCGCTCAGGGCCGAGCAATGCCGAAATCAGCTCTACCAACGGTAGGTAGCTTGCAGGGCCAATTGTCGTGGTTGGGTTATGAACTTCACATAGGTCAGCGGAAAGTTTCCGCTGATCGGAGAATCAAAACTGTTGACACTGACCTCTTCATCGGTGAGGTTCTTACCAATCGCCGCCAACTCCCACTTGTTGTCCGCCGAGGCAATGGCAATACGAGCATTGATCTTGCTGTAGCTA
>Ga0181595_10002823_pt1 | contig 17053 bp, 16 predicted proteins | sample 041ome_7_FD_145604 | JGI IMG/M metagenome (GOLD analysis project Ga0181595, IMG submission 145604) | Coastal salt marsh microbial communities from the Groves Creek Marsh, Skidaway Island, Georgia - 041401AS metaG (spades assembly) | ecosystem: Environmental > Aquatic > Marine > Intertidal zone...
TGCAGGCTTTGCTGGGCAGTGTCGCCGCCGAATAATACGGGCTTTGACGGTTGGTTGCAGGGCTTGACGATGGCCGAAATATGCGGTTTTCTTTATTTGTGTACGAACAAATAAAACGTGGTGGGGTGGCGTTCCTTGCCAGGTTTGCGGCCATTGATGAGGGATTTTATGCAAGGTGTGCCAGCGGCAAATGGTCAGAATGATTTCATGCGCGCAGCGGATCTGTCGGTTGCTGTAGCGGCATTGGCAGATGGGCCGTGCCGCATTCTGGCTGGTGGCACGGATGTGTTTCCGGCGTTGCAGGATCGTCCGTTAACAGGCCGGGTGCTGGATATTTCGGGCATTGCTGATTTACGCCGTATTGACGCGCGTGATGATTATTGGTCAATCGGCGCTGCGGTGAGTTGGCGTGACATTTTCCGGGCAAAGCTGCCGCCGGCTTTTGACGGGCTGAAAGACGCCGCCCGTGAAGTTGGGTCATGGCAGATACAAAACAGGGCGACATTGGTTGGTAATATTTGTAACGCATCACCGGCGGCAGACGGCGTGCCGGCCTTGCTGACGCTGGATGCTGAAATTGAGCTACAGTCCAGCCGTGGGCGGCGGGTATTGCCATTGGCGTCATTCATTGTTGGCAACCGCCAGACCAAACGCGCTGATGACGAGATAGCCACCGCCATTCTTGTGCCAAAATCAGCGACAAAGGGGCAGGGGTATTTTTATAAATTAGGGGCGCGGCGCTATCTTGTTATTTCGATTGGTATGGTCGCCATGCGGCTTGTCTGTGACGATGATCATAACATATCGGATATTGCGATTGCTGTGGGCGCCTGTTCGGAAGTGGCCATGCGGCTTGATGATCTGGAACAGCGCTTGCGGGGGCAGGCTTTGGCCGGCGCAGCGCAGCTGGTATCGGCGGCGCATTTTGACTGCTTGTCACCGATTGATGATGTGCGGGCACCGGCAAGCTACCGGATTGACGCTGTCGAAGAAGCGGTGCGCCGACTGCTTGCATCGGCAAGCCCAACCGCAGGACGCGATTCATAATGGGCGGGGTCAGCTTTTCTCTGAATGGCAAGGCCGTGACTGTCTCGGAAAACCCGGCAACCCGGCTGAGTGACGTGTTGCGCGGCGGTTTTGGTCTCACCGGCACCAAAATTGGCTGTAATGCGGGTGATTGTGGGGCCTGTACCGTTTTGCTTGATGACGCGCCTGTATGCAGCTGTCTGCTGGCAGTCGGGCAGGTCGATGGGCAGGCGGTGACCAGTATTGAGGGGCTGCATCAAACCGGCGCGATCGAAAAATTACAGCAAAGTTTTCTGGCGCATGGCGCGGCGCAATGTGGCATCTGTACGCCGGGTATGCTGGTGTCTGCGGCACATTTGCTGCACAGCAACCTTCAGCCAAGCCGGGCTGAAGTCGAGGATGCGCTTTCTGGCGTTTTATGCCGCTGTACCGGCTATAGCAAGATCATTGATGCCGTTATGCAGGCGCATGCGGTGCAGCCAGAACCGCTGATGCCGGACGCTGGCAGCAATGTTGGCAGTGCGATCCGGCATCTTGACGGCCTGCCTAAAGTGGCGGCCGAACTGGCGTATGGCGCGGACAAGCTGCCCGCCGAGGCGCTGATGTTGCGGGTCATCCGCAGCCCGCATCATTATGCAGATTTCAAAATTGGCGATAAATCAGCTTTTCTGGCACAGCATCCGGGCATTGTTGCGGTGTTTGATGCCACCGATATCCCGGGTCGCAATGCATTTGGTGTCATTCCGCCATTTGCCGACCAGCCTGTTTTTGCCGAAACGACGGCACGTTACCGGGGGGAAGCGGTCGCCGCCATTGTTGGCGTGCCGGCGGTTATTGATGGTTTTGACGAAAATGACTTTCCCATCAGCTGGCAGCCGCATGTGGCGATGTTGACTCCGGATGTCGCATCGACGCCGGATGCCCGCCAGATGCATCAGGGCCGGCCCGAAAATATATTGATCAAAGGCTATGTCGCCTGCGGTGATGCGGATACAGCGCTGGCGCGGGCGGCGCATCGTGTCACTGTCCATTCAACCACGCCCTTTATTGAACATGCCTATATCGAACCTGAAGCTGGTTACGCGGTGAAACAGGATAACAGGCTGATCATCTATGGCAGCACCCAGGCAGCACAAATGGATCGGGACAGTATTGCCGAAATTATGGGCATGGATGTGGACAGCATCCGGGTGATGCCCAGCGCCTGTGGCGGTGGCTTTGGGTCAAAACTTGATTTGTCATTCCAGCCATTTGTCGCGCTCGCGGCGTGGAAGCTGGATCGCCCGGTGGCCATTTGTTACGCGCGTGGTGAATCGATGCGCTCGTCAACCAAACGTCACCCGTCGGATATTCGGCTTGAGGTGGGGTGTGATACCGAGGGGCGCATTAGTGGCTTTGTGTTTGATGGCGTGTTCAACACCGGTGCCTATGCGAGTTGGGGGCCAACTGTGGCAAACCGCGTTCCGGTGCATGCCAGCGGCCCCTATGTCACGCCAGATTACCGGGCGTCGAGCGTTGCCGTCCATACCAACGCACCGCCAGCCGGGGCATTTCGCGGCTTTGGCGTACCGCAATCCGCCGTCGCCCAGGAATGTGCCTATGATTTGCTTGCCGAAAAGCTGGGCATGGATCGGTTGGCATTTCGGCAGATGAATGCGTTGCAGAATAATATGCCGACGGTCACCGGCCAGTGTTTTGAGACCGGTGTTGGCATTGCCGATTGTCTGGAAGCGTTGCAACCGGCATGGGATGCGGCAGTGGCGCGGGTGGAACAATTTAACAAAGAGGCTGAAAAAACCGGCTCGGTTTTCCGCAAAGGTGTCGGTGTTGCCAGCTGTTGGTATGGCTGCGGCAACACATCTTTGCCGAACCCGTCGACCATGCGCATGGGGCTGCGGGCTGATGGCGTGTGTGTGCTGCATCAAGGGGCTATGGATATCGGCCAGGGTGCGAATACAGTGATTGCACAAATCGCTGCCGATGCGCTGGGTGTGCCGGTACACAGCCTGTCGTTGCTGGATGGTGATACCGACCTGACACCTGATTGCGGCAAGACCTCGGCGTCGCGGCAGACTTTTGTGTCGGGCAAGGCGGCGTTACTGGCCGGGCGCGCACTGCGCGAGACCATTTTACGGCATGCCAACGTATCGGATGACGCCAGCATCATCATTGAAAAACAACGGCTGCAGCTGGTTGATGCGGCAACTGGCAATATGGCGAATATCGATTTGTCATCGTTGCCGGTGGATGATTATGGCTATGTGTTTATGAGCGAGGAAACCTATGACCCGCCAACAACGCCGCTGGATGAAAATGGGCAGGGCAGCCCCTATGCGGTCTATGGATATGGCGCACAGATGATTGAGCTGACGGTCGATCGGGGGTTGGGGCAGGTGCGTCTCGATAAAATGACAACCGCCCATGATGTAGGCCGGGCGATCAACCCACTGCTTGTTGAAGGCCAGATTGAAGGCGGTGTCGCACAGGGTATTGGTCTGGCCCTGATGGAAGATTATCTGCCCGGACGCACCGAAAATCTGCATGATTATCTGATCCCGACAATCGGCGATATTCCTGAATTTGAGCATATTATTGTCGAGGTGGCCGATGCCGAAGGCCCGTATGGCGCGAAAGGGCTGGGCGAGCATGTTTTAATCCCGACAGCACCAGCTATTGTGAATGCGATTCGTCAGGCGGTTGGTGTTTTGATCACAAATCTTCCGGCGACCGCCGATAAAATTCGTGCGGCGTTACAAGCACAAGGGACAGGCCATGACTGATGGCAAAACCCGCGCTGAGCGGGTTGATGAAAAAATCCGCTGTGATGCCTGTCCGGTGATGTGTTACATCGCCGACGGCAAGTCTGGTGCCTGTGATCGTTACGCCAACGAATTTGGGCAATTGGTGCGGCTGGATCCGCTTGTTGTGATGCAACGTCGCGTCGATGAGGGTGGCAGCCTTGTTCCGTTTCTGGACAGCGACAAGCCCTGGGATGGCAGTATCGTGACGCCGGATGATCATTTCGTTACGGCGATTGGTGCCGGCACCACCTATCCGGATTACAAACCGGCGCCCTTTATCGTGGCCAGCCAGCATGATGGTGTTGATATGGTCACTGTCGTTACCGAGGGGATTTTCAGCTATTGCGGCGTCAAAGTTAAAATTGACACGGATCGGCATATCGGCCCTGAACGCAGTGTTGTGCGGGTGGACGGCGAGGCTGTTGGCCATGTCACCACCGGTGAATACGGGTCACAGATGCTGTCGCTGGGCGGGGTTAATCATCTGACCGGTGGCGGCAAAAAGGAAGGCCGGGTGACCTGTGCGACGCTGCTTGATTTGTGCAATGGCGCGGCGGTTGCGCTGGAAATCGATGATGGGTCGCAAGTGACCATTCAGGCCGGAAAACCGCCGATCATTAATGGTGTCACCGAAGACCGTATGCGGGTTGGATGTGGGTCGGCAACGATTGGCATGTTTGCCGCACAATGGCAGGGGCTGGTCGATGAGGTGGTGATTGTTGATGATCATATCACCGGCGTCATGTCCGAGCATCAGGCCGGAAAAGTGCTTGGCTGGAAACCAACAGGTATAAAAATTCTGGGGCGGCGGTCAACGCCGGGTCGTTATTTTCAGGTGGCCGAACCGGGCACTGGCTGGGGTGGCACCGCATTGACTGACCCGCTGGATATTCTTGGCCCGTTTGACAGCAAAGTGGCGCGGCCCGGACAATCATTATTGATGGTGTCTACCACTGGTGAACAATTTGCCTATTATGAGCTTGATCAGTCGTTACAGCCGGTCGCTATGCAAATGCCGGAACGGCTGCGCCCGTCGATTGCCCGGATCGAGGAGAATTGCGAACCGGCGCTGACATCGGTGGCGTTTATGGGCGGTGCTGGTGGCTCGCTGCGCGCTGGTGTGACCGAAAACCCGGTGCAATTGACGCGGGCGGTCAAAGATTCACTTGTGCGGGTCAGTTGTGGCGGCGCCCCGGTCTATATCTGGCCGGGTGGCGGCATAACCTTAATGGCTGATGTGATGCAGATGCCGGAAAATGCCTTTGGGTATGTGCCAACACCGGCATTGGTGGCGCCCATCGAATTTACCATGCGGCAAAGCGACTATCAGGCACTTGGCGGCCATATGGATCATGTCATCTCGATAGAAGACGCTTTGGCAGGCAAAATCGGCGTGCAGAATGATCACCGCTTGCAGGGCATGACCGCGATCCGGCAAAAGCCTGATATACCGTGGCCGGGTAAAGGCTGATGGGGCTCGCTGTCGCGGCAAGCACACCGCCGGAACGTGGCACAGCGCGGCCAGCCGCCGCCAGCGCCATGTTGCTTGCAGACGGCCGCCTGCATTTGCATCACGGGCCAATCGATCTGGTGATTGGCGCGGATGGGCCGCCGGCTGCGGTGACGCGGGCATATCGTCTGGCCGCCGCCCGTTTCGACACTATTCTTGATGAGCTGGTGGGTGAGCTGGATCTGTTGCGCCGGCCTTTGTGCCAGACAAGCTGTACGCCAGCCGGGGATGTTGCCGCGCGCATGTGGGCTGCCAGCATGCGCCATATCGCGCATCATAACGGTGCCGATTACGTTACCGCGATGGCGGCGGTTGCCGGGGCGGTTGCCGATGAAATTTTGGCAGTCATCTGTGACAAAGCTGATCTTGACCGCGCCTATGTGAATAATGGGGGGGATATTGCGCTGTTTCTGAATCCGGCAGCGGCATCACGGCAAGAATTTTCGATTGGTATTTGTGCTGACCCAGATATTGTTTTTCGCTCTTTTGATGATTCTGCGGCATCCGCCACCCGGCCAGCGCCTGAATGGCAGGATGGTTTCGCTGGCACCATTCGTGTCAGCGCCACAGATCAGATTGGCGGCATCGCCACAAGTGGCTGGAAAGGCCGCAGCCACTCTCTGGGCATTGCTGATCTGGTCACCGTGCTGGCACCAAATGCGGCGGCTGCCGATGTGGCCGCGACATTGATTGCCAATGCGGTTGTGCCGGATGCTGCGGCTGGCGAGAGCTGGCATGGCATTGAACGGCGGCCGGCGCATGAACTGGCACCAGATAGTGATCTGCGATCACGTCTTGTTACGGTTGCGGTTGACGCCTTGCCGGATGATGTGATCACCGCGGCGTTGCATCGCGGTGCTGCTGTGGCCCGGCAGATGTGTCAATCTGGCACAATTTTAGCGGCTTATGGTGTGTTGCAGGGACATGGTTTCCACTGTAATGCACCTACAGGCACGGCAAAGCCAAAACCCGCCCCCGCCGTCAAAACGGTATGTGCAGAAAGTCAGACAGCATGACAAAATTGGTAATTTTCGACAAAGATGGGGTGATCCTTGATCTGGAGGCAACATGGCTGCCGGTGGCGCGCGCCGTGGCCGCATATACGGCGGGGTTGATCCCACCAGGCAGTGATGCCCGGTTCGCCATAACAGCGGCGGATTTATTACATGCTGTCGGGGTCGATGATTCGCGCGGTTACATTGATCCAAAAGGTCTGTTTGCGGCGGGCTCATTTGCCGAGATGCGGGCCAAATGGCAAACCATGCTGCCAGCAAATTTCATCGCGCTTGATCGTGACCCGGTCTATCGGGACACCGTGCAAACGATCGTTCTGCAACAGGCGCGCCAGACGACCAAAGCCAAAGGCGATGTGGCGACACCGTTAAGAGCGCTGCATCAAAATGGTTATTTGCTGGCAGTCGTGACGAATGATGATGAGGAAAGTGCCAGACAAAATCTGCATGATCTTGGCATTGCTGACCTGTTTTTAAGTGTCGTTGGGGCGAATAGCGGACATGGTTCGAAACCGGATCCCGATGGTTTGCTGCATTGCTGTCATCTGGCAGGTGTGCGGCCGGAAGAAAGTATCATGGTCGGTGACACAATCGCAGATTATGGTGCCGCATGTGCGGCCGGGTGCAAGGGCTTTATCTGTATCGCCGATGCCTATGAGTTCCGGCCGCATGAGGATATCCAGCCGGAACATGTGATTAGCAGTCTTGTCGGGCTGCCAGCCTTGCTCGGGATAGGCCCGAACGGCGCGATAATTTAGGGTGGCAATGGCTACCTGCTTGGCTTATCACTTAATTTGCAGAAAAATGGATGCGGCTTGCCCTATCTGGCGAGTGCTTCTGGCGTAGGGCTTCTGGCGAGTGGTGTTATGAGCGAAAATATAATAATCATTGGCGCGAGCCATGCCGGCATCTCATGCGCTGAACAGCTGCGCCATTTAGGGTTTTCCGGTGCCATTACGCTGATCGACCGGCAGTCTGGTGCGCCGCTCGAACGCCCACCATTGTCAAAATCCTATCTGGTCAGCCAACCCGCCGATGATGATAAATTTTTGCTGCGCCGTCCGGAATGGTATGAAAAATTTGGGGTCACCATGATTGATGGCATGGCGGTAACGCATATCGACCCGGCCGCGCATCAGCTGCAGCTTGCCGATGGTCAGACCATGGCCTATGGGAAGCTTGTTCTGGCGACTGGCGCGGTGCCGCGACAGTTGCAACCGGCAGCCGGCCTTGGCGGCGTTCATGTGTTGCGCAACCCGGATGACGCCGCAGCATTGCGGAATGCCATGCAAACCACAACAACAGCGGTGGTCATCGGTGGCGGCTATATTGGGCTTGAGGCGGCGGCCAGCTTTGCCAAGGCCGGATTAGAGGTGCATGTTATCGAAGCCGCCGACCGTTTGCTGGCGCGGGTGGCCAGCCCGGATATGTCGGCTTTTTTCATGGCGCTGCACCAGCATCACGGGGTGCGGATTCATATCGGTGCGGCCGGAACAGATATTCATCACCACGATGGTCATTTCAACGGCGTCACGCTTGCCGATGGCCAGCATATCGCCGCCGAATTGCTGGTTGTTGGTATTGGCGTGGCGCCTGATTCTGCATTGGCAGAGGCCGCCGGTGCAGCCACGCGTAATGGTATTTTGGTTGATCGGCATATGCGCACGACAATCGATGATATCTATGCCATTGGTGATGTTGCGCTGATTGATGGTGCGGCGTTGCGGATCGAGTCGGTGCATAACGCCCAGGACACGGCGGCGCGTGCCGCCGCAGATATGACCAAAACACCATTGCCGGAAAATACTATTCCATGGTTCTGGTCAGAACAATATGATGTCAGGCTGCAATCGGCCGGCATTGTGCCGGTGACCAGTGCGGCTGTGCAATATGCGGTGCGGCCGGGAAAGCGTGAAGGCGGGTTGTCGGTCTGGAGTTACGATCAGGGACAGTTGGTCGCGGTTGAGGCGGTGCGCGATCCGGCTGCCTATATGCTCGGTAAAAAATGTCTGGAAAATAATATGTCACCAGCGCCGTCGCAGATCATTGACCCGGCCTTTGACCTGAAACAATTTATTAATGGATAACCCGGCGCTGCCGGAAGTTGGAGTTTTAAGATCATGATGTATGCTGGCGTTGCGAAAACAAATCAGCCGGTGCGCCTCGATATGCGCAGTGATACGGTGACGCAACCAACGGCCGATATGCGGCAAGCCATGGCTGGTGCGGCGGTTGGTGATGATGTCTATGGTGATGATCCGACAGTTAATGCGTTGCAGGACCGGGTGGCACAATTGCTCGGTAAGGAAGCCGGGCTGTTTGTGGCTACCGGAACCCAGTCGAATTTATGCGCCACACTCGCGCATTGTCAGCGCGGCGATGAGATTCTGGTCGGGGATAGCTATCATATTTTTCGGGATGAGGCCGGCGGTGCAGCGGTGCTTGGTGGGGTGATGATGGCACCGGTGCCAACAACATCATCTGGCACCATGCGGCCGGAAGATATCGCAAACACGGTCAAGCCTGACGATGCGCATTGCGCGATGTCTCGGCTGCTATGTTTGGAAAATACGGTGGCCGGTAATGTGCAAACTGTTGCGAGCATCAATCAGCTGGCCGCGACCGGCCATGCGCACGGCCTGGCGGTGCATCTTGATGGTGCCCGCCTGATGAATGCTGTGGTCAAGCTCAACACGTCTGCAGCGAAGGTTGTTGAAAACGTCGATACGGTATCTTTGTGCTTGTCAAAGGGCCTTGGCACACCGGCTGGTGCGGTTTTGGTCGGGCCGGCAGATTTTATCCGTCGGGCGCACCGTATTCGCAAATTGGTCGGTGGCGGCATGCGGCAGATTGGTGTTCTGGCAGCGGCAGGCCTCTATGCGCTCGATCATCATATTGACCGGCTGGCAGATGATCATGACAATGCGCTGCGGCTTGCCGAAGGCTTGGCACAAGTCGCATCGATACATGTAAATCCGGATGATGTGCAGACCAATATGGTGTTTATGCAGCTGCCGGATGGTGCCGCAGATGGCTTGCGCAATCACCTTGCCGAGCGCGGTATTCTGCTGGGTGGTGGCAGCAAGCAGATCCGCTTGGTCACACATTTGGATGTGACGCAGGACGATGTCGCGCTGCTGGTCACGGAGATTTCGCAGTATTTTGGGTAGAGTCGTTGGTAAATATGACGATTCATGAATATTACACTGATTTTCTGATGCCATTATGTGGCGAGCGAAACCTGACAGAAAAAAGGTGAAGTCAGCCATGTCATTAATGCTTTCGGTTGGTGCGCGGGTGCGCAAAAGTCCATTTTTTAGTTCCGCGCGGAAAGCCGGTTTGGCAGCCGCCAGCGTGTATAATCATATGTATATGCCAACAAGCTATGGGGATCCGGCGGCTGAATATGACCGCTTGGTGAATGGTGTAGCGATGTGGGATGTGGCGGTTGAACGGCAGGTCGCATTAAAAGGCCCGGACGCATTGAAGCTGGCCAGATTATTGACGCCGCGCAACCTTGATGGTCTGACCATCGGGCAGGGCAAATATGTGCCGATCTGCAATTATGACGGGGTGATTATTAATGACCCGGTGCTGTTGCTGGTCGATGATGATGAAATCTGGCTGTCGATTGCGGATAGCGATATTGTGTTGTGGGCATCGGCGATTGCCGGCGCACATAAGATGAATGTGCGGGTGTTTGAGCCGGATGTGTCGCCGCTGGCGATACAGGGGCCAAAATCGGCCGATGTTGTGGCCGCACTGTTTGGTGACTGGGTCAAAGAGCTGAGATATTTTGGGTTTCGAGTGACCGAACTGCAGGGCATACCGCTTGTTGTGGCGCGCTCCGGATGGTCTAAACAGGGTGGATTTGAGCTGTATTTGCGCGATGGCAGTCGCGGTGCAGAATTGTGGGATCTTGTCGCCAAGGCGGGCGCCGCTTATGGCATTGGGCCCGGCACGCCGAATTATGTCGAGCGTCTGGAAAGCGGCCTTATATCCTATGGGGCAGATACCGATGACCGCACCAACCCGTTTGAACTGGGTATGGATAATTTTATCAATCTTGATCAGCCGCATGATTTCATCGGCAAACCGGCCTTGCAAGCGATTAAGGCGGCAGGTGTCAGCCGGCGTTTTATCGGGCTGTTGATCGATGGCGCACCGTTCAAGGGCGGTAATGAGCATCGCTGGGATGTGACATTGAATGGCGCCTATGCAGGATTTGCCAGTGCCTGTGCGTATTCCCCGCGGGTTCAGTCAAATATTGGTGTGGGGATGGTGTCGACAGAGGCGATTGCCGCATCAGACGGTGTTGCCATTGTCACCGATGATGGCATCCTGCCGGCGCGAACAGCGTCGTTTCCACTGATTTAGCTTGCTCAAATGACCCGTCTGGAGTGACCATATGGCTGGCGGCCTATGGTCACTAAAAACCATCGTGCATTCTGGGGTTAAGTGCTAGACTTGGCGCATGCATGGACATGAAGCCGAACTGCTTACCACGACCCTGCTGATGCTCAGTGCCATCGGTTGTGGGCTGATTTTGAAATTTGTCAGACAGCCGCCGCTGGTTGGCTATATTCTGGCCGGGTTGTTTATCGGGCCTTCCGGTCTGGGGCTGATCGATTATTCGGCGGAGATTTCTTCGCTTGCCGAGCTAGGCATTATTTTACTGCTTTTCATCATTGGCATGGAACTCTCGGTTAAGGCGTTTCTATCGGTGGTGCGACCGGCGGTCATCGCGACTATGGCGCAGATTATGTGCAGTATTTTTCTGGCCTTTCTGGTGAGTTTTTATTTTGCCTGGTCGGTGCCGCAAATTCTGCTTGTTGGCTTTATTCTGACCCTATCGTCGACTGCGGTTGCGCTGATGGTGCTTGACTCGCTGGGGCTGTTGCGGGCGCATGTTGGCCAGCTCACCGTTGGCGTGCTTGTCGCCCAGGATATCGCTGTTGTGCCAATGCTGGTATTTGCCGGTGCTGGTGCCGGGGTTTTGGCAGAGTGGCCGTTGCTGGTGACGCGGATTGGTTTGGCGGTGACCGTATTGGGTGGGCTGCTATTTTGGATTGCGCGGACATCGCGGTTGCGGTTGCCGTATGGCCAGGTGTTGGAAAACAATGTCGAATTATCAGTCCTGCTTGGGTTGGGGCTGTGTTTTATGGCGGCCAGCCTGACCGGCTTTATGGGTTTGTCACCGGTGTTTGGCGCGTTTTGCGCGGGTCTTGCGATCAGCCATACAAATTTGCGCAAACCGATATTAAACGCCACGCATCCGCTGCAATCGCTTTTGATCGTGATTTTCTTTGTGTCGATTGGCCTGTTGGTTGACCTGAATTATGTCGCCGCGCATTGGGGGGTGATTTTGGCTGTGACAGTCGCAGTGCTGTGCCTCAAAACAATTTTGGGAGGGGTGCTGTTATATGTCGGCGGTGAACCGATTGGGCGGGCCCTTGTGTCCTCGCTGATCACCCCACAAATCGGCGAGTTCAGCTTTGTATTGACGACAACCGGCGTTGCCTCTGGCATTTTTATCAGTCAGGAAGCCGATTTTTTGCTGGCCGTGATTGCCGCCAGTCTGTTTGTCTCACCGATCTGGTCGAATGTTTTGCATTATCTGGTGGTACGGTCAAAAATACATCTTCTTGGTGAGCCGACAAAGCTATCAAATGCGCCAGGTTAAGACAAAAGCCGTATGCCATACGTAAAAATGGCCGCGCATGTGGCATGGCGGCCATTACCTAATCACGGCGATTTAAACCGGTTAGTGGTTTTGTAGCAGTTTTAAGTGTTAGTCGACAAGACCAAGACCGACAGCGGCCATTTTTCCATTACGCTGCTCTTCAAGATCATAGGTCACTTTCTGACCTTCATTCAGGCCATTCAGACCGGAATTTTGAACTGCAGTGATATGCACAAACACATCATTGTCGCCATCATCTGGATTGATAAAACCGTAACCTTTTTGGGTGTTAAACCACTTGACAGTACCCTGTGCCATTTATTTAGTCTCCAACTTCAGCTTAGACCCGCCGTTAGTCTGCAAGCTGTTTATTTCTGAACGCGACTTCTATGCGGCTTTGAATCTTTAGTTGGATCCTAGTCTCATAAAGCCATTCGGCATTATGCATATGGGGACAGCAAGATATAAAGTCAATCATTAAATCAATATCGCATGATTTGTCGCCTTGATGCGGGTCTCGAAAAGCTGTCGATAAACATGTATTGTCTGGTGGTTTCGGTAAATAAGTTTATAAATTTTAACCGGTTACCAATATTTTATCTGGCAAAGGATGCGGCATGAACGGATCAGTGCAGAACCGCATGCGCGGCATCATATTTGCCGTAAGTGCCGGAATTTTATGGGGATTTGTGCCGGTTTATATCCATTTTCTCGGCGATGTTGACCCATTTGAAGTTGTCGCGCACCGTTCATTATGGTCGTTTGTTTTGTTGGTTGGTCTGGTGCTATGGCGTCGACAAATGAAACTGGCCCGGCAGATTCTTTGTGATAAAAAATTACGCGCCGGTTTGGCCATTTCCACATTGTTTCTATTGGCCAATTGGACAGTCTTTGTCTACGCCGTGCAATCTGGCCATGTTGTCAGCGCGGCGCTTGGCTATTTTATTTATCCAATTTGCTCGGTTCTGCTTGGCATTGTTGTTTTGGGTGAGCGGCTTGACCGCTGGACATGGCTGGCGCTTGGATGTGTGGCCTGTGGCGTGCTGGCAAAATCAGTGCTGATTGCCGGTGTGCCGTGGATCGCGCTGCTGGTCGCCGGGTCATTTGCCCTGTATGCGGTCACACGCAAGCGCCTGAATATTGACCCGATTTTAGGATTATTTGTCGAAACATTGTTGCTGTTGCCGGCGACATTTTTGTTTTTTGGCTGGCTGGCATGGTCGGGTCAATCGCTGTTTTTTGGCGGCGGGGCGCTGTTTGTGGTGCTTGCGCTGTTTGTCGGCGTATTGACGGTGGTGCCGTTAATCCTGTTCCATGCGGGCAACCGGTTGCTCAACATGACGATGTCCAGCCTGCTATTTTACAGCAATCCAACGACCCAGCTGCTGTTTGCGATATGGCTTCTTGGCGAGGCGTTTTCGGTGCAGGATTTGCTGGCTTTCGGGCCAATTTGGTCGGGTATTGCGCTCTATTTCGTAACCCGGCCAAGGCCGGTGCGTCCGGTGACGCCAACCGGGTAAAAAAATAGCCAGAGCTTGGCTCTGGCTATCACGATGTCAGGAATGTTGTGCGACGTACAGTCAGTCAATGACCGCGGCTGATACAATCTGGTCGGGTTTGGCTGGCGGTTCGCCGGCGGCGAGTTTTTCGACCGTATCCATGCCCCGTTCCACCTGACCCCAGACAGTATATTGGCCCGTCAAATGACCACAGCCGTCAAAGCAGATAAAGAACTGGCTATCGCCGCTGTTCGGGTTGGATGACCGTGCCATGCCGACGGTGCCGACGCGGTATTCATAATCGGTAAACTCAGCATCAAGATTGGTGCCTGATCCGCCCATGCCGGTGCCGGTCGGATCGCCGGTCTGCGCCATGAAGCCGGGGATGACCCGGTGGAAAATAATGCCGTCGTAAAAGCCGGATGATGCGAGTTCACTAATCCGGTTGACGTGGTTTGGCGCAAGCTCAGGCAAAAATGCAATTTCGACCTGGCCTTGCGTTGTTTCTAACAGCAGTTTTTTGCCAGCTTCGGCAGATGATGTTTCACTCATAAATAATAATCCTATCGCTAAAAATCCAAGTCGCTTTAATTGCATCATTTCGCCTTTTATTACGTCATGTGGTCTAAAACAGGGCGTCAAGCTGTTCATCGGTCAAATTGCCCGGCACCACGGTGATCGGCACCCGGCAGCGCGATGCGCCACGTGCCATCAAAAAAGTGATAAGCGGGCCAGCCGTTTCTGATGTCGTGTCAGCGCCGAGAACCAGCAGGCTGATATCCGGTTCTTCGTCAATCAGTGCCAGCAATTCGTCTTTGATATCGCCTTCGCGCACATACAAGATGGGGGTGCCTTGGGTCAATTGCTGGACATAATCGGCATGTATCGCCATTTTTTCTTCGGCAGCTTCGCGTGCCTCGGCCCGCATCAGTTCACCAACACCGGCCCAATATTCAAATTCGGCCGGGGCAATGCAATACATCAGGGCAACGCGGCCACCAACGGTGCGCGCCCGCCCACAGGCAAATTGCAGTGCCTGGTGCATTTCCTCGCTATCGTCCACGACGACGAGAAACACCGGTTGTTTTTTCTCTGCCTTAGCCATGCATTGTCTTTCAATCGAACCTTTTTAATACACCAAGCCTATGTCGCTATTTGGGTCGCTATTTGCGCCGGAAAGCGACGGCTGCCAGCCAGCCAGCGGCCACCGCAAAAGCGATCGCGAACAAACCATATAACAAAGAATAGTCATGCGCAAAATTATAGATCATCGCACTGAGGCCACCCTTCTGAATATATATATTGGTTTTGTTCTCACTAAATGCAACGCCATTGCGAAACTGTAAAATCCGCACATCGTAGACGCCTGAAGTGACATTGGCCGGCAATTGCACGGTGGCGCGGAACAGCGCTCCTTGCGTCAGCTTTACCGGCCCGATTTCGGATGGCCATAACCCTGTTGCCGCCATATTGCGCGTCAATGATGGCAGCAATGCCGATGCTTGTGGCATATCGCCCGCCGGGTTTGGCCGCGCCGGCTGCACCAGAAGTTGCAGCTTGTCAGCACCGATCTCAAATTGTTCTAAAACCTGTGCATCAGCGATTTCGGCAATGGGCCGGGTGGCCAGAATTTGATACAGCCCCGGTGCGCCTTTCCAGATATGTGTCTCAACATTGATCCAGATGCCGGCGACTTTGGCTTTGCGGTGTTGTGCAATATCTGTTGGCGGGCCGTTGATCACCACAATAATGTCATCGGTATCCTCGCCATCCACCGCGCCAAATAACAGCAATTCTGTACCGTGAAAGCCGCTGGTGATCGATACATTGGATTGTGACAAATCAGCCACGACACGACCAGCATGGGCGGGCAGCATGTTGGCAGCTAGCAGCGCGCAGGCGGTTAATAGAGGCATCATCGCAGCACGGATCATTTTAACAGTTCCACGCTGAATAGATCATCTGGCCGAATCGCCAGCTCGAAACCGAGTTTCAGACACACCGCTAACACCATGAGCGCAAGCAAGCCACGCAATTGTTCACCGCGCAACAATGCCCCAGCGCGGGTGCCAAATTGGGCGCCGATAACCGCACCAAACAGCAACAGCCCGGCAAGCATAAAATCAACAGTCTGGGTCTGCACAGATTGCAGCAATGTCACATTGGCTGTCACAAAAATGATCTGGAATAGGGATGTACCGACAACGACCGAGGTCGGCATGCCCAGCAGATAGATCATTGCCGGCACCATAATAAAGCCGCCACCAACACCCATAATCGCCGCCAGCAGACCGACAAAGGCGCCAATCGCCAACGGCAAAATGGCGCTGATATAGAGCTTTGAGCGCCGGAAGCGCATTTTCAGCGGCAGACCATGAAGCCAGTTATGTTGGTGTAATTTGCGGCGCGGCGCGCCAGGCCGGCGTGAACGCAAAATAGAGCGCACGCTTTCCAACAGCATCAACCCGCCAATGATGCCAAGAAACACGACATAAGACAGCTTAATCACCAGATCAATCTGGCCGACATCACGCAAATATTTGAACAACATCACGCCAAGTGATGATCCGATAACACCACCAATCAGCAAAATGCCACCCATTTTGAAGTCAACATTGCCACGCCGCATGTGCGCGAGCACCCCGGATACCGAAGAGGCGACAATCTGATTGGCTTCGGTCGCAACGGCAACTGCCGGCGGCACGCCGAAAAAAATCAACAGCGGCGTCATCAAAAAGCCACCGCCAACACCGAACAGCCCGGACAAAAACCCAACACCACCGCCAAGGCCAAATATAATGCCGATATGCATCGATATTTCAGCAATGGGAAGATAAATATACATCAGCGGCGTCAGCGGCAAAAGTTGCGGGGTTGGGAAAGGAAGGCAGAATATGTGTCTGCCAATTTCTCTGTGTGCTTGGCATAGTGCCGGGTCGGACGCAAGCGTTAATTGGCGTTTGGTTTGAATTAACCCGGGTGATCGGCTTGCATAAGCGCGACATCAGACGTGAATGGCGTTTTTTTGGTGGGTGCTTTTGCTACGAATGCCAGTGTGGTTAATGCCAATGTGGTTAATGCCGGCGGGGCCGCATCACCGGGTCGTGATCATAGATATGCGACAACAGCCGCAGAATGCGCAGAACGTCAGTATCCTCGATTGAATAATAAATTGTCTGAGATTCACGCCGGGTGCGCACAATATTGGCACGGCGCAACCGACTAAGATGTTGTGATAATGCCGATTGGCTTAGATTGGAGATGATGGCTTCAAGTTCAGACACTGAACGTTCTCCGCCATCTGCCAATTCATTGAGAATACGCAGACGTTTTGAGTTCCCAATGGCCCGCAGAACAGTTGTCACCTTTGACTGTTCGCTCTCGGTATCTGGCAGTCTTGCCATGCTCGACTCTCCTAAATTGCCATTTTTCCTAAAGTGCCATTTTTCTGTGTGTTTCCCCGTACGTTTCCCTAAGCAAAACATTAGAATAAAAAGGTTATTAAACCTTTAACGGAAAAC
>Ga0181595_10002827_pt1 | contig 17043 bp, 11 predicted proteins | sample 041ome_7_FD_145604 | JGI IMG/M metagenome (GOLD analysis project Ga0181595, IMG submission 145604) | Coastal salt marsh microbial communities from the Groves Creek Marsh, Skidaway Island, Georgia - 041401AS metaG (spades assembly) | ecosystem: Environmental > Aquatic > Marine > Intertidal zone...
GGGCTGTTGCAGTTTCTGATACCTACAATGGTGTTTTAGTCTTAGGTATGGCGGTATTGGTGGTTATTCTGGCCTTAGTCGCAATTGATTTTGATTTTTCCGGTATTCCAGCTGAACGATTGACCTTGATAGGGGATGAGAATTCTCCATTACCCTGGCAAACTCTGCTCACGGGTATGATTTTCATTCAGATGTATTATTGGGGAACGAACCAAACCATCACGCAGCGTGCGATGGCAGCGCCCACTGTGAAGGAAGCACAAAAAGGAGTCTTTGCTGCTGCTCTCATCCGGATTATTGTAGTACCAGCTATAGTGGTGGTGCCTGGTATTGTTTCCTATAAGCTTTACGGTGACATCGGGGATACCGCCTACGGCCGGATAGTCGGAGATTTGATGCCTGGGTGGCTCAGTGGTGTGTTTGCTGCTGCTATGGCTGCTGCAGTCTTATCGACGTACAACAGTTTACTCAATTCAGCGACTGCTTTGTATGTGTGCGATATTCATGAAGCCTATTTCGATAAAAAGCCGAATGTTTTCAAGTTAAGTGGTTATGTCACCCTCGTGTTAACACTACTAACATTAGTTTTAGTGCCCGTTTATCAGCACGCTGACAGCATCATTAATTTACTTCAACAACTCAACGGCTTGCTAAGCATGCCTATTCTTTCGATTTTTATTGTGGGTCTGTTGTTCACTAACGTGGATGCGAGAGCTGCCATCGCCGCAGTGATTTTTGGTGTAGCCTTGTATGGTTCAATGACTTTTAGTTTCTCGCCATTTTATGTAAGCTTGCACTACATTCACCTGATGCCTATCACATTATTCAGTTGCGTCGCTTTTGCTCTGTTGCTCAATAAGTTCGCCTTTGGTCAACAAACCCGTTGGTCTGGTCGATTTGAACCTCTGATTGATAAAACGACTTCTTAAAGTCTAATGTCAATTTAACCAGCATCTGCAATTTTGCGGTTGCTGGTTTTTCTACGTTCAGCCTTCAACTACCTATCTCAGTGGGTGCTGATTATCCTACAAACTTGTCTGGATAGCGGCATTTAACCTTTTGAAAAACAACTTTATTGCGCGCAAGATAAAACAAGCAGAGTTGAAGTAATCGTTTGCTGTGCCTAGAAAGCGGGGATTTGTTTATCTCAGCCTGTTTTTCGACAAAGGTAGGTTTTAAGAGCTTTGAGACAAAGCCACTTCCCTTAGAAAGTGGCTTATTGGCGTAGAGATTTAATTTATGGATAAACCTCTACCTTAGGCGTTTAACTGTCCTTCGCGAGCTGTGATTTAGCTCAGACGTAGAACGGCTAAATCATAGGGTTTCAGGGTATTGCTACCAATAATGAATTCAGCGTCTCGTGGAGCGTTGATTTGCTGTACTTTTGCGTCGTAATTAAATACGAAATGCAAGTTACCACGCTGGACAGTCCGTAGGCCGTCATCAAGGCGCATCAATGGGAGTTGTAACTCTGCTGCGAGGCTTGCAAAAAGATCGAGCAAAAAATTATCACAGCTTAACGTTGCTACATACACCATACGGTCTTGACGAGCTACTGCAGGTTTGTGGTCGTGATAGTATGCCAAAATACTGGTGTCGCCAGTTAATTCTAACTCTTCACGCCAGTGGCTGCTTTTATAAGTCTTATGATTGAACTCAGATAAGGTTAACTCTTCGTAACAATCTGGGCGGATGGTTTCAGTACTGAGCACTTTTACCGCGATGAGTTGTTGTAACAAACCTGGGCCAAGATTAGGCACTAAGGTTAGTTCGGAGGTTTTGGCACCGCTGCGTGGGCCAAACACGAAGATTGCTGTAGAGGCCTTACAACGCTCAACAAAATCCTGGCTGATAATCGGCATGCATGGCGCTACGATCAGTTGATAAGGCGTTAAATCATGCTCGGGTGAAATAAAGTCGACCGCAAGACCCAGTTGACGTAACGCACTATACCAACTGAATTCTACTCTATGCTGATTAAAGCTATCACCTTGCCGCTCTATTTCAGTGACCCACTGGTTCTCAGTCGTCATGACTACGGCAACTTTTGCCTGAACAGGCTGCTGCGCTAAATCAGCAACGAGTTTGAGTTCATCTCGCACTTGCGCAATCTCTGCATAAGCTGCAGCTTGCGAGTTATCATTTCTTTTGATGCCAGCGTGCATTTGTTCTTGTGCGAATGGAGCCTGACGCCAGCGGAAATAACATACAGCTTCAGCGCCATGGGCAAACGCCTGCCATGACCAAAGACGCACCATACCTGTTTCTGGTCTTGGATTGTGCCTAGCCCAATTTACCGGGCCAGGCTGTTGTTCCATCACCCAGAAGCCTCTATTGCTAATACCACGACTTTGATCAAAAGCATAACTCGAGAAATCTGGATGACCAGTGCGCATATATTTTTTAAACTGTGCAGTTGGTGCATCACCAAAGAACAAATCGGTACGCCCTAATGGGTAGTTATCGTAACTAACGAAGTCGAGTTTTTTCGCCAGCGCGAAATTGTCCGTTTGGGTATCATGCATGGGGATAAAATTATGAGTAACGAATTGGTTGTGGGAATGGGCACGTATCACGTCAACCATCTCATCATGAAACTTCACCACCTGATCTGAACTAAAGCGTCTATAAGCCAGTTGATGGGATGGGCTAGTTTCTGTGACTGCCAATATAGGTAATTCAATTTGTTGAAAACTCTGATACTCCATGGACCAGAATACATTACCCCACGCCTGATTCAATTTTTCTATAGTGCCATAATAGCGCTGACACCATTGTTGAAAGGCCAGTTTGGCATTTTCACTGCCACTGTGCGCTGTATCGTGACACGCTATTTCATTGTCTGTCTGCCAGCCACATATGGCAGGGTGGTTGCCGTATCGTTGCGCCAGTACTTGTGAAATACGCATCGCTTCCCGTCGGTAGTTTTCACTAGAGAAATCATAATGACGACGAGACCCAAAGCCACGGATAGTGCCCGTTTTAATATCAACAGGGAGAATATCCGGGTACAAGTCAATCAGCCATTTAGGAGGCGTAGCAGTAGGTGTACACATGATAACCTGTAACCCCGCACCGGCGAGAGTCTGAATTGCCCGATCAAGCCATTCAAAATGAAACACGCCAGGCGCAGTTTCTAGTCTGGACCAGGCGAACTCACCAATCCTTACATAACTCAGGCCAAGCTCTACCATTTCCCGGGCATCTGCTGCCCACATTGTTTCTGGCCAGTGCTCTGGGTAATAACATACACCTAACATCAAAAACTCCTTGAGATCGTTATAAATAATGTGGATGAAAGTACAGAGCAGTTCTGCAACGGGTGACCTGTAGCGCTGACCTTGAATCCACGATAGTATTAATTGTATGATATATACTATTATTATTTATGCTGACTGTCTAATACTGTGTAGGGCTGCTGCACCAGAATTATCCGCCTCGCTGAAGGAACCTATTAATGAGCACTATTCCACCTTATATCCGGCTCGAAAGTCAGTCGCTGAGCTTACTGCTAAATTGCCAGGGCCGAAGTCCAGCGCTACTGTATTTTGGTAAAAAATTAAGTGAAACAACGACGGGGCAAATGCTTAGTCTTTTGTCTACGCGTCAGGAAGCAAAATGCTCAGCGGTTATTGAAGCGCCAGTCTCTTTAACACCACTAAATGGTGAGGGGTTTACCGGGGCGCCTGGTCTTGAACTAAGTAATGAACAGCAGGCATGGTCGGTAGGTCCTCAGCTTATCGAAGTAAAACAGTTATCCGCACATGCCGTTAAGCTGGTTAGTGTGGACCAGCTTCGTGGTATTGAGCTGATACACCAGTTAGAGTTGGATGACCAGAGCAACGTACTTCAGGCATCAACACAACTGCGTAATCTTAGCGACTTGCCGCTACAGCTTCACTGGTGTGCGGCTCCAACCTTTTTATTACCCGATCACCTGACGCAATTAACTAGTTTTGAAGGACGCTGGTCTAATGAATTTCAGCGGCGTTCTATTGATTTATTTTTAGGGAGTTTCTTGCGTGAAAATCGCAAAGGGAAAACTTCACACGACAACTTTCCTGGTGTGCTGGTGCATAGTCATAACACCTCAGAGCAGCAGGGGGAATGTTACGGTTTTCACTTAGGCTGGTCAGGTAATCACCGTAGCCGGGTTGAGCTTTTGGCTGAGGGGCGCAGCTATCTTCAGATGGGAGAATTGTTGTTGCCAGGTGAAGTTACGTTACTGGCGGGTGAAAGTTACCAAAGCCCGACTTTGTATGCCTCATGGTCTGGCGAGGGGTTTAGCGCTTTATCGCGTAATTTCCATAGTTTTGTCCGAAACCATCTACTGAGCAAAGCACAACGACAGAAACCAAGACCTGTGCATTACAATACGTGGGAAGGCATTTATTTTCAGCATGATGTCGCCACATTAAAAACACTTGCTGACGAAGTTGCTGTGTTAGGCGTTGAACGTTTCGTTTTAGATGATGGTTGGTTTAAAGGTCGACGCGGCGATTTTGCTGGTTTAGGTGATTGGACTGTAGACTCAGCTGTATATCCTGAGGGACTTTCACCACTGATTGACTATGTGAACTCGCTTGGGATGGAATTTGGCCTTTGGTTTGAACCCGAAATGGTTAATCCTGATAGTGACCTCTTTCGTGCCCATCCGGACTGGGTATTACAGACAGAGGGCAATGCACAACTTAAATTCAGGAATCAGCTAGTACTGGATTTAAGCCGTAAAGAAGTCAGCGACTATTTGTTCAGTGCTATTGATTCCATCTTAAGGCAATACCCACTGATACGTTACATCAAATGGGATATCAATCGAGATCTGAATCATCCCGGAAATTATCTGGCTAAGCCTGCGGTACATCATCAGACATTGTCATTATATTCACTGGTGAATCGAATTAAGGATGCTCACCCGGGGTTAGAAATTGAAAGCTGTTCTTCTGGAGGGGCTCGCGTAGATTACGGAGTGCTGGCACACACTGACCGTGTTTGGACTTCAGATTCGAATGATGCGCTTGACCGATTACAAATTCAGCGAGGGTGCTCGTTTTTTTTCCCATCCAATGTAATGGGGGCACACGTAGGGCCAAGGGATTGCCATATTACCGGTCGTCGTGTGACTTTAGAAATGCGGGCTGCAGTGGCAATGTTTGGCCACATGGGGATCGAAATGGACCCCAGAGAGCTCACTATTCCCGAAAAGGAAGCGTTAACCTCAGCTATTACATTACACAAAAAACATCGTGATTTTATCCATAGCGCCGATTTATACCGGTTGGATAGCGATGGTGACGTGATTAGTTTTGGTTTTGTTAATACAGACAAAACCAAAGCATTGTTTGCTTATAACTTAGTTAGGGAAACAGCGCGTACTCTACCAGTGCGTTACCGATTTGTAGGTCTGGATATCAACCGTCATTATCGTATAACACTGATCTGGCCGACGCAGTTAAAAGAGTATTCACCTTCCATTTTAAAGTTGATTCAGGGAGAGATACTAAGTGGTGAAGCGCTAATGAACTTTGGCATGCAGCTGCCGATAGTACATCCACAAACCTCGTTGATATTCGAATTACTTGTGATGTAGAGATAAAAACCAGACAGAGCTCTAATTCTTCAATCAGAGTTCTGTCTGGTTATAAAATATATAAAGTTACAACTTAGATTCAATCAGCTCTAACACTTCATCCAAAATGGCTTCAACTGCCTTTTTTGCTTTTTCCGGATTTCGTGATTTTATAGTTTCGAGGATTTCTGCATGTTTTTTCACATCGGCACCAGGCACCCCTTTGATCCGGTTGGTATAACGGATACTGACGTGCAAAGCTGTACTAATAAACTCAGTAAGTTGCAGAAAAAACCTGTTATTGCTGGCCACCAACATAGCCGTATGGAAAGCAATATCAGCCTCTAACGGGTCATCCAATCCATTGTCTGCATCCACCATACGTGCAAGTGCCTTTTCAATACCTGCCAGTTGCTGGTAAGTCGCGGTAACAGATGCTAAGGCCGCTACTTGGGGCTCCATTGCGATCCTCACCTGTGTAAACTCTTTGAGTAATGACAGCGAAGGTTTACTACTTAATATCCATTTAAGAACATCGGTATCAAACATGTTCCAGCTACTTTCGGGCAAGACTCTAATACCTTGTTTCGGTCTTGAGGAGATCAAGCCTTTTGCTGAAAGCATTTTCACTGCTTCTCGTGTTGAGCTGCGACTCACATTATATTTGATACACAGATCGGCTTCAGACGGCAAACCTGTACCCACCGGATAGACTCCTTGGACTATCGCTAAGCCTAAATCGTGAGTAAGTTTATGTGTCAGATTTTGGGTTTGAGTACTTTGCATAGGCCAGCAACTTATTAAAGTTTATTAATGTAATATATCATATTAAAGTACGTACAGTTACGATATGAAATTTTTCATCTCAGTAGTTTTCTTTTGTTAGAACTTGACTATAGGCCCTCTATACCTTTATGTTCTCACCGCGCCTGCCTTGAGGCACTTGGTACAGCCACGTAACAGCGGTCGTATCAAATCAGACAACATCGGAGTCCATCAGGTTGAAGGAAATTACAGTTTATCCAAGTCTCAGCCAAAAGGTGGTGTTTATTACTGGCGGGGCTAGTGGTATAGGTGCAGCAATGGTTCGTGCTTTTTCGGCTCAGGGAGCGCGAGTCGCTTTCATTGATGTTGATTCAGAGGCTGCCACTACATTGCAAGCAGAACTATCTTCAAGCCAGCTCTGGTTTCGTATGCTTGATGTTCGTCAACCACATTTGTTGCAGCAAGCTATAAAGGATGCTGCTGCAGATCTTGGTGGCTTTGATATATTGGTGAATAATGTAGCGAATGACAAACGTCAGTCTACAGCTGAAGTCACTCTTGCAGACTGGCAGCAATGTATGCAGGTCAATCTGGAACCTGCGTTTTTTGCTTCTCAAAGTGCCTTTGCATTAATGCGAGATCAGCAACAAGGTTGTATCATCAATTTTAGCTCTATTAACGCCCTTACTGGTCAACAACATATGGCAGGTTATGTTACTGCGAAAGCCGGGATTATCGGCATGACAAAAGCGCTTGCCAAAGACTATGGCGATGCCGGCATCAGGGTTAATGCGATATTACCAGGCTGGGTCGCGACCGACCGACAACTTTCAAGTTGGTTTACCAAGGAAGAGCAGCAAAAATGGCTCGACTCTTCAGTATTAAAGTGCTTAATTATGCCTGCAGACATAGCCAATTTAGCGTTGTTTTTGGCGTCTGATCAAAGTGCGTTGATCACAGGACAAACCATCAGCGTAGACGGAGGGAGAACTTAAGTCGTTGTTAGCTCTTGTTATGTCTCCCTGCATACAGACTGCAGCTGTCTCTGCTAAAAAAGACACCCAGAGTGAGCCTAATATCAACAAACTCAGGAGACTGTTTGAGCTTGACCGTGTAAACGAACAAAGTTCTCCAAAGCAGCAACTTGCTCCGGGCTAAAATACAACCCCAACTTACTTCGGCGCCACAAAATATCTTCGGCGCTTTTCGCCCACTCTTCGTTTAAAAGATAATGTACTTCCGCTTCAAACAAGCCATGACCGAAATTCTGACCAAGGTCATCCTGATTCTGTACTTGTTTTAACAGCAACAAACTACGACTGCCGTAACTACGGACATAGCGGCGTATTGTAGCTGTATTTAAGTAGGGGTATTGTTGCGTCAATGTTCTGGTTAACTCTTCAGTACAGTCAAAATCTCCGCCAGGTAAAGGTCTTGTTTTAGTCTTGCTTGAACCTGTGCCAGGAAAGAAAGAAACGAGCTTATCTGTAGCTGCCTCAGCAAGTTTACGGTAGGTTGTTATTTTTCCACCAAAAATTGACAGTAAAGGTAATTTTCCCTCATGGTCGCTTAGTTCAAGTTTATAGTCGCGGGTTACTTTTTGCGCACTATCTGATTCGTCGTCCAGCAAAGGACGCACCCCTGAAAAAGAGCTTACGATATCTTCAGGTGTCAGTTGTTTATTGAAGTAGCTGTTAGTTAGCTGCAATAAATAACTAATTTCTTCCTGACTGATCTTAACCGATGAAGGATCCCCCTGGTATTCGACATCTGTGGTGCCTATGAGCGTGAAGTTATCTTCGAAAGGAATCACAAAAATGATGCGCTTATCCTTGTTTTGAAGCATGTAGGCCTGTTGTTGCTCGTGTAACTTTGGCACTACGATATGGCTACCTTTTACGAGGCGTATATTTTGTGGTGACTTCTCCTCTAAAGCTTCATCAAAAAGCCTTGCAACCCAAGGCCCTCCTGCATTGACAATTGCTTTAGCTTTGATCTGAAAAGTGGGTTGCTGTTGCTGTTGTAAGGTAACCAGCCAATAATCTTCTTGCCGTTTGGCAGAGATACATTTAGTCCGGGTGGCTATAGTTGCACCTTGCTCATGTGCCGCTAATGCGTTGCAAACTACTAGTCTTGAATCATCTACCCAGCCATCTGAATACTCAAACCCTTTACGGATATGTTTTTTCAATGGACTATCGATATCAAAACGAATACCTCTGGACGCTGGTAAGCTGACTCTTTTCGCCAAATGATCATATAAAAACAAACCTGTTCTGATAAGCCAGGCTGGACGTAGATGAGGTTGATGTGGCAGACGAAAGATCATTGGCCACATAATATGTGGCGCATTTTTCAAAAGTACTTCACGCTCAGCCAAGGCTTCCTTTACTAAGCGGAATTCATAATGCTCCAGATAACGCAATCCGCCATGGATCAGCTTGCTGCTGTTTGAGGATGTGGCAGATGCTAAGTCATGCTGCTCACACAGAAAAACATCCAGACCCCTGCCTGAACAATCTGCGGCAATTCCTGTACCATTAATACCTCCACCAATCACCAGTACATCATAGCATTTAGCTGTTTTATCCATTATTGTTACCGCATAATAAATCATACAAATAATATATATAGCATGATATGAGGTTGGCAAGAGGCTGACAAGCTGCTTTTCGGCAAATGCAGGTAAAAAGTATGGGGTAAGTCCGGTGCTCGTTTGATCACTGGCATTATTGAATCATCAAGGGGACTTGGCGAAGGCGCTATTTTTGTAGAGGGTAAAGTCTAAACATTGAGCTGTAGGCTGACCAGCTGATTCAGCAGTTTGCGAATTCAGCTGGTAGACATGAGTGAGCTTTACAGTCGAACCTGTGCTACAGCATGTTGCCACTTCGCATAGAGGTGATTACGTTGTTCAGTACAGATTGAGGGTTCAAAACGGCGTTCGCAGTGCCACATAGTTGCAAGCTGCAAAGTTGAGTTAAAAGTCCCTGCATGCAATCCCGCCAGATACGCCGCACCAAGAGCTGTAGTTTCAATCACTTGCGGTCGTTCAACCACGGCACCCAAAATGTCTGCCAGAAAACTCAGCACCCAGTTGTTTTTCACCATACCTCCGTCAACACGCAGCACTTTTGGTCTTAAGCCATCTCGCTCCATTGCTTTTTGTAAATCTTTTGTCTGATAGCCAACAGATTGAAGTGCTGCTGCGACAATAGTGCTAATTCCTGAATCACGTGTCAGGCCTAAAATAGCGCCTCGCGCATTCGGATCCCAATAAGGAGCTCCAAGACCAGTAAAAGACGGCACCAGAAACACTCCATGATCAAGTGGTACATCTTTCACCATAGCTTCACTTTCACCAGCATGGCGCAGCAACTTTAAACCTTCAACAATCCATTGCATTGTTGCGCCGGCCATAAATATGCTTCCTTCGATGGCATAAGTGACTTTGCCATTTAAGCGATATGCGACTGTAGTCAGCAGACGATTAGTTGATTTCAGTGCTGTATCACCGGTATTTAACATCAGGAAACAACCTGTGCCGTAAGTACTTTTAGCCATGCCTTGTTCAAAGCAAGCGTGACCAAATAAGGCTGCTTGCTGATCACCCGCTACTCCATAGATGGGTATAGCACCACCAAGCAACTCTGGTGCAGCCGCGCCAAAATCTGCGGAGGAGTCCAGTACTTCTGGTAGCATTTCTTTTGGAATATCAAATAGTTTCAATAATTCCTCATCCCACTGCTGGCTGTGAATATTGAATAACATGGTGCGCGAAGCGTTAGTGGCATCTGTAAGATGTACTTTGCCATCCGTCAATTGCCAGAGTAAATAACTGTCAATAGTACCAAATGCCAATTCTCCGGCTGCCGCACGACGTTTAGCGTCCGGTACATGGTCGAGGATCCAGCGTATTTTGCTTGCAGAAAAGTAGGGGTCGAGTAACAAGCCTGTTTTCTGGTTTATCATTTGTTCAGTGTCGACACTGTAAATCGATTCACAATAAGCAGTGGTTCTGCGGTCTTGCCATACTATTGCGTTGTAGAGGGGAGTTCCCGTTTTTTTATCCCAGACTAATGTGGTTTCACGTTGATTGGTAATACCTATAGCAATGATCTCTGAGGCAGTAATTTTTAGATCAGCCATCACCTTGCGGCAAGTGTTAAGCACTGTGCGCCATATATCCACTGGATCATGTTCCACCCAACCATTGTCTGGGTAATGCTGGGTAAATTCTTCGTGGGCACAGGCTGCGGGTTTGCCTTCTGCGGTAAATAAGATAGCTCTGGAGCTGGTTGTGCCTTGATCAATGGCAAGTAGATAGGATTTCTTCATTTTTATAATTCATATATATCTTATAATATAGCTAGAGTGACGGGAAAATAAGGCTTTGGCAACTGAATTTTGCAAAAATGGCGGAAGCTGATGGACAATGTGCTTAGAGCATTTTACGGATACGCTGGCTGCTGCTGATAGTTGATGTTGGAGCCATTATGATCCTAATTTCTGTCATACAGGCTCCTCACTCATTGGATAACACAGCATTACGTATAGTGAGTGGGTCTTTCTTAGAGGGGGATAACCGACTGCTGCCACGACATTCCGGTTGCATAACGTGGGTCAAAACCTCTCCAGGTTTCGGCTGGTTTCCCTTCACCCTGCTGCTGATCTGGTTTTGTTGGTAAGTTTAGATAAGCGCAACTCGCAGCCAGTTTTTTTAGGTGGCAATCAAACATAGCTAATGCAAAATGTTTATTGATTTCATTCAGTGTTCGGGAAGACCAGGCTGGCTCGTGATAGTGGCCTATATCTAATTCACTGGCTGATGCCATTGAAGGTGCAGGATGCGGTGCAATGTTATGCCGGGCATTGTGGTAGGTCAGTAGGTACTTATGAGTACTGCCACTTTGCTGATACAAAGAACGTATACCGTCATACCCGGAAATATCATCTAAATCACCGGCTACATAGAGCACTGGAACTTTCAAAGCTGCCATCGAAGCTGATGAAAACAGCTGATGCTGACCTCCCCATGGAGCCAGTGCTATGGCTGCTTGCCATGCAGAGTCGACTTGTGGTGTTTCATATTGCCCACCAGCACAGCTGTTGAGCAATTTTTGCAATGCGGTGATCTGTGTAGGGTCTTTTAATCCGGTGAAAGCTGCGGTAGTAATTAGGTTAAAATCATAACAGGCGCCAATAGTACTGAGTGCACCAAAACCGCCCATGGAGTAACCAACGATGGCAGCCTTGGTGCCATCAAGTTGGAAATCTGTCAGAGCGGGCTCTTGACGAAGCTTCTCTAAAACAAACTGCTGATCACGAGAACGGTTAAGCAACGTGCTGAGAAAACCCGCAAAAGGTGCTGTTTTCATGTCAATTTCTGCATTAGTAGAGTCGGTATGGTCGATACTAGCGACAATATAACCCTGTGATGCCAGATGCTCGCCAAGATAAAACATAATAGTGCGATAGCCGGTATAGCCATGAGAGAGTACGACCAGAGGGTATTTTTCGCTCCCTTTAAGCATTGCAACGTCGCGCATCGCCCCAGCTTGTAAAGTAAATGCTATACCGCTGCGGCTTTGATCCTGATAAGAGGTCAGTGGTTGTTTTGGATCTGCATTGGCGGGATACCAGATTTCTAGTTTCAGTGGCCGTGCTTTTAATGATTGGGTGGCCGGATCAAAGCGCGCTTTATCAACCACTTGCACCGTTTTCACACCTACCGCATATTTACCTGCTCCAGCGAGCTCAGGTAGCACATCGCTCGTAAGCGGCGGATAGAGTTGTTCAGGTGTATTCTCTGTGATTGATAAAGCCGCTGCATTTTGTGCGTGAGCAGCCACAGTGAACACGAGTAACAGCTGCAGGCTTTTAAACATCTGCTGGAGCTTTTGTGCCTGTTTATGATTTTTGGCAATCTTGCCTGCTGCTACATCTGCACTAGTGGTGGACATGGTTAGATCCTTAAGTTGGCCTATTTTATTGCTGCTTGACAAAATGGGTTATTGATTTTCAGTTGTTTTGTGCATGACTAAATAATTCAACCTGCAATCCACTCCCTGCATCGCAGACATAGAAATCTGCATTCAACGCAAATTTTAGATTGTATTGTGCTAAAACAGCCTGGCGCAGCAGTTCTACATGCTCCTCGCGGCACAAACAAACAATAGCTCCACCGAAACCACCCCCTGTCATCCTTACTGCGATCTGCTCACCCAGAAGCTCGTGGCAAATGTTAACTAAGCCATCGACTGGTGGTACTGTTACTTCAAAATCATCTCTGAGTGACAAATGTGAAGCTCGCATCAATAGGCTAAGCGCTGCCATATCGTTCGCCAAAAGAGCTTTTTGCGTTGCTAACACTCTGCTATTTTCGCTAATCACATGACGGGCACGCCGAAACTCGGTATCGCTGAGCTCCGGCATTGTCTGATGCAACAACTCAAGGTTGGCATCACGCAGAGTCTTGAGGCCCATTTTCTGTGCCGCTTGTTCGCAGTCCGTGCGTCGCTGATTATATTCGCTGTCAACCAGCTTACGTGGGTAATTGGAATTGACGATGACCAGCTTCATATCATCGGGTATAGCCACAGCCGTTGTTTGAAGATCGTTACAATCAATTAGTAACGCATGGCCGCGTTGTCCTTTCGCTGAAATCAGTTGGTCCATAATCCCACACTGGCAATCCATAAACTCATTTTCAGCTTGCTGACCAAACAACGCCAGTTGCTGCAAGTTAAGACCCAATAAACTGACTTGATTAAATGCGCCACCTATCGCTACCTCCAGTGCTGCGGATGATGAAAGCCCAGCGCCTTGCGGCACATTACTGCTGATAAGCAGATCGACACCGCGAAGCTGGTGTCCGGCATTCTTCAGCACATACGCCATGGATCTAATATAGTTACCCCATTGTGAAGAGCCTGCCAGAATAGGTTTATCCAGCGCAAACGAGTCATGTTCGCCAGGATAATTTACCGAGTGTACTACTACTTGCTGATCGGTTCGGGCCCGAAATAGCACCAGAGTACGAAAATCTAATGAGCACGGAAACACAAAGCCTTGATTGTAATCAGTAAACTCACCTATCAGATTCACCCTACCTGGAGCGCTGGAAAATCCTTCAGCATCATTTTTATACAGCGTCTGAAATTGGAGCTGTAAGCTTTCATACATCATCAGAGATTCCTTGCTTGTAATGGCTGTTTGGTGCAGCTCGCAAAATAGAGGCGGCTGTCTCAGGGGTTAAATCACGCTGACTCTCTGCAAGCATTTCATAACCCACCATATGTTTTTTTACTGTGGCTGAGCGTAACAACGGAGGATAAAAATGTGCATGTAAGCGCCAATAGGATGCAGGTGGAGTCAGACTGGTTGGTGCGTTATGCCAACCCATCGAATAGGGAAAGCTGCAGCGAAACAGATTATCGTATTTGGTTGTCAGTACTTTTAAAGCTTCGGCCAGCGTAACGTTTTGTTCGTCATTTAGTTGGTCCAGAGCTTGTAAATCATCTTTTGGCAGCACTAACGTCTCGAAGGGCCATGCAGCCCAGAAAGGCACGACCACGAGCCAATGTGTATTTTCAAAGACCATTCGGCTACCGTCAGCCATTTCTTTTTCTGCATAGTCCGCCAGCATAGCTCTGCCATGTTGTTGAAAATAAGCCAGTTGCTGGGAGTCTTCGCGTTCTATCTCAGTGGATAAATGACTATGTGCCCATATCTGTCCATGTGGGTGTGGTTGAGAACAACCCATAATAGCGCCTTTGTTTTCAAAGACCTGAACGCAGCTATAGCGCTCGCTTAGTTCCTGATAATGCTGTTGCCAAGTGCTGATCACTGCGGATAATTCGGCGACTGACATTTCTGGCAGTGTTTTATTATGATCGGGCGAGAAGCAAATGACTCTACATTCGCCGCTGGCGGCTGTGTAGGTGAAAAGTGGGTCCTTTATATCTTCAACTTCGGAAGAGGTTACATTAAAAGCGCCAAAATCATTAACAAAAACATGAGTATAGGGATAGTCTGGATTCGTCTCTCCGTTGGCTCGAATATTACCGGGGCACAGCGGACAAGTCGGGTCATGCTTTGGTAGTTCATCTGCGTTCACTGTTTCAGTTGCACCCAGCCATGGCCTGTTATTTCGGTGCGGTGAAACCAGCACCCAGTCTCCAGATAGCTGATTTTTTCTTCTGTGCGTAAATTCGAATTTATTCATCTGCAAACTCCAGACCTTGCGGATAGTTTGATTGCCAGCGCCAGGTATCATCAGTCATCTGCTGAAGGCTGTGCTGCGCCGTCCAGCCTAAAAGTTGCTTGGCTTTGCTTGCATCAGCGTAATAACTTGCTACGTCACCCTGTCTGCGTGGTGCCAGCTTAAAAGGAATTTCTTTCCCGGCAGAGATTGAAAACGCACGCAGTACTTCAAGCACAGAATAACCTTGACCCGTGCCAAGGTTGTAAGTATGAAACCCCTGATCCGCTTGATGATAAAGCAGTGCTGCAACATGACCTTTCGCTAAATCCATTACATGAAGATAATCCCGGACTCCTGATCCATCCAGTGTTGGATAGTCAGAGCCATAGACATTTACAAAAGGTCTGTGCCCCACAGCAGTCTGAGCTATAAAAGGAAGTAGGTTATTCGGGATACCTTGTGGGCTTTCTCCCAAAAGCCCTGATGGATGAGCACCGACCGGATTAAAATACCTTAGTGATACGGCTAAAAACTCTTTCGAAGCAAAACACAGATCCTGTAGAACCTGCTCTATCATGATTTTGCTCCTGCCGTAAGGGCTAGCTGCACGAATTGGATGCTGCTCATCAAAAGGCAAATACTCTGGATCACCATAAACTGTGGCGGATGAACTGAATATAAGCTTATTCACCCCCATATCTCTCATCACTTCTAACAGATTGATAGAAGCTGCAACATTATTGTTGTAATAACGCAGTGGTTGAGCTGTTGATTCTCCGACAGCTTTCAGCGCTGCGAAATGCAACACTGCATCGGCTTCGGTTTGACGTAAAGCCCGACGCACAGCTGCGGTATCGGCTACATCACCCTGAATAAATTCAAAGTCATGCCCAGTTATTTGTTTCAACTGATCGAGCACTTTAATGCTGGAGTTCGCCAGATTGTCAAAAATGACTGGCATGATGCCAGCCTCATACAGTGCTATGCAGGTATGACTACCTATATATCCCATACCTCCAGTAACCAGAACTTTCATCTATTACCTCTAGAACATTATCTGCGTTCATAATAGTACTATTTATACGATAAATAGTACTATTGGGTGTGAGGTATTTCAAGAGCTAGTGTTCGATGCTTGCTACAGTTTTTCAAGATCTGTGTGATCTGATGTTCTCATCTTGCTTACTTATTGCTACCAAACATTAAATATTTGGAAGTGAACTGATTAACTGCCTTTCATTAATTGGTTTATGGTTTATCCCCTACAAAGGATTATGAGTACTTAATCCTTTGTAGGGGATAAAAATAAATAGATATTCCCACTTGTATAGATCAAATTCTGATGGCATGTATGTTACCGAAACTCTCAGAAACTTATTTGGAGTTGAGAAGGGAGAAATTAGTCTGAATACTCAGACCTTCCGGAGGTACACTTTTTGTCGCTTTTAAAAAATTGTTGGACGAAGTAATGCGAATAAATAAGTCTTGATGAGCACAAAAAAAGCGGAAAATAACAGCAAAAAGTGTCAGATTTGAGGTCTGAATTTTCAGACCTCAACCTTAAAGCCTACTGATGTTGTCAACAAGCATCTGCTAGTTTATCCAGGCGCTCTGCATGCACAAGCAGTGCCAAATTGATGCGTTTCAGGTCGTCTTTTGATAACAAGAGTGTGGGTTGGTCTGAAGTTTCAGACCAACCGGAAGGATTTAGTCTGTTTTTAGCTGATTGTTAATGGGATGGCTTCATCATTCAGCAAGGAAGGTGGTTTTTAGTTGACCCTCGGCCTGCTTTTTGGGCACCTGTGCCCATGGTCACCGCGTTAATAGATCTTGGTTGATGTCCGGCTTATTAGGGGACTGACATCATTTAAAAACAGTTAATTACCACTTTCACCTATTGAGGTTATGGACACTTTTGAAAGTGGTCACGGCCTGTCACGCCGGGGGTCGCGGGTTCGAGTCCCGTCCGCTCCGCCATTTTACTGGGTTTTCGACTCAGTAAACAAAACAACCAGCCTTGAGCTGGTTTTTTATTCCTCGCCATCCTTGGCGCTCACCCTGTCGGGCCAACGCTGTGCGTTGTTCAAAATTGCTCCGGGCAATTTTGTATTGCTAAAATCTGGAAGACTGTCTGACGGCCGCAGTTCAGCCGGTTGCTCTCTGTTAAAGCATGGCCGGCCTGTCACGCCCAGAGTTGAAAGATGTGCGGGTTCGTGTCCCGGCAGCGAAGCCATTTTATGCTTGATGTATCCATCTGTTTTAATTCAAGTTTATGCTATAAGTGCCGTATTTCAAAACACGGTATTTCTGCATTTTTGGATACAGCCGGACCCATTTGTGTCCAAACTGTGTCAGTTTTTTAAACAGGCCGTAGCGTTAGCTGTTTGTTTTTTTGCAGGAAAGGGCAAAGTGAAGTTGACGGTCTGCCACTGTTATGAATAATTCTGCTGATAATAATTGTTGGTCTTGTCATACTTCCCTGCTCAGAACTAGGAGTTTGTGC
>Ga0181595_10002831_pt1 | contig 17034 bp, 9 predicted proteins | sample 041ome_7_FD_145604 | JGI IMG/M metagenome (GOLD analysis project Ga0181595, IMG submission 145604) | Coastal salt marsh microbial communities from the Groves Creek Marsh, Skidaway Island, Georgia - 041401AS metaG (spades assembly) | ecosystem: Environmental > Aquatic > Marine > Intertidal zone >...
CGCGCGACGTCACAGACGACCGCTTCGAGCGTCGATGAGCGCCGTCGCGACACCACCGCCTCGCTCGACGACGACGGCGGTGACGATGGACGATCTGTCGCCGAACGATTACGCGTACAAGGCGCTGAAGCGACGATTCGACCACCTGGACGAGGGCCAAAAGGGATACGTCACGAGCGATGACATGCGACGCGCGCTGGAGAAATTGAAGGTGCCGTGCACGGCGCAGAGCGCGGACGATTTCGTGCGACGAACGATCGGCGAACGCGAACGCGAACGCGACGACGGCGAAGGACGACCGCGGATGACGTTTAAGGAATTCGGGAATTTCGCGCTGCGGCGCGAGCGCGAGCTGCTGAAGACGTTTCAGAAATTCGATGGGGATCGGTCGGGGTATCTCACGGCGAAACAGTTGAAGAGGGTGCTGATGCGAGAGGGATACGCGACGGACGACGGCGACGTGGAGGCGATGATGTATCGCATCAAGGCGGGGGAGGGCGCGTTTAGCAAGGGTAAGGGCTTGTTCAACGCGGCGAACGAAAAATTCGTGACGCTGGCCAAGGCGATCGACTTTACCGAGTTTCGTGACTTTTTGATGCTCTCGGACGCCATGGACGCCACGGAAGCGTTGAGCGTGTGGTCGAGGTCCACCGTCGACGTCGGCGACGTGTCGTTAGCGTTTGCGAGCAAACGTAAAGCGAACGGAGGCGCTGGCGAGGTGATAAAGCACTTACTCGTGGGTGCCATCTCTGGAGGCGTCTCTAGAACCGTCGTCGCGCCGCTCGAGCGGGCGAAGATTGAATACATGCTCGATTCAACGACCATCGCGCGCGACGGTGGTCTCGTAGGAACTTTGAACAGAATCGTGCGAGATGAAGGCGCTGGAGGTCTGTTTCGCGGGAACACGCTCAACGTGTTGCGAATCGCCCCCACCAAAGCCGTCGAGTTCTTCGTGTACGACAAGTTCAAGGATTACATCATACGAAACGGCGATCAAACCGAGCTCGACGGTGCGCAACGCATGCTCGGTGGTTCCGTGGCGAGCATGTGCGGCACAGCGTTGACGCATCCCGTGGACACGTTACGGTCGCGCGTCTCTGGCACCGGCATGCTGTTGGGCGACTGCTGGAAACAGCTCGTCGCCAACGAAGGCTACGGTGCGCTGTGGAAAGGTTTGGGTGCGAATATGGTGCGCGTAGCACCCTACGGCGCGATCAATTTCTACGTATACGACGCCTGCAAGGGTTTGTACCGGCGACAATTCGGTGAAAAGGCAAAGATGTCTGCGCTACCGACGATGTGTTTCGGCGCGCTCGCCGGCGCCGCGGCGCAAACGGGCGTGTATCCACTCGAAATGATTCAACGTCGAATCCAAGTCGCCGGAATGAAGAAAGGTGCAGGATACGCCTATAAAAACATGTTCCATGGGATTTACGTCGTCGGAAAGAATGAAGGCATCGGTGCGCTTTACGCTGGCTTGATTCCGAATTACGCCAAGATTTTACCCTCGGCGGCAATTTCGTTTTACGTTTACGAGCTCATGAAGCAAGTGTTCGACATCGACAAGTGAATGAGCATCTCAACGCACGCCAAATTAGGCTGTTATATACTAAAATCATGTTGTTACTACGTACTACTGTTGTAATCAGACTCACTTCTTTGAGCGTACTTCCGGAATTCGTTTTGGATCGTCCACCGGCGCGGGCATCGGATCCTTGGGCACTGCTGGTTCATCTTCAGCAGCGGCTTCAAACTTAAACCTCTCCTTGCTGTTTCGTAAGAACGCTCGTCCCAACCCACCCGCGATCTCGTGGTGAATGGCGTTCTCCACGAGCTCGTTTGCCTCCTCTTCGATGGCGCCAGCGTGCATTGGTAGCGCCAAGTCAGCGGAGTATGGATCGTATGGATCGTCTGACGGTTCCGTTGTCGGCTCCGGTGGTGTCGGTACAGGCTGCGGTGCCGGCTCTGGCTGTGGCTGCGGCGCCGGCTCTGGCTGTGGCTGCGGCGCCGGCTCTGGCTGTGGCTGCGGCGCCGGCTCTGGCTGTGGCTGCGGCGCCGGCTCTGGCTGTGGCTGCGGCGCCGGCTCTGGCTGCGGCGTCGGCTGCGATGACGGCTCAGGCTGTGGCGTCGGCTGTGGCATCGGCGGCGGCGGATAAGTCGTGGACACATCCGGTGTCGTCGCTCTCGGTGCCGCACTCGGCCCTAAATCGCTATTCCTGGAGCTCGACGCCGAGTCCGAATCCACCGTCACCTTTGCCGGCGAATCGTCGCCGTTAAAGTGTTGAAAGCCGATCGCCGCGACCGCTGCGAACGCCGCGAGCACGAACACCAGCGCGCACATCCGTCCACACCCGCGCTTAAACGACTCATTCCGCGCCCTTTGACGCTCTAAATACTCGGGCGCGTCTAACAACGACTCCCGTTCGCCTCCGCTTCGCGACGTCGCCCCGCCGCCGTCCCGCGCGATCTCTTCCGCGTTCCTCTCCCGCTCGATCGCCTTGGAATACCGCGCCGCGGTGGCGGCATATCGTTCGGAGTGTCTGAATGACCCACTCGCGCGATCAAGCGCCGGTCCGCGACCGCTCATCGCGTCGGCGTCGCCGTTCGACCGCGCTCAACACCCTACGCCGTTGCGTCCGTCTCGTTCGCGTCGAGCGACGTCGCACGGACGCGCGCGCGCGATCGTCGACGCGAACGAAAGTTCGCGACGTTCGTCGAGCTGTTACGGTCGATCAGACGATGTCGGCGCCGGCGAGCGCGTTGTGGCGCGGCTGCCATCGTGATGATGATTTCCATCCATGGGCGGGGTGTTGGTTTGAACAGAAGCCGCCGCGATAGGTGTACACTTGCCGATGGTTACAAAGAGAATGGGGGAGACGAGATGCGCGAGCGATGTAGACTACTGCGATGGAACGTCGCGACCGAGCGGTCAGCCGTTTCTATCCGCGAATTTTGAGCTCGCGGCCCTTCTGGCGCGCCTGAACGACGCCTCGACGCACGAGCTCTTTTTCGCATTCGAGAACGTCTTCGCGAAAATGTGCGCGAAGATCTGGGACGTTGGTCTTTTGAATGTCGTTTCCACGTGTGCCATTGAGCCAATACTGATCACTCACCCAGTGCTTTTTCGACGCTCGCGGGAATCCGCTGTTTAAAACGCTGGTTTTGGCGATTTCACACAAGTCGGCGGCGCTGAGTTTCCAAACTTGCGCGGCGACGGAGTACTCCTCGACCAAAGGCTCTTTGGTCATGTGAATCATGAGTGGATCATCCGTACTGAGTGATACTCGCAAACCTCGAGCAAAGAACACCGGGAACGGGTTCTTATGATAATCGATGAATAGCGAGTTGTTGCTCAAGGGCGACATGTCGAGCGGAATTTGCGTGAGATAGTACAGGTATTGCAGACACGGCGACTTGCGCAGGTTCAAGCCGTGCGCAATATTCTTCGCGAGCATAAATGTAGTGCACAGGTGATCGATGTCTCCCGCCTCACCGGCGTGAGGCCTGAAGGCGATGGTATTCAACCCTTTACTGACGCGCAATGCGTTCAGCGTGTACAGGTTGGCGTACACGTAGTAGGCGTAGTAGGCGTACGCGGGGTTGTGAGACACGTCCCAGTCCACTGGTACACGCATGTGCTTACTTGGTCTGCGCTCAGGTTTCGATTCGTCGTCTACCATGTCCACCCCGATCACCATTTGGAGAAACGTATGCAACTTTGGATGCGACGAAGGGTCTACCGTGACTTCAAACAGAGGCTTGAAAATGTTATCGAGCATCTGCTGGAAGTTTTTCATCGTCCCATTACTGTGGTAGATGTTGTACAATCGCGGTATCTGAATCATCCATACGATATTTTCGCTGAAGACGTTGTTATTCAGCACCCAAGCCGCGAGATTGTCCCATTCGCCGGGTTTACGCCCATAGATGGAGATGCGATACTCCGCCATGGTGTATTTGTTCGCCTCCAAGTCCGAGCATACTTGCTTCGTGAGCTCGGCGAGGAACCGACCACGAATCAAGTTGTCTTGCTTGATGAAAATTTCTCGCAAGCGAGACTGTCCCATGGGGTTGTACTTGAGATTGAACCTATCGAAGCGATGAAACGTATTCTTGTCCGCGTGCATGTCCAATGTATCGACGTTGAGTTCGTATGCCGTCATTCCGATCGATTCGAACACCTCTCGAAGGTTCAAAAACTTGCCGTCCCGATAAATCACAAGTTCGTGAGGCTCTCGTTTAAGCTTGGACTTGATGAAGCGCAACAAGTGCTTTTGGTTCATGCACGCGCTGTGATGCACGTGCGTATCAACCTTTCTGACGTTGTAAAAGTCGCGATGTGGCGCCTTCTTTTGCTCTAAAAACTCTCGATCAGCGTTCAACATGACGTGTAGATTGAACTTTTGCTCCGTCAACAACAGCCTTTTGTGACAAAACGTCTTCGATGGACCGTACGATTGCACCTTTAGTAATGCGTGCAAGTCGTAGAAGAAATCTGTCGCCGTGCCGGGCGGTTTATGCGCCAACTCGAACTCGCCTTGCGCGTTCGGGTGGTACACGTGCATGACTCCATCGATCATTTCGAACGTGTGCTGCGATTTAGGTGGTAGCGGCGGCATTTTATCCACCTTACCGACGATAGGACATGCCCCTTCACTGTCGTCGAATAACCACTTGTCGCGTAAACCGAGCGCGTACTCTAGCATGAGGCACACTTCCTCGCATTCGTCACCCAAGGTTTCCATCATTTCAGTCGCGACTTTTTCGTACTGCATATCTGATTCTCCGGCGTGCGTCACGCGCGGCGACGAAAATAGACCGTTCGCCGCGGCACCACCACTGCCCGATCGTTGGAATAATTCTCGTCCGATGGCGCGGTCCGCCGGTTTCAAACCGATGGGCATGTTACCGTCGGGGGTCGCCGTCCACGGCGTCTTGACGGTCCTAGGCGACGTGACCCCATTCTCATTCGACGCCGAGGGCGTCGGAGTCAGCGTCGCTTTGTCGTGCATTTTCTCCTGAAGCTTTTCCATCGCGCGTTCGAGCTCGACGCTGGCGCTCAACGCTCGCGGCAACGGCGACTCGATCAACCGCTCTATGCTCGAGTCCGGCGCACCGTACGCTCGCCCACGTCGCGCCATGGGTGATTCCACGACGTCTATGTGCGTGCGTTCTTCCTCACCTTCGGTCTCTGTTTCTGTTTCCGGTTCGACTTCCGTCTCCGTTAAACCGTCGTTCGCCGCCCACGCGAGTTGACTCAGCGGCCCGCGTTTCTTCGGAGTGCCGAGACTGACGTCTCGAGATAATCGTCCGTTATGATGACTGCCATCTTCACCGCCGTCCGAAACCGTCTGTCCGAACGCGTTCGCCTTCGTCGGCGTCCCCGGCGTCGACCGGTTCGCCGACGCGTACGCCGGATACTCCTCCACGTCCGCCAAGCTCCCCGAGATCGATCTCGACTGCGACAACCGACTGACACTCGTCGCGTCGCTCTTCTCTCGTCCCGACGGCGACGCCGCGCCGCTGCTTCCGGTTCGTCGCCGTCCCGAGCGCGCGCCTCGTCCCGAGCTCTTGCCAGAGTTTTGTTGCTCGGCCAGCTGCTTCTCGCGTTCTATCGCCTCCAGCGCGGTGAGCAGGCCGATTTGCTGTTCACTAAAGTCTTTCGCCGCGCTCTTCAGCGCGTACGCCGACGCGATGGCGAGCTGCGCGTCGCGTGAGCGTCAACCGTCAGTCCGAGGCGTTGGATTTCAAACAAACTTCAACTCTGCGCGCGGGCGAAGCGATGCGCACCGTCGACGCGAGGGCGGCGACGAGCGTGAACCCCACGAAGAACGCGCGCCCGTCGTCGTCGGCCATGACGATCACCGCGCGCGCGTCGTGGACTGAGGACGGCGACGCGTCGGAGTCTCGGGACGTCTGGCGCCGCCGCCGCCGCCGAACGAACATCCGTGGATGCGACGATGACACGGCGATCGCTCGCCCGCTAAATATGTCGCTACAAACGCTAAACTAACGTCGCTAGGGGATCCGCGCGTCTACGGCGCGGCGTCGAGCGGTGGCGCTCGAGCGAAGACGAGGCTGGCGTTGGTGCCGCCGAAACCAAACGAGTTGCTCATCGCCGCTCGAGCGTCGTCGCGCAGTCGAGCCGCGACGCCACCAGCGCCGACGATTGGGATTCGTAAGTTTGGGTCGACCGTGTCGTATCCGAACGTCGGAGGCACGTCTCCGGTGTGAAGAGCCATGACGGTGTACGCGGCTTCGATGGCGCCCGCGGCGCCGAGCAAATGCCCGGTGGCGCCCTTCGTGGACGTCGTGAGCACGCGCCCAGACTCGATCGCGTCCGCACCGAAGACTGTTTTGAGCGCCATGGCTTCTGCGGCGTCGCCCAAAGGCGTCCCCGTGGCGTGCGCGTTGACGTATCCAACGTCGAGCGGATCGTCGACGCCGGCGTCTCGCATGGCGGCTCGCATCGCGCGCGCCGCGCCTTCGCCATCCGGGCTCGCGCGCGTGACGTGGTGCGCGTCTCCCGACGCGCCGTAGCCGCGTATCTCGGCGTACACCTTATCGACGCCTCGCGCGCGCGCGTGTTCGAGAGTTTCGAGCACTAAAACCCCCGCGCCTTCGCCCATGACGAAGCCGTCGCGCGCGACGTCAAACGGTTTCGCTCTCCCCGTCGCGCTCAGCGCCCTCGCCTTGGCGAACGCCGCCAATGAAACGGCATCTATGCATCCCTCAGCGCCACCGGCGATCATCACGTTCGCATCGCCGCGCTGTAGCGCCCTAAACGCGTCCCCTATGCAGTGCGCCGACGTCGCGCACGCCGTCGCCGCCGCCAAATTCGGCCCTCGAAACCCGTGATCCATCGATATCCTCCCCGCCCCCGCGTTGGCCAAAATCCGCGGCACAAAGTACGGCGATATCCTCCGCAGTTCACCCTTCGCCATCCAACCTCCCGCGCGCGTTAAATCGCTCACGCCTCCCATCCCCGCGCCGAACGACACCCCCACGTCGTCCCTCGGCGCGTCCCTCGCGCTCGTCATCCCCGCGTCCTCGATCGCCTCCTTCGCCGCGCACCGTCCGTACGCCACGAACGACGCCAAACTTCCTCCATCGCTCCACGCGTTCGCGTCGTACCCTTCCCTTCGGTTCACGACGCCCGCGTGCCGCGTTCGCGCCCGCGCGCCGTCGCTCGCCGCGAGCGCGTTCCAGCACTCGCGCGCGAGATCGTCCTCGCGCAGCGCCCGCGTCGCGCCCGCGTTCGCCAGCAGCGCGCGCCAGTTCTCCGCCGTCGTCCGCGCGAGCGGGGTGACGAGTCCGATGCCCGTGACGACGACGCGGCGCGGATAAAGCGCGTCGAGCGGGACACCGCGCGCGTAATGGGACATCGACCGTCGCGCGTCGCCGAGGCGTCGCGAGCCATCGCGCGACGCGCGAAGCGCTTCGAGGACTCGCGTCGACGCGTCGCGACGCGCCGACGCGAGCGCCATCGCGGTGTGCGGCGTCGACGACGCGATGACGTCGACGATGGATGCGACGGCGACGGCGACACGAAGCGACGCGCGGTGCCGACGGCGATGACGCGCGCGCTCGGCGCGACGCGCGCGAGCCGCGGGCGCGTCGCGCGCGTCTCGCGCGTCTCGCGCGACCGGACGACGCGCCGAGCGCGCGGCGCGACGCGCGTCGAAGCCGCGGCGGATAAAGCGCCGTCGGTCGTCGTGCTCGGAGGGTCGGGATTCGTCGGCGCGCGCGTCGTCGAGGCGCTCGCGCGCGCGGGCGCGCGCGTGACGACCATCTCTCGCTCGGGACGCGACGCGACGGGCGCGCGCGAGGCGCGGGCGGTGGATCTGGCGGAGGCGAGCGCGGCGCGCGAGGCGCTGGCGGAGGCGCTGCGAGACGTCGACTGCGTCGTGTCGTGCGTCGGCGTCATCGGCGGCGATGACGAGGCGATGCGGAGAGGGAACGGGGATCATAACGTGCTCGCGATCGAGGCGGCGAAGAAAGCGGGCGTCGGGCGGTTCGTGTACGTGAGCGTGGCGAGCGTCGTGCCGGACGTCGTGGGCAAGACGCCGTTGATGAGGGGGTACTTTGAGGGTAAGCGCGACGCGGAGGCGTGCTTGCGCGAGAATTACGCGGAAGGTGATTACTTCATCGTGAAACCGAGCTTCATTTACGGCGGGGATGCGTTTTCGTTGACGCCGCCGCGAGTGACGAAGACGTACGGCGACGTCTTGGCCAAGGTGCTCGGCAGCGGACCCGTCAAGGCTTTGGCGGCGAAAGCGCCGGGACCGATCGCGTTGACGCTCGCGGAACCGGTGAGCGTGGAAGACGTCGCGGGTGCGTGCGTGGCGGGCGCGATGGGGACGTACAGCGCGTCCAACGTCGTCGACGGGACGGACGACATCAAAAAAGCCGCCGCCGCCGTCGCCGCCGCGTGAGTCGATACGAATGGTTTTGTAACGAAGCGCGCGCGCAATATCATTTCACCGACTGTCGTCCTAAACACAAAAAATACTGTACTCGTTCACTACTTTTTCGTCCCCTTGATCATGCCGTACGTCATCAAACCTGACTCGAACGCGCGAGCCATGCGTTCGAGGGTGACGATTTCGCGCACAACCTTGTACCACTGGCGAGGCCCGGCGAACACCACGGGCCACGGATCCCAAACCCCGACCCAGATCGAGTGACGCCACGACACGAGCGTGTTCTTCACCCAGTTCTCCGATCCCGTGCGCGCCATGGCGCCGGTGCCTTGCAAAAGACGTTCGTATTCCTCGTACGAGATAAAGTACGGGTGCGCCCACTCTTCGTAGAGAAATTGCAAGTTGCTCTTCTCCTTCTCCGTGAACTCCGGCGGCGTCTCGCGCTGACACCACGTCGCGATGACGATTTTACCACCAGGTTTTAACACTCGCACCATCTCCTCGACGTACTTTTTCTTATCCGGCATGTGCTCGCCGCTCTCGCACGCCCACACTAAATCAAACGTGTCGTCCTCGAATTCCATCGCCAGCGCATTCATCACCTGGAACTTCGCGTTCGGCACTCCTTGCTCCGCCGCCAGTTCTGTCGCGCGTTTCACCTGATTCGGCGAGAGCGTAATCCCAGTCACCGACGTGCCTTGACCGAAGCGCTTCGCCAAGTGTCGAGACGTCCCGCCGATGCCGCACCCGACGTCCAGCACCTTTGCCGGCTTATCAGCCTCGCTCCAATCCGCCATCTCGTCCACGAAATCAAATTTGGCTTGAATGAAATCCTTCACCTTGCACCCGAGCAGCGTCCCCGCCCCTTTCGCCAGCTCCTCGTCGCTGTACCATCCCAAGTGTATGTGTTCGCCCCAGTAATATTCCAATATCCCCTCCTCCGTCCACGCGTCGTACTCCGTCCCGACCGTGTTCGCCCCGTCCACGTACGTTCGACTCGGCGTATCGAACACGTACTTTATCCCGCGTCCGACCGCGAGCGCCCCGAGCGCGATCGCCGCGTTCTCCGTCGTCGCCCAGCTCGGCGTTCGCGGCGTCGCGTTCGCGCTCGCGCCCTCGCTCGCGCGTCGCGCGCTCGTCCGCGTCTTCGCCGACGCGACGTCGCCGACCACCGCACCGCGCGCGTTTGAGCGCGGTCGCGCGCTGAGCTCTTCGATGGACAGCGCGCGCGGCGCGGGCGGCGTCTCGGCGACGGCGCGCGGATGACGTCCTCGATGACGTCGCGGCGTCGCGCGCGCGCGCGCCAGGGGCGCGCGCGCGCGCTCGGGGGCGAGGCGCGCGCTGCCGAACATCGTCGCGATTCGCGAGCGCGCGCGCGAGGCGCGGTGCGACGCGTGCGAGGCGCGGTGTGACGCGGACGCGAGTGGATAGAGTGCGTCCAAATGCGTTGCAAGGGACGCGACGAGACGCGACGGCGAAGAAACGCTCACTTTTGGCCGAACAAAGACTTGAACGCCTTGATGGCGTTGGCGTTGATGAGCGGCTCGTCGAACTTGTCCATGAGCTCGGTGAATTCGGGCTGCTTTTGCACGAATTCCAAGCTCGGGTCGGTGCGAATCTTGCGGTAGTCGATCCAACCCGCGGACATGCATCGCTTGAGCGCGAGCAAGGATTCATCCGCCTTGCCGAGCTTGGAGAAGCAGCACGCGATGTTGTACTGAGCGACCTTGTAGATCTCCGTCGTCTTGGAAAAATCGTCACCCATGTAGTTCTTCGGTTCCAACGCCGCGACTTCCTCAAAGACGATTAACGCGTTGTCGAAATCCTTGCCGTTGTAAAGCTCGATGGCTTCGTCGAACATGTCTAATCTCTGGTTCTCCAACTCGCGCTTTTTGGAGTAGTTGTTCATTTGTTGTTCCTTCGTCCCGGCGCCGTAGTTACCACCCGCGCGTTCGCTCTTGAACGCCGAGCTCTTTTCGGTTTGTTGAAGCGCCGACAAGTCGCCGTCCATGTCCGTCATCTTCAAGTAGATGTCGCCGTTTCTATTCTTAATCGCGTACATCACCTGTCCGTACGACTCAGCGCCCCAGATCTCATCCCCGAACGACGCGCTCACGGCTTCAATCTTATCGCCGACCTGGAATCGGTCGTAGATCGGGTCCGTGGGGACGAAGACGACGTACGCGCCGCCGTCGTTGCCTCGGTTAAACTTCAGCTCGATCGGCTTCGGGAGCGTCGCTGTGTGGAAAGGAAACGCGCGTTTCATCGTCAGTCATCGCGCGCGAACGAACACACGAAAGTGGCTCTGGGCGTACCTTCGTACGTGTCTCCCTTGGCCGCGCGCACGACGGAGAACCGGCGCGCGATGTGCGAGTGACGTCGATCCTTGGTGAAAGTGGATAACGACGCCGTGTTGAGCGCCGCGGCGCGCTGGGCGTGCAGAGCGGACATAAATGCGTGCGTGTGCGTACGCGCGGGGCTCGTTCGCGCGGAATAGGCGCGCGCGGTGACGACGGAGCGTCGAGAACTGTGGAACGAGGCGCTACGGCGACGAGATAAAGCGCGAGCGGCGGCTGAGAAGCGAGGGATGACTTTCGCGCGTTGTGTGCGTTACAACGAACGACGAGCGATGGTGGCCTAGGTGTGAGGAAAAAGTAACGTCGTGTGGTCAGCGTCTCGAATGCGAGCAAACGCGAGATTGGATTTAGTCCGTAATTTAGTGACGTTCGCGCCGTAAGGATGCGCGCTCGTCGTGGAGTCATTGGACCACAAACCGGTTGTCTGGCCGGCGTCCCGCGAGCGGGACAAGATTGATGTGCGCGACGGAAGTAAAAAGATCATCTCCACCGTTAAGTAAGGAGCGCCTTAGGCAAAGTCGCGGGAGGTTTTGTCGAAAAAGCGTCCTCGGTTGGACTCGGACGTTTGGCCGTCGGAACGATTCGGCGGCGGCGGTGCGGTGTACAAAGCCTCGGGAAGTTTGAAGCAATGTAATTAGTGTTCATTCACGACGTCTTAAGAAACGAGTTGTTCGTCATCGACTTCGTACGCCACACCTCGCACACCCGGTATCGTTCGTTCAATCAAACATTCGTCCGCAGGAAGAAAATCTCGCGACGAACCAAAGCTCATTACTTCTTAGAGGTTGATTAAGCCTCACGGTGAAATCAGCATCGGTTTTTGGAATCACGGCAAAGCGTTCATCGCGAGCGAGAAAACGTAAGCAATCGTCGAGAGATGTCGCGCTGACGATTGAGCAGGCGACTGTGGATAGCAGCCACCTACTCACCCATGTCAACGCTGTCGGCTGTACCTTAGAACGACGGGAGAGCAGCACATGCGGCCGAAGCCTGATCAGCCCTCTGCTTTGTCAAGGAAACGAGGACGAGCAAACCGAATCGATAGAACGCGCCGTGACACGTACCTGGCGTTCACGACCCTCAATGGTAGTTTTTGCCATGCCTGCGAATGAAAGAAAAGAGGCGTAAAGGTGAGTCTTGCGCGCGTCGTCGAACGAATGTGGTGGAACTACGGAGGAATTTCGACGACTTGTAAACGCCAAAGCTCCACGGAGAGCCCATCCCCTTTTAATCTCGCCTTCGCTCAAAACTGACACGCGGAATTGAATCGCGGGGGTTCTAATTCCTCGATTCTCTGCGGGCAGCTCTGCAGCGAAGGCTTTCGCCGACGAAAAATACGTCGCGTCGTTCGTCGTCCCGTCCCCGAGCGAGCACCCGTTCACGACTCCCACGGCGCGATCGCCTCAGTCGAAAGATGGTGAATTATGTTTTGATTCTTCACGGTGTTCAGCCAGTATGGACACGTTTACATCCCAGACGTCGGCCGCTTCGATCCCGGGCGTTGCTCTCGCGCGAAGGCCGCCGACGACGCCGACGACGACGCGCCAAATGTGAAATCGAATAAGGGCGCGCGTCGAGTCGATTCCCCCGACGCGCGCGTGACAATGATCGACCTCTCTATTCACTCTCGGGCGCGTTAGGTTTCCCTTCGGACGCGCGGCATGGCGGTTATCAGCCGCCCCGCGACCCGTACACACAAACGCCCGCGCGCGCGAGAAAAACAACCGAAACACCCTACACCAACAATCCCTCTCCACCGCGTCTCGGCCGATATGCTCAATTGACGTCACGACGACGCGCGCGGTTTTATTCCGGGTAACTAATCCGGCCGCGCGCGCGTCTCAGTAGCCAAGCGTAAAAGTTTTCGTCATCGACGTTCGGGCGATTGATGTTCGCGTGGCGTGATTCTTCGCGTCGAGGTCTCGCGCGTCGTCGTCGACGCGCGTCGCGTCGCCGTCGCGCGCGTCGCGTTCGCGCGCGTCGTCGCGCGCATCGCGTCGTCGTCGCGCGCACCTCGCGTCGCGTCTCGCGCGTCGTCGCGCGCGCGAAGTGCGGCGCGCGCGCGCGCCGGCGGCGGCCCAATAAACCACGCACAATACGACACCACGGGCGATTTTCGCTCGAAAATGCCGCGCGCGATAAATCGAGGGTTTTGCGCGAGGTGTCGCGCCCCGGCGAGGCGGCGATCGCGCGTCGTCGATCCGCCTTTTAGCGACGCGCGACCGTCCGTCGACACCATGGGGGTGCGTCTCGCGACGCTCGACGCTCGACGCGATGCGCTCGACGCGCGCTCGACGCGCGCCGCGGATCTCGCGTCGCGCGCGCGACGCGCGACGACGACGACGACGCGACGCGAACGCGACGCTAGGGCTTTGAGCCCTCGCGCGCGCCGTCGCGGAAGACGACGATGCGCGAGCGCGCGTCGACGACCGCCGACGCGCGAGACGAGTGAAAACGTAGAAGAAATACTGACGAATCGCGCGCGAGTCGTTCGCTCGATAGGCTTACAAGTATGTGGAAGAACTTTGGAAGAAGAAGCAATCCGATGTGATGCGCTTCTTGCAGCGGATTCGCGTGTGGGAGTACCGGCAGTTGCCGTCCATCTGCCGCGTGACGCGACCGACGCGACCGGATAAGGCTCGACGACTTGGATACAAGGCCAAGCAAGGTTTCTGCATCTACCGCGCGCGCGTGCGCCGCGGTGGACGCAAACGACCGGTGGCGAAGGGTCAGGTGTACGGGAAGCCGGTGCACTGCGGTATCACGAAGTTGAAGTTTGCGCGCAACTTGCGATCGGTCGCGGAGGAACGCGCGGCGCGACGATGCGGCGCTTTGCGAGTGTTGAACTCGTACTGGTTGAACCAAGACTCGGTGTACAAGTACTATGAGGTGATCATGGTGGACCCGATGCACAAGTGCGTGCGCAACGACCCGCGCATCAACTGGATCTGCAACCCGACGCACAAGCACCGCGAAATGCGCGGTCTCACGTCCGCGGGGCGCAAGTACCGTGGCTTGCACGGCAAGGGTCACAACTTCACCAAGTCTCGTCCGTCCAAGCGGGCCACCTGGAGAAACAACAACCGCTTGTCCTACCGTCGCTACCGTTAGAAGAGGGTTTCGAAGAAAAGTTAGTCGAGCACCACTTTTTAGCATATTTGCTTGCTTGCGAATTTGTAATTACATCTTGGCGAGTGAACTTCCTTTAAGTAGTCTTGAACTCTCGCGAATCGTACAGAGGGATTATAGTGGCGGCGATAAAGCTCGCTCGCGACGGCGCGACGTCGGAGGGCTTACACTTTCTTGGCTCGAATCGCGGCTTGCGCCGCGGCGAGACGTGCGATGGGCACGCGGAACGGCGAACACGAGACGTAGTCGAGACCGCTCTTCGCGAAGAACTCGACAGAGATCGGTTCGCCACCGTGCTCACCGCAAATCCCAACCTTCAAGTCGGGGCGCGTGGAGCGACCGCGCTCAACGGACATTTGGACGAGTTGCCCGACGCCGTCGACGTCGATGACTTGGAAAGGATCGTGCTTCAGCACACCTTTTTCGAGGTACGTGGGCAGGAACTTACCCACGTCATCGCGAGAGTAACCGAACGTCATTTGCGTCAAGTCATTCGTACCGAACGAGAAGAACTCGGCGTGTTTGGCGATTTCATTCGACAACAGCGCCGCGCGAGGAATCTCGATCATGGTACCCACGCGGTATTCCACAGAGTCCCCACGCTCGCCGAAGACGACGTCCGCGGTTTGACGAATCAACGCCACTTGATCTTCGAGTTCGGCGACGGTGCCGACGAGCGGGACCATGATGTCGGGAATCGGCGACGCGCCCTCGGCTTTGGCTTCGCACGCGGCTTCGAGAATGGCGCGAACTTGCATTCGCGCGATTTCTGGATACGTGATGGCCAATCGGCAGCCGCGGAAACCCAACATCGGGTTCACTTCGACGAGCTTTTCGATGCGCTCGACGATGTCTTCTTCAGTCTCGCCAGTGTCCTCGCTGAGAAGTTGAACGACGTCGTCCAACTCGCCGTCGGGCAAGAACTCGTGAAGCGGAGGATCGAGAAGGCGAATGGTCACCGGCAAACCGCTCATGGCGTGGAAGATGCCCTTGAAATCATCTCGCTGGAACGGCAACAGCGCATCGAGCGCGGCTTCGCGGGAGGGCGTGTCCTTGGCCATGATCATCCGACGCACGGTTCGAATGCGCTCGCCGCTGCCAAAGAACATGTGCTCAGTGCGCACGAGACCGATGCCTTCGGCACCGTTGGCGCGCGCCGCGGCGGCATCTTCGGGCGTATCGGCGTTTGTCAGCACCTTCATGTCACGGAATTCGTCGACCCAAGACATGAACGTGCCCAAATCTTCGCTCACAGTCGGTGGCATGAGATCGGCGCGACCGCGAATGATTTCGCCCGTGGTACCGTTCAAGCTCAACCAGTCGTTTTCATGAAGCGTGACGCCACCCAAAGTGAACGTGCGCGCGTGCTCGTCGATGGACAACTCGCCGCAGCCAGAGACGCACGTCTTACCCCAGCCGCGAGCGACGACGGCGGCGTGCGACGTCATGCCGCCGCGCGCGGTCAAGATGCCCTCGGCGGCGTCCATGCCGCCGACGTCCTCGGGCGAGGTTTCGACGCGAACCAAGATGACCTTGCGACCTTCGGCTTTCGCGGCTTCGGCGTCTTCGGTGCTGAAGACGATTTGTCCGACGGCGGCGCCCGGTGACGCGGGCAAGCCGGTGCCGATGACGTCGGCCTTGTACGCGCCCTCGTCTTTAAACTGCGGATGAAGCAGTTGATCGACGTGCGTGGGTTCGACCATTTGCACGGCTTCTTCCTTGGTCACCAAGCCTTCCTTCACGAAGTCGACCGCCATTTTCACCGCGCCCGCGCCCGTGCGCTTGCCCGAGCGACATTGAAGCATGAAGAGTTGGCCGTCCTCGACGGTGAATTCGATGTCTTGCATGTCTTTGAAGTGCAATTCCAAGAGTTCCGTGTTCTTCACCAACTGCTCGTACGCCGCGGGCAACGCGTCCTTCATGGTTGAGATATCGCTCGGCGTGCGAATGCCCGCGACGACGTCCTCGCCTTGAGCGTTGACCAAGTACTCGCCGTAGAGCTTATTCTCGCCCGTGCTCGGATTTCTCGTGAACAACACCCCCGTTCCGGAAGTCTCGCCCATGTTCCCGAACACCATGGCTTGAATGTTCACAGCCGTGCCTCGCAAACCGGTGATCTTGTTGATGGCCATGTACTTCTTCGCCCGGTCGCTGTTCCACGAGTCGAAGACGGCGTACGTGGCGAGACGCAACTGCTCGAGCGGATCTTGCGGAAACGACACGTTTTCCGAGGCGTACACCCCCTTGTAGATCTCAACCAAGTCGCGCAAGTTTTGCTCGTTCAGTCCTTCGTCCGAATCCACCCCGACGTCGCGCTTCAGCGTCTCCAGCGCGTGTTCAAACTTGCCGTGATCGATCCCCATGACGACGTTGCCGTACATGTCGAGAAATCGGCGATACGAGTCAAACGCGAAGCGTCCACCGGCGCGTCGAGCCAACCCCTCGACCACGGAATCGTTCAACCCAAGATTCAGCACCGTGTCCATCATCCCCGGCATCGACACCGCCGCGCCGCTCCTCACGGACACCAACAGCGGATTTTCCGCGTCCCCCAGCGCCCTTCCCAGCGCCGCCTCCACGTGCGCCAGCCCCGCGACCATCTCCTCCCACGCCCCCTCCGGCAGCGCCCCACCGCACGCGTGAAAGTCCGCGCACGTCTCCGTGTCCACGGTAAATCCCGGCGGCACGCTCAGCCCGACGCGCGACATCTCCGCCAGATTCGCCCCCTTCCCTCCCAGGCGCGCCTTCGCGTCGCGCGCGCCCTCCGCCCGTCCCCCACCGAATCGAAACACCCGTCCGAGCCCCCCGGGTGTCGCGCGCGCGATCGCGCGTTCGCTCGCGTCCGTCGCCTCGTTCCCATTCGCGTCCGTCGTCGTCGCGCGCGCGACGCTCGACGTCCGCGCCCCGTTCGACCGCGCGCGCGTCGTCGACGTCGCCGCAATCTTTTTCGCGCCGGTTGGCCTTCTCGCCGTCGCCGTCGGCATCGATCGCGCGCCGGGCGCCATCGTCGGTTGTCGCGACGGTCGACGCGCGCGTGAATTTCGTTCGCGCGCGCTCGAACGATCGGTCGCTTTGTGCGCCGCGGTCCGCGTCGCGGCGTCGCGCGCTGACGCGCGCGCGACGAC
>Ga0181595_10002833_pt1 | contig 17029 bp, 19 predicted proteins | sample 041ome_7_FD_145604 | JGI IMG/M metagenome (GOLD analysis project Ga0181595, IMG submission 145604) | Coastal salt marsh microbial communities from the Groves Creek Marsh, Skidaway Island, Georgia - 041401AS metaG (spades assembly) | ecosystem: Environmental > Aquatic > Marine > Intertidal zone...
GTCGATGCTGACCATGGAAAATTCTCGGCAACTTTCGTGCGGGTGCCAGCGCTGGATGAGGTGCCTTACCCAGTTCAGATGGAACCAAATCTGGTGGTCGAATATTACTCACGTTAATCACTGAGGGTGGCAAACAGCCGTTCGAGCCAGATCAAATTCAAAAAGGCGGTACGCAAGGTGCCGCCTTTGTTTGTGCCGTCTTTTTTGGTGCACCCTTTTGGATGCCTCCCTTTTTGATGCCAAAGTCGGCAACCGCTTATCACCCCTATTAAAATCTATTTAAGTGCGTTTATCATAACCCAATATTCACGAGTGATATGGAGGTCTTGATGAATGATGGCGGTGGCAATGCAGATAGCGACTGGCCGGAACGCTATTTTGCGGTGATTTTTACGAGTCAGCGCAGCCTCAGCGGCGACGATATCTATGAAATTGCGGCCAACAGGATGGTGACTTTGGCGCAGCAACAGCCGGGGTTTCTTGGGGTTGAGTCGGTTCGTGCCGATGACGGGATCGGGATTACCGTATCTTATTGGACGGATCGCGATGCGATTAGCCAATGGCGCCATAATGCCGAACATATGGCAACCCAAGCGATGGGGCGTCAGGAATTTTATGATTGGTACCGGATACGCATCGCCGAGGTCGTTTCCGAACGGGCGTTTTTGTCCGATAATATTGTTCAAGGCCAGCCCGCCAGCGATTAGGCAGCGATGCCTAAATCTGCCAGCGGAGTGGATATTTGGATCGGCACTTAGCTTGGGCGGGCGTCAATGCCATGTGTCTGGAACATTTCGGTCAGTTCGCCAGTTTCATACATCTCACGAATGATGTCGCAGCCGCCAACAAACTCACCTTTTACATAAAGCTGGGGAATCGTTGGCCAGTCTGAATAGGCCTTGATACCTTCGCGAATATTATCATCTTCAAGGACGTTGATACCGCGAAATTTCACGCCAAGATGTGATAGCACACCGACAACAGCGGCAGAAAATCCGCATTGTGGAAAAACCGGAGTGCCTTTCATGAAAAGCACGACCTGCTCGCTGGCAATTTCATTATCAATGCGGGTCTTGAGTGCATCATCCAACATAATTCTGCTCCTAAAACTGGGTGTTATGCCCTGTTGGCCTTCGGGGGTTATTCTTGTGGTGCCGATGTTTGCAGGGCCAGTGCGTGTAGCTCGCCGCCCATGCGCCCACCAAGTGCCTTATAAACCATTTGGTGCTGCTGAACGCGGTTTTTGCCAGCAAAGGCAGCCGAGATCACATTACAGGCGTAATGGTCGCCATCACCGCGTAAATCTTCAATAGTTATGGTGGCATCAGGGAAGGCGGCACTGATCAAAGCTTCTATTTCGCTTGCTGCCATTGCCATAATCGTTGCTCCTTATTTCCGCCATTTGGCTTATCGCCGTTTGGCTCATCGCCGTTTGGTTACCTATATTCTGGCTGTTGCCTGATTGTGCCTAGCCCGCCATCAATGCAGGGATAGTCGCTTCAAAGACAACACCCAACTCACTAACTGATATGGCATCGCTGGCACCGAATTTCAATTCACCGCTAGCCGAAACCTTACCAATCTTTGTGATTTCAACGCCAGCATCTTTTGCGGCTGAAATTAATGCTGAATGATTGGCCGTGGTCACGACAAACCGCGCCTGATCTTCACCAAAGGCCCAGCCATGCAGCTGGCCCGCCTGCGGCACCGTGATATCAGCCCCAAAACCGGACCGGATTGCCATTTCGGCAATGGCAACGGCAAGGCCGCCATCGCTGATGTCATGCGCCGCGCTGATGCTGCCGCCCAAAATCTGTTCACGGACAAAGCTGCCATTTTTTAACTCAGCATCTAGATTAACCGGCGGCGGTGCGTAAATCGCTTGGTCGCCGTGCAGTTGCTGATAAACCGAGGCACCGAGCCAGCCGTCATTCACAATGTCGCTTTGACCAACAACGAAAATATCCTCACCATCGGCAACAAACCTGTTACCGACTGCATGGTCAACATCTTCGATCACACCAACCATGCCAATCACCGGACAGGGCTGAATTGCCTTGCCATCGGTTTCGTTATAAAGCGACACATTGCCCGAAACCACAGGGGTATCAAGATGGCGCGCAGCTTCACCCATGCCAAGCACCGACTCGACAAGCTGGGTCATGATTTCCGGCTTTTCAGGATTGCCAAAGTTCAGATTATTAGTGATCGCAAGCGGGGTTGCACCAATCGCTGAAAGGTTACGATAGGCTTCGGCTACCGCCTGTGCGCCGCCGGTTTTCGGATCAGCTTCAACATAGCGTGGGGTACAGTCGGTACTCATTGCAAGGCCGCGCTTGCTGCCATGCACCCTGATTAAGGCCGCATCGCCGCCCGGGCCCGCAACTGTATCGGCCATCACCTGACTGTCATACTGCTCATAGATCCAGCGGCGACTTGCAAGATTAACATCGCCAAGCAGTGATTTCAGCACCGTGGAAATTGGCGCATCACTGGCAATATCTGCGCTCGGCAGCTGCACGCGCACCGGGGCATCGCCATGCGGGCGATCATATTCAGGCGCGTCATCAACCAGCGGGCCAATCGGAATATCACAAGCAGTGCCGCCATCTTTTAAAAGGATCAGGCGGCCCGTTTCGGTAACCCGCCCAATCGGCATGAAATCGAGATCCCATTTGTTGAAAATCGCCCGTGCCGTCTCTGTGGCATCAGGCCTTAGCACCATCAGCATCCGTTCTTGCGACTCTGACAGCATCAGCTCATAAGCCGACATATCTTCTTCGCGTGCGGGCACAAGATCAAGATCAATCTCCATGCCAAGACCGCCCTTTGACGCCATCTCAACCGATGATGATGTCAGACCAGCAGCGCCCATATCTTGAATGGATAATACCGAGTCCGATGCCATCAGCTCAAGACAGGCCTCCATCAGCAATTTGCCGGTGAACGGATCACCAACTTGAACGGTCGGGCGCTTGCTTTCGGTTTCGTCAGAAAATTCGGCTGATGCCATTGTTGCGCCATGAATGCCATCACGGCCAGTCTTGGCGCCAACATAAATCACCGGATTGCCCGGGCCGGTCGCTGCTGAACGGAAAATACGGTCGCTATTGGCGAGGCCAACCGCCATCGCATTGACCAGAATATTACCATTATAGGATTTGTCGAAATTGACCTCGCCGCCAACAGTGGGAATGCCAATGCAATTGCCATAGCCGCCGATGCCAGACACAACACCGCCAACAAGATGTCGGGTCTTCTCGTGGCTGGCCTCGCCAAAACGTAACGCATTCAGCAATGCAACCGGACGTGCGCCCATCGTGAACACATCGCGTAAAATCCCGCCAACGCCCGTTGCCGCGCCCTGATAAGGCTCGATAAAGGATGGGTGATTATGGCTTTCAATTTTGAAAATAGCGGCCAGCCCGTCACCGATATCAACCGCCCCCGCATTCTCGCCCGGCCCCTCGATCACTTGCGGGCCGTCAATCGGCAGGGTCTTTAACCATTTCTTCGACGATTTATACGAGCAATGTTCCGACCACATGGCCGAGAATATTCCAAGCTCACAAAGATTTGGCGTCCGGCCAAGGCGCTGATTAATCAACGCCCACTCATCACGCGAAAGCCCCATTGCGGCGGCATTTTCAAAAGTCATTACATCGGATGCTGCGTTCATGATACCAGCGCCTCAAGTGATTTTAACAGGAATGTGGCGCCGTCAGTGCCGCCATGCAATTTTGACATGGCGCGTTCGGGGTGTGGCATCATGCCAAGAACGCGGCCATTGTTTGATAGAACGCCGGCGATATCGCGCGACGCACCATTCGGGTTTGCCGGACCAACCGCGTCGCCGTTTACATAGCGGAACGCAACCTGACCATTGCCCTCAAGCCGGTCAAGCTCGTCATCATCAGCAAAATAATTACCCTCATTATGCGCCACAGGGATGGTCAAATCCTCGCCCATGGCAAGGCCAGCGGTAAAGGGGGACGACAGCGTTTCACATAGCTGCAACCGTACATTGCGGCAGGTAAACTTTAATCCCGCATTGCGAATCAGAACCCCGGGAACCATGCCGGTTTCGGTTAGGACCTGAAAGCCGTTGCAAATCCCCATCACAGCCCCGCCGCGCGCCGCATGGTCAAGCACCGCATTCATAATGGGTGAGCGCCCAGCAAGCGCACCGCAGCGCAAATAATCGCCAAAAGAAAAGCCGCCGGGGATAATCACCAGATCGGCCGGATCCAGCGAGGCTTCTTTGTGCCAGACAAGGGCAGGGCGGCGAGAGGTCAATTGTTCAATGGCAACCATCATATCCCGATCGCAATTCGATCCCGGGAAAACGATGATGGCAACGCGCAAGGCTGAGAGGGTCATGGTCTGTTTCGCATTATTGTTTAGGGGTGACGATTGACGCGATTGGCGTCTATTCTTCGTCGGGAATATCGATTGAATAATCCTCAATCACTGTGTTCGATAGTAATGTCTCGCACATACGGGCAACACGCTGGCGAAGCCGCGCCGGATCAGTCTCGTCAATCTCCAGCAAAATCTGTTTGCCAACCCGCACGTCACTCACCTCGTTAAAGCCAAGATCATTAAGCGAATGCGAGATTGCCCGTCCTTGCGGATCAAGAACGCCCTCTTTTAGTGATATATTTACAATGGCTTGCATCTTTATGCCCTTTATTGTTGTGTCGTCTGGATGGTGCTATCACCATTTAATTAATCGATTTGTGGCACCTTCACACCGAGGCGCCGCGCAATTTCCTGATAGGCTTCGACCAGCCCGCCAAGATCACGGCGAAACCTGTCCTTATCCATCTTTTCGTTGGTCTCTGCATCCCAGAGGCGACAATTATCGGGGCTGATTTCATCAGCAAGCATGATCTCGATACCATCATCGGTCTCGTAGCGACCAAATTCTAGCTTGAAATCAATCAGCCGAACGCCGATGCCGAGGAATAATCCGGTTAGAAAATCATTAATTCGCAATGTGTCTTCGACGATGATTTCCAACTCTTCCGGCGTTGCCCAGCCAAAGGTAAAGATATGTTCGGGGGCGATAATTGGGTCACCCAGCTTGTCATCCTTCAAACAGAACTCAACAAGCGTGTTATTCAGCATCGAGCCTTCTTCAAGCCCAAGCCGCGGGCAGATTGAACCGGCTGCTACATTTCGTACAACCACCTCAACTGGAATGATTTCCAGTTTGCGGATAAGCTGTTCACGGTCGCTAATCCGGCTGATGAAATGGTTAGGAATACCCAGTTCAGCAACCGCCAGCATAATATGCTCGCTGATATAGTTATTCAGTATCCCCTTGCCGGTGATGACGTCTTTCTTCTGTGCATTAAATGCGGTGGCATCATCTTTAAAATGCTGGATTAAGGTGCCAGCCTCCGGCCCGTCAAAAATAACCTTGGCCTTGCCTTCATAAAGCGGTTTTTTACTTGTCATGGTTTAAAATCCCAGTGGTGGCCGGTTTACGGCCAGATTTTGAAAACTAGCCGAATACCCGTTCAAAGATCGTATCAACATGGCGGAAATGCTGGTCAAGGTCGAAAAGCGCATCTAGCTCGCTACTGCTCAAATTCGCTGCAACATCCGTGTCGGCTTTCAATTTATCGAGATAGCTGCCGCCTTCTGCCCAGATTTTCATCGCATTGCGCTGAACATATACATAGGCATCTTCACGGCTGACCCCTTTTTGGGTCAGTGCCAGCAAAACCTGCTGCGAGTGCACAAGACCGCCCAGTTTATCAAGATTGGCCTGCATTGCCTCAGGATAGATCAACAGATTCTCGATAACGCCGGCAAGACGGTGCAGGGCAAAATCAAGCCCGATTGTGGCATCGGGGCCAAACACCCGCTCAACTGATGAATGCGAGATATCGCGCTCATGCCACAGCGCGACATTTTCCAAAGCTGGCACCACGGCGGCGCGAACAATGCGGGCGATGCCGGTCAAATTCTCGGTTAAAACCGGGTTACGCTTGTGCGGCATGGCAGATGAGCCCTTTTGCCCAGCCGAGAAAAACTCCTCGGCTTCACGCACTTCAGTGCGCTGCAAATGCCGAATTTCTGTTGCCAGCCGTTCAACCGAGCTTGCCACCACACCCAAGGTCGCAAAAAACATCGCATGACGATCGCGCGGGATCACTTGCGTTGAGACCGGCTCAATCGTCAGCCCCATTTTTTCGGCAACATGTGCCTCAACCGCCGGATCGATATGTGCAAAAGTTCCAACCGCACCGGATATCGCGCAGGTAGCAATTTCCTGCCGCGCGGCCACCATACGGTCACGGCAACGCTTAAACTCGGCATAAAAGCCAGCCAGCTTTAGACCAAAGGTTACCGGTTCGGCATGAATGCCGTGACTGCGGCCAATGGTTGGTGTGCGTTTATGCTCAAAGGCGCGTGTTTTCAGCCCGGCAAGCAAACGGTCAATGCCACCGATTAACAGGTCGGCGGCGCGCGCCATCTGTACCGATAATGTGGTGTCGAGAACATCCGATGAGGTCATGCCCTGATGCACAAAGCGGGCATCTTCGCCGATATATTCTGCCAGATTGGTCAGAAATGCGATCACATCATGTTTGGTTTCGCGCTCAATCTCGTTGATTCGATCAATGTCAAAAGCGCCTTTTTCCCAGACGACAGCCGCAGCCGATGCAGGAATTACGCCCAAATTTGCCTGCGCGTCACAGGCATGTGCTTCGATTTCAAACCAAATCTGGAACTTGCTTTCCTCAGACCAGATTGCGCTCATTTCTGGCCGGGAATATCGCGGGATCATACTTCTAATACCTTTTGCGTTAAATGGAGCTTGGGTATAGCATTGGGATGGGTAAAAAGCCAGCGCATAACTAGTCATTGTGGCTATTTTGGTAAGGGGTATCTATATGCTGATTCGCCGTTTTGTTGTTGCTGCATTGATGCGCGCCGCGCGCAATCCAGACGTGCAAAAAAAGGCCGGCGAAATGGCAGGAAAAGCCCTTGATGCGGCCCGTCCATCGTTATTGCGCGCCAGCCGCAAAGCCGGCGAGCTTACCCGCAAGGCCGCTGCCAAGCTGCGTGACGACGCCGAGCGATAACGCCAGTTCTTTATATCTTTGGTGCATTTCTGGTGCATCTCTGGTGCATATTGGTGCATCTGTGGAAAGTTCCTAGAGATGGCCGAGGCTTTTCAGGCTAACACAATTTATACCGGCAACGATCAAATGATCATGCAATGTAATCCCCATCACCGCCAACGCCTTGTCGATATCCTTTGTTACCGAGATGTCGGCGCGTGACGGTTGGGTTTCGCCGCCCGGATGATTGTGAACAATGATCACCGCATGGGCAAAGTGCTGAAGGGCAAGATTGACAATTTCGCGCGGGTAAACCGACGTCTGGTTCACCGTGCCGCGTGAAATAGTTTCATCGGCAATCAGCCGGTTCTGGCTATCAAGCAGTAACAGCATCACATATTCGATCGGCTGATGCGCCAATTTATTGATACAGTAATCCTGCACATCCATCCAATGCGTTAAAACCGGTTTCCCTTTGATCCGTGAGTGGCTGATTCGAAGGCCGGTTGTCTCGGCAACCTTAAGCGCGGCAATTGCCGCATCGCCCATATCCTTTACTGCCCGCAACTCGGTCGGCGTCGCCCTTAGTACCGCTGGCAGGCTTATGAATATCTTGACGAGCCGCTTTGCCAAAGGCTTGGTGTCGCCGCGTGGAGCGCCCGCATAAAGCAGCATTTCTAGAATTTCCAAATCGGTCAGGGCAGTGCCGCCCTTTTCCAAAAGCTTTTGCCGCATACGGGCACGGTGCCCCTTAGTATCATGCGATGCTAGCGCGGCTGGCTTGGGCGGGTCTGAAGGTTTGGACATAGCCAAACAGATAACCCATTAGGGTTAAAATTGGGTTAATTGCCCGTTAAAGGGGGGTGCAGCTTGCCGATTTTGTTAGCTAGCATAGGGCGGCAACGTCAGCCCAGCAGGTGATCTTGTGAATATTTCGGCGTCGCCTTCGGTAATGCCGATCGAATGTTCAAACTGTGCCGACAGGCTTTTGTCTCGTGTAACCGCTGTCCACCCATCATTTAGAATTTTGGTCTCGGCGCGGCCAGCATTGATCATCGGTTCGATGGTAAAGATCATCCCCGGTTCAAGCACCATGCCGCTGCCAGCCTCGCCATAATGCAACACGGTCGGGGCTGTGTGAAACACCTGTCCAAGGCCATGTCCGGTAAAGTCACGAACCACCGAATAGCGGCATGATTCGGCGTAGGATTGAATGGCATGACCAATATCGCCAAGCGTGTTTCCGGCTTTGGCCACGGCAATGCCGCGCATCAGGCATTCATAAGTTACCTCGGTAAGGCGTTGGGCTTTGATTGATGGCTCGCCAACATAAAACATGCGTGAGGTATCGCCGTACCAGCTGTCCAATATCACGGTGATGTCGATGTTCAGAATATCGCCGTCACGCAATGTTTTTGGCCCGGGAATTCCGTGGCAAACAACATGATTAAGCGAGATGCAGGTCGATTTCGGAAAGCCCTTGTAATTCAGCGGGGCAGGCGAGGCGCCATGTGCCAGAATATAATCATGGCAAAGCTTGTCCAGATGTTCGGTGCTAGCGCCGGCGATCACGTGCGGGGTAATCATGTCCAATACCTCGGCGGCAAGGCGGCCTGCTTTATGCATGCCAGCAAAGCCTTCGGCACCATGTCGGATCACTGTATCGCTTCGCATTTTTACCCCTATGGAATACCCCTATGGGTGGTCGTCTTCGTCGTGCGGACAGGCGCTAACGTTATTCTTCACTAGTGTGATGCCGCTGGAATAGCATATTTTGTCTGGCGCGAAACCTATAAACTGCAATAAACACCGGATGAGCGGTCTCGGCCGCATCAAGTTATTTGACACATCGCGCATATTTGACCAAAGTCCCATCTTTGATTTTTGTCGCTAAATTCAAGGTTTCCGATCATGACATCTTCGCCGAATCCTACCGCCGCCATAATTGTTATTGGCGATGAAATCCTGTCGGGTCGCACCAAGGATAAAAATATTGGCTGGCTGGCTGAACAGCTTGGCGCGCAGGGCATCCAGCTTTGTGAGGCGCGGGTGATTGCCGACAAGAAACAGGTGATCATCGACACGGTGCAAACATTGTCAAAAGCCTATGATCTGGTGTTTACCAGCGGCGGTATTGGGCCGACGCATGATGATATCACGACTGATGCGGTGGCGGCTGCCTTTGGCGTGCCGGTTATTCGTCACCCCGAGGCTGAACGCCGGCTCATCCTGCATTATGCCAATACCGACCTTGAATTTAATGCAGCACGCCAGAAAATGGCGGATATTCCAGATAATGCTGTGTTGATTGATAATCCGCTATCGGCGGCACCTGGCTATATCATCGGCAATGTTCACGTGCTTCCCGGAGTGCCAACGATCTTGCAAGCCATGTTTGAAGGGCTGAAACCACGTTTGCCGGGCGGTATTGTGATGACGCGGATTACGGTTCAATGTTCGACCGGCGAGGGTAATATCGCCACAATATTGTCAGATGTCGAGGCAAGCCATGACGGGGTTAGTGTTGGCAGCTACCCATGGATGAAGCCGGGAAATTTTGGCACCGCAGTTGTTGTTAGCGGCCTTGATGCCGAGATTACCACAGCGGCAGCAAAGGCAGTCGAAGCCGGTGTGCGGGCGTTTGGCGCCGCGGCAAATATCGTCAATGCCGATGGCACGTTGCAGGACTGAACCGAACAATGTTTGGCATCCCCTGATGCCTTTAACCCCTCGATGCCTTTAACTCCTCGATGTCTTTAACCCCAGGGTCCCTTTGGCCGTGTTGGCTTTGTCGACGGAATTGACGTGCGTGTTGTCTGGCCGGCATTGCGCTGAAATCTTTTGCGAGCGTCTCGCTTCATCTCATCAAAACTTATCGGCTGACCTGACCATGTTTTCGGTGGCTGGCCGCGATCAAACAGCGATATATGGCGCTTTTTGAAAAGCGGAACCAGCACAAGACCGGCAATAAAACCGCCAATATGCGCCATATAGGCAACACCGCCACCATCCCCGCTAAAGGCCTGTGGCGCCGCGGCAAATTGCAGGCCAATCCAGCCACCAAGCACCAGCCATGCTGGCAGATTTATAAAGCGGAAAAAGACGATGATAATCACCAGACAGCGTACCGCGGCCTTTGGGTGTAAAACAAGATAGGCGCCAAGCACCCCAGCAATCGCCCCCGATGCACCAACCATGGGAATGGGCGAAGACGGGTCGATCAGGCCTTGTGACAAGGCAGCGATCAGACCGCACAGACAATAAAAGACGATGAAACGTCCGCGCCCCATCGCCTCTTCAACATTATCGCCAAAAATCCACAAATACAGCATATTGCCGCCAAGGTGTAGCCAGCCACCATGTAGAAACATCGAGGTAAAGATTGTCGCCCAGCTCGGAACAATGATCATTTCGGCCGGAAGTGTATCGCCCTTGAAAACGATCGTGGGAACAAAGCCCAATTGATACAGCGCCAACCGTGCAGCCACCTCGTCAAGCGACTGCTGCCAGAAAAAGATGGCAACACAGGCGGCGATGATTAGCCAGACGATAAAGGGCCGTCGGCCAGTTGCATTTTCATCAAAAAGTGGGAAGAAAAACATAAATATGTCCGCATATGATCATTACCAGCAATCTACCCCGCCTTGAGCGGATCAGCAAATAACTTTGAAGAAAGGCTTTTATCGGCATTATTGTTTGTCAAAAAAGGTCGCAAGGTCACAATTTTGCCAGAAATCAAGCAAACCCTAACAGCATCAAAAGGAGAGAATTAAATGAACATCAAACGAAGCCGTTCCAGCGAGGTTTCGCCCGGACAGCCGAAGATATTCAGGCGATCCATGATGAAGCGAGCGATTATGCGGTCGCTGGTGGGGCTGATGATTTTCCTGTCTTCTTGGGCTGTTTCATCTGTCATGGCTGCCACAATTGTAACGCTGGATAATGGCGTGGAGGTGCGGTTCAAAGACGGTCAGTTTGATGCAAAATCATTTAATATGCGGGTAAATTCTGTTGAGTTTTACAACGACGGCAAGCTTTTTGCGTTGGCTGATACGATGCGTCTGGAAGTCGAACCGCACGCCGATGGCAAGCACGTGATTGTTAAGGATTCTGAGATGACCGGCTTTGTTCTGCCGGATAAGGGGCTAGAGTTTGGCAAAGTTGTTTTGCGCAATTTGATGATCAAGGACAAAGGTAATTTATTTGCTGCTGATTTCGACCGGCTGGCAGATAGTTTGATGGATAATGCCTATATCGGGCTGTTTGATTTTTTGGTCAGGCATGATGAAGCGATTGGTTTTGATGCTTATGTCCATGCGGTTGAAATTTCACCATTGAGGCTGAAGGCCTTGCCGAACGGTGACATTTACTACAGCGAATTGGGGCTTCGTGGGGCGATGGATCTAACGCGGCGTGATGATAATAGCCAGACGAAGTCACTTAGTCAGAACGACATGATCGGCTATGCAGCTTTACAAAAACTGAACTTTGACAAGATTAAACTCGCCTTTGATATCCAGCATAAAATGTCTGAAGATGGTGTTTCGCTCTATTTAGAAAGCACAGGAAATTTGGATATAGAACAGCAATTTGTTAGCGGTTTTAATCTGGCTATGCAGATGCCGCTGGCATCCTTTTATAAGATGGAAAACGCAGCCGAGCTTGAAGGTGAGGAGGCTTTCTTTGCTTTGTTGCAATCCGATGCGGCGCTTGCCAATTTCAGTTTTGATATTCGTGATCGTGGATTGCTTGGCAAAGTGATGGCAATCATTGCCGAAGAACGGGCACAATCGGTCGATGCGGCGCGTGCTGAAATCAGTTTGATGCTAGACCAAGCCATGCGTGAGGCACTGCCGGCCGAGGGTGCAAAACTTGCCATGGCAATTGATCATTTCTTGCGTCAAGGTGGAAAATTGCGTATTGCAATGACGCCGGATGAGCCGTTGCCGCTGATCAGCCTTGGCGGTTTTCTGATTGCCCCTGATCTTATGGTCAGAACGAGCAATATCACCACCCAACGGCTGGATTAGCGCGCGGTAAATCAGGTTTATAGTGCGCAGAGACGCGATATAAATCCGCGAGAAGTAACGTGTGATCAGGTAAAAGCGACTAGAGTCGGTGTTAGGGAGGTTTTGGGTGTCGAGCGGGTTGATTGATTTTGGCGAATATATCGCCAGCTATCCAGATTTTCCAAAGCCCGGAATCCTGTTTCGTGATATCAGCCCGCTATTAGCATCGGCTGCGGGCATGAACCACGCTATCGACCAGTTTGCCGCACAATTATCGGCATTTGATATTGGCCTGATTGCCGGCATTGAGTCGCGCGGGTTTTTGTTTTCAACATTGTTGGCATCACGGCTGAACATCGGCTCAATGATGGTGCGCAAACCGGGAAAATTGCCGGGCAAACTGGTGCGTGCCGGTTATGATTTGGAATATGGAACTGCCGAATTAACCATCCAGCAAGATGCGCCGGTAAAGGGGCGTCAGCTGTTGTTAATTGACGATTTGCTTGCCACCGGGGGAACCATGATTGCGGCGAAATCATTGCTTGAGTCCTGCGGCGCGATAGTGCCCGCCTGCGCCGTTGTGATTGAGCTGGCTGCTCTTGGCGGACGGGCGCGTTTAAACGCGCCTCTAATCGCGCTCAAGAGCTATGATGACTAGATTTAATCCGCAAACAACGCTGCTTGTGGTGGCTTTGGAAAATGAGCTTCCGCGTGCAATGGCGGCGGGGTGGAACATTGTTTATACTGGCGTTGGTAAAATTAATGCGGCCATGACATTGTGTGATGCGATTGCGAAATATCAACCGCAACAGGTGGTAAATTACGGCAGTGCCGGCGCGCTTCGTCCCGGCCTTAGCGGCTTGCATATCGTAACCCGTTTCCTGCAGCGTGATATGGATGTACGGGCGCTGGGGTTTGCGCTTGGTCAAACGCCCTTTGAAGATGATATCGAAATCAGCACCAAGGGTGAGGGATTAAGCTGTAGCTCCGGTGATCAATTTGTCAGCGCGCCGCCCGAAATCGCCAGTGACCTTGTTGACATGGAAGCTTATGCACTGGCCAAGATTTGCCGGCAAAAGGCCATTGATTTTCATTGTTTCAAGTTTATTTCGGATAATGCAGATGGTGACGCTGCTGGGGATTGGAGTCAGCACCTAGCCACTGGTGCCAAGCTGTTTGCGGCTGAAATCCTCGATAAATCACCGACCAAAACCGCTTAATAATTAACCAGCAACCGGTTTCGGTTAATGGCCCGCCGCTTGGCCCAATTGATCCTTGATTGACACGATTGCAGGTTTTTGAAAGGCTAGTCGCGCTGGCTTTGCCATGGGGTGCGTTGCTGCGGGTGCGTAAAATAGGGGCAAGGCAAGCAGGTTATTGATCGTTAATGGTGATAAGTAATTGATATGGTTACCAGCTAGGTCAATCTTGGGAGGAGGCTGTAATGCTCGAAAATGCTGAAATCGTGCCATTGACTGGGGCGCTTGGCGCTGAGGTTAATGATGTGCAACTTGCCGATCTTGTAAAGCGTAATGACCGCAGCAATGCTGATGCGCTGGGTCGAATGCTGGTGAAGAATAAGGTGCTGGTGTTTCGTGATCAGCACCCTGACCCTCAAACGCATGTCGAAGTTGCAAAATTGCTGGGTGAATTAGCGCCGGCCGTGCCGATGTATCCAAAGGTGGCTGGATTTGAGGATATTATTATTATCCGCAATGATGATGATAATCCGCCCGAAAATGAGGTTTGGCACGCAGATATGACCTATCGCGAGGTGCCAATTTTTGCCGCCGTACTGCATGGGGTTCATGTTCCCCCTGTTGGTGGTGACACTCTATGGGTTGATATGGTCGCGGTCGCCAAGGGCCTGTCAGAGCCAATGCGCCAGTTCCTGCGAGGGCTGACATCGCGCCACACGATCGAAAAAGGCTTTTCGTTTGTTACCGAGAACGGACAGGATGACCGCGCTGCCGAGCTGGCTAAAACCATAGGTAAACATAACCGAACCAATCACCCCGTTATGCGTGTTCATCCGGTAACGGGCGAGGAAACATTATTTGTCAACGCGGCCTTTACCGAAGCGATAAATGAGCTGACCGCCGCCGAGTCTGATGCGATGCTTCGCCATCTCTATAGTCATATTGATAATCCGCGCTATCAGATGCGGGTGAAATGGCGTCCGGGAACGGTTGTTATGTGGGATAATTGGGCAACGCAGCATTTTGCCTGCGGGGATCATTATCCGTCATTCCGCGAAGTACAGCGGGTGACGGTAAGGGCGCCGCACCATGAGAGCTTTGCCGCAAACTAGATACCGGCGGGACGTGATCACCGGTCACGTCTGACATTAATATACGGATGTCTAGGGTTCTATAACATACTGATATTACTTGAGGTCAGTAGTGACTGGTGCTTGGGGGATGCGTCTTTGTCTCCGCGCCCGCACCATCTTTAAAGCTACATCAGAGCTTACCTATTGATCCTCAAGGATTCTTTTGAATTGCCGTGAGGGTGGGTAGATTGAATAAGAAATTGAAACAATTAACGGCTTGCTTAATTGCCGTAAGCTTTATTTCAGCCTGCACGTCATCAGGTGAGATATATGATAAGTCAAAGCATAAAGATGAAGACTTCTCCGCTGTTAACACAATCCTTGGAATAGCTGCTGGGGCTGCATTAATAGGTGCTGCAGCATCGTCAGGCGGAGGAGGAGGTGGCGCCGCTGTCTATGATTACGATTGGGATTGGGACTATCAACCTGCCAATGCGCAATGGGTATGTCGTGGTATTCAAACAGGTAGGTATGCCAATCAAGACAATTGTGCTTATGATTTCAAAGATGATGATCGCTGGCCTGGTTAAGTTAAATTTTAGTCATTTGGAGGGAATTCATGAAATTATCCACATTAACGGCTTGTGCCAGCATTGTCATTTGCGCTGCAGCAAATGCTTCAGAAACAAAAACGATTGAAAGCCTAAACGGGAAAACGACATTCTATGACTGGCATTACTCTAGCTATGAAGAGCCAGGCTTAATGACCGTAAAATCCAGATTTCCACTGTCTTTTTCAGTTGGCATTAGGGATGAGACAAGCATTAGAAATCCTAATGAAAGTGGTGGCCAGGGCATTTCTTGGAACATTGAAGGTTCTTATGGATTGGTTAAATATGACGGGTCTGGCACGCACAACCATGACTATTATAAATTACTCGCGGAGGGGTATTACCCGATCTCTGGAGCCTTTTTCGCAGGCTTAGGTTATCGCCACCTTTTTGATAACTTTGGCCCAGGAAGCACATCAACGTCTGCGGGGACTTACGATAGGCTTTCGACTTATTTTTATGCCCCGCTGGGCTATAATTTAAGAAATGATGATGGCTCAAACATAAAGTTGCAATACAACTATTTCATAAGTGGCCAACAAACCTCATACATATCTCAAGTGCCTGGGTACTTGACAGACTTGGTTAATGACCAAAAGAAGGGTTTTGGTTTTGATGTGTCTTACACAAACCCTGAAGGAAGTTGGGAAACCTACTATCGTTACTGGTCTATAGAAGACTCTGAGATTTCATCTGGAGTAACTATTGCAGGCATTATCTACGGGTATGAGCCAAAGAATAAAACGTCTGAAATAGGTTTGAGGTATCGCTTTTAAAGCCCTCAGCTCAGTTCACTGCTTTTGAAATCTTAGACAGCATGTTGATTGTGATAGCCAAGCCATACCCTTCACCATAAGCTTGCCCTACACCAGCAGTAGCCCATCCACCTATTTGGTCAATCATGTCAGACGGACATTGGACTGCTCTGAGCCTGTCACGTAGTGAGTATCTGAAGGAGTGTATAACACATCCCTCTGGCACTCTTGGCTTAACCCACTTGTTAATGACAGCTGATGCTGAGTTGGCTTTAACAGAGATAGTGGCTTTATTTAATGGCCTTGCTTCGCCATCCTTTCGTGTACCGCTTGCATCCCTCGTTTAGACATATCACTGACTTCAGCAGCGTGTGTTTGCAGTAACTTGACCACCTCTGGATTAGCTGATGTTTGAGTAACTTTTACGCCTGTGTTTGTAAGTTCAATTTCAGTATCAATTTCATTATAAACGCCGAATAATTTATCAAGAGTTGGTGACTGAATCATCACCTCTGGGTTTTTGCCTTCTTCAATTCGGGTAATCATCATGGACACATGAGATACAATAGCTTCCCGCAATGTTTCATCTTCAGCCTCAGTCGTGGTAACGATTCCGTCAGTTAGATTTGTAACAACTCTGCTGATGCCTTTGTGGGACTGGAATATTTCCTTTAGGTCACTCACTTCCCTCTTTGTTGTGTCTTTGCCCTGTAAACCCGGCATATTTACTTCGTCATGTTGATGCAAGAGGTTTCCGTGATGCTCTTTTTCTAATTTATTACCATGATGAGATTCATGCATCTCAGCATATCTGTGATTTTTACCCTCATGGTGAACGTAAAAGAATGTAGCAATTGCACCTGCTAAAAATATTAAAATATAAGAGAGTGTTCTTTTCATGGAAGTCAGCCTGCCTAAATAACAATAAGTCAGTGTGCGTATAGAGCTTACCCTAACTAGAGAGTAAAGCTAAATTCTTGTTTTGAAGGATTGATGTTAGACAATACTCTTTAACCACTTACTGCTTGCATCAAGGCTGTAGCCCTCTCCATAACTCTGTCCTACACCAGCAGTAGACCACCCGCCTATCTGGTCAATCATGTCTGATGGACATTGAACAGCCCTCAGCCTGTCTCTGAGGCTATGCCTGAAGGAGTGAATTACACACCCATCTGGTACTCTAGGCTTAAGCCACTTGTTAATTGCTGCTGATGCTGAGTTGGCATTAGTCCCTTTAGGTGATGTGTATCTTGGGAAGGCATAAGGACTAGTAGTACTAGTCTCTTTAACCCTCTTAGCAGCC
>Ga0181595_10002848_pt1 | contig 16986 bp, 20 predicted proteins | sample 041ome_7_FD_145604 | JGI IMG/M metagenome (GOLD analysis project Ga0181595, IMG submission 145604) | Coastal salt marsh microbial communities from the Groves Creek Marsh, Skidaway Island, Georgia - 041401AS metaG (spades assembly) | ecosystem: Environmental > Aquatic > Marine > Intertidal zone...
CAATAGTTGCAATTGGTGGAATAAATTTTGATAATTATAAAAAACTGCTATTGAACAATGCTAATTTATTAGCTATTTCAAGCTACGTTTGGAATAATAAAAAATATAAACCCTTAGAAACTATAGAAAAAATTAAATGAAGATTAATGCTGGTGAAATTAGAGTAGGAATGCTTTTAGAATATAAAAGTGATTTATGGCAAGTTCTAAAAACTCAACATGTGAAACCAGGTAAAGGTGGGGCATTTGCCCAAGTGGAAATGAAAAGTTTGGAAAAAAACACAAAATTAAATGAACGATTTAGATCTAGTGAAACTGTTGAAAAAGCATCATTAGAAGAAACTAAATATAATTATCTGTATGAAGATGAAAATAATTATTTTTTTATGGAACCAAAAACATTTGAACAAATTGAAATTAAAAAAGAAATTGTAGGCGAGCAAGGTAAATTATTAACTGAAAATCTAGAAGTTACTGTTAGTTTTTATAATGAAAATCCAATTTCAATTGAACTTCCAAATCAAGTAAAGTGTAAGATAGAAACAACAGACGTTGCACTTAAAGGACAAACTGTTTCTTCATCTTATAAACCTGCAACCCTCGATAATGGTTTAAACATTCAAGTACCACCATTTATTGAGTCTGGCGACGAAGTCATCGTTGACACAAGAAATCTAGAGTACGTTAAAAAAATATAATTGAATGATTTCTATATCATCAAATCTAAACATCATGATTAAAGCTGCTGAGAAAGCATCAAAATCTGTAATTCGTGATTTTGGGGAAGTAGAAAAATTACAAGTTTCCAAAAAAGGACCTTATGACTTTGTAACTAAAACTGATAAACTTGTAGAAAAAATATTAATTGAAGAATTATCAAAAATTAAAAAAAACTACTCTTTTATCACTGAAGAAACTGGAATAATTAAAAATAAAGACAAAGAAAACATTTGGATAATTGATCCAATAGACGGAACAACAAACTTTTTACATGGCATACCTCACTTTGCAATTTGTATTGCTCTTCAGTACAAAAATGAAATTATAAGTGGTTTAATTTTTGATCCAATCAAAGATGAAATGTTTTTTGCGGAAAAAGATAAAGGAGCATTTTTGAACAATCAAAGACTAAGGGTCTCAAAAAAAAATTCCATTGATGATTGTTTATTTTCAAGTAACCATGAAGGTGTTAAATTTAGCAATCTTAATATGAGATATAGTGGATGTGCTGCCCTAGATTTGGCCTATGTTGCATCTGGAAGACTTGATGGTTTTTTTCATAATAATATTAATCTTTGGGATGTTGCTGCTGGAGAAATATTGGTTAAAGAAGCCGGTGGAATAGTAAATAATATTCATAAATTTGATTTAAATAAGATTGATATTAAAGCCTCAAGTGCTGCAATTAATGACAAAATGTTGGAAAATTTAGTTAACTTTTAATTGTGTTATAAAATTCTTTTGCTATAAGTCACGATATGAAAAAAGACATACACCCAAATTATCACACAATTAAAGTCGAAATGACTGATGGAACTCAATTTGAGACAAAATCAACTTGGGGGGCTGAGGGTGATTTACTTAAATTAGAAATTGACCCAAAATCACATTCTGCATGGACTGGTGGAAAACAAAAGTTAATGGATAAGGGCAGAATAAGTAAATTTAATAAAAAATTTCAAAACTTTAAATCAGATAAGAAAAATTAAATGTCAAATGCACCTTTGATGCCAATGGCTACAGCTGTTTGGTTGGTTGAAAATACAACACTTACTTTTAAACAAATCGCAAATTTCTGTAACTTGCATGAAGTTGAGATACAAGGAATAGCTGACGGTGAAGTTGCAAAAGGAATTAAAGCCTACAACCCAATAATCTCTGGGCAACTTTCTAGGGAAGAAATTGAATTATCGTCTAAAGATGAAAATAGACCTTTACTAATCAAAAGTACTGATATTGAAATTTCTAATAGTGAAAAAAAAATTAAAAAATATGTACCTTTATCTAAAAGACAAGATAAACCAGATTCTGCACTATGGTTAATTAGACAGCACAACATGCTTAAAGACTCCCAAATTGCAAAACTAGTTGGGATTACAAAAAATTCAGTTACGTCAATAAGAAATAAAAGCTATTGGAACTATAACAATTTAAATCCAAAAGATCCTGTTGCTTTAAACCTGTTTAGTCAAAAAGATCTTGTAGAAGCGTTAGAAAAAGCTGAGAGAAGAATAAAAAGAGAAAAAAAAGAAAAAGAAAAAGCAAAACAAGCAAAAGAAATTTCAAACATTGAATAAATTTAATAGACATCAAAATTTTATAGTGATAGTTACTCACAATTATAAATATTTATGAAAATAGAAGTTAAAGATAACAATATTGAACAAGCGCTTAGGGTTCTTAAAAGAAAACTTCAGCGTGATGGTTTTTTTAAAGTCATAAAACTTAAAAATACTTATGAAAAACCTTCGGAGAAAAAAAAAAGAATTTTGCAAGAAAATATTAAAAGAGTTAAAAAATTAAACAAACTTAAAAACAGAATTTAACTATACCGCGGGGTGGAGCAGTCTGGTAGCTCGTCAGGCTCATAACCTGAAGGTCGGCGGTTCAAATCCGTCCCCCGCAACCAATTAATAAATGATCATAAATAAATAGTATTAATGAAAAAAAAACTATTTGATCAGTTTGGTATTTTTTTACTATCAGTATTTCCAATATCATTAATTGCTGGAAATTTTTTAATTAACACTTTTATCTTTTTATTCTCTATAAATTTTTTTTTAAATTTTAAAGAAAATAAAATAATTTTGAAAAATCAAATTTTTTATTTGATGGTTTTTTTTTTAATATCATTAATAATAAATGTAATTTTTAGTACAGATCCACTTAATTCTCTTCCTAGAGCTGCCAAGATATTACTCATTATATTCTTTATTTTTGAAATAAAAAGATTAATTCAAAACTACAAAACAAGTTATACAAAATATATTTTTTTATCATGGTTTTGTATATTTCTTATTGTTATTTTTGATATTGTTTTTGAATTAATATTTGGACATAACATGATTGGTAACTCATCTAATTTACACGGTATGCACGGTAGAATAGCAAGCTTTTTTGGTGATGAATTGGTTGTAGGTGCTTTTTATCACGGATTTGTTCTTTTTTTCTTAAGCTATTGTTTTTTAGAACTCAAACCCAAGAATAATATTTTATTATTTTTAATTTTAGGAACTATATTAATTTCTTTTTTAATTGGTGAAAGAACTAACTTTATTAAATCATTTATATCAATAATTTTATTTGTATCATTATCAATCAAGATTAACTTCAAAAAAAAGATTGCTGGTTTAGCTACAGTGTTTGCTGTTATATTTACTTTTATTTATTTTAATCCAGATTATAAACTTAGATTTTTTGATCAATTAAAACCTTTGTTTTCTTTAAATGGTTACTCAAATTTTCTAAAAGAGTCACAGTATGGTGCTCATAGAAATGCTTCAGTTAAAATTCTAAAAGAAAATTTATATTTTGGTGTTGGTATAAAAAATTTTAGATATGAAGTATCCAAAAAAAAATATGAGAATAAGGAATATAAAGCAACAAACATGCGACAGTCAACTCATCCACATCAAATTCACCACGAATTTTTATCTGAAACTGGACTATTTGGTTATATATCTTTTTTATTGTTTATATTTTTTTCTTTATATCTTGGCATTAAAAATTATTTAAAAGAAAAAAATTTATATCAACTATCAAGTATAATATTTATTATGACAACTTTAATGCCAATCCTAACATCTGGCAGTTTTTTATCTACGTTTACAAGTAGTATTTTTTGGCTCAATTATGCTATCATGATATCCTTTATTCAAAAAAATAAAGTAAGCTAAATTTCTATTTATATTTTAAAATTAGACTTTTTACTATCGACTAAGAATGCTTTAACTGTTTCTTTTGTAAGTTGATCAAATGATTTTCCAAATTTTTCAATTTTTTCAATCGTTACTGGTGGTACCGTAATTATATGGCAGCCTAATTGTTTTGCTTGTAAATAATTATATGGTTCCCTAACGCTTGCCCATAATATCTCTACGTTCTGAAATTTTTTAGCTAAAGAAATACTTTTTTTAAATTCTGGAACTGGATCTTTTCCCATATCACCTGCTCTTCCGGCAAATATAGAGATTATTACCTTTGTTTTTTTATTGATTAAATTTAAAATCTTTTGAGTTTGCTTGGCACTATAAATTGCTGTTATGTTGAGTTTTATATTTTGGCTATTCAATTCTTTAATAATTTTTCCCATAAACTTACCTTTTGAATTTGTAACTGGTACCTTTACATAAACATTTTTTCCCTATGTATTTATTTGAATTGCTTGATTTTTCATCTCAGCATATTCATCCCCGAAGACTTCTAATGATACAGGCTTATCGTTGCAAATTTTTAGTATTTTTTTTGAATAAGACTTATAATCTTTTGCTCCAGCTTTTCTCATTAAACTGGGATTTGTGGTAAATCCTTTTACTATCTTTTTTTTATTAAATTTTTTAATAAGTTTTAATTCTGCAATGTCACAAAATATTTTAGTTTTCAATTAATTTCCTATAAATTTTTAGTAATATCTTCAGTCATTTTTTTAGCATCTGCAAACAACATAAGTGTATTTTCTTTGTAAAATAGATCATTATCTATCCCGGCATACCCAGGCGAAAGACTTCTTTTTATAAACAAAACTGATTTACATTTTTCAACATCTAAAACTGGCATTCCATAAATTGGGCTTTGGGGATCTGTTTTTGCAACTGGATTTGTTACATCGTTTGCACCTATCACAAATGCAACATCTGCATTGGCAAAATCATTATTAATTTCTTCCAATTCAAAAACTTCATCATAAGGTACATTCGCTTCAGCTAACAACACATTCATATGACCAGGCATTCTTCCAGCTACTGGATGAATTGCATAAGAAACCTTAATATCATTTTTTTTTAACGTATCTACCATCTCTCTTAAAGCGTGTTGTGCTTGAGCAACCGCCATACCATAACCTGGTACAATGATGACCGATGAAGCATTTTTCATTAAAAAAGCAGCATCATCTGCATTTCCACTTTTAACTGGTCTTTGTTCTTTATTTTGTGATGATGACGATTGTTCAGTTGCACCAAACCCACCTAAAATAACATTAAAGAATGATCTATTCATTCCTTTGCACATTATATATGATAAAATTGCACCAGATGATCCGACTAATGCTCCTGTAATTATTAATGCAGTATTTTCTAGAGTAAACCCAATTCCTGCAGCAGCCCAACCTGAATATGAATTTAACATTGAAATCACAACTGGCATATCTGCACCCCCAATTGGAATTATTAATAAAAATCCAATTAAAAATGATACAGCTAACAATATCCAAAATAAATTAGAAGATTGAGTAGAGCAAAGCAGATAAGTCAGTACAATTATTGAAATTAAAATTATAGCATTTAGGGGATGTTGACCTTTAAAGGTTATAGGTGATCCAGACATAATTCCTTGAAGTTTTAAAAAAGCAATAATTGAACCAGAAAAAGTTATTGCACCAACTGCTGCACCAATCGACATCTCAATTAAGCTTCCAAGTTTAATGTTACCTGGAGATCCTAAATTAAAAGCCCCTGGATTTAAAAATGCGGCTATTGCAACAAATACAGCTGCAAGTCCAACCAAACTATGAAAACCAGCCACTAATTCTGGCATCGCTGTCATTGGAATTTTATAGGCAATAAATGCACCTATTAAACCACCTATTAAAAGAAAGATTAAAACAACTACAAATCCTGTAGAAAAATTTCCAATTGATAAAAAAGTTACAGTAATTGCAATAATCATTCCCAGGATTCCAAAGAAATTTCCCTGTCTTGATGTTTCTGGTGATGAAAGTCCTCTTAAAGCTAAAATAAATAATACTCCTGAAATTAAATAAAATATGGCTGATAAATTTGCTGATAACATTATTTATCCATTTTCTTTTTTTTATACATTGCAAGCATTCTTTGGGTCACAAGAAAGCCTCCAAAAATGTTTATCGCAGCTAATGATATTGCTAAAAATCCAAATATACTTGAGGTATTAAAGACATCATCTGAGTTCCCAGCCAAACCAGCTATAATTGCCCCAACAATTATCACAGATGAAATTGCATTAGTTACTGACATTAAAGGTGTATGTAGTGAAGGAGTCACGCTCCAAACCACATAATATCCAATAAAAATTGAAAGGATAAAAATACTTAATCTGAATATAAAAGGATCTATTTCCATAATTTTACTTTATTAAAGTTTTCTCAATTATTTCATCTTCTAAATTTATATTTATTTTCTTATTTTCTTTATCATATAAATTTGAGATAAAATTAAATACATTTTTGGCATATAAATTTGATGCAGAGGTAGGAAGTTGATTTAAAATATTACTTTCACCCATTATTTTAACTCCATTTTTATCTACAATTTCATTGACTTCAGTGTAAGCCGTATTTCCACCTTGAATTGCAGCTAAATCATAAATAATTGAGCCAGAATTCATGTTATTAATCATATTTTCTTTAATAATTATTGGTGCTTTTTTTCCAGGAATTAAGGCAGTACAAATTACTATATCAATTTTCTTTAATGTTTCTGATAACAATTCTTCTTGTTTTTTTTTAAAATCATCTGACGCTTCTTTTGCATAGCCGCCTTCGGTCTCTAAATTTTCTGCGCCTTCAACAGTTAAGAATTTTCCTCCTAGACTTTCTACCTGTTCTTTTGAGGCCATTCTAACGTCTGTTGCAAATACAATTGCTCCCATTCTTTTAGCAGTTGCAATAGCTTGAAGTCCTGCAACTCCAGCTCCGACGACTAAAACTTTAGCAGCTGGAATTGTTCCTGCTGCAGTCATCATCATAGGAATAGCTTTTTCAAATTTAGCAAACGACTCTAATACAGCTTTGTATCCAGCAAGGTTTGCTTGAGATGAAAGTATATCCATAGACTGTGCCCTTGTAATTCTTGGAAGTAGTTCAAGTGAAAAGGTATTAATTTTTTTTTTAACTAAATTATTAATTTTGTCTTTATTGTCATATGGATTTAATACTCCTATAAATGTTTGATTTTCTTTTAATAAAGAAATTTTGTTATCATCTAATAAACCTAATTGAACAAGAACATCAGCATTTTTTATAATTTCATTTTCATCTTTTAAAATAGTTGCTCCAAATTCTATATATTCTTCATTCTTGAATCCTAAATGACTTGCATAATTTTCAGGTAAAGAAACCTCTATACCAAGTGATATATATTTTTTTGCAATCTCAGGAGTAATTGCTATGCGTTTTTCAATTTTTTGATTTTCTGAAATAGAAGCAATCTTCATAGATTGATCTTATAACAAGAATATTGCCATTAAAACTAAAACTCCAATAACCGCGACAGTTCCCCACAACACAAACTTTGTAAAATTGTTCCAGGTACTTTTATGGTTTTCATTATCCATAAAAATTACTTCTGTCTTGCTTTAAATTTTGGATTAGTTTTATTGATCACGTAAACACGACCTCTTCTTCTAACTAATTTAGAATTTAAATCTCTTTTTTTAATTGATTTAAGTGAACTTTTTATTTTCATAAATATTTTTTTAATGCCGGCAACGTCCTACTCTTCCGTGCCTTAAGACAAAGTACCATTGGCGCTGTAAGGCTTGACTTCCGAGTTCGGTATGGGATCGGGTATAACACTTACGCAATAATCACCGGCGAGTGTGTTATACCTAATAAATCTATATTGTAAACAGTGAAATACTTTAAATTATCTATTATTAATAAAGTCTTTTATATAATCTTTAAGCTGAATTGAACCAAATATCTTATAAACTTTATTAGATAAATTCATGCTGGTTAAAGCAGATGCATATCTTTCACCTAATCTTGTTGGTAAAAATTTAATTTTACGATTAAACATTTTTGCAACTTGTAAGACGCTGTAACTTTTTTTGTTAGAGATACTATAATGTCTACATTTATTTTTTTTCCATGCATAATAACATGCTTCAACTGTATCATTTATGTGGGTGAATCTTCGAGTTTGACTTCCTGGCTTTACAACTGTCAATGGTTTATTTTTTAAGTATTGATTTTCAAAAATTCCTATAACTGTGGCCATACTTCCTGAGCAAATTTGATTTGGTCCATATACATTATAAAAATAAACTACTTCATATTTAAATTTAAACCACTTTTTTAAGTTCTCTAACATTTCAAGATTTTTTGATTTTGTGAATGCGTAAGGTGATAAATTTTTGTCTTGACCACTATTACCTATACTTGCTGATGTGGCTGAATAAATTAACTTGATTTTGTTTGATAAACAAAAATTAAAAACTTCATTTGAACCAATTGTATTGGACTCAATACATAAATCCATATTTTCAAAACTTTGATATATTCTTGAAAATTCTCCAAAATGAAAGATTGAATTAATTTTATTTTTATAAGGATTTAGAATTTTAGAAATATTTTTAGTGTTTGATTTTAAATATTTTACCTTTGAATTTATTATATGATTTTTTTTTGTTCCTGATGAATAGTTATCAATACTTATTATTTTAAAATTTGTTTTTTTAACTAAAAATTTTATTAAATTAGAACCTACAAATCCTGCACCACCAGTAATTACTATAAATTTTCTTTTCATTTTTCTATTTTTAAAAAGTGATCATAGGTTTTTAAAATAGCATCATTAAGTTTTGTTTTTGGATACCAGCCATATTTTTTGGCCAAACTGATGTCCAAAACTTTTTGTGGTGTTCCATTTGGTTTTTTTTTATCATATTTAATTCGTATTTTTTTATCAGAAATAATTTTACTCAAAATTTTATTTGCATAGTCTTTTATTGTATAATCTTTACCAGTTCCTATATTTATTATTGTCTCCTTTATTTTTTTTTTCATGAAATGCACACATGCATCAGCAATATCATCTACATACATTACTTCCCTTTTTGCTTTTCCATTACCCCATAAAATTAATTCTTTTTTATTATTAATTTTTACTTGATGTATCTTTTTAATTAATGAGGGAAAAAAATGACCATTTAATAAATCATAATTATCGTTGGGTCCAAAAGTGTTGGTTGGCATTAAGCACCTATAATTTGTATTATATTGAAGATTGTAACTTTCACACATCTTTATACCTGCTATTTTTGCTACAGCATATGCGTCATTGGTTTTTTCAAGTTCACCTGATAATAAATAACTTTCTTTAATTGGTTGTTTACAGTTTCTGGGATAAACACAACTTGAACCCAAAAAAATTAAATTTTTTATTCCATTTTGATACGCCCCATTTATCAAATTAGATTGAATAGAAATATTATCAAAAATGAATTCTGCCTTAAATTTATTGTTGGAATATATCCCACCTACTTTCGCAGCTGCTATGAAAATAAATTCTGGTTTCTGTTTTTTTAGAAAATTAAATACTTCTTTTTGATCTTTTAGATCAAGTTGTTGTCTTGTTCTATAAATAATATTTTTGTAACCGTCTTTTTTAAGTCTTCGTAAAATAGCGCTTCCAACTAATCCATGGTGGCCAGCTATATAAATTCTTGAGTACTTATTGATCACTTTATAATCTTTCTAATTCTGAATTAATCATTTCTTTAACTAATGTTTTAATATTTGTTTTAGGCTGCCAATTAAGTTCTTTTCTGGCTTTTCTGGAGTCACCTAAAAGTGTGTCAACTTCAAGAGGTCTAAAATATTCTTTTTTACATGCTACTATACAATTTCCTTTTTCATCATAGCATTTTGTATCAATTCCTTTTCCTCTCCATTGATATTTTATTTTTAATTCATTAAGAGATAATTCAATAAACTTTTTAACAGAATATTGAGTTCCAGTAGCAATTACATAGTCCGAGGGATTTTTTTTTTGAAGCATCTTCCACATAGCTTCCACATAATCTTTAGCATGACCCCAGTCACGCTTAGCATTTAAATTTCCCAAATATAGTGTTTTTTGAAGTCCTAATTTAATTTTGCATAGAGCAATAACAATTTTTCTTGTAACAAATGTCTCACCTCTTACAGGGCTTTCATGATTAAACAATATTCCATTACAAGCAAAAATTTTATATGCTTCTCTATAATTAATGGTTATCCAATGAGCATATACTTTTGCAACACCATATGGACTTCTTGGATAGAATGGGGTTTTTTCAGACTGAGGAACTTCCTGAACTCTTCCAAACATTTCTGATGTTCCTGCTTGATAAAATTTTGTAGTTTTTTCTAGGCCATGAAATTTTATTGCTTCTAAAATTCTCAAAGCTCCAATAGCATCAGCATTTGCAGTATACTCAGGCACTTCAAATGAAACTGCAACATGCGATTGTGCTGCTAAATTATAAATTTCATCAGGTTCAATATCTTTAATAATAGATGAGACAGACAAAGAGTCTGTCACATCACCATAGTGAAGAATAAATTTCCTACTTTTTATGTGAGGATCTTGATAAATATGATCTATTCTACCAGTGTTAAAAGATGAAGATCTTCTTTTTACACCATGAACAACATAGCCTTTACCAATTAAAAATTCAGCTAAATACGAACCATCCTGACCAGTAATTCCAAAAATTAACGCTTTTTTAATTTTCATTATTTATGTTTTAAATTAATTATATATCAGTGTCTAATAGTAAAGATAACGTTTGTAAAATATTATAATTTAAAGAATTCATTTTGATAAATATATTCAAAAGTTTTTCTAAATGGCATTTTAGATTTATATATTTGTTGAAAATTATTTTCCTTTAAAAAATTATGTATGTCTGAAAAAAAATAATTTTTAACAATCATATCATCATAGTGGTGTTCAAATAATATATACTTGGTCTTAAACAGTATATTTTTAGCACCTTTTAACACTTCTAGTTCATACCCCTCAGTATCAATTTTTATAAAATCGATACTTTTAATATTATTTTTTTCAATATAGTTAGATAATAAAAACTGTTGAACTTCTATTCTTTTAAATAAATCTTGATTATTAGAGTTTTTAAGAAAAAAAAATTTTTTTTTGAAATATTTAGATTCTGTATTTAATTCTCTAATAGTTGAAGAAGAAGACTCACTAATATGTTTTAAAAATATTTTTTCATGTTTTGAACCTAAAGCAATATTTTCTAGAAATATTTTTGTTTTTTTAAATTTGCTTTTAATTTCATTGGTATTTTTAATTAAAATGTTAAATGAGATTGGACTTGGTTCAAATGAGTAAATTTCATTAATTATAAAATTATTAGTAAATAATTTAATCGACTCTCCTTCATGAGCTCCAATATCTAAAAGTACATTTAAATTACTTATACCATTTTTTTTTAAAAAATTTATAAATTTTTTTTGATAAAAATAATCAAAAATATTTAAAATTTTTAAGGTAAAAAATTTAATCATCAACTTTAAATGCTATTATTTTATTTGTCTGTAGAAAATTTTATATCCATATATTTCTTTTACATCAATGCCATTTTTATTTACACATTGATTTTCACCATGATTGCAAAAAAATTTATTATCAATTATTACTCTGTATTTATTGTGAACTAAAAAATGATTATCAGTTATTCTATAGGTTGGATTAATAAAAGGATTAAATCCATATTTAGTATTTTCATTTACTAACCTATTTATGTTTCTACCAACAAAAATTACTAGGGTTATTAACAATAATACATTCGTTTTAAATAAAACATTTTTTAAATTTTTTTTACTACTTAAAATATTCGAGACAGGCAAAAATAGTAGTAAACATAATAATTGATAACCACCATATCTTAAAGCAGGATGATTATAAAACCACTCAAAAAATAAAATTAATATAATAAAATATATAAATTTTTCTCCTTTAAAAATGAATAATGGTTTTTTTTGTTTCGATCTAAACAGCAATATAAAAATTAATGTCAAAAGAAATATTCCAAATAAAAAATCTGAAACCTTCGTAAAAAAATATTCTTCAAACCAGTTACTCACCCAATTAAAATATCGTATGTATTCTTGAGCATTTTCAACTCTAAAATTTGGATTTGCACCAGCTTTTGACCATTGTTCATACCAATCATTCATAGCTGAAACTTCTTGAAGAGGTATAGACCAACTAAAATGATCAAAACAAGTTATAGAAACTGGATAAATTAAACATCCACTATTAGCAAAATTAACAAATAATATATTGATAAAAAGAAATAAAAATAAATAAAAAAAATAATTCTTAAATATTAACAGAATGTTAATAAATTTTTTATCTTTAATAAAATAATAAAAAACTGGAATACTAAAAGATAAATAAAGTACATAAAATGATTTTAAAGAAATTACTAAACCCAAAATTATTGATATTTTGGCAATATTCTCTTCTATACCATTATCAAAGTTAATAATTGCCAATAATTTAATGATTAATAAAAATATGAGAATTTGTGCAGATCTATCTGTACCATGTTCGGCGATTCTATAAAAAAAGATAAGCGCAAAAACAAAAAACAATAAAGATAGAAAGAAAAATTTATCATATTTTTTTTGTTTTAATCTTTTATTTATTAAATAAATAAAATGATAACAACTAAATCCCATTAACAAAATTGCTCCTATTTGAAAAAAATAATATTTTATAATTGGAAGATAAAATAATGAGTTTAAATAAAAAATCGATGAAGGTGTCCTAAAACCATGGTTAAAATTCCCTATGCCAAGTACAAACTCTGTCTGCGTCAAGTAATAAATATATGGAAAATGGTAGTATGAAAAATCATCATGAGATTTAAAGATAATAAATGAAATAAATAGTAACAAAAAAAATAAATTTATTTTTATTAAACCACCCCCTTTTTTTTCTTTAAAAAGAAAATAAACAAAAGATAAAATTCCAATTATTAAAATTATTGAATTATGGATATAATCATGAGCAACGAAAATATGAGAGACATAAGAGATAAGCAAAAGAACAAAAATTCCCAACAAACCTAAAAATGAGCTATCAAAAAATTTAAAATCTATTTTGGTATAATGAGCAACCAAATAACCATAACCAATAGTAGAATTTATTATTAAAAAATAAAAAACAATATAAATGAATAAATCTAATGACATAATTATTAAATATAGTATTTATAATTAAATTTATATTAATTTTAATTTTTAAGCCAAAATAACCAATATTTTTACTATGGAAAATTTAACCCTATTAATTCCAGCAAAATTTGAATCTGAGTCATTACCAAGTGTTTTAACTGAATTAAAAAAATTTAATTACAAAATATCTGTAATATTAAAAGAAACTGATTTAACAACAATTAATTCAATTAAAGATTTTAATATAGAAGTAATTTATCAAAAAGGAGATGGCTATGGTAACGCTTTAATTGAAGGAATAAATAATTGTAAAACAAAATATTTTTGTATTTTTAATGCAGATGGATCATTTAATCCTAATGAGATAAGTGAAATTATGAAAAAAATTAATATAAACAAAACAGATTTTATATTTGCTTCAAGATATGAAAAAAAAGGAGGAAGTGAGGACGATACATTTGTCACCCTTATTGGAAACTATTTTTTTTCCTTTATAGGAAAAATTTTTTTTAAATTGGAAATATCTGATATTTTATACACTTTTGTTGTTGGAGACACATCTAAAGCTAAAAAATTAAATATATTAAGTAACGATTTCCAATTTTGTGTTGAGTTACCAATAAAAATAATGAGAAAAAAATTTACAATGGATGTCTATCCATCTTTAGAAAGAAAAAGGATTGCTGGTAAAAAAAAGGTTAATGCATTTAAAGATGGAAGTTTAATTCTGAAAAAATTAATAGAATTATTTTTTACTAAATAGTTATTTATTTAAATTTTTATTAAATCTATTTAAAAATACATATAAACAAATATAAACGATTATATTAATTCCTAATAAATACAATTGCACATTTGTTAGATTAATACTTTGAATACCAACATAAAATATTAAAAAATGATAAGTATTAATTATTAATGATGTTAAATTATTTGCAGTTAATTTATTTTTAATTTTATATTTTTTTAAAATATATTGAAAAAATAACTGATGCAAGTGACTATTATCAGGATCAGTTGCCAAAACTTTTGTTATTTTTTTTCTTATAATAGAAAATAGATTTTCAAAACAAGGGTACCATAACAATAAAATTATAAAATATGGAGAAATACTTGAATTTACTTGATGAATTTTGATTAAATAAATTGAAAATAAAAATCCAATTAGATACGAACCATTATCTCCTAAAAAAACCTTGTTTAAAAAGTTTACTAACAATAAAATAATTAAAACAATAACAAAATTTACTAATAAATTACTTTGAAAATATAAATCTAAATTAAATTCATAATTTAAAAGTAAAGTTATAATTATTAAATAATAGCCAGTAACTAATCCATTTAAACCATCAATAAAGTTTGAACCATTAATTACAATTAAGATACAAAAAGTAGTAAAAAGAACATTTAACACTTTATTCATTAATAAATAATCAATAAAATCAATCCTTGTTGAAGTAACTCCAATTTCAGAAAAAGAAATACTTGTTAATATTATAAATATTTGAAAAAAAAGTCTTTTGATTGGAGAGTTAAATATCTTGATATCTGACAAAATACCTAAAAAAAATATTGTAAATAGAAAAAACAATTCTAAATAATCTAGATATAATTTAAATAATATTATAAAAAAAAAAATTACATACCCACCAACTGGGTTGCCTAAAAAGTCTGATGAATATTTTTGATGTTTATAGGCTTTCTGATAAGTAGATCTTAAAAATTTTATGTTAAAAAAGTAAACTAGACTACTCATCAAAAATAAGAGAATTAATTTATAAAAGTCTATAGTCATTTTTTTTCTTAATTAAAAAATTAAAACTTAAAATTACAGTTCTATAAATTGAAATTATTGAATTATTTTCAAAATGATAATATAATCTATATGAGTCAATCAACTTTTGAATTATTGAACTAGATAGAGAATTGCGAGTTTTTCTCCAATAAGAAAGGGGATGTTTTATATAGTGAAAAATTTCTCCATGGTGAGCAATTTTTAGCCATAAAAAATAATCCTCTTTGGTTTTAAAATTTGAAAATAATCTATCTTTTTTTAATATTTTTTTTTTCACTATAACGGTAGAAAGACCAACATCACATGAGTTTTTTAAATTTTTTAAATTTAAATTTTTAGATTTTCTTAGTGCTAACTTTTTATCATTTTGATCAATTATATAATAAGCTGTGTGTGATATGTTATAATCAAATTTCTTCATTATATTTATCTGTATTTTAAGCTTATTTTTTTTCCACAGATCATCACTATCTATAAAAGCAATATATGTTCCTTTGGCATATTTAATCGCTTTATTTCTTGATCTTCCTGCTCCAATATTCTTTAAGTTATGAATTATTTTAATTCGTTTATCTTTTTTTTTTAAAGAAGATAATATATCTTTAGATGATTTTCCTGGCTCATCATTTACGATAATAATTTCAAATTTTTGATAAGATTGCTTTAAAATAGAACTAATTGTTTTTTTTATATAAAACTGGTTTTTATAATATGGAACAATTATACTTACTAACATATAATTATTATGTATTAAATAAACTCAATAAAATCAAAATAAACTTTCTTGAATTTTATGAACAAAAAGATAATTATTTTTATGCCCTCTATAGAAGGTGGTGGAGTTGAAAAAAATCTTTTTCTAATATCAAATTTTTTATCTAAAAAATTTAATAATGTAGGCTTAATAACAGCATCTTATGAGTTTAAAAATAAATTCAAGTCACTTAGGTTTATTACTCCTTATTTTAATTTAAATAAATACAGTAGAAAAATTAAATATATATTTTGTCTTTTTTTACTTTTAAAACAAATAATTAGAAATAAGGATATTATTGTTTTTTCTTTTCAAGCAAATCTTTATTGTATTTTAATTTGTAAATTGCTTAATACTAAAATTATTGTCCGCTCAAATTCTTCACCATCAGGGTGGTCAAAAAATTTTTTAAAAAAAAAATTATTTAAATTATTACTTGGATTTGCCGATATCATCATAGTTAATAGTAATGATTTTAAAAAGGAATTCAAAGAGAAATTTAATCTCAATACAGTAATGATTTATAATCCACTTAACAAAAATGAAATTTTAAAACTTTCCAAAAAAAAAATTTTTTTTCCTTTCTTTGATAAATCAAAAAATTATCTCAAAATAATTAACATAGGTAGATTCACTGACCAAAAAGATCAGTTAACATTATTAAAATCTGTTAATGAATTAAAAAATAAAATTAATATACGGCTCCTAATTATTGGTAGAGGGATAAATTATAACAAATTAATTAAATATATAGATATTAATAAAATGAATAAAATTGTAAAAATTCTAAATTTTAAAAAAAATCCATTTCCATATTTAAAAAAAGCTGATCTTTTTTTACTAACGTCTAAATTTGAGGGTTTGCCAAACGTATTATTGGAAGCTGCAACCTTAAAAAAAAATATTATTTCAACAGACTGTCCTACTGGTCCAAGAGAAATACTTAATGATGGTAAATATGGTGTTTTATGTGAAATAGAAAATTACAAACAAATTTCAGAAAAAATTATTCAACTTAGATCAAAGAATAAAAAAGCTTTAAACAAAATTACAAATTTAGCTTACAAAAATTTAGACAGATTCGATTATAAATTTAATCTAAATAAATACTATTTAGAAGTAAAAAAATTATATAAATCATGACAAAAAACACTGTAATAATTACAGCTGAAAAAAAAGATAAAACAATAATTAAAACTATTCAATCTTGTCTTAATCAATCAGACAAAAATATAGAAATAATTGTAGCATTTTCAAAACTAAAAAA
>Ga0181595_10002851_pt1 | contig 16978 bp, 17 predicted proteins | sample 041ome_7_FD_145604 | JGI IMG/M metagenome (GOLD analysis project Ga0181595, IMG submission 145604) | Coastal salt marsh microbial communities from the Groves Creek Marsh, Skidaway Island, Georgia - 041401AS metaG (spades assembly) | ecosystem: Environmental > Aquatic > Marine > Intertidal zone...
GAGGCCTTCCAAGGAAAGCTGGGGCTGGCGCGTGTGGTGTTCCCCTACGTGGAGAACCACAACTTCTATGTCGAGCACTGGAGCCACTCGGTCATCTGGCGCAAGATGCGGCAGCTGGGTGAGCTGTTCGTGAAGGAGGGGTTCTGGTCCGAGGCCAACGACATCTTCTTCCTCAAGCGCACCGAGGTTGAAGACGCGCTCTTCGACTACTTCCACGCGTGGGCAACGCCTGCTCCTGCGGCTGGTCCCAGCCGGTGGCCCGCGGAGATCGAGCGCCGCCGTGGAATCCACTCGGCCCTCGCCGCATGGAAGCCGATGCCCGCCATGGGTGTGCCCCCGGAGGTCATCACGGAGCCCTTTACGGTGATGCTGTGGGGCATCACCACCGACAGCGTGCAGGCTTGGCTCGGTGGGGGTGATTCGGTTGAAGGCGAACTTCGAGGGATGTCTGCCTCACCGGGTGTCGTCGAGGGTCTGGCACGAGTCATCTTCTCTCCGGATGAGATCAGTCTCGTCCAGGAGGGGGAGATCCTTGTGGCACCCCTCACCGCGCCGTCCTGGGCTCCCATCTTCGGGAAGATCCAGGCGACCGTCACCGACACGGGAGGCATGATGAGTCACGCCGCGATCGTCTGCCGTGAGTACGGACTGCCTGCTGTCACGGGCACGGGGTTCGCCACGTCCACCATCAAGACTGGAGACCGGATCCGTGTTGACGGGTCGAATGGACAAGTAACGATCCTGTAGGCACGAGATCGCGGCCGGGAGTGATCGGTCGGGACCTTCGTCACAACTTCATTGTCGGTTCCGTCGGGCGGGACGCACGAGTTGCCGTCCGACGGAACCGACACCACCATCACACGTATCAGCCAGGCACGTCCGAGAGGAAAAGCACATGCTCACCGTCGAACAGAATGAGGAGCTAACCCAGATTGGCCCGGGTACTCCCATGGGGGAACTGCTCCGGCGCTACTGGTATCCGATCGCCTTCGAGCAGGACTTCGATGAGGTGCCCACCAAGACGGTGCGCCTGCTGAGTGAGAACTGGACTCTGTTCAAGACGCCCAAGTCCGGACGCTACGGGATCGTGGCGGAGACCTGCCCGCACCGCAGCGCGTCGCTCACCTACGGGGTCGTCCACGAGGATGGCATTCGCTGTGGCTACCACGGGTGGAAGTGGGACTTCGACGGCAACTGCATGGAGCAGCCCGCGGAGGCCGACAACCAGAACTTCCGCGATCGGGTGAAGCAGAAGGCCGGCAAGGCGCAGGCGATGGGCGGCATGGTGTGGGTGTACGTCGGGCCTGACCCCGCCCCCGAGCTTCCTCGCTTCGACGTGTTCGTCCAGGACGGCATCCGCGATGTTGGGCACTCGACCCTGCCGTGCAACTGGCTGCAGATCATGGAGAACTCCGTCGATCCCCATCACGTCGAGTGGCTGCACGGCTTCTACTTCGAGTTTCTCGGCCAGACCGAGGGCTTCGATGCGCCCAAGGCCTTCCAGAAGCGGCACATCCGCACCGGCTTCGACGAGATGGAATGGGGCATCCTGAAGCGACGTGTGCTGGAGGGCGCTAGCGAGGAGAACGACGACTGGAAGGTCGGCCACCCCCTCGTGTTCCCGTTCTACATGCGCGTGGGCGGCGCGGGCATCGACCAGATGCAGATCCGTGTGCCCATCGATGAGACGACGACGTGGAAGCTGTTCTACTCCTTGCACCACCCCGAGGCTGGCGAGTGGGATGAGCAGGAGCGACCGGTGGTCTATGAGTACCAGTGGCGCGACGAGCAGGGCCGCTTCATCACCGACTACATCGAGGGACAGGACATCATGGCGTGGGTGTCTCAGGGCCCGGTGACCGATCGCACTCAGGAGCACCTGGGTCGCTCTGATGCCGGTGTGGCCATGCTGCGCAAGATGTTCAAGGAGAACATGAAGAAGGTGGCAGATGGGGAGGACCCCATCGCCATCACGCGCGAGAAGCACGACGTCATCATCCTGCCGTGCGAGAAGGACAAGTTCGGGGCCGAGCGAGAGTTCGCCGAGGCCTTCATCACTATGGGATCCATGCGCTACAGCCCTATTCGGCAGCAGCTCCTCGACCTCCATGCGAAGGCATGGGCGAACCGCGAGAGCGCCACGGCTGGTGCATGAGGTGATGCTTCCCCCTGACCCGCACCGGCTGCCACCGCAGTCGGCCTGGTTCGCACGCGATGCCGAGCGGCACCTTTTGGATCGTCCACGTTTCTGCCCCATGTGCGGGGAGGGCATCGATGCTGACGGGGGGATCACCACCGAGTACTGGTCGGGCGACGCGCGCTGCTTCATGACGTGGTGTGGCGGCTGCGGCTGGTTCGGCGAGGTTGTCCGCTTCGACATGGTGACCATCACCGAGGTGGAGCACTGACGCTGGCGCCGGGCGAGGCGAAGGCGCTGATCTTCGACTTCGGCGGCCCGGTACTGCTGACCCCGTTCGAGCTGCGGCACGTGGGGGAGCGGAGTCTTGGCCTGCCGCCCGGAGCCTTCGCGTGGACCGGTCCGTTCGACCCTGCCGCGGACGCCGACTGGCGATCGTTCCAGGCGGGCGAGATGAATGAGCGTGAGTACTGGGCCCGGCGTTCGGCAGAGTTCGGCGAACTGACCGGAGAGCCCGCGACCATGCCTGCCCTGTGCGCGCATCTGTACTCCGGCAGTGAGGACGAACTGGTTCGCCCTGCTGCCAGGCGACTGATCGATGATGCGAAGGCGGCTGGCATCCCGGTGGGGGTCCTGACCAACGACCTGACGAGCTTCCATGACCAGGAGTGGCTGGCGCGAATGGGCGTCCTCCGAGAGTTCGACGTGCTCGTGGACGGACGTACCGAGGGTGTCTACAAGCCGGATCGGCGCGCCTACGAAATCGTCATCGAGCGCATGGGCGTCGACCCGGCCACCACGATCTTCATCGACGACCAGCCGGTCAACCTCGACGGGGCTGACGTGGCGGGCCTCACACCGGTGCGTCTGGACCCCACGGACCCTGCTCAAGGGTTTAGGTTGGCCCGGACACTGTTAGGACTTCCACAGGAGTAGACATGCGCGTCGCCGTCATCGGTTCGGGCCCCTCGGGCATCTACGCGGCAGACGCCCTCGTCTCGCAGGAAGATGTGCCCGTCGAAGTCGACATCATCGACCGACTTCCGGTGCCCTTCGGGCTGGTGCGCTACGGCGTGGCGCCGGACCACCTGAGTATCAGGTCGGTGCGCGACACCCTGAACAAGGTGCTGCAGAAGCCGGGAGTGCGCTTCCTCGGCAACATCACGGTCGGCAGCGATCTGAGCCTGGCTGACCTGCAGGCCTGCTACGACGCCGTGATTCTCACCTACGGTGCATCGAGCGACCGACGACTCGGGATCCCTGGGGAGGACCTGGACGGCAGTGTGGCGGCCACGGACTTCGTCGCCTGGTACTGCGGTCACCCTGACGCCGATCGGGAGCGCTTCGAGCGGCTGCTGCCGTCAGCTACGTCGGCCGTCGTCGTCGGAGTGGGGAATGTGGCCGTTGATGTCACCCGGGTGCTGGCCAAGAGCGTCGGGGAACTCGACCACACAGACATGCCCCAGCACGTGCTGGAGACCCTCCAGTCGGCGCACATCACCGACGTCTACCTGCTTGGTCGCAGGGGCCCAGCGCAGGCGAGTTTCACGACGAAGGAGCTCAAGGAGCTCGGCGAGTTGCTTGAGGCGGATGTTCTGGTCAAGCCGGCGGATGTGGAACTTGATCCGGCCAGCGCCGCTCTCGCCGAGTCAGAGCGTGGTGTGGGGCGCAATGTCGACGTGATCCGTGAATGGGCCGAACGAGCACCGGAAGGCAAGCGTCGACGAATCCATGTGCGATTCCTCTCCCGACCGGTGGAGCTTCGGGGCGGCGATCGGGTCGACACCGTCGTCGTCGAGCGCACACGTCTGACCCCCGAAGGGTCAGTCGAGGGAACGGGTGAGACGGAGGAGATCCCTGCCGATCTTGTGGTGCGATCGGTGGGCTACCGCGGCACTCCGATGGAGGAGCTTCCGTTCGACGAGCGCTCCGGCGTGATCCCCAACGAGGACGGACGCGTGACGCGCGACGGGGAGGCGGTCGCCGGGTACTACGTCGCCGGCTGGATCAAGCGCGGGCCCACCGGCATCATCGGTACCAACAAGAAGGACGCGGTGGCTACCGTGGCGTCATTGCTTTCAGACGCACAGTCTGGCGCGCTTTCAGAGCCGACGACGCCCGGCGGAATCGATGCCCTTCTGGCGGAGCGTGGCGTGACGGTCGTCTCGACGGCCGGATGGGATTCCATCGACGAAGCCGAGAGGGCCCTTGGCGCATCCAGGGGCCGTGAACGCACGACCATCCACGATCGAGACGAATTGCTGCGATCAGCGATCGGCTAGCACCACGGGGTGGTCGGTTGGATATCGCGTACGTCCCAACGATGGATCGGAGTCGGTTCGGCCCCGCATGACTCCGGGCGGACGTTGTCGTCAGTGACGTGACTCACGGTGGCGCGCCAGGTGCGTCCGTCGATATGCCGAATCTCGACCTCGATGGGGACCGTCGGGACCGCCCAGCCGGGATCAACGGGAACGGCACGGTCCTTGGAGACGACCAGGACGTCGATGGCGTCGATCGCTGTCTCGTCGATCACCTTCCGAACCGCCACGCCAGCAGCCTGCAGGGGGGCGGGAAAATACGACCGTCCGCGCATGCGGTCCGGGATCACCTGCCCCGCCATCACGCGGTCCAGCAGCAGGTCCGCCTCGTCGCCAGTCGTGCCCCCGTGCACGGCTCCGCACGGAAGCGCGAGAGTGACCGGTGCGAACCTGTGGCCGCCAATGTGGCTGCACTCCCACACCCGCTCTGAGAGCTCCGGGCGATGCGAATGCAGAGCAGTGACGAGTGACCGCCCCTCTGTAGCGCAGCACGTGTCTCGCTTGCTGTGGGTGCATACCAGGAGCAGGGGCTCTTGTGTGCTGCTCCCGAAGGACGGAAGGGAGCCACTTGCGAGGGCCTCTGGGTCCCACTTCAGGATCTCATCGAGTGTGTCAGCGGTGCCTTCGCGCATGAGCATTCCCCCGGGGGCCGTGCGAGCCACGAAGATGCGGTGGCCGGGGTGTTCGGAAGGGTGGAAGCGAGACCGCGCGAGGAGCACGCCGACGCCTTGGGCCTTCATGGCGAGCAGCGCATCGCGCACGGGAACAGGGAGGTTGGAGTCGGTGACTGCATTGCGTCCCCAAGGCCCGGGGTGCTCGAGGATGACCCACGTGAGTGCGTGCGGGGCAGTTCCGCCGTACTGCTCCTGGGCCTGCGCTGCGAGCACAGAGCAGGGAACGCCGCTCACAGTTCACCACCGAGGCCGTCGATGGGGGCAGTGCCCGGCTGGCCCGTGCCGTCTCGACGTGCATCCGGATCCGGCAGAGGCACGGGGATCCCGGAGGCCGCAGCGGCGCGTGCAGGGCCCCGACCGGCCCAGGCGGCTATGAGACGGTCCTCGCCTGACCTGAACCTGTGGCAGCGCACGCCGGCCGTGCCGCGCCCCTTGGCCGGATACTCGGAGAAAGCCGTGACCTTGACTGAACCCGGCTCTGTTCCCGGAAGGGCATCCGCGGCACCCGAGACCGTGACGACGACGGCGTCATCGTGAGGGAGAACGACGCAGAAGGCCTGCACGGAGGCATCCTTGGCAAGCCTGATCCCGCTCATCCCGCCGGCCGATCTGCCCTGCGGGCGCACCGAGCTCGCGGCCATGCGGAGCAGCTGGGCGTCTGAGGTGACGAAGACCAATTCGGCGGTCTCCGCCTCGGACTCGGTCAATCGCGAGGCTCCCACCACCTCGTCGCCGTCGTCGAGTCGGATGAGCTCCCACGCCGACTTGTTCTGCAGTACGTCAGCCACAAGGCGCTTGACGACGCCCTGAGCGGTGCCCAGAGCGATCGAGCCCTCGTCGTCGAGGGTGGTCAGGCACAGGGGGCGCTCTCCAGGATCGAGATCGAGAAAGGCCCCCAGTGGAGCGCCCGCGGAGAGGGCAGGGGTGCCTGCCGTAGGTGGGATGGCGGGCACGTCGACGGCCTGGAGTCGATGCACGCGACCGGACGAGGTGACGATGCCGAAGTCGCCGCGGGTCATGGCTGGAATGGCGCTCACGATGACATCGTGCGCAGCGCGCTGATCGAGCGCGGTGCCGGGGGAGCCACCGGCCTCGGCGGTACGCGCGAGCAGCCCGGTGCTGGACAGCAGAATGACGCACGGATCGTCGCCCACCTCGAGGGGAACGGCTGCGCTGACGGGCGCCGAGCCCTCCATCAGGAGCGTGCGTCGGGGCGTGGCATGGGCCTGGGCCGTCTGGGAGATCTCAGCCGCCACGGTGGCCCTGAGTGCTTCCTCGTCCTCGAGAATGCGGGTCAGCTCGTCGATGGTCCGTCGGAGATCGTCACGTTCCTTCTCCAGTTCGATGCGCGAGAACTTGGTGAGACGACGCAGGGGCATGTCCAGAATGTAATTGGCCTGAATCTCCGTCAGGTCGAATACCGTCATAAGTCGCTCGCGAGCAGAGGATGCATCCTCGGATTCGCGGATGAGCTGGATCACCTCGTCGATGTCGATGATGGCGACGAGCAGCCCGTCGACCAGGTGGAGGCGGTCCAGTGCCCGGGAGCGTCGGTAGTGACTTCGGCGCCGCACCACGTCGATGCGGTGATCGAGCCACACGCGTAGGAGTTCGACAAGGCCAAGCGTGCGAGGCTGACCATCCACGAGGGCCACCGCATTGACCGAGACGGAATCCTCCAGAGGAGTGAGCCGGTACAGCTGGTCGAGGACCGCCTCGGGGTGGAAGCCGTTCTTGATCTCGATGACCAGGCGCAGCCCGGACTCGCCATCGGTGAGGTCGACAACGTCCGAAATGCCCTGGAGCTTCTTGGATTGCACGGCATCCTTGATGCGGTCGATCACCCGTTCAGGGCCGACGTTGAGAGGCAGTTCGGTCACGACGATTCCGCGCTTGCGTGGAGTGATCTGCTCAATGCGGCTTCTGGCCCGCACGCGGAAGCTTCCGCGTCCGGTCTCGTAGGCCTCGCGTACTCCACTGAGTCCGACGATCACTCCACCGGCGGGGAGGTCTGGACCAGGGATCAGGGTCATGATGTCGGCCAACGAGGCGTCCGGGTGCTCCAGCAGGTGGCGTGCCCCATTGAGGACCTCACCGAGGTTGTGCGGCACGAGGGTCGTGGCCATGCCCACGGCGATACCGGCGGCGCCGTTGACCAGGAGATTCGGGATGGCGGCCGGCAGCACCTCAGGCTCCTGCTCGCGACCGTCGTAGTTGGGCACGAACGCCACAACGTCCTCGTCGAGCCCGGCCGTCATGTCCACGGCGGCAGCGGCAAGCCGGGCCTCGGTGTAGCGCATGGCCGCGGGGCCATCATCGAGAGAGCCGAAGTTGCCGTGCCCGTCGACCATGGGCAGGCGCAGCGTGAACGGCTGTGCCATGCGCACCAGGGCGTCATAGATGGCCGAGTCACCATGGGGATGAAGGCGGCCCATCACCTCACCGACAACACGGGCGCTCTTGACGTGTCCGCGGTCGGGCCGAAGTCCCATCTGTGCCATCTGGAACAGGATGCGCCGCTGCACGGGCTTCAGGCCGTCGCGCGCGTCCGGGAGGGCCCGTGAGTAGATGACCGAGTATGCGTACTCAAGGAAGGAGCCCCGCATCTCCTCGGACACATCAACGTCCACGATCCGGCCGTGATCCGGTGCCCCGGGACTGGTCTTGGCGGTGCGGCGGGCCATGCGGTCCTCTCCAGGTGCGTGCGGGCGTGTGTACGGGCGTGCGTGTGGGTGTGCCATCGGCAGGTGGTCCGTGATGATTCTCTCGGGTCAGGGGGGCAGAGGGCTGGCTCCGACACGGGAGACTGCGGCTGCGGCCATGACTTGACCGGCGTCGACTGCGGCAGCGAGGGTGTCGCCCGACCTCCACACGGGGAGGAATCCCGCCGTGAAGGCATCGCCCGCACCCGTGGAGTCGACGACCGTGGTCTCGCGTGCCGGGGCCTGGATTCGAGACTCTCCTTGACCGGCGAGCACTCCCTGGGCCCCTCGCTTGATGACGACAGTGGTCACGCGGCGGCACAGGTCCGTCAAGGCCTCAGTCACCGTGCTCGCTCCGGACAGCACGATGGCCTCGGCTTCGTTCAGGAGCAGGACATCGACGGACTGGCACGCCTGGAGCATCATCACTCGATGCCGCAGGAGAGGAGCTGAGGAGGCGGGATCGACACTGACTGTGGCCCCGATCTCCCGTGCCCGGTGGATGGCAGCGAGGGCGGCGGGTCTGGTCGGTTCGTTCATCATCGTGTACCCGGACATGTGCAGATGAGAGTCCGGCTCGAGCACAGATGTCACCTGCTCAGCGGTCAGCTCGAGGTTAGCGCCCGGGTCGGGGAACATGGTGCGCTCGTGATGACGATCCACGAGGACGACGCAGGCACCGGTGGCCCGCACTCCGTTGCTCAGCCGGGCGTCGACACCCGCGCTCAGCAGGACCTCACGCGCATGGCTACCGAAGGCATCGTCACCCACGCACCCGATAAGGGTGACCTCATGGCCTGCAGAGGCCATCCAGGTGCTCGTGTTCGACGCTGCGCCGCCGGGCAGCAGTGCTATCCGTGCCGGAGTGTCGCTGGCAAGGGCGATCTCCGTGTCGATGGAGGTACTGACGTCGAGCATGACATCGCCGACGATGATGCACCGACCGGTCACACGTCCATCCGATGCGCATGGGCGGCAGCGATCCGCGCGGCGAGCTCAGCGTTGCGCACGATGATCTGCTCGTTCACGATCAGGCTCGCACCATGGGTGGCACGGTGGAAGTGATCGAGGAGGAAGGGCGTGACGTCCTTGCCCGTGACGTTGCGAGCGGTGGCGCGCTTCAACCCCTCCTGGAGCACCTCATGATGCAGGTCGGGATCCAGCTGCGCGTCCACCGGCAATGGGTAGGCCACCACGAGACTCGATGCGACGTGCAGCGCCTCGCGGGCATGCATGATGTCCGCGACAGCATCCGGACTGTCCACGGACCAGTCGAGACCGTAGCCGGAGTCCGAGAGGTAGAAGCCCGGAAACGCCGTGGTCCCGTAGCCGACGACCCCGACGTTCAGCGTCTCGAGTCGCTCCAAGGTGGCGCCCACATCGAGGATCGACTTCACTCCAGAGCACACGACCGTGATCGCCGTCGTGGAGAGGGCGCCGAGGTCGGCGGACTCATCCCAGCTGTCCCGAGCCTGACGATGCACGCCTCCGAGACCACCGGTGGCGAAGACGCGGATGCCCGCGAGAGCGGCGAGATGACTCGTGGCGGCGACGGTGGTCGCCCCGCTCCCACGGCGGGCCAGGAGAGTGGCCAGATCCCGGGTGCTGACCTTGGTTATGTCCTCTCGATTGGCTACCTGATCGAGTTGGTCCTCGTCGAGGCCGATGCAGACCCGGCCATCGAGGACGGCGATCGTGGCCGGAATGGACCCTCGGGAGCGAACGATGTCCTCGACCTCGGAAGCAACGCGGAGGTTCTCAGGGCGCGGGAGGCCATGGCTGATGATCGTCGACTCCAGAGCCACCACGGAGCGACCCTCGGTCAACGCAGCGCGCACCTCCGGATGAACCTGAACGGTGGACGTGTCGAGCTGGGCGAGGGAGGTTGGCAGATGTGGCACGCGAAAACCCTACTCGCCACGGAGAATGAATCCATGACCCCTGCTCGAGAACTGACCCTCGTCGACGGTGGGCGGGTCGTGACCCGCCTGATGTCCAATGCAGATGGTCCAGCCCTGAGGGTCTTCCACGAGAGCCTGTCGGAGCGAACGGTGTATCTGCGCTTCTTCGGAGTCCACCCGCATCTGTCGGATGCCGATGTCGAGTACTTCACCCATCTGGATCACTCGAGCCGAGAGGCGGTGGTCGCCGTGCGCACCGGCTCGGGAGTCCTGACGACCGAGGAGGGGCCCGATGCGCAGGAGGAGGTCATCGTCGGTGTTGGGCGGTTCGACATCCTCGAGTCAGGATATGCGGAGGTGGCCTTCGTCGTGACGGACGCCTGCCAGGGGCAGGGCGTCGGACGCCTGATTCTCGACGAGTTGATCGAACTGGCGCGGCGGCGGGGGGTGCGCGCCTTCACCGCCGAGATCCTTCCGGGTAACTCACGCATGCTGGACCTCCTCACCGGGACCGGACTGCCCATCCGTCGAGAGCACGAAGACGGTGTGGTGTTCGTGACCCTGGTGATCGATGAGTTCTCAGGAAGTCCCTCGTAGCCCCGACCGCCTCGTGGTGTGCCCCCTTTGGGTGAAAGGATGTAGCCATGACCGAAACGGCCCTCGCCCAGCAGCTTCGTTCGGACATCCAGCGATCGGGGTACTACCCGGACCTCGTGGCGGACGCCCTGCAGACTGCACTGGCCGACGAGCCGCTCCTGTCCTACGTCGTTCATCATGAGGCGACATTCGATCGGGATGAGCTCCGGCGGCACGTCACCGTGCTGGCCCTGACACCGACGCGCCTGATCGTGGAGCACACCGACGAGCACCCCGCTGATGACGTCCACCCCGTCGCGTCGGCGACCGCGTCGACGGAGGCCGTTCGCATCGAACGAGTGGACTCGGTCGTCGTGTCACGAGTTGTGTCAGACCCGGCGCAGCATCGACCCGGGGGCAGCGCGGCCGAGGTAGTGCTGACGATCGGCTGGGGAGCCGTGAGCCGACTCGACCTTGAGCCAGCCACGTGCGGGGATCCTCAGTGCGAGGCAGATCACGGCTATACGGGAACGGCAAGCAACGATGACCTCTCAGTCCGCGTGTCGGAAGCGGCAGATGGTGCCGACGTGGTGAGACAGGTACTGGCCTTCGCAGCCGCACTCTCCCAGGCGACAGTGGCGCGACATCGCTGACCCGCCGACGATGTCCATGGCTTCGGGCGCGACGACGCTGGCTGATGTCACCTGCTCAGCAGCGGCGGCGCTCGGCGTACCGGGCTATCAGGACGTCCTCTCACTCGATGCCCCGCGGCACGTCGTTCTGTGCCTCGTCGATGGTCTGGGCTGGAACGCCCTCCAATCCCATCTGCGGGCGGTACCTAACCTCGCCGACCTGCCGGGAGCCCAGATCGATGCCGCCTTTCCGACCACCACACCTGTGGGCCTGGCCTCCGTGGGGATGGGCGAGCTGGCCGGCCGCCACGGATTCGTCGGCGCCTCTTTCGAACTCCCCGATACGGGCGCAGTCCTGTCGCCCCTGCAATGGGGACACCATCCGACGCCGCTGGCCGTGCAGCCGGAGACAACGGTCTTCGAACGGCTCGCGCAGCAGGGAGTCGTGGTCTCGACCCTGTCGCCTCAGGCCTATGTGAACTCTGGTCTGACTCGGGCCGTGCTCAGGGGCGGGGAGTACCGCGGCGTGGAGAGCATCGACGATCGAGTCACGGGACTTCGCGCTGTTCAGGCTTCTGGGGGTCCGTCGTTCACGTACGTCTACTGGGGCGAGCTTGACCGGGTGGGTCACGAGATGGGGGTGGGGAGCTCGGCTTGGGGCGCGGCGCTGACGCGAGTGGACCGTCTGATCGCTGGGCTCCGCGAGAGCCTTGCGCCCGATTCGGTGCTCCTCGTCACGGCGGATCACGGGATGGTGGACTGTCCGGAGGAGAGGCGCATCGTTCTGGAGGATCATCGCTCGTTGTCGGGCGGAGTGCGCCGGTGGGCCGGGGAGCCGCGGGTTCGCCATGTGTACACCGAGGTGGGTGCGCAGGATGCTGTCGCTGACAGGTGGCGCGGCGAGCTGGCTGATCGCGTTGACATCTTCACCCGTGAGGAGATCATCGACGCGGGTCTGATGGGGCCAGTGGACCCCCTCCTCGCCGAGCGCATCGGCGACGTTGTCGCCGTGGCCAGGGAGGACTGGATGATGGCCAGCCGCGTCGATCGCACGGTGTCCGGCCTGATCGGTCAGCACGGGTCCTTGAGCGCCGACGAGCTTCTCATTCCCCTCCTGATGGCACGGACGTAGAGCCTGTTCACCCGGATAGGGGATGAGCGCCTGTGATGGGACGATGCATGTCAGGATGAGCCGGTGGCCGAACTGATCTTCTACGCCGGGACGATGGATTGCGGCAAGTCGACCCTCGCACTGCAGATGGACTTCAATCACTCGGCTCGTGGTCGCTCGGGGGTCGTGCTCACACGTCTGGATCGCGCGGGGGAGTCCGTGCTGTCCAGCCGTCTCGGGCTCTCCGTCACTGCCGTGGAGGTTCACGATGGCCTTGACCTGCGGAAGGTCGTGGTGGAGCGCCTATCCCTGGGGGGCCGGGTCGACTACCTGATCTGCGACGAAGCACAGTTCTACACCGAGACGCAGATCGAGCAACTGGCGTCGATCGTTGACGACCTCGGTGTCGACGTCTACGCCTTCGGCATCATGACGGACTTTCGAACGCGACTGTTCCCTGGCTCGGCCCGCCTGGTGGAACTTGCCGATCGCACTCAGGTCCTGCAGGTGGAAGCACTGTGCTGGTGCGGAAACCGGGCGATTCACAATGCGCGCACGGTGAATGGCGAGATGGTGATCGAAGGCGATCAGGTGATGGTGGGGGATACGGGAGCGGCGATGGCAGATGCCGTGGCGTACGAAGTGCTCTGCCGACGGCACTATCAAACGCGCACGACCGCGTCCCGGGCGAAAACGGCGCACATCTCCTCGACTCCGCTGCCGTTCGTCGACGACGAGCAGCAGGGCTGAGGATCAGTCCTCGGTCTTTCCGGCCCCGAACAGAATCTCGTCCCAACTGGGAATGCTCGTGCGGCCCTTGCGTCCACGTGCCTTGCGGGGCTTTGCCGCGGGCTTGGGCTCATCGGCGGCGGGTGCCTCGGGGCTGGTGCCCTTGTCGCTCTCACGCGGAAGTGTGATCGTCTCCTGCTCGTAATTCACCGCTGGTGACTCAGCCCCGTCGAGGTCCTGTGTTGACGGATGCGGGACGGCGGAAGTCCCTGCCGATTCGACGCTTCCCGTCTGGTCGCCATCGTCGACGGCGGCGGGGACGGCGACGAGGCGGGGTCGGGTGGGAGCTTCCGCGGTAGCGGCCTGCTCGCGGGCGGCGGGAGTCTCCGCCGCGAGCTCGAGGGCCTCGACGATGTCCACGTCGTCCGTCGGTGTGGCTGGGGCTGCCCCCATCAGCGCTCGAGCGACATCGTCCAAGGCATGGACGTTGCGACCCTGGTGGTCATAGCTCCATGAGGCCATGGCTCCATCGGGGAGGGTTGCCGTCACGATCCACCGACCGTCATCGCGGCGAAAGGCATCCCAGGCAATGTCCGACTCGCCAGCGGAACCGGCGATGGTGAGCGCCGACTCGGCCAGTGTCGCACCGCCACCGGACCGGCGAACCTCGACGGAGGCGGCCTGACGGGCGATGAAGGCGCGCTCATCCATCAGTGGCTCCGCATAGCGAAGCACCTTCTCAAGATCCCATCCGGTGGTGGCCGCGATGGCGTCGGCGGATTCGCCGGCTCGTACGCGTGCCTGCACCTCACGGGGGCTGAACGTCTGCAGGACCGACTCCCCACGTCTCACCGCGGGACCATCCCGCTAGGACGAACCTAGCGCCTCATGCCTCCGGACGGGACAAGTGCGTCCATCTTCGCTCCACGCGTCACTGTTGCTCGGTCACATCGTCGTCCGGCGATGGTGGGGTCGTCGCGCCCACGATGGGGGGACTGTCGGTCACTCCCCAGGGATGGGGGCCGGGCAGTGGATCGGTGTTCCACGCGGCGACCGGGATCTCCGGCGTGGCACGGCGCTCGGCTACGCGGAAGGCCGACTGCCCGAATGAAGCCATGAGTGCCGCGAAGGACGCGCCCGCGATCGCGAGGGCGAAGCCCCACGATGGGCCCCAGGAGTCCACGACCACTCCGGCGGTCGCAGTCCCGAACGAGAAGCCGATGGCAAGGCCCGAATTCGTCCACGTGAGCCCCTCTGTCAACTGCCTCGAGGGCACGAGTCGCTCGGTGATGCTGAAGGCGGCGATCAGCGTGGGTGCCACGGCCATGCCGGCGATCACGGTGGCGATGGTGAGGGTCAGGATAGAAGGAGTGAAGGGCGCGGGAATCAGGACAACGGCCAAGATCGCCGGCATCACGAACATCTGCCGGCCCAGGGTCATGGTCCAGGTGCGTGAGCCGAACCAAATGCCCGCGAGCAGGCTGCCGAAGGCCCATACCCCGAGCACGAGCCCGGAGGAGCCGGGGGAACCCGCCTCCTGCGTGAACGCGACCACGGATACCTCGTAGGTTCCGAAGACGGCACCGACGCCCATGGCAGCGGCCACCACCAGCACCATTCCCGGGTGCCGCAGAGCCCCGGTCCTTGACGGTTCGTGGTCGCCCAGCGTTCCCAGGGGCGGCTCCGTTCGCCGCTGCAGCGCGAGCAGGATGCCACCGGCCAGGCCCAGGGCGGCCGCCAGAATCAAGGGAAGAGGCAGCCCCAGCTGGAAGGCGATCAAGGCCGTGGCGAGGGGCCCGACAGTGAAGATCAGCTCGTCGATGATGCTCTCGAGTGCGAACGCACTGCGCAGGTCCGATGGACGGGTCGCAAGAGCGGCCCATCGAGCCCGGATCATGGATCCGATTGCTGGTTGGGTCAGGCCTGCCGCGGCCACGACCAGGGCCTGGACGATCAGGAGGGCGCCCGACTCGACACTCATCACGAAGGCGATCAGGAAGGCAGCGTTGAGCAGTGCCAGCCACGGAAGCAGCCGGTGCTGGCCGAGACGGTCGACCCATCTGCTTGTCACCACCGCACCGAGCGCAGCCGGCAGCTGGAAGGAGGCTGACAGGATTCCGGCTGCCGCATACGAGCCGGTGCGCTCGCTGACGAGGAGGACGATCCCCAGTCCGACCATGGCCACGGGCAGACGTGCGAGGAAGCCGGTGGACGAGAACCGAGCAGCACCCGGGAGACGCAGGCTCGAGCGGTAGGCGGTCAGCACGATCAGACGGTATCGGCCAGGCCGGTGCGGTCGCGCGGGAGCGTCCGGCAGGATGGGGTGGTGGAATCCCATGCGAACCTGGCCGATCTGCTTGCCGCACACTCTGCGCTTCCTACGGCGTGGAGGGCGGCAACCACGGCGGCCTCGTTTCTGAGAGACGAGCGGCCCCGCGCCTTGAAGGTGGACACCAAGAGCACGCCGACCGACGCGGTCTCCACCATGGATCGCACAGCCGAGCGGATGATCGTCGACACGGTTCTGTCAGCATTCCCAGACGACGGCTTCCTTGGTGAGGAGGGCGGCGAGCGCAGCAGCTCATCGGGTCGTCGATGGATCGTGGATCCCTTGGACGCGACCGTCAACTACCTCTTCAGGATCCCGATGTACGGCGTGTCGGTGGCCTTGGAGGACGCCGATGGCATGGTGCTCGGAGTCGTCGTGGTGCCCGAGTTCGACGAGGCTGTGGTGGCCGTCCGAGGACATGGCGCCTGGCTGGTGCGTCGGGGAGCTGTGGAGCGGCTTCGCGGCAGTGAGTGTGCTGACCTGGACCAGGCGCTCGTCGCGACGGGCTTCGGATACTCGGCCGAACGACGAGAGCGCCAGGCTCAGGTGCTGTCAGGCGTCATCGGCCGCGTTCGCGACGTGCGCAGAACCGGGTGCGCGGTGGTGGACTTCTGCTGGCTGGCCATGGGTCGTCTCGACGCGTTCTACGAGTTCGGACTCAATCCATGGGATCACGCTGCTGGTGCCCTGATCTGCCGCGAGGCTGGACTCGAGGTGACCGGCCTGCACGGTCAGGACGATCTCGATCCGATGTTCGTTGCGGCCGCGCCGAAGATCGCGGCCGACCTGAGGGCGCTTCTCATTGAGGTGAAGGCGGACGACCTGCCCTGAGGTCCTAGGCGAGCGAGCGCGTCACGCCAGGCGGCGGAGTTCGGCTCGGTACCGGTGTGCGTTGCCCACGTAGATGCGCACCGCCTCGTCGAAGTCGCCGGGGCTCACGGCACCCTCGGTTATCCGAGCCGGGAGCCCGAGGGCGCGCGCGAACGGGGGGACGACCTTGTCATTGCCGACCAGAGCGCCGGCACCCACGAGGGCGTGCGGCCCGACAAGGGCCCGGTGCAGCACGATGGAACCCGATCCGATGAGGCAGTCGTCCTCGATGCGGCACCCCTCGAGATGAGCGTTGTGCCCGACCACGCATCGGTCGCCGATGATCGTGTCGTGGCTGGACGTGCAGTGGACGATGGTGCCGTCCTGGACGGAGGTCTGACGGCCGACAACGATGGCGCCGCTGTCTCCCCGGAGGACGGTGGTGGGCCAGATGCTCGACTCGGAGCCGACCGTGACGTCGCCGATGATGACCGCGTCCGGATGCACGAAGGCAGTGGGGTCGATGCTGGGTGTGCGATCGCCGAGGGCATAGAGGGGCATGGATCGCTCCCTTCCTGATGGATTCGAATGCGCGTCGGTCGACGCCTGCCTGTGCACGCTAGCGCCGTGGGGGCTACCCTGCCACGGCGTGGAAAGTGCGATGGGGCACAATCTCCGCGCATGCCTTCGATGGAGGCGGATGTTCACTTGGACGAAGGGCTAGGACACTCATGGCGACCGACTACGACGCACCTCGCAAGACTGACGAGGAGCTCGCAGAGGACAGCCTCGAAGAGCTCAAGGCTCGACGGGCGGACAAGGCGTCATCTGCGGTGGATGTCGACGAGGCGGATCTGGCCGAGAGCCTGGAGCTGCCGGGCGCGGATCTGTCCGACGAGAGTCTGACCGTTCGCGTGCTGCCACGTCAGTCGGACGAGTTCACCTGTGTGAAGTGCTTCCTCGTGCAGCACCGCAGCCAGCTGGACCATGAGGGCAAGAGCGGCCCCGTCTGCTCGGAATGCGCCTGATACTGGAGCGCACGCCCCCTCTGCCGAT
>Ga0181595_10002859_pt1 | contig 16950 bp, 17 predicted proteins | sample 041ome_7_FD_145604 | JGI IMG/M metagenome (GOLD analysis project Ga0181595, IMG submission 145604) | Coastal salt marsh microbial communities from the Groves Creek Marsh, Skidaway Island, Georgia - 041401AS metaG (spades assembly) | ecosystem: Environmental > Aquatic > Marine > Intertidal zone...
CTTTTGTCAATAGGGGGAGCAACTAAAATGATAAAACCGTTATACTGTTATAGTGTAGCGGTTTTTTTGTTTACCATATATTTAACTTTATCGGATCAATGATATTCGTATCTTAATTCTTATGAAAAATATCCTTGTCTATCTCTCAATAATTTTTGTGCTTTCTTGCGCTCAAGAGCCCAATTACGACTTAAGTATCCTCGATGTAAAACGTATCGACATCGAAACTGCTCAAATTGAGAACGTCGACATCTATATTAACCAAGATCGTATTGTCTTAATTCAAAATGCGGATTCAGAAGACTTGGCAGCCAAAGAAACTGTTGATGCAAAGGGCGCCTATGCTATACCTGGCCTATGGGATAACCATATTCACTTTAGAGGAGGAGAATCTCTTTTAAAAGACAATGAAATGTTTTTAGAACGACTCATCGACTATGGAATTACCTCCGTAAGAGATGCAGGTGGAGATCTAACTTCTTCTGTAAAGAAATGGCAGCTAGAGGTTTCAAAAAATGAGCGAATTGGTCCCACCATTTTCACCTCTGGTCCTAAAATTGATGGTAAAAACCCAACCTGGCAAGGATCATTAGAAGTTGAATCAGAGGATGAATTAGATCAGGCTTTAGATTCCTTAGAACAACTTGAGGTAGATTTCATTAAACTCTACGATAGTAAATTAAATGGAAACCTCTTTCTATCTGCTCTTAAAAAATCAACCGCTAGAGGGTTTAAATCCTCTGGACATATGCCCTTTAGTGTTAGCTTAAACCAAGCTTTAGACGCTGGAATGAATGGTGTAGAACACCTCTACTATATACTCAAAGGAAGCTCCAAAGATGAACTAGAAATCACAAAACAATTTCAACAAGGAGCGCTCGGCTTTTGGCAAGCCATGCCCTTGTTAATAAACTCTTATGATGAAGCTACAGCTCAAAGCCTATTCAACAAGATAAAACAACAAGAAGTCTTTGTGATTCCAACACTGCATATCGGGAATACTTTGAGTTATTTAGATGAGATTGATCACTCAAATGATGAATACCTCAACTCATTGAGCCCTGGCTTTAAAAAAACTTATGAGCGAAGAATTAAAAGCGCCTTAAACAGCTCTCCTGAAACTCGAGCTAATCGCAAAAACTTGGATGCACTTTTTGGAACACTCGCGCTAAAACTTCATGAATCTGGAGTTAAATTAATGGCAGGTTCAGATGCCGGGGCATACAATTCTTATGTATATCCTGGCCCATCACTTCACAAGGAACTTGAATCCCTAGTAGCTGTTGGATTAAGCCCATTAGAAGCCCTGAAAACCTCAGTAATCAACGGTCCAAAATGGTTGGGTGTCGAAGAAAACTACGGGGCAATTGCCAAAGGCAAAAAAGCGGATATCCTACTCTTAAAAATGAACCCATTAATCAATATAACAAATACCACCTCCATACAAGCAGTAATCAAAAATGGGCGGTATTTGAAGAAAAATTAAATGCAGTAACTGGTGTAATTTTGACCCTATGTTTAAACAAGAAAAAACTATTTAATCATGAATTTGACACTAATTAAAAGAGTATTATCTCCCCTGTTCCTATTATTGATTCCACTTTTTGGAACCATTTTCTCCAACCAAGTCAATTGGTCTCTATTTGACTTTATTTTGATGGGTATTCTGTTGGGATTGTTAGGGTTAAGCATCCATTTTATTTTGGAAAGGGTTCAGAATAAAAGAGTAAGAATAGTACCCATTATTTTTGTTTTAATAATTTTTCTGATGATTTGGGCTGAGTTATCAGTAGGAGTTTTTGGAAGTCTGATTGCCGGTAGTTAATTCATTTTCAGATTTAATTGTGCTGCAACTTTGAATAATAGGGGGAGCACAGCGAGACCGCTACACCACACTAATCAAAAGCCCTGCAGTTCGCAGGGCTTTTCCTTTGAAACATTTTGATTAAGTTTATATTGCATTTAAACTTTAAAATGAATTAAACATGAAAAAAGTCGCTTTACTTATAACAATTACCTTTTTCATAACTAGTTGTCAGAATAATGAAACTGTTGTGAATAGAAATGTGGGTGAAATTATAAGCGGAAATAATAAAGGTAGTACCTATTCTATTGGAAGTATGGAGCACGCTCAACTAGCACTAGATTTTTCAAATGCATTTGTAAATCAAGATTATGATTTTGTAAATGAAGAAAATTATCAAAAAACCGTCTTTTTTTATCCTGAAAAAGGACTAGATAGACTTGAATTTGATTTACCTACTTTAATTGAACTTGCAAAATCTATGCACGAACCATATGATTCAATTAGAAGAAGTGTTTATGATGTAATTTCTGTAGTCCCTTCTTATGATGAGAATTTAACTATTGTAATGTTTCCATTTACTGAAACAAGATATAGAAAGGATGGTGAAATAGAAAAATATAGATTTTTTGAAAGACATGATATTAGAGATGGCAAAATTGCCGGAGTGAGAAAATGGAGTCAAGAAGAATAAAACGAAATGAAAAAGTTTAGATTATAATCATGGAAGCTGCAACTTTGAATAATAGGGGGAGCAAAAGCCCATCAGAGATGATGGGCTTTTTTATGCCTTGTTTTTACTGGGATCGCACCAAGTCAACACCTTCCCAATACTTCAACCGGAGTTAATTTGAATTTCTTAAATTCACTAAACCAATCAATTAAACGATGACTACTCAAGCTCAAAAAAACCCTTTGTGGTTCAGTATTATAGCAATAATTGCTATTCTTTGGAATCTATTCGGAATTATCCAGTATTTAAGTGATGTCACCATGAGTGATGAAGCTAAATCATTTCTTAATCCCGATCTTGTAACTCTTATGGATTCAACTCCGAAAGTGATCACCGCATTTTATGCTCTAGCGGTATGGGGTGGTTTTGCTGCAAGTGTTTTATTGCTCCTGAAAAAAGCAAAAGCCTTAGTGCTCTTTCAAATCTCTTTGATTGCAGTGATACTCAATACGGGCTATTATATATTCTTTACCAACGGTCCAGAAATAGTGGGGGAAGCCGCTTATTATGGGCTTCAATCAACCATTATCATCGTGGCATTACTCCTTGTATATTTGAGTAAGAAGGCTATTTCTATGAATTGGATTTCTTAGTGTATGTTTTTTAGAACAGCAACGATATCCTTAAGACTATAGCCTTTGGCTTGAAACATTAGATTGTGTAATTTGAATTAAGCTAAAATTCACTACAAGACTTAGTTGTGTTGCAACTTTGAATAATAGGGGGAGCTTTAAAACAAAGCCTTTACAGAAATGTAGATGCTTTGAAAACTTAGAGAAGTAAAAGACATTAGCTTCAATTAATATATTACAAAATACTGGACAAAATTCTACATTTATAAAACTGATTTTTGGAAAAAATCGAGTGGAAAAATTTAAATGAAAGCATACGACTCAATGCTGACTTAATAAATTATAACTTTAGCATAGAACATCAAAAAGATGGAAGTTCTAAAACCTATCAGTATTAACTAGCGAACCAAATAGCCCATGCTAAGAAATCACCTCATCGCTGATTTAGATCTTAGGATTAAATCTCTCAGCGGAACCGATCTCGAAAAAAGACAGTTAAAGGAGCGTTTTATAGCAAATAGTTCCGATATCGAAGATCTTTTTCTTGAGCTCTATGGTCATCAAAAAGTGGCAAATCAATTATTTGATGCTTTGATTGATCTTGTTTTTAGAAGTTTTGATCAACGAGCTGATGATTTAAAAAAAGCTGATCTCGACAAACTTCAAAAAGAGCAGTGGTTTTGTTCACAGGAAATTTCAGGAATGAGTCTCTATGTTGACCGCTTTGCTGGTAAGCTACCTGATCTTGAACGTAAATTGGATTATATCGAAGATTTAGGAGTTAATTTTCTACATCTAATGCCCTTGTTTGAGAGCCCAGAAGATGCGAGTGATGGAGGTTATGCGGTCTCTGATTTTAAAAAGGTTAATCCAAAATATGGGTCACTTGAAGAATTAAATTCCTTAAGTGAATCCATGCGATCAAAAGGGATGTATCTCATGTTAGACATCATCCTAAATCATACATCGGATCAACATCAATGGGCTAAAAAAGCGAAAGATGGAGATCCCTATTATCAAGACTTTTATTATTGTTATCCCGATAGGAGTATTCCTGACCAAATGGAATACTATATGCCTGAGGTCTTTCCAGAGAGTGCTCCTGGAAATTTCACTTTCATTCCTGAAATGAATCAGTGGGTGATGAGTGTATTTCATTCCTATCAATGGGATTTAAATTTTAAAAATCCTAAGGTATTAGTTGCGATGATGGAAAACATCTATTATTATGCCAATCAAGGTGTTGATATCCTAAGAATTGACGCCCCTGCTTTTATATGGAAGGAAATAGGGACTTCTTGTCAGGGGCTTCAAAAGGCACACCAACTGCTACAACTCATCAAACTATTGATAGAGGTTTCAACACCAGGAATGGCAATTCTAGGAGAAGCCATTGTAGGCCCACATCAAATTCTTGATTATTTTGGCAAAGGAAGGTTTAAAGCACATGAGTGTGATTTTGCATACAATGCAACCCAAATGGCCACTCAGTGGGATGCCCTTGCAACAGCTGACACAAGAGTGATGAGAACAGCGGTTAAGGTCATTGATCAAAAACCTAATGGATGTAGTTGGATTAATTATACCAGATGTCATGATGATATCGGACTAGGTTATGATGATTATATGATCTCCAATGCCGGTAAAGACCCCTATTTACATAGAACTTATCTTAAAAAATATTTTATAGGTGAATTTCCAAACTCTAGTAGTAAAGGAGCGCTTTTTGGAACTAATCCAAAAACAAATGATGCTCGTATTTCAGGTACTCTAGCATCGCTCTGTGGACTGGAATCCGCCCTCGAACAAATGAACCCGGAATTGATTCAAGAGGCCATAGACAAAATCACTCTTATGCAGGCCCAAAGTTTCTTTTCTGGAGGAGTTCCTCTTATCTTCTACGGAGATGAATTGGGTTCAACAAACGATTACTCTTATTTAGAAGATCCTTCAAAGTCCTATGACAATAGATGGATGCATCGCCCCATATTTGATTGGAATAAAGCTCAAAGACGCTTTGATGACCAGACTGTTGAAGCACGACTTTTTAACCGTCATAAACGATTGATTCAAATCAGAAAAGAAAACAAAGCCTTTGCTGATTTGAAAAACACCAAATGGCTCAGTCTTGAGCAAAATGCAATTGCAGCATTTATTCGATACACTGAAGATCAACATGTTTTTTGTCTTTTGAATTACAGCAATCAATCGCATCAATTAGCTCAAAACATATTTGATTCACTTGGGAAGGGTCCACACCAATTTAAGGACTTATGGACTGATACTCCTTATGAATTTAAAGATCCGTGGGGAACTTTTGAAATCAAACCCTATCAGTTTCTTTTATTAAGCACTTGATCGGGATGAGCTCCTGGGGAATAATCACTAGGAGCAATCAGGGATTGTTCTCGTTGTAATGGATGATATGAGGTTTGATTAATGGAGCGGAGGTGGTCATACTTATTTAAAGACACCAAATATTGATTCTTTGGCACAAATTGGATCAAAACATAATTAGAAGACTTCATTCAAAACTGAGGAAAGAACAATTGAAAGCAATTGGCTTATAGTGATTGGGGTTTCTAATCAGTGTTAACTGCATTCAAATTAATTTTTGTAGTGTTTTTAATTTCGGATAATGCAATATGACTTTGCACATTACCTAAATTTGATAGTAATGAAAGTTTAGTCAAAATAAAATTCTCGTAAGACTCAATATCGCTGACAAGCACTTTAATTAAAAAGTCGAAATTCCCGGTGATTCTATAACATTCAACAACCTCTGGAAATGTCTTTACTTCATTAGCAAACTTCTCGATAAAGCTTCTAGAATGTTCCTTTAGAGATAATTGAATAAAGACTACTTGCTTTAAATTTAATTTGCGATGATTTAAGAGAGTTAGATATTTTTTAATGTATCCTCCCTTTTCTAATTTTTTGATTCTTTCAAAAACAGGTGTTGTTGAGAGGTCTAGTAACTCTGACATTTTCTTCATGGTAACTCTACCATCTTCTTGTAAAAGATCTAGTATTTTAAGATCAATTGAATCCAACTTTTGACTCATATTCGATTTTGAATTAAAAGATATTATAGAATAATTTTCTAAAAAAGTACTTATTTATTTATAATAAATTCTATGTAGTTAAAATATTGTAGTGAAATAATATTTATTTATTGTATTTAAATAAATTTAAGATAGTGTGAGGTTGCAAAATGTTTAAAATCAAAAATAACAACTATGCCATATTATCATAAACTAGGAAATATTCCTAAGAAGAGACACACCATTTTCAAAAATCAAGAAGGTGGATTTTATTATGAAGAACTATTTGGAACCATAGGTTTTGACGGCATGTCATCCCTTCTTTACCACAGTCATAGACCTACTCAGGTAAAAGAAATCATAAAATCATATGATGTAGGACCAAAAATCGCATTAGAAAAGAATATGAAGTCTCTAGCACTTAAAGGCTTTCTTATTACCCCTAATTCTGATTATTTAAAAAGTAGGAAAACCATATTAACCAACAGTGATTGTAGTATTGTTTTGGCGGCACCAAAAGAATCTCTTCGGGAATATTTCTATAAAAACGTCGATTCTGATGAACTAATCTTTGTTCACAAAGGATCAGGTACCTTAAGAACACACATGGGAAATATTTCCTTCAAATTTGGAGATTATCTTTTAATACCGCGAGGTATCATTTACCAGATTAATTTTGATGGCGAAGACAATAGGTTTTTTATTGTAGAAGCACGCAACCCTATTTATACTCCCAAAAGATATAGAAACTGGTTTGGGCAACATTTAGAAAGCTCACCCTTTTGCGAAAGGGATTTACATGGACCAGAGGAGCTGGAAACATATAATCAAAAAGGAGATTTTATTATTAAAGTAAAGAAACAAGATCAAATCCACGAGTATGTATACGCTGCGCACCCATTTAGTGTAGTAGGATGGGACGGGTATAATTACCCTTATAAATTCTCTATTCACGATTTTGAACCCATTACTGGTAGAGTGCATCAGCCGCCACCAGTGCACCAAACTTTTGAAAACAGTGGATTTACAATTTGTTCCTTCGTACCTCGTTTATTTGATTATCATCCCAATGCAATTCCTGCACCCTACAATCATAGTAATATAGATTCTGATGAAGTGCTATACTATGTAGATGGTAATTTCATGAGTAGAAGAAATATTAAAGAAGGTTATATAACGCTGCATCCAGCAGGTATCCCACATGGGCCTCACCCAGGAACTATGGAGAAAAGCATTGGCGAAAAAGAAACTGCAGAGCTGGCAGTGATGGTCGACACCTTTAAGCCACTAATGATTACAGAAGAGGCATTGAATATCAATGATGATTTATACTATCAATCTTGGTTAGACCAGTAATAAATAGGATTTAAAATTGAATTAAATGACTGAAGTAAAAGACTTAAAGGGTTTACAAAACACTGAATATGATCTTCGTAAAATTTTTTCTGATGCAGAGGATTTTTTACCCCTTTTAGGGACAGACTATATCGAACTATACGTGGGAAATGCGAAACAAAGTGCGCATTATTACAAAACAGCCTTTGGATTTCAATCTCTTGCTTATTCCGGACTTGAAACAGGTACAAAAGATCGAGTCTCTTATGTCCTAGTACAAGAAAAAATAAAACTTGTTTTAACCACCCCATTAAAAAAAGACGGACCAATCAATGATCACATTAACACTCATGGAGATGGCGTCAAGGTAATTGCACTTTGGGTTGAGGATGCTTCAAAATCATTTGAAGAAACTGTAAAAAGGGGAGCTAAACCATTCATGAAACCTACCGTTGAAGAGGATCAATACGGACAAGTAGTTAGATCAGGAATCCATACTTACGGTGAGGTCATTCATATTTTTGTGGAGCGCAAGAATTACAATGGCCCATTTTTACCAGGCTTTAAAACCTGGTCTTCTCATTACAACCCACCAACAGTGGGATTAAAATTCATTGATCATATGGTGGGAAATGTAGAATGGGGAGAAATGAATAAGTGGTGCAAATTTTATGCTGAAATAATGGGGTTCAGCCAGATCATCTCATTTACTGATAATGATATATCTACGAAATATACTGCACTTATGAGTAAGGTAATGAGCAATGGCAACGGAAGAGTAAAATTCCCAATTAACGAACCAGCTGAGGGTATTAAAAAATCTCAAATTGAAGAATATTTAGATTTTTATGGCTGTGCAGGAGTACAACATATTGCAGTAGCTACAGATGATATCGTAAGAACCGTTTCTGAAATGAAACAAAGAGGTGTGGAATTCTTATATGTGCCAGAAACTTATTATGATAATTTATTAGATAGGGTTGGAAATATTGATGAGGATGTTGAAATACTTAAACAAAATGGAATTCTTATAGATCGAGATGAAGAAGGATATCTTTTACAATTATTTACGAAGCCTATTGTAGATAGACCAACTCTATTTATTGAGATTATCCAGAGAAAAGGAGCTCAGTCATTTGGTGTAGGAAATTTCAAGTCTTTATTCGAAGCCATAGAGAGAGAACAAGAAAATCGAGGAACCTTATAAACCTCTCTACCCATGAAATCAAGATCACTCTCGAATTTTCAATGGAATGAGATCACAAAAAAACTACCTAGGCACCTTCATCAATATATCGTTAAGCAACCTTACGAAGATTACACCGCCCAAGATCATGCCATTTGGAGGTATGTTATGCGTTTAAATATGAACTATTTACCGAAAGTAGCACACGCCTACTATCTTAACGGGATTGAACGCTCAGGAATTAGTATTGATCGGATTCCTAAAATGGAAGGGATGAATAGAATATTAAAAGATATTGGATGGGCAGCAGTATCGGTAGATGGATTTATTCCTCCTAATGCATTTATGGAGTTTCAGGCGCATAACGTATTAGTGATCGCTTCTGATATTCGAACTATCGAACACGTAGCTTACACCCCTGCTCCGGATATTATTCACGAGGCAGCAGGTCATGCTCCTATTATAGCAAATCCTGAATATGCAGAGTACTTGCGAAGATTTGGTGAAATAGGGAGTAAAGCTATTTCATCTAATAAAGACCAAGATTTATACGAAGCTATCCGAAAGGTTTCTATTTTGAAGGAAGATCCTCAGGCCGATGAGAAAAGTATAGAGAAGTCTCTAGAAATGCTGCGAAAAGTTCAAGAAAATATGGGTGAACTATCCGAAATGGCTCAACTTAGAAATCTTCACTGGTGGACGGTTGAATACGGATTGATCGGTAGCTTAGAAAATCCAAAAATATATGGCGCAGGTTTACTTTCGTCAATTGAGGAAAGTAAATTGTGTCTTTCAGATAAAGTTGAAAAACGAGATTTTACAATTCAAGCAGCTCAAGTAAATTTTGATATTACAAAGCCACAACCTCAGCTCTTTGTAACACCAGATTTTGCACATTTAAGTTATGTGCTAGAAAAATTTGCCAACAAAATGGCTCTTAGAACGGGAGGACTTAAGGGCCTCGAAAAACTTATCGAATCTCAAAATATAGGGACTATAGAACTTAGTACAGGACTACAAATTTCAGGTTTATTTACAAATGTTATTTCCTTTGAAAATAAGGTAATATATATTCAAACTAAAGGGCCAACAGCCCTGGCATCAAGGGAAAAAGAATTTAATGGTCATGGTATTGATCAATATCCTGAGGGCTTCGGAAGTCCAATAGGGAAATTAGAAAATACCAATTTGGCTATTGAAGATATGTCTCCTAAGGATTTAGAAGCATATGGTATTTACGAAGGAAAGTATATTGATCTTAATTTCGAAGGGGGTATTAAGGTAAATGGAAAGATTATTACTGGAAAAAGAGATATTAGAGGAAAGATAGTTCTTATTTCCTTTGATAATTGCACCGTCACTCACGGCGAAAAAGTATTGTTCAGACCGGAATGGGGTATTTATGAAATGGCTGTTGGGAAAAAAGTTTTATCTGCTTTTGCAGGACCTGCATGTGCCAATTCTTTTTCAAATTTATATCAGGTATCTCAATCAAAGGGTCGAAAACGAGTCCAAAGCAAAGCGCGACTGAAGCTCTACAAAATGTATGAAGAAATTAGATTAATGAGAGAAGAATCGATTATAAAGTCGGATTCTTTAATCATTATACTTAAAGATTTAAAGGAAAAATACCCGAATGAATGGCTTTTAGGTCTTGAAATATATGAGTTGGTATATGGGAAAGGTCTTGAAATCGAAAGCCAAGTCCATTCTCATCTAATTCAGTTACAATTAAAATCTACATTTAACAAATTGATTTCAGAGGGAATTAATCTAATTAAACAAAATTAACCTATGCTAGATACTTGGATAGAAATACCAGAAAATTCAGACTTTACTATATACAATATTCCCTTTGGTATTTTCCGTACTCATGAAACAACGGCGAGAGCAGGTATAGCAATAGGTAATGAAATTTTAGATCTTGTAAAAGCCCATGAATTAGGGATTTTCAATGATTTTTCACTAGACAGGAATGTTTTTAGATCCAATTTTTTAAACAATTTCATTTCCTTGGGTAAGGAAACGACATCTAGAGTAAGGTTGTGTGTTCAGTCTGAACTTTGTAATAAAAATTCTATTTTAAGAAAAAACAGAGAAGCTTTTTTAAGACAAGACGCAGTGCAAATGCAACTGCCAATATCGATTGGGGACTACACAGACTTTTATTCTAGTATAGAACATGCAACCAATGTAGGCAAAATGTTCAGAGATCCTGAAAATGCTCTACTACCAAATTGGAGGCATTTACCGATAGGCTACCATGGTAGAGCATCGTCAATAGTAGTGAGCGGAACTCCTATTAAACGACCTAAAGGACAGGTAATTTTAACAACTTCGGACACCCCTGTTTTGGCTCCCTCCTCTAAAGTAGACTTTGAATTAGAAATGGGATTCATTATTGGAAAAAATTCTCCTCTAGGTTTCTCTATATCCACAGAAGAGGCAGAGAATTATATTTTCGGTAAAGTACTCTTTAACGATTGGTCCGCGAGAGATATTCAAAAATGGGAATATGTGCCGTTAGGACCCTTTTTATCGAAGAGTTTTGCTTCCTCTATATCTCCATGGATAGTGACTATGGAAGCATTAGAACCATTTAGAGTCGCCGGGCCGTCTCAAGAGCCAGAAGTACTACCTTATCTTTCGTTTAATGGATTAAAGAATTTTGACATTCATCTAGAAGTGTCCATAACTCCATTAAACAAAAAGGAAAGTGTAATAAGTCGTTCTAATTTTAAATATATGTACTGGAATATGAGCCAACAATTAGCCCATCATACTATTAATGGTTGTAATTTAAATGTAGGTGATATTATGGCTTCTGGAACCATTTCAGGTAAAGAAAAAAGATCATATGGATCAATGCTAGAACTTTCTTGGGGGGGTAAAAATCCAATTCAATTAGAGAGTGGAGAAGAAAGAAGTTTTATTAAAGATTTTGACACCATTATTATGAAGGCTTATTGTGAAAAAAATGGAATGCGAGTAGGTTTTGGACAAGTAAGTAACCAATTATTACCCTGCTAATATGGAAGATAAAATGAGCGATACACTTACAATAGATCCTAATTCAATACCGACTAAAGACCTTCATCGGCTACTTCTAACTGCTGTTGCCCCCAGGCCAATTGCATTGGCTAGTACTATAGATATAAATGGGAACGTAAACTTAAGTCCTTTCAGCTTTTTTAATGTATTTAGTTCGAATCCACCCATACTTATATTCTCACCAGCGCGAAGAATTTCAAATAATACAGCAAAGCACAGTTTAGAGAACCTACACGAGGTTAGGCAAGTATGTATCAATATAGTAAACTTTGGTATCGTAGAACAAATGTCCCTCTCTAGTACCGAATATGATAAAGGGGTCAATGAGTATATTAAATCTGGGTTAACCTCGATAGCATCAGAGAAAATAATACCTCCTAGGGTGGCAGAATCTCCAGTATCCTTCGAATGTATAGTAGATCAAATTATTAGTTTAGGCGAAGATGGTGGTGCAGGTAATCTGGTAATATGTCGGGTGACAAATATTCACCTAAATAAACATTACCTAGGAATAGATGGAGAGTTAGATACCCTAAAATTGGATTTGGTAGCAAGATTAGGGGAAAACTGGTATGGAAGAATGACTAAAGACAATCTATTCGAAATAAAAAAACCCATTAACTCCAAAGGAATTGGCGTAGATAATCTCCCACTACATGTCAAAAATAGTTCGGTTTTAACTGGGAATGAATTAGGTAGATTAGGCAATTGCGCCCAAATACCTTCCAAGGAAGAACTCTCAAAAATAAAAATGAACCGTTCACTCCAAAAAGCTATTCAAATGACCAATGAAAAAGAAAAGGAGTTAACAGTTCATAGTATAGCGAAAGAATTACTGAACAATCAAAGAACAGAGGAAGCACTAGCATTGCTTTTTAGTCTTTAGTTATAAGTAAGCTATTAGCTTTTTAGAAATCATCCCTTTAATTAAATAATCTCTTTTTTATGTCTTCAGTTTAGAAATGAATTGAAACAATTATTTAATACAAAAAAGATTTAGTTGTCCTGCAACTTTGAATAATAGGGGGAGCAACTTAAAATGATAAAACCGTTATACTATTATAGTGTAACGGTTTTTGCTTTAATGACTTATATGGGTTTGTTTTCGTAACCCATTTCACAAACCCTGTCACCCAAAAGACACGTAGAAGTCGTTTATAATTCTGTATACTTCATTTAAGTTTGCTTTATGAAAATAGGAAAGCGTATAAAGGAAATCAGAATTTCACAAGGACTTACTCAAGATGAATTGTCAGAGAAAAGTGGGATTGCGGTTAGGACAATACAACGAATAGAAAACAATCAAGTTACTCCAAGCATTTATTCAATCAAGGCTATAGGAGAAGCATTAGATGTAGATATAAATGAAACAGTCGCTGACTCAAACGACACCAAATTTGAAATCAAATTTGTAATCTCAAATTTTAGTAACCTATTTGTGGATATTAAAACATTGATCAATAGAAATTGGAAGATACTATTAGGACTTTTTGTTTTGGTAGTAATCACAATTTTCTATGAAGATTCAAAATTGTTTTTGGTAGATAGTGTTGACAACACTTCCATATCTGTTGCCACCATCAACTGCGGTTCCGAAAACGAGTGTGATATCGAGGTTATTAAGAAAAATGGAAATGGGTCTATAATATGGAAGCGTGTCATAGGCGGTACAAGTTATGACAAGGCTGGTCAAGTGATTAGGACTAAAGATGGTGATTATATTGTAGTTGGGTCTACAAGCTCTTATGGAAAAGGTAATTATGATGTGTTCATTACAAAAGTTAGTTCTGAAGGAGAAATTCTTTGGCAAAAAACCTATGGAGAATTCCTGAACGATTATGGACTAAGGATAGCAGCAATTGATAATAATCTATACCAAATTGAAGGGACGAGACAAATTTGTAAAACTGTCAATGTATCAAATGACTGTTATGATCAAGAGTGGTTATTTAAGATTGACGGAAGTGGCTTAGTTCAATAATTTTTATGATAATTTTAAAATGAATCTTCTCTCTGAGCTGCAATTTTGAATAATAGGAGGAGCAACTTAAAATGATAAAACCCTTATACTGTTATAGTGTAGCGGTTTTTTGTTTTATAATTATTTACTATAATCAATTTTTATTTATTGTTTATCAATAATTTATTTACTTTTGTCATTAAAATTTAATTTGATTAGTTTATGGAAGCTAAGGGCAAAAAAATTATTGAAAGGAGTTCAACAATTTTTTTAAAATTGATTCTCTATGTATTGAGTTTGGGAGCTATTTCACTTTCAGCATTTCTCATTTTAAACACAATCAAATTAGATTTGGTAGGAGGATATAAACCTATTTTGATTGGGGTGTCGATTTCCATGCTTCCTTTTTTGTTTATTTTCTATCAATCACTTCTGCTGCTCAATTTGATTGATAAGAATCAATCATTAACTGAGTATTCAGTAAATGCTTTGAAAAATATCAAATGGACTTCACTTCTTATCAGTATGCTATACTTGGTAGGCTCACCTTATGTTTTTATTGTCGCTGAAAAAGACGATGCTCCCGGGGTAGTAGCTCTTAATATGTTACTTATCATTGGACCTTTTACGGTTGGGGTTTTTGCTTCCATTTTACAAAAACTATTGATTAATGCAATTGATTATAAATCAGAAACAGAATTAACAATCTAAGGGGATGGCAATAGTTGTAAATCTTGATGTTGTAATGGCTCAAAGAAAAATGTCTTTGAATGAACTATCTGAAAAGGTAGGAGTATCACTATCTAACTTATCAATACTCAAAACAGGCAAAGCAAGGGCCATTCGATTTTCTACATTGGAATCTCTCTGTGAAGCTTTAGATTGTCAGCCTGGTGATTTATTAGAATTCAACACAGAAAAAAAATGAAACACCTAAAAATTATTCTCACAGGAATCCTTCCTATAATAATTACAATCATGGGAGTAATAGCTATAGTCGCTGGAGAATTAGATGATGCACCCGGAGCAATTTTGATTGGGGTTTTAATAATCGTTGGGGGAGCAATTTTGAATATAAGATTAATTAAAAACTTATTTAATCATGAATTTGACACTAATTAAAAGAACATTATCTCCTCTATTACTATTGTTGATTCCACTTTTTGGAAACATTTTTTCTAACCAAGTCAATTGGTCTTTATTTGACTTTATAGTCATGGGGTTTTTGTTGGTATTAACAGGGTTAAGCATACATTTTATCTTGGAGAAGGTTAGGAACAAAACATTTAGAATAGTGCCTATTATTTTTGTTTTAATAATTTTTCTGATGATTTGGGCTGAGTTAGCAGTAGGAGTTTTTGGAAGTCTGATTGCCGGTAGTTAATTCATTATCAGATTTAGTTGTGCTGCATCTTTGGATAATAGGGGGAGCAACTTATAATGATAAAAAAGTTATACTTTTATAGTGTAGCGGTTTTTTTTACTATAGAATTAAATAGTTTAAAATGAAACAAAATATTTTCAATGAATTACTCGATCAAAATATTAAAACGTGCAGTTTTACATTTGATGAAATAAACGAAGTCAATCTTTCTAAGAGGTTAAATGAAAATACTGCTTCTGTTGGATTTATGTATAGGCATATTGGTGAAACAATGATATTATTTGGACATTTTTTTGGTATTGATACTAGTGTTCAAAATACTACAATAGGGTTTCAGGATGAAGGTCAGGGAGTGAATATTAAAGAAAGTCAAGATTTAATAGAACAAGGGTATGAAACACTAAATAAAATCATAAATACAACCAGTGAAGAAGGGTGGTTTGAATTAGTGGATACCCCTTTTTTTGGAAGTGTAACTAAAGCAAAACTATTTTCCCACGTATTATTTCACAACACTTATCATGCAGGTCAAATAGGATTAACAATTAAAAGAGCTTAAATCGAAGTTTTGGCTGCAACTTTGAGTAATAGGGGGAGCAACTTAAAATGATAAAACCGTTATACTATTATAGTTTAACGGTTTTTTATTTAGGGACACCCGTTAGGTATAAAATCTTTCCGGGGCCTGACTTAACAGTATTGATCTCCCAGCTGAAACGTTCATTCCCCTCTAAACTTTTAACCAATTCTTTTAATTCACTAATAGAATAAGTCCGTAGACAAGAAATTACTCCATCCCAAAGCACTAAAATGGGGAGTATCGGTATGAGGTAGGTAAACACCAATCTTTTAAACTTGAAAGGTTTTATAAATGGGGTAAATACCAATAAAGTAATCGGTGAGAGAACCATTCCTAAAATACTCGGGAGGCTTCTGTCTTGTCCTTCAAAAACACAAATAGGTTGATAATCGTCCACCGCATTCTGTAAAATCAAAGTAGCATCTTGAGGTTTAAAGTGATGAAATGCCAAGAATAAAGTTCTCAAACCTTTGATCTCTTTGGGCACCTTTCGTGCGTCGATGGATTCTTCGATAAACTTAACATTGGAAGCACCTTGAGCTATACGTGACATAGCAGCCAAATTTGGGAAGTAGTCGGATAGAAAAATTTGGGTGTCCGGGTAATCTTTACGCAGGTGCGTACTAAGTTTAAACCATCCTCCCCCTGCTCCCGATCCTAAATCAACAATCTTGTTTTCAGAGGATGATTCTAAGGCCTTCCCAATAATTGAAACTATCGGTTTGAAGATGTCCAATTGATTCGAAAGGTGACTTAAAAAATCAGTCATGTAGTTCCTCAGAAATGAGGGTAACCACTTTTGATCCTCAAACTCAAACAAATGGATTCTTGACATAAATCAAACACCTATATTTCAATAATTTAAATTTACAAATTATAATTATTGGTGCTGCATCTTTGAATAATAGGGGGAGCAACTTATAATTATAAAACCGTTATACTGTTATAGTGTAGCGGTTTTTTTTACATTAGAATTAAATAGTTTAAAATGAAACAAAATATTTTTAATGAATTACTCGATCAAAATATTAAAACGTGCAGTTTTACATTTAATGAAATAAACGAAGTAAATCTTTCAAAGAGGTTAAATGAAAATACTGCTTCTGTTGGATTTATGTATAGGCATATAGGTGAAACAATGATAATGTTTGGACATTTTTTTGGTATTGACACTTGTGTTCAAAATACTACAATAGGATTTCAGGACGAAGGTCAGGGATTGAATATTAAAGAAAGTCAAGATTTAATAGAACAAGGGTATGAAATACTAAATAAAATCATCAATACAACCAGTGAAGAAG